>Ga0182021_10005681_pt1 | contig 14807 bp, 19 predicted proteins | sample 612E3MmetaG_FD_120493 | JGI IMG/M metagenome (GOLD analysis project Ga0182021, IMG submission 120493) | Permafrost microbial communities from Stordalen Mire, Sweden - 612E3M metaG (Illumina Assembly) | ecosystem: Environmental > Terrestrial > Soil > Wetlands > Permafrost | place: Sweden... | reverse complement strand
TTTTGCAATTTTGTACGTGCTCAAAACGAGCGGAGCGCTGCGGCAAAAGTAGAAGCCCAAACCGGTGTGCACAAAAAAATCATATCGTAAGCCTGCGGGTTTAGATCATACGGCAAAAGCGCGGGGGTTTCTTTTTTCATCGCCTGATGGCCGCCCACAAACAATTTCATAAACCAATTTTTGGGCAGGCGTTTGGCAGTTTTTATCTCCAAAATCTCGCCAACGGCCCCAGCCGCGATTGCTTCGGCCAAACCCTTGGCATGTCCAGTCAGCGAATAGAACACGATCAATGTTTTCATAATTTTGACAAATTAATAAATTAATTGTTTAATCAAGTTGTTAACACGTTCCAACAAGGTAGTGGAAAAATGAGTTTGACCGATCTTTCCGATATAATATTGGCAAAAGAACTGCGACATAAAAGGAATCAAAGACTACTTGAACGGCAAGGTCCTTACAACAGATTTGTTAAATTGGGCCATTTAACCGGCACCAAATCCAAACCATAGGATTTTGTGCTTTTTTATTTTAAAAATACAATTATTGCTTTTCAGTTAATTTTTTAACCTCGCTTATTAATTTGGCACGATATTTGTCCGCATAAGGCGTAAAAAGCTGGGGCTGTTTTTTATATTCCGCCGCTAAGCTATCCGCGGATATGAATTTGATCTCTTGCACTTCTTCTTGCTGAATTTTTAATTCTCCCAAATAACCGTCAAATTTTGCCAGGTAAGTCGCCGCGAATACTTTTTCTTGGATATTTCCCCAAGGAGTTTGGCATTTTTCGATCATCAATAAATTCAAATCGTCTTTTTTGACTTCGATTCCCAACTCTTCTTTCGCCTCCCGGATCGCGGCATCGGCATAATCTTCGCCGGCCGCAACATGCCCGGCCGCGCCCACGTCCCATCTGTCCGAGAACAATTCTTTATCCTTGCTTCTCAACTGAATCAAAATTTCTCCTTTGGTATTATAAAAAAGGATGCGGGCGCCCCGATGCCACAAATTCTTGGCCAGCGCCTCGCTTTTCATTGCCTGTCCAATCACATTATTGTCCTCATCGCAAATATCGATCAATTCGTCAGCCATAGGTTTAAATATTCACTATCTGAGCCAAAATCAGGTTGGCAAAATCCATTGGCCCGTCATTTAATATTATGGCATCGAATGTTTGCCTGAAAGCTGCCCGTTGTTTTTCACTGTCTTTATTCAGGAATCCAAGCGACAAAAGGTTTAAGATCCGGGCTCCCTCCACCATCGTAATGTCGGCCACCGAGTCGCCCAACAACAAAACATTTGGCCGATCTTTTATTGTCTCATAAGCCGCCGGCACCCGGCGGATCGTTTCCTCGTTTTTGTTTAAAGTGTGGATGATCGGCTCCTTCACCTTGATTACCCGCCCACGGGAGTCCCATTCGAATTGGTTGGACACAATATGGATGTTTACTGGCGGGATTTTATTATTCTCCAATACCAACAAGATCGTAGCCGCGCCCAAGCCATCGGATGACATGATCACCAGCGGAATATTGTTTGCCGCCAGAGTTTGGGCAAACTCTTTAAAACCCTTCCGCAACCGGATACGGCTGCTGAGCAATACCTGCTCAATGTGCTTTTTTCCTAGGCCGCTTTTTATCATTAATTCAAAATGGGTTGACCACCATTCGTGCATGGCATTTTTTTTATCCGCCTTAGCAATCTCCGGGTCAATCTCAATCGCATGGTATTTATCATAAAGCGCGCGGGCTTTCAGCGAATAATCCTTGCCCAAAATATCTTCGTCGCGCAAGATCGATGTCAGTGACGGCACGGTTTTACCGCCAACGATCGCTTCCGTTACCGTTCCGTCAAAATCCATGCGCACGTGCAACTTATCCTTACCCGCGGCAACGATCGCTTTTAATTTGGAGTCGAATTTGTTTTGGTCGGGGATGATAATGTTTTTCATTGGCAGTATTCGATAATTGCTTTTTTGTAGATCTCAAAAACCGGTGCGATCGTGCCGATATCAATCCATTCGTTTGGCGCATGAACATTGCCGCTGGCACAGCCAAACGCGTTGATGACCGGCATACCCAGTTGACTGATAACATTGCCAACACTGCCCTGGCCGCTGGCTGCCAGCGGGATTTGTTTATGCAAAATTTCCCTTGCTCGGGCTGAAATGATCCTGATAAAATCATCTTCGGGATTGGTTAAATAAGCCGGCTCAAACTGCAAAATCTCCAGATCATAAGCAGGCGAACGGTTTTTTGTTTTCAGTTCTTCCAACGTTCGGGTAATTTGACCAATGATTTTATCCTTGGTCTGCCCAGGAAGCAACCTGATGTCGATATCGGCAACGCACTTGTCAGGCACAACATTGATTGCGGTTCCGCCGCTAATCTGCGCGAAATTCAGCGCCGGGCCGAATTCAAAAAACGGGCCACCGGCAACTTCCAGTTTTATTTCGGTAATAGCTGCGGTTGCTCGAGCCATTAAATGGATCGCGTTAACACCTTTTTGCGACCGGCTGCCGGTGTGCGCCGCCAAACCGCGCGTTGTCAATTTTAATCTTAACCAGCCACGTGCGCCAATTGAGATCTCATCCATTCCTTGGTAGCCAAGGACGCAAACATCGGTCTTGGGGGCCTTTTTAATTATTTCCCCGATGCCCGTAAAATTGCCCGATTGCTCGTCGGCGTCAAACCCAAGGAACAGCGATCCGTTAAAATCTTTATCTTCATTAAGTTCTCTTGCCAGATAGCAAAACAGGGCGATCCCAACTTTTGAATCCGCCGCGCCCCGGCCAAACATTTTATTGCCAACAGTCTTCCCCGCAAACGGCGGGTAGTCCCAAAGTTTTTTATCTCCGGCAGGCGCAGTATCCAAACAACTTTCAAGCCAAACGATTTTTCCCCTTCCTTTACCCACCTGGCAAATCACCGACGGATGCGCTTTCTGACCAATGATTCGCGGCTTAAACCCAAAACCCGCCAGTTTGTCAAAAACCACACTGGCGACGTTCTTTTCCCCGTCAATACCGCTCTGTGAAGGTATCCTCACTAGTTCTTTGGTGAATTTAATTATTTTGTTGTATTTGCTTTCCACAAATTTTTAAAATAATTCGAAAGTTTAAAATGAATCTCCCCGGGCTTACGCCGCGGGGTATCTTCTTAAACCGCCTTCCGCTTCGCTTCAGGAGTCCCCCCGCAGGATGCGGGGGGAAAATCTTCATCCCTCGCGCTTACGCGCGGGGTATTAAGATTTGTTTAATAAATCATTAACATTCTCACATTCTCAAGAATGTGAGAATGTTTGTATAAATTCAACAAATTTCTTGCCGTAAGGCGAAATAGCATGGCCAACTTGCCGGCCGCGATGGCTCTTATTGACCAATCCCGCCTGGACCAAACGCCTGATATGTTCAGAAATGGTTTTAAAATTAACATCCAATATGCTTGCGATGTCTTCAACGACGATTCCCTCTTTTTGGGAAACAAGCAAAAGAATGTCGATCCGCCGATGATTGGCAACGCCTTTAAAATATCTTTCGAGCTGTTTTGCGTTTTTTGGTTTCTTTATTATTTCCATGGGTTTGTTATCCTTTGATCTATTGGAACAGCATACCACAAAACAAATAACATTCCAACATTCTCAAGAATGTGAGAATGTTGTTTATTGTATCTTTGGATTATTAAAAGTGATCCGGTCGCCCGGGCCGGCGATCCGGATTTTGTCGCCATCGACCAAAACTGCTTCCGAATCGGTCAGGGCCACAGTTGGATAGTCGACTTTCGCGACCGCTCCCCTTACCGCTTCGGCGACAATCTCGTCAAAGTGCGGCGAGATCGCGAAATCGACTAGGCCCATTGCGGATAAATCTTTCAATCCGACAATGTTATTGTCGGCATGTTTCCAGCCGGCGGTTTCGATATTGGGACCCGCGATCATCGAACCGGCGCTCACGCCCACATATACTCCGCCATTTTCCAAAAATCTTTTTATCGCTACGTCAAATCCGCTTTTCCTCACCCAATCCAAAAGATAAAAAGTGTTGCCTCCTTCGACGTAAATTATGTCGGCACCATAAAATTTCTTATCCAACGATCGCATGTTTTCGGTTTGCAAGGTAATCTCTTCGATCTTAAACCCCAATTCCGCCAACCGCTTTTTGTCCTTTTCGACAAACTGCTTGTCCTCTTCAGGATCCGCCGCGGTGGGAACGAAAATCAACTTGGAATTTTTTGGTTCCTTGCCAACCAATTTAAAAAAATCATTAATGATCTCAGGCACGATCCCCGCCGACGTTAAAAATAGTTTCATATTTGTATTGCTGATTCGCAATATTGCAGTCAAAAACAAGCCTTTTTAATTTTTTAACAAAAAAACCGCGTGATTGCCAGCGGCGAAATTGGCCCGTAACATCTATTTCCCTCTCCAATGTTCGTTGAGCGCATCTACGGTAATGATCTCATCCATTCTCTTGCTATAATAGTCTTGCAATCCTGGATCAAGTTGTTTGTAAGACCATGTCCGAAACCATCTTTTTGAAACGATGCGTCTTTGGGTCTCCTGCTTTGACATCACGATCTCATTAAAATCCAGCAAAACCATATTACCGCCGCTGCCTAAACCGGAATTGATGGTAAAATTGAACACGGTGTCCGAGAATCCATTTTCCCAATGCGCAAAAATACTTTCTATGTACTGGTCAATAATGTCCCTTTTTGCGGCCGGGCCCGATCTTTCCAAAATGGTCCCCAACGGCTCAACCCTGTCCTGTTCGTAATTTATCCCGCCCAAAAAGACAGGGTGGCCCACAATTACTGGATCCACGTACAATCGCACATATCTGTTTATCTCAATTACCCGGCTCTTGTCAATTAAGCGCGCGATCGTTTTGAGATAATTTTTGACATCTTGGCCTTCATAGAAATAAGTATCGACGAGTATTTGCGGCAGGGTTTTTTCTGTTTTTAAAACCCGTCCCTTGCCAAGATCATAGACATTATAGGTATACCCCTTGCCTATCAACGGCCGATCCCGATTATCGCGGCTCACTTATTTCACCTCCAGGGTTTCCAGACAAACAGACAAACAATTTTTTTATAAGGAGCTGCGTCGTAAAATCGTATCACAAATACAACGCAAATCAAGCGCCGCGACCTTGAGATTTTTTGCCGCGCAATCTAGCTTCCAAACACAGTTTATAATCGGCAAAACCGTTACGACGGTAAAATTTTATCGCGCGCAAGTTAACGACATACGGGTCAACAAACACGGCACCAACTTTTTTGCCTCTTGCCCACGACATGACTTTTTTAATCAGCCTGGAACCGATTTTTTGCCCCCGATATTTTTTATCCGTGAAGATATTTATTATCTCCGCCCTGGTATCAATGGTCCGCCAGGGATTTTTGCTCTTCCAGATCAGGCACTCGACATAACCGACCAATTGATCGCCGTCTTGCGCCAAAAAAGCAACCGAGTCCGGCCCCGTAATGACGCGCAAGTGATGCGCCTTTTGCCGTTCATCTCCCAGCCATTCCGTCTTTAATGTTTTGTCGTATTCGGTCCTCTCGAGCAAAAAATGCTCGGCGTTCATTTTTCGCAATACCGGCAGATCTTTTTTTGCCGCCTGCCTTATGATTATTTGTTTTGCCATGTTATTAGTGCTAGTCTAGCCGATCAAATTTTCTTTGACGTCGGTCTCGATCTGTTTTTGTAGGTCGGCGGCGCCGGCAAATTTCCTGATGTCACGGATCTTTCTTAGGACGCGCACCGCCACCTCCTGGCCGTAAATATCGCGCGCCAAGCCTTTGATCAAAATTTCCAGCGACGGCTCTTCCTGGAATGTTTCCTTAAAACCAAAGTGCATCAAGCCGGTGTATAACTCTTCTTCGATCTCCAATTCCACCAGGTACACGCCGTGGCCCAGGTCGATCCCTTGCGTGTTCAGGTTGGCTGTCGGGAATCCCAGGGTCTTGCCTCGTCCCTTGCCCGGTATTACCCGCGCCCGGAAAACCAGCTTGGCATTGCCTTCATAAACCACGCCATAGAAACAAATCAGCATCACCAACGCAGCGATCCACTGGATGCCGTTTAAGGTGTTGCCGTTCAAAAAATAATCGAAAGCGACCGCCGACAGCGGCCACGCCAGTTCGCAAATCGACGAAACTGACGCAGTCACCTTCCTCAACCCAAAGTAATAAATGAACATTGATGCGCCGCCGGTGATAAAAATTATTATCAACAATAGCTGCCACTGGGACGGCAAGATCGTTGCCAATTTTATCCCGCCCTGTGTAATCAATTCATAAACCAACATCAAGCCCGCCGCAATGCCAAACCGCAGAGCCGTTGTCGATTGGAAATTCAAATGATTGACGATGCGCTTGCCAAAAACCGTGGACGACCCGAAAGCAAAGGCCGCCACCAGAGCAAACCAAGCGGCGCTGTGAAAAAAATTGATGCCATGCAGATCCAAGCCGCTTTTGCCAAAAGCCAAAAAATAGGCGGCCACTACCGCAGCACCGGCCCAATAATAAAACCGGCGGCTTAATTTCTCGCCCAGAACCAGGCGCGCCAGCAGGAGCGCGAACACCGGTTGCAGTTTTTGCAAAATAACCACGGTTGCAAATGTCACCTGGCCATCCATGGCGCTAAAAAAAGCCTTGGTTATCATCAACGTCCCCAACGCTTCGCCAAAAAAACAAACCCAGGCAATCGCCAGCCAGTCCTTGCGGCTTAAAGATTTGATCTTTGGCCAACCCAGTATCACAAACGGGCTCAACAGGACAAACGCCAAAAAATCCACGACCAGCACCACCAGCCCGGCATCAAGCGCGTAAAGCTTGGGCCTGATAAACACCCCGTCCAAGCTCCACAACAAAGCCGCGGCCACGATCGCCACTGCCCCGATAATTACGTTTTTATCTGCCCAATTAAATTTAGCCATCATCATTGTTATCAATATTAATTATACCATCCATGAGTCTTTATAAAAAAAGAAGAGCTTACTTTGCTCCGTGATCTACTAATTGTTCTTTGCGAACGGACCATTTTTTAAAAGTTTTCTCTATTAAAGGGTGATATTTGGCGACAATCTCCGCCTGTTTTATTGTCAAATCTATCGTCAGCGTAGCTTTATCGTCAAAATGGCCTTTAGTGGCAATTAAATCCCCTATCACTGTGCCTGTTTCTTTCCCTAATGTTTCTTCTTCCCCAATTTCCTTTGCCAATTCATCTGTTATTACTGAGGAAACCGGACAGTTCACCCCATGGAAATATTGGGAAAGTAACTGCAATATCTGTGCCAATAGGGCCCAATCAAGAAGCGTATGAGTTACTCCGGTCTTTTTCTTGGCCGCGGCTTCATCTTTATCCTGCATCAAACTCCTCCCTTAAAGTAATTTATACTAAAACGCGGAAAAGTTTCAATTCTTTTGCCATTCTTGCATTCCGACAAAAAAAGTCAAGAAAACTGCACCGGTCAGCCGATAAAAAGACTGGCCGCCAAAGGGACATAAAACAAGGCAAAAATAGTGCTCAACATCACTGCCAGCGAAGCTTTGTCGGGACAGGTTTTAAATTCAGTAGCGTAGGCAACAGTATTTGATGCCAGCGGCACGACCGATAACAAAATCATGATCTGATAGATTTCCGCGTTGTAGATATGGAAAAAATGGATATCCGAAATTATCACCACGGCGATCGCCGCCGGCCACAGCACGAATTTGGCCAAAAAAGACAACGAGATGAATTTTAGATCGAACGACGCTTTGCAAACGGTCGCCAGCCCCATTCCGATGAGCATCATCCCCAGCAGGCTGTAGGCGCCCTTAAAATACGCCGCGGTAGTTACGATCGTATCGCCAAAACCGATACCAGCCCAGTTTAATAACAATCCCAAAATAAACGCATAAATTGCCGGCAATTTTGCCGTCTTTATCAAGCTTTTTTTAACACTGTGACTGCCGTTGGCAGAAATAAAAAATCCCAGCGTATTTTCATAAATTATAAATCCCATCACTGCCAGCACAACCAAGCTAAAAACCCGGTCAGAAAATATCATCATTGCCACTGGCAAGCCGAAATATCCCACATTGCCGGCGCCAGCCGTAAACGCCAGGATGTTTTTGGCCGGATCTTTTTTGTAAACCAGCTTGCCAAGGAACAAAAAAACCAGGCACAATAAACAAGCAATAGCAAAAAATAAAACCGGCAGAGACAGGTTGGCAAAGTTTATTCGCGCGGTATAAGCGCCATAAAAAACCACCACCGGGGAGATGATGTAGATCAACAATTTAGCCACCGTCTCTTTTTGCACGCTCAGAAATTTGGCGGCAACAAACCCCAAAAATATGATCGTGTACAACGGCAGTAGTTTTAGCAGTAAAACGACAAATATCGCCATAATTATTTTTTCAAGCTAACGGGCAACTATCAGTGGAACAAACATTTCTTGTTCACTCATGCCGCCGTGATACCCAATTAAGTCTGGCATTTTTTCGTTTAGAAGCAAATCTCGGATCAAATAGCCGTCTTTGCACACCAGGATATAATCGCCAACCCTTTCGAATAACCTGGAATTGGGCACGCCTTGGCCAAATACACCCCTTTTTATGAAATCGGTCCCCTTGCAAAGATCGCAACAAAAACCCAGTTGTTCTTTGGCAAGTTTCTTGAATTCCGCTTCTTTGCCCAACCGGACATAGCAATTCGCGGCCCGGGTATCGCCCGAGAGCGGCAGAACAAGGCAATCGTAAATCTCGCGATAGTCGTTTAAAACGATCCTGTTTTGCCGCGGCACATCAACAAATCCATGGTCAGCGGCAACGATCAAACAGGTTTTTTTATTTTTTAAAAAATTGGCCAGCTTGTTTATTGCCTTGTCAATTTCGAAAAAATGGGCCACTGCCTCTGGACTGGCACAGCCTTTTTTGTGGGAAATTTTATCGAATTTTATCCAATATGCAAAAATAAACCGGCGGCCGGGCAAGGATGCTGATTTTTGGACATGTCTGACCATACCGCCAAGTTTCTGAAAATATTTGGAATGACCGTCGCCGGTACAACGGTTGGTTGTCATCACGGGCAAAACAGTTGTCGAAGGTATGTTGATTTTCTGACCAATCCCCGGTTCAACAAAAATATCTGTCCGTTTGACTCCCCCGGCAGCCAAACTGACATCGCCAAATCTGGGAGTAAACGGCAGAACCCGGACAACAGCGCCCAGCTCCTTGATAAGAACATTCCAGCCCGTAAGCGAGTGCTGTTGGGACGCCACCCCGGTTTCCAGGGCAACTTCGGCGGTAGCAGTGGTCGTGGGAAAAGTCGAAGTGATTTTAGCGATACAATTTTTTTGCAAAAAAGAATTTTTGCCGTAATTTTGCAAAAATTCATAACCAAGGCCATCAATCACTAAAAGCACGCTTTTCCCGTAATCGCGAATAAAATCAAGTTCTTTCAGCGGGGAATATAAAGGTTTACCGCCAAACGCGTTAATTAGCGAGCTGGAAACATTTACAATGCTTCGTTTATAATCCGGGAATACCATGGGTTTCAATCTTTATGGAATCCCAGGTCCGCCGGATTGCTGCCGCCCGAGACTTTAAACAGGTAGCCGCCGTCAGCTTCAAAACGGCGCCGCAGTATTGCAACTTCTTTGGCCAAATCGATCGTGTCCTGCTCGATTTCCTTTTTGATATGGCCCTTGGACCAATAATCCAGGATCAGGGAGCTGTCGCCAAATATTTTTTTGATCCCGGATTCCTGCGCGATCAATAACGCATATTTACATGCCAACAACTCCCCGTAATTATTCGTCACTCCGCCGCCAACGGTAAAATGGCCTTTGTAGTTAAGGTCTTTTTCGCCGAATACCTTCCACAGCAAGCCACTGCCTTTTTGGTCGGTAACATTAATTTCTACCCCGTTGCCTGCGCCGGTACCCGCGTCAAAATAAATGCCGGGCTCCAAGCCCGCATGTTTTATGGAATAATCCGCGCCCGCCTCAAGCCAGGCCGAGGCCTCATCATAAGTTTCAAAACCTTTATATTTGGCCCCCGGCTCGCCATCCACAAGCGCCAAGCATTCGTTCCAGCTTGAAGCAATGCCTTTCTCGCCATCAACGGAATAAGCGTAAAATTTTTTTGCCATAATTAGTCATTAAAATCCAAAATTGCCGTAAAAAGGCGTCAACGCAATTCTTAATTAATTTGCAGTTTTTATTCCGTTACAGGTTTTCGGGTCAATGCCGGCATAGGCGCCGGCGGGAGTCGTGGAATTCGGGAATTCGCCGATCTTGCTTGCAACCAACGCGCCATCAACCTTAAAACAGGTTGCTTTGATGATCGGCAAACCGCTGCCGTAAACTATGAAAGCAAAGTAGGAATCGCTCCCGTCCTGGACCGACCTGACGCTCTGCCCGGCGATGCTTTTTTGGTTTTCAAAATCATAAAACGCCGGATAAGCGATATCGATCGCTTTTCTCGCGGAAGCGGCCTCTACGGATGGAACAAAAGCCGCGCCCGCCAAGCACTGGCTTTCGCAACCGGACTGTCCGATCGGGTCTTTTGCGAGACTGTCTTGACAGTTCTGGGCGCATTTTTTGCAGGCATCGAACCGGGAATCGGGAATTTGCTGGCAGGTTCCCGCGACAACGCCACACTTGGCCAACGGCAGGCAACGATCACCCAATTCGTAAACATCGTTACAAAGTTCGGGTGGGTTAGCCCCGCACTTTATATCAAGCCCGTGACAATTCTCAACAACGCAACCGGCAGGATTGCCAGGGTGGGCGTTTTGGGCCGGCTGCCCGGGGATTTGGGTTTGGATATTTTGGATATTTTTGGGCGCCAGCGTCTTATCCTGAATGACAAAAAATGCGATGGCCATGACTAGCACCATCAAAACAACCACAAAAATCGTTTTTTTGTCCATGTTTGTAAAATTAAATTATTTCGTTTTTCCAACGGTCCAATTCCGGCAAAGTGGTCTGGGCCACCTCGCGCGCCTCCGCCTCATCCATGCCCAGATGGTCGACAGCGATTTTTACTTGCATTTCAATGAATTCCGGCAATGCCACTTTGGCGGTAAATTCGCCGTCCTGCCAGCAAAATTGGCAATATGCCTTGTTTTGACTTCCATCGGCGTTAATGCCGTAATCTTCGAAACCGACCATCGGCATTCCGCAACTCTGGCAAATGGGAACTTGTATTTCGTCGATATCCATATATTTTTATTGTTTTACTTGCTATTAATGTACCAAAAAAATCATTTTTTACCAATATTCCAATCGGCGCATAGGCGACGCGACACGCATTGACTGCCGGCGACGTCTAGTGTATTAAAATAGCGGGGGTTCTATGGTTACCGATAATAAGATCGCAAGTTACATCAAAGGAGCATTCGGGCTGGAATGGAATCCGGACCAAGAATCAATTGACAACAGAAGTACCTCAAGCCTAATGCATATCTGGGCGCGGGAAGTGGTGGCATACCGGCTGATCAAAATAGCCGGAATATTCGTCAAGTATCACGAGTTGGAAACTAAAGATTCGGCTAAGCTTTCCAATGAAAGGTTGGTTAAAAACACTCCTCACGGGACCGCAGTCTACCTGAAAGTGGCTATTTTCCAAAACACGTGCATCGTCACATGGGAAACCTCCCTAATAACTATCTGGTACGAAGAACGAACCAACCGCAGCTACAAGAATGCAAAAATCGATCTTGGAAGCGATACTATATTTGCTTGCCATGTCCGCGCCAATTATATTGTTACCAAAGATCTTCGGCTCGAGGAAAATCCGCGATTATACGCCTTTCTACAGGCAGAAGCCGATAAGATCGCTCCTGACCTGGAAAAGTTGAAAATAAAAGAAAAGGAGAAATAACAATCTCCTCTTTTTGTTGCCACCCCATAATTATTTCTTAAAAATCTTGCGGCGGTAAACCGAAAAAGCCAGGGCGGAATTTCCAATTGCCAGGTAAACCGGGAAAGCAAGTGAAGTAAAACTCCAAAAACTTATCGCGGTAAAACTGGTCAGCGCGTTGAATAGCCCGGCAATGTGGGTTAAGCCGGATTCCGTTTCCGGGTATTTCCATGATTTTACGATTGTCGGGACGCAGGCAAACACATCGCTGACGATCGCAAGAACGATCGCCACTGCCGGCTCGCTGGTCAAAGCCCACAAAACCAAGGCCAATACCGAAAAAAATCCGCATAGATAATCAAACGCACCCAGTTTCCAATAGGATTTTTTGTTGGCAAACGAGGCGATAAAAACCAGCAACGGTCCCAAGCCGGCCGCAAAGACCGGCAACGATGCCCAGCCCGCGCCCGCCGACAACGCGGCCGACGCCGCGATCAATGGACCGGCTGCCCACATAAACCAAGTCACCCGGTTGGGCTTAGTTTTCCCCCACAAAGTATTTTTAATATAATAAAAATCCCCAAAAATCTGGGCCGCCGCCCCGAAAAAAACCAGATATTGCCACATAATATTCATTGTATCAAATTTTTACGGCGCAATTCATATTATTCACACTACCCCATCGTTAAAAAATCTTTCAGGATCTTATGTCTTGGCGCGATCCGCTTTTTGACGGAGACAAAGAAGATTTTTTTGTTGAAATCCTTGTCCAGTTTTTCCAGGGCCCATTTTTTGAATTCGGGTAAATCCCTTTTGCCGCTTAACGCGATCGTTAAATAAAAATCGTTCACGTAATGCGACATGGCATCGGCTGTGGCCAGGATCTTTTCCTCCAGGGTTTTGGGCATCAATTTGGTGTCGCAACTGTGGGCCAAAATCATATTTTTTACTTGCCCGATTGTTTCTTCGCTGTATTCGAATTGTTTCATTACTTTCTCGGCTTCAATAGCGCCCATCTTGGCGTGGTCGCCGGCTATCCCGCGCACCCGCTGCAGGTCGTGCAGCCAAACCCCAAGCATGACAACTTCCGCGTTGGCCTTGGGCAATTCCACCAACAACTCCTTGGCGCACTTCTCGACCGCCAGCAAATGCACGTCATAAAACCAGCCCCCGGCAAACCCCAAAGTTAAACATTCATTTTTAACCAATTTTTTTATCTGACCGATCTTTTTGCTCATTTTATTTTCCGTTTACAATGATCGACTTGATCTTTTCCTTGGCTTCTCTTATTTGATTATCGCTTAATTTCACTGAATCATCACCGATCTCAGGCGGAGTTTCAATGGAATAAATCCTTTCCGGCAGACCGGCCTGCGCTTTCATCCCTTTGGGGAGCTCCGGGATGATGCCGATTGCTTTTTGCACGTCATCGGGAAATTTCCCCGGGTCAGCGGTTTCATAAACCACAGCGGGCCGATCATGGCTCCCGCCGTTGGAAACCTCAAGAGCTCGCCAGCCAACCGCGCCGTGCGGATCCAGGACAACCCCATATTTTTCATAAACCTCTTTGATTGTCAGATAATGTTGCGCATTATCGACGCCCGTGGAAAAGATATCGTTTCTCATTTTGGCAAGATCCGGCATTTTATCTATCGCTCCTTGCTTAATCACTCTTCCTTTTGCCGGATCCCTAATGTCCGAAATATGCCCGCCATAGAAATCGATCAGGCGCGCCAGGTTGCTCGGATGACTGACTATCATCGCCGAAGACGGCGATTTTTTTGAAGGTCTGACTATGTATTCACCGGTTTTGAGAAAATCGGGAAATTCGGTATTTTCGTTTACGCCGCAAATTATTTTTGAAACCGGCAATCCCATTTGCTTGGCCAAAACCGTGCCCATCATATCGCCAAAATTTCCCGACGGTATCGCAGCAATCATCGGCTCATCTTCGTGGATGATTCGTGAATAGGCAAAAAACGGATAAACCGCCTGCGGCAGAAGCCGGCCGATGCTGATGGAATTGGCCGACGTCAGCCGCTGGGCGTCGCCAAAAACATCATTGGCGAATTCATTATCGCCCAGCAAGTTTTTTGCCAATGCCTGGCAAACGTCAAAATCCCCGTTCACCTCAAACGCGTACGCGTTTCCTTTCAACGTGGTCATCTGCCGCCGCTGGCCTTCACTAACCGAATCCTTGGGATAAAAAACCACGGTTTCCACATTTTCCAACCCGTGCAGGGCCGCGGCCACCGCGCCGCCGGTATCGCCGCTGGTTGCGACAATAACCGTCCGCTTCAATCCCCGCTGGTTTAAAAAATGGTTTAATATCCGGCCCAAAAACCGCGCCGCGTAATCCTTGAAAGAATAGGTCGGGCCCTGCGTCAACCACATAATATAAGTTTTTCCGACAACCTGTTTTACTTCGGTGGGAATAATATCTTGCCGATAAGCATCTGCCAGCAAAACTTGAAGTTTTTCCGGATCGATTTCCGAAAACAAATAAGGATTTAAAACCCGGAAAGCAATTTGAGCGTAAGTCATGTCCCGCATATCTTTGATCTGTGGCTCAGACAATCGCGGAACATCTTTACGCGCTACCATAAAAAGCCCATAATCTTTGGGCTGGCCCATTAGAAGCGCAGTTTCAAAATTAACTCTCTCCGCTGGATTATTCGTACTGTAGTAATTTATTGGCTCCATGTTTTATTGATTGATAAGCAAAACGCCGGTGACGACCAGGGCAATGGCGATTATCTTTTGGGTTATATTGCCAAAGCCGACGTTTTCGCGACCAAGCTTGGGGAATAAAAACGTGAGCAGGATGCCAAAAAATAAGACAAAGAATGGCGTGGTGCTGGTAATTGCCTGCACCACTCCCAGTGGCGCAAACAAGAACGCGTAATTGGCGCCCAGGTTGCCGCCCAGGTTTATCAGTTCATTGACCGT
>Ga0182021_10005680_pt1 | contig 14807 bp, 11 predicted proteins | sample 612E3MmetaG_FD_120493 | JGI IMG/M metagenome (GOLD analysis project Ga0182021, IMG submission 120493) | Permafrost microbial communities from Stordalen Mire, Sweden - 612E3M metaG (Illumina Assembly) | ecosystem: Environmental > Terrestrial > Soil > Wetlands > Permafrost | place: Sweden... | reverse complement strand
GAAAGACGAGCACATCGCCATCGAGCCCGTCGCGAAGCAGCTTCTCGACGGCGGAGGCGGCCTGTTCCTCGAGCGGAGCCGCTGAGGCCGGCGTGTAACCGATCGCGGTCTCGAACCGCCGGCCTTCCGATCGCAGAACCGTGCAGCCGCCCAGAAACGCCGCGAGGGGCCCGGATTCGATCGTGGCGGACATCGCCACCAGCCGCAACTCAGGGCGCCGTGTACTCTGCATGCGGCGCAACAAAGCCAGCGCCAGATCGCCTTCGAGATGCCGCTCGTGGAACTCGTCGAGAATCACCACGTCCACGCCGCGCAGTGAGCGGTCCCGGAGCAGCCGGCGGGTGAGTACACCCTCGGTCATGAACGTGATGCGTGTACGCGGGCCGGCGGCTTCTTCGAAGCGCACGCGAAAGCCTGCGGTCTCGCCCACGGGCTCGCCGAGTTCACTGGCCACGCGACGCGCCGCCAGCCGCGCCGCCAGCCGCCGCGGCTCGAGCACCAGGATCTCGCCGGAAACCAGATCGAGCAGAGCCGGGGGAACGCGCGTGGTCTTCCCCGCCCCGGGCGGTGCCTCGATGACCAGGTTGGGCGCCTGCCGAAGGCGCTCGCGGATGTCCGCGAGCAGCGCGTCGACCGGCAGCGGCTGCGGGTTACGGCTCATCGAGATCGTACGCCGCCTTGAGCCAGTGCTTCAGTTCCTCGTCGATCTCGGAGCGGTGCGTGACAGCGATGCGGAGCCGCACGCGGTCGCGGTCGTTCGTGCCCGCGACGGGAAGCAGGCGGCCTGCGGGCGAAAAGCCGGGAAGAGCGAGGCCGAGGTCGAGCCGGTTCCTGGCACCGGCTTTGATCCAGGCAAACTGCCGCCTGCGGCTCAGCGTCACCTGGGTGCGGCATGGCACGATACTCACGTCGCCGCCGACCGCGGCCGCAGCCTTCACGAGTTCGTCGTATAGGGGACACAGCTCCGCCTTCGGACCGGCGAAGATGCCGGCCAGAAGCGCGGCGGGATCGGAGTAGTCCTTTTCGCCCTCGAGACGGGAGGCGATGATGCCCGCCGCAACGCGGCCCAGCCCGTGCTCCTTCATGAGCCAGTCGACGCACGCCTTTCGCGTGGGTGGCGCCGAGCGAAGCACCAGGGCGGTCCACTGTTCGATGCTCTTGCCCGTGCGTTCCTTCAGGTTCCGGGCGATTGCCGCCTGCATGTCGCCGGGTGTCTTGCCCATGGGGACCTCGATTCATGATAGGGGACTTCCCTGCCCCCGGGAACTTCCGGCGGCCCCGCGGGGTCCAATCGGCAGGAGGACGAGGCGATGGCGATGACACTCGGTGAAACAGGCGGGCGCAGAGCCGAAATCAACGTGACGCCGCTAATCGACGTGCTGCTGGTGCTGCTGATCATCTTTATGGTGATCGCGCCGCCTCAGCCCGAAGGTCTGAAAGCGTTGGTGCCTCAACCCGCGCCGCCGGGAGCGGACGCGACGCCCAGGCTGATGGACATCGTGATCACGGTAGCGCGGAACGGCGCGCTCGATATCAACCAGGAAACCGTCGAGATGGCGAGCTTGCCCGCGCGGCTGAAGCGCATCTTCGCGGTCAGGGGCGACACGGTGATCTTCCTGCGCGGCCCGGGAGACCTGGATTTCGAGGATGTCGCGCGGGTCATCGATGCGGCGCACGGCGCCGGGCTCCAGCGCGTCGCGCTGATGACGGCACCGTAGTGCCCGTGGCGCACTCGCAGGCGGAACCGCCTGCGCCACGTCCGGCCGGACGGCGAACTGAAGCTCGCGCCAGTCAGCGAATCACGGCCGGTCGAGGAAGTGAATCTCGGGAACCTCGCGCAGGCGCGCCGCGGCGATTTCGGGCGTGATGTCCCGCTGCGGCTCCGCCAGCATTTCAAAACCGACCATGAACTTGCGCACCGTCGCGGAGCGCAGCAGCGGCGGATAGTAGTGCGCGTGCATGTGCCACACGCCGCTGTCGGCGCCGGCCGGCCGCTGGTGGAAGCCCATGGTGTAGGGGAACGAGGCGGAGAAGAGATTGTCGTAGCAGGCGCCGATGCGCTTCAGAATCGCCGCCAGCCCGTCGCGCTCCGCATCGGTAAGCGCATCGAGCGCGCTCGCGTGACGCTTCGGAAGCAGAATCGTCTCGAACGGCCACACCGCCCAGAAAGGAACCAGGACGGCAAACGATTCGTTCCCGCAGACGATCCGCTCGCCCAGCTTCAGCTCGAGCGCCAGGTAGTCGCACAGCAAACAGGAATGGCCGCCGGCCGAGTACGCGGCAAGCGCGCTCTGCTCCTTCGAGACCTCGTTCGGAAGCGTCCCGGTGGACCAGATCTGGCAGTGCGGATGCGGGTTGCTGCAGCCCATCATCTCCCCGCGGTTCTCGAAGATTTGGACGTACTCGATGAAAGGCAGGCCGAGCAGGCTCTGGTACTCGGAAACCCACGTGTCGATCACCGGCCGGATCTGCTGGGGCGTCATGCGCGCCAGCGTGAGGCTGTGATCGGGCGAGAAACAAACCACGCGGCAGGCGCCGCGGACGCTGCGTGCAACCAGCAGCCCGCCTTCGTCCCACTCGCCCTCCGGCGTCTCGGGCAGAAGCGCGGCGAAATCGTTCTCGAAGACAAATGTGGTGGTGTAGGGCGGATTCAGATGGCCGCCGGCGCGCACGTTGCCCGGGCACAGGTAGCACGAGGGATCGTAGGAGGCGCCGGGCGCAGTCACCGCCGCCTCCGTTTGTCCCTGCCAGGGGCGCTTGGCGCGATGCGGCGAGACCAGCACCCATTCGCGCGTCAGCGGATTGAAGCGGCGGTGCGGATACTCCTTCAGGTCGATCATGCCGGGACAGGCGAGTAGCCGTGAGGGTGGCGCTGGTGCCATTCCCAGGCCGAAGAGACGATCGTGTCGAGGCCCGGGTACTGCGGGCGCCAGCCCAGCTCGCGCTGAATCCTGGCGGAGCTGGCGACCAGGATCGCCGGATCGCCGGGCCGCCGCGCGGTCTCGACCGCCGGGATCGGATGGCCGGTTACGCGCCGCGCCACATCGAGCACCTCGCGGATGCTGAAGCCCTGGCCGTTTCCGAGATTGTAGATGAGGCGGTCGCGGGAGGCCAGCGCGTCGAGGGCGGCCAGGTGCGCCGAGGCCAGGTCGAGGATGTGAATGTAGTCGCGGATGCAGGTGCCGTCCGGCGTGGGGTAGTCCGTGCCGAAGATCGCCACTTCCTTGGCCTGCCCCAGCGCCACCTGGAGAACGCGCGGGATCAGGTGCGATTCGGGTTGATGGTTCTCGCCGCGCTCGCCCGCGGCGCCGGCCGCATTGAAGTAGCGGAGGCTGGCGTAGCGCAGCCCGCGGCACTGGTGGAACCAGGCCAGGATCTTCTCCACCAGCAGCTTCGACTCGCCGTAGGCGTTGGTCGGCGCCAGCGCGTCGTCTTCCTCGATGGGGACGCGCACCGGATTGCCATACAGCGCGGCGGTCGAGGAGAAAACCAGGCGGCCGACTCCATGGGCCAGCATCACCTCGAGCAGGTTGAGGGTGTTGGCCGTGTTATTCCGGAAGTAGCGCTCCGGAATCTTCATCGACTCGCCGGCCTCGATCAGCGCGGCGAAGTGCATCACGGCGTCGAAGGATCCCGCAGCGAAGACGCGGTCGAGCGCCGCGCGGTCTTCCAGGTCGCCAGTGATGAGGTTGGCCGCGGCCGGCACGGCTTCCAGGTGGCCGCGGCTCATGTTGTCGAAGATGGTGACGCGATGGCCTTCGTCAATCAGCCCCGCGGCGACCACGCTGCCGATGTAGCCGGCGCCGCCCGCAACCAGGACCTTCACGCCGGGGTCACCTCTTCGGCGCCGTTGACCGCGCTGGTGACGTAGATCACCGGGGTTTTTCCGGTGGCCTTCTCGTAACCCGCCGCAACCGTTGCCTTGAACTCGTCGACGTGCCCGGCCTCGACCAGGTTGATCGTGCAGCCGCCGAAACCGCCGCCGGTCATGCGGGCGCCGCAAACGCCTTTGACGTTGGAAGCGAGATCCACCATGATGTCGAGTTCCTGGCAGCTCACTTCGTAGTCGATGCGCAGGCTGGCGTGCGAAGCGTACATGAGCTCGCCGAAGGTCGCCAGAGCCCCGCTCTGGAGCGCCACGGCCGCCTGCTCCATCCGGCCGTCTTCACTCACTACGTGCCGGCAGCGGCGGTAGACGACTTCCGGCAGGCCGTTGCCGTAACGCTCGAGTTGGGGGACCGTGACGTCGCGAAGAGCCTTGATCCCCGGCAGGAACTGCGCCAGGTGCTTCACGCCCGCTTCGCAATCCGCGCGCCGCTTGTTGTACTCGCCGCCGGCGAGGGCGTGGTGCACCATCGTATTGCAGATGACCAGCCGCACGCTGGGCGGCAGCGGCAGGAGGCGGTAATCGAGCGAACGGCAATCGAGCATGAGGGCATGGTTGGCCTGGCCGTGGCAGGAGATGAACTGGTCCATGATGCCGCAGCGCATTCCCACGAACTCGTTTTCGGCCCGCTGGCCGAGCAGTGCGATCTGCTTGGGGTCGAGCGAAATGCCGGAGATGGCCAGCAGTGCGAGAGCGGTCGAGACCTCGATGGCCGCCGAGGAACTGAGCCCGGAGCCGATGGGCACCTCGCCTCGAATGTACAGGTCCGCCCCGCTCACCCGATGGCCGGAGCGTTCGAGAGCGACGGCCACGCCGCGCACGTAATCGCTCCAGTGCTTCTGGCCTTTCGCCTCGGGATCGTCGAGCGGGAACTCGCGGCTCTCCGAGAAGTTCTCGGAATAGATGGCCAGTTTGCGGTCGGGGCGCGCCGCGGCAGCCACCCAGGTGGAGAACTCGATGGCCGCCGGCATTACGAAGCCGTCGTTGTAGTCGGTATGTTCACCGATCAGATTCACGCGTCCCGGCGCCCGGAACACGCGGGGCTTCCGGCCGTAAACAGTCTCGAACGCTTTGCTGACTTCCACAGCTTGGGTCATGAGTCCTGCCTTTCGCGAGGCGGCGCAATGAGAGAGGTGCGCGCAGCCCGAAGGGACATTATACGGTAAAGCGGCGCCTGGAGTTTTGGCCCCGGGTTGGCCGCACTGAAGAGGTCACGAGGCCAGTTGGAGGCCGGAGGCCAGGTCCTGGCAGACACAACTGCCTGCCTCACTTGGCCGCAAGTAGTTGTGCAACTGCGTGGCGCAGGCGGTTCCGCCTGCGTCCGGCAGGCCGAAGGCCTATGCCGCGTGATGACAGGCCGGGTGGAGATTCGCTCCCCACGGCAGAAGGCCCGCCCCGCATGAACAAGTCCCCGCTTGCATTTCCGTGGATGCAAGTAGTTGTGCAACTGCGTGGCGCAGGCGGTTCCGCCTGCGTCCGGCAGCCCGAAGGCCTACGCCGCGTGATGACTGGCCGGGTGGAGCTTCACTCCCCACGGCCGAAGGCCCGCCCCAAATGAACAAGTCCCCGCTTGCATTCCCGGAGTTTCGGGTCTAGCATCTTTCTTGGAGGCGTTGACCAGATGAGAATACCTGTAGTTGCGCTGCTCCTCCTCGCCGGCCTGATCGGGTCGGCGATTCTTCTCGCTCAAACCCCCGTACCGGAGATCCGAATCGTGGATCCGATGTCGGTAAAGGCCGGTGACGTAGTGAGCCTGCAAGGGGAGAACCTCGATCAGCAGTACGTTTTGGGTATCATCCTCACAGACGGCACCAAGGACTTTAAGGTCACCATCACCGACCAAACCGCCACCGCGATCAAGATCAAGCTCCCGTCGACGATGAAGCCGGGCCGGTTCGGCGTCGTCGTGCGCCTGAAGAAGGATGCGACCAGAGAGATTGAGCAGCCTGTCAAAGTGAACGTCGAGGAGTAGGCGCGCCTCTCGCCCGGCGCACCCCCGGCCGTCCCTTTCTATCCCTTCGTTCTGCGTTGGTAGGGCGCGCCGAGATACCGGCGCGACTCGCGCGCCGCGTCGGAATCGGGGGCCAGGCGGATCGCCCGCTGGTAGGCTCCAACCGCCAGTCCTCGCTGGCCCTTCAGGTCGTAGATCTGGCCCAGGCGCATCCAGGCCAGCACGCCGGTGTTAAGGTCCAGCTCTTCGGCCCCGGCCGCCGCCTGTCTTATGCTCGCCAGCGCGGCGTCAAGGTCGTTGTACCAGAATTCGATGTTGCCCTCGGCGAAATCGATCTTCTCGACTGGCAGGGTGAGCAGACTGGGGACCCCGGCCTTCTTCATCTGGCGCAGTCCCTCCAGGGCGGCCAGCGCCCGGTCTTTCTTGCCGATGTCACTATACATCTGCGCCAGTTCCATCCGCAGGAGGTAATTGCCTGGAAAGCGCTGGATCAGGTCTTCGAGCAGCGGAATTGCGCGCCCGGAGCTTCTCTCGCGCCGGTAAATCGCGCACAGCAGGAACTCGGCATCGAGGCGGTTCACCGTTCCGTATCTGGCCACCTTTTCCACCATCCGGATTCCATCGTCTTTGTTGCCGTGGAACCCGAACAAAACCCCCAGCATCCGCCATTCGAGCGGCAGGCTGCCGACGATGTAGTCGTGCAGCCCCTGCAACATCCGGGCATCGAGGTTGGAGGGGTCGATCGCGGTTATGCGCTCGTGTGCCTTGCGGGCAGCGGTCGCATTGCGCAGCGAATCGTGCCATGCCTTCCGCACCAGGAAATCGTAGTTTGCGCGCAGGCCGAAGGAGACGCCCAGGGAGTAGAGCGCCCCGCAGTCGCGCGGGTTCTTCTGAAGCCGCTCCTGGGCGAGCCCCGTCGCACGGGCCAGGCTGCCATCGAACTCGCGCTGGTCCTCCGGGCTTGCATCCACTTTCGCTCGGCGCAAAAACGGGTTGTTGCCGGTGACGAGCTCGGTTTCAAGAGCGCCGGCCCGGAACATGTCACGGTACAGAATGCCCTCGGCGATATGGTTGTAGCCGTTGGGGTCGTCGGGCGCCGAGGCCGCGTAACGGCGGAAATCGGCGATCGCCCGGTCATATTGGAGGTTGTAGAAGTGCTCGTAGCCGGTAGCGATGAAGTCGTCCGGGGCGGCGCTGGCAGCCGCGCAGATCAGCAGGAGCGGTGCTAGGTGCATTTGGTTCCCGTGGCTCACGGCCAAGCGTGCGCCACCATGCGGCTAGCTCTCTATTGTACTGCCCCGGCGGTTCGCAACCGCGATTGCCACGTTCCGCCGAAATCCCTCGTATCGCGCCCGCTCGACGGGAGTCCCGCCGAACATCTCCCGGAACTCCGCCTCGCCCAGCGCCGCCAGCTGGGCCAGCGGCGGGGCGAAGTTGCGTGCCTGGAACGCCGGTTCCGCCGCAACCGCGGCCTTGCGGTTCCAAGGGCAGACGTCCTGGCAGATGTCACAGCCGAAGACGTTCCGGCCGATGGCTGGCTTCAGCCGGTCCGGAACCGGCCCGCGAAGCTCTATGGTCAGGTAGGAGATGCACAGCCGGGAATCGAGAGCCCAGGCCGGCTCGCGCTGTCCGGTGGGGACCAGCGCCCCGGTCGGGCAGGCCTCGATGCACCGCGTGCACGTTCCGCAGCGGTCCGGCGGTGGCGCATCCGGCTCGAGCCGCAGCGAGACCAACAACTCGCCGAGGAAGAACCACGACCCGGTCCCCTCGCGGATGAGGCAGGTATTCCGGCCAATCCAGCCCAGGCCCGCCCGCCGGGCATACGCCCGTTCGAGCAGCGGCGCCGTGTCCACGGCGATCTTCCACTCGAACGGCCCGGCGATCTCCTCCAGCCGCGCCGCCAGCTTCTCCAGCCCCGCTCGCACTACGTCGTGGTAGTCGTCTCCCCAGGCATAGCGCGAGATCCAGGCCCGCTCGGGCTCGTCGAACCGGGTCGAGTACGGCTCCGGCCCGTTGTAGACCTTGCCGACGCAGATGATCGATCGGGCCGAGGGCAGCAGGCTCCGCGGGTCCGCTCGCATTCGGCCCCGGCGATCCGTGAGGTAGCGCATCTCGCCTGCCATTCCCTGCTGCACCCACTCGCCGTAGAACTCCGCTTCAGGCAGCGGCTCGGCGGCGGCCACCCCCGCCAGCTCGAAGCCGCAACCGGTCGCAAGTCGTTTGATTTGTTCCGCTCGCACGCTCATTCCATTCTGCCAGGGACAGCCCTGCCGGCGCTCCCCGGTCCCATTGGCACCCCCAAAACGACCGTACAACCATGAAAACAAGCAGTCCGATTGCCATTCGGTGTGCCGCTTCCCGCCTTCCCCTTATAATCGCTTTGGCTGGTTTTCAGGCCCCAATATGCCTGAGGCGGCCGGTTTTTGTGCACGGAGGACTCCTCATCTTGAGCACACAGACGTTCTCGCCGTCGACCGCGAAGGACTTCAAGGTCATTCAGCCCGAAACCACGTTCAGCGGTTCCCGCGTCGAGCCCGTCCAGCGCGGGCTCCCCAGGATCACCCAGTCGCTGTGCCCCGAGTGCATCCGCGTTATCGAAGCGCGCGTGTTCGACGAGGACGGCCGGGTGATGATGGAGAAGACCTGCCCCGAGCACGGCTTCTTCCGCGACTGCGTCTCCTCCGATACCCGCCTGTACCTGAAGATGGAGAACTGGGGCTTCGGCGATAACCGCGGCGTCAGCAACCCCGCCATCCCGAACGCCACCCGATGCCCGGACCAGTGCGGCCTGTGCTCCATGCACACCAGCCACACCGTCCTCAGCAACGTGGACCTGACCAACCGCTGCAACCTCACCTGCCCGGTCTGTTTCGCCAACGCCAACGCCGCGGGCTATCTTTACGAGCCGAACCTGGAGCAGGTGCGGCGTATGCTCGAAGCATTGCGCGGCGAGCAGCCGGTGGCCAACCGCATCGTGCAGTTCTCCGGCGGCGAACCGACCATATACCCGCATTTCTTCGAAGTGCTGCGCATGGCGAAGGAAATGGGTTTCTCGCACCTCCAGGCCGCCACCAACGGCATCATGTTCACCGACCTCGAATTCGCCATGCAGGCGAAGGAGGCCGGGCTGCACACGCTGTACTTGCAGTTCGACGGCGTCTGCGAAGACACCTACAAGCGGGTGCGCGGCGAATCGCTGCTCGAGAAGAAGATGCAGGCCATCGAGAACGTGCGCAAGGCCGGCATGAAGATCTGCTTCGTCCCCACCATCGTAAAGGGCCTGAACGACGACCAGATCGGCGACATCGTGCGCCTGGCTCTCGACAACATCGACGTGGTCAGCGCCATCAGCTTCCAGCCAGTGGCCTTTACCGGCCGCATCTCCCGCCACGAGCTCGAAGAGAAGCGCTTTACCATGGCGGACGTGGCGCACGCGGTCCAGGATCAGACAGGTATTTGCGACATTTACGAGGACTGGTTCCCGCTCTCCTGCGTGGCGCCGTTCTCGCGGTTTGTCGGGGCGCTGCGCGGGGAGCCGATCCCCACGCTCAGCCCTAACCCGCATTGTTCCATCGGGACGTATATGTTCGTGGATAAGAACAAGAAGGCCACGCCCGTCACCCGCTTCGTCGATATCGGCGGCTTCATGCAGGATCTCGACATCCTGGCGCGGAAGACCGGCCGGCAGACCTTCAAGTTCTGGTCCAAGCTCAAGACCTGGAACTCCATCCGCCGCCATTTCCACGAAGACCGCGCGCCCGAGGGACTGACCTTCAACAAGTTCGTGGAGACGCTCCAGGGCCTGACGGACAAGGAGTACGGCCGGGGACGAGGCGAGGTGGAGAACTACACCTACAAGACGCTGATGGTGGCCGGCATGCACTTCATGGATGTCTACAACTACGACATCGAGCGCGTCAAGCGCTGCGTGATTCACTATGCCGCGCCCAACGGCCTGATCTATCCCTTCTGCGCCTACAACTCCGGACCGACCTACCGCGAGAAGATCGAGCGCAAGTACTCGATGCCCTTCGAGAAGCAACTGGACGCGCTCGGCCTGGCCGACAATGCCAACGATTCCCTGGTAACGCTGGGCTGACCACTGGGGCAGCTCTCCGGGCCTGCTCGAACCCGCCGTGCCGCTCTTCGCAAAGCGCCGACGGCCGGAGGGGCCGGCTGCCCGCGAGCGGATCTCGCCCCGCCCAACCTACCGCGCGGGGCCGTCGCTCGCGGCGGGAGCCGTGGCCGAGGCTATCGTGGCCGGGGCGTCCGCAGCCGGAGCTTCCGAAACCGGAGCTTCCGGGACCGGCTTATCGACTGTGGCAGCCGGTTCCGCCGGCCGCTGCTCCTCCTGGGGAGCGCTCGTGACAGGCGCGTCATCTGTGGTCGCGGGCGCCTCAGCCGCCACTTCCGGCCTGCTTGCCGCCAGCAGCCGGACGGTTGCGATGGCCGGCTCCGGACTTGCACCATACAGTTCGAGGCGGAATGAGACGTCGGACGTCGCCGGCGAATAGACCAGTCCCGCGCTGTTCAGTTGCTCCCGGTCCAGCTTGAGCTCTTTCTCGAAGCTGCCGTCCTTGATGAACAACGAGCCGCGCTTTGCCGCCACCACAACGGGAGCACCCGCGTCCCAGGTGACGCGATAGTCGCTCCCCGCTCTCTGAAGTCGCAACGAAAAATCCGCACGCACTGGAGCCGTGGAAAAGCCCCGGCCGTTCCACATCGGAGCAAACCGCCAGATCGCTGCTGCCGCCAGCAGGACAACGGCGATGATCGGAATCGCCCCCACCCCTCGTCTCCGCGAGCTTGCTTTCCTTGGAGCGCCGGCTTCCAGGCTTCCCCACGCTGTCGATTGGTGTGCCATATTTTCCCTGGTCTATCCCTTCGGATGATCGAATTATAAGTCCGACGATTATATAAGCAAGGTTCAATTTCAGATGAGCTTTACGCAAATTAAACCCGACCAGAGCAGGCGCTTCACCCCACCAACTGGTGTGGCTGCCGGCCGCGTGGGTGGGGGCGCTCCCTACCGCTGAGGCCGGAAAAGCGCCTGCAACCCCCAACTGCGTCAGGTACGACGGTGAGTGGGTAGTACTTTTGGGACCGTGGCCTCGCCAAACACAGCCGAACCGAAGCCGCGAGAGCCCCTATTCAAGAATTAAAATTCGCTAATCAGAACGCTCTCGCCGGCCGGTTCGAGCCTGGGACCAACCAGGTTGCCGAGCGGCGAGCCGGCCACGCGACGCCTCGAGTTCTGTTCACTACTCATTTTGTTTCTTAATGATACAGCTACAAGCGATGTGTCGAATGCAGCCTGACGCTCCTCGAACCTCCCGAGAGCCGGCATTCCGGCCCTTCTGCAAGGGGCTTCAGTTGCGGTGCTCTCTAGGAGTTTAGGCTCCTTCCGCCTTTGCGCCTGCCGTGGGGGGAGCGGACGAAAACCCAGTCTGGTACCGGACCGCGCACCCCGCGCCGCATCGAGCCCGGGAACCGCCTCTTCCACCCCGCGCGAACTCATCCGGCGCGCGTGGGCCGGCTCTGCCCCCACCGTTGCGCCAGAGGAACTCCGCGCCCAAAGACAGGGTGTCCCGAATAGGAATTGGTGCATCGGATACTGCCGCAAATCGTCCCCGAACGGCCGCAGCAGCGGACACTCCCGGTGAAAGATCGAGAAGCCTCGGTTTCGATGGAGGAACGAGCCCGGCCTCAGCCGCCGCCGGGGGGGGCATGCCATTCCGACTGCCCCCCGTGCGCGCAGCCCTATGCCCCCGGCTGAAGCACCTCGACTCCTCGCGGCGCCAGATCCAGCGTGTCCGTGGACGGCCCGCCGCCGAGCAGCGGCTTCATGCGTTGCGGAAGCGCGATGTGCTGCGGCTCGCGGGTGTGGTTGACCAGGATGTATACCTGCCTGCCCGCGCCGGCACGGCGGCACACCTCGACGCCACCCGGCACGGGGCCGAAGGCGGGCGCGACGCCGCTCGAGCGCAGCATCCACTGGGCGGCGCTCCGCATGAGGTCGTCATCCAGCCACGCGCCCACGTAGGTGATCCGCCCCTTGCCGGCCTTGCGCGAGACGGCCGCCGGCTGTCCATCCAGCCAGCCGTTGCTCGCGCCGTAGGTGAGCAGGATCTCGGTGTCTGCCGCGGACGGTTTCAGTTGCTCGGCCCAGATTCTGGCCCCGCCGCTGCCCCACTCCCCACTCAGCGGGACGCTCTGGTCGAGCGCGTAGAACTGCTCCACGCGAGTGCCGAGCAGCGGCGCCAGCGGCCCCGGCTGCCGTGCCGTCTGGAGCGTGTTGTACTCGTCCTTCATTCCCGATCGCGGCCCCAGCACCAGGTGACCGCCCCCCTCGACGTATTCGATCAGCCGCCGCGCAAGGGCGTCGGAGAGCACGTTCAGCCCCGGAGCCACCACCAGCTTGTATCCCGCCAGCGGCGCATCGGGACCGATCACGTCCATCTGCTGTCCGATCTGCCGCAACGGCCGGTAGTAGCTGGAAAGCAGGGCCGTGGGTTCGAACTCGCGCTCGTGCCGCTGGAAATTGATGGCCCACCGGCTGTCGTAAGAGTGCAGGATGGCCACCTCGGATTCCGGGCTGGTGCCGGCTAACGCCGCGCCGGCTTTCTCGAACTCCCTCCCGATCTGCGCGACCTCATCGTAGAGCGGCACCGGCGTGCCATCCGCGCCCACCAGCGTGCCGTGGTATTGCTCCTGCCCGTTGAGCGCGCTGCGCCATTGCCAGTAGCTCACCGTATCCGCGCCGTGCCCGATGGCGTGCCAGGCCATCTGGCGCACCTCACCGCGGTCCAGCGCATTGTTCACCGGAGACCAGTTCACAAAGCCCGGCTGCGTCTCCATCACCCAGAAGTTCCGACGCTTGAAACCGCGCGTGAGGTCATGCACGATGCCGTTCCGCAGCGGGTCCAGATGGCCGCTTCCGACGTAGTTGTCCCACGACGCCAGGTCCAGCTCCGCGCTCAGCGTGTAGTGGTCGAAGACGTCGTACCAGCCCATGAAGTTGCTGGTGATGAACTGGCGGGGATCGCTGTTGGCGCGGATGACCTCGACCTGAACGTGCTGATAGTCCTTGAGCGTGTCCGTGATGAAATGCTTGAATTCGATCAGCAGGCCGGGATTCATTCCCGGCGTGCCCAGGGGAATCTGGCTCCAGTCGGTGTAAGTCTCGCTCCAGTAGTTGGTCGTCCAGTGGTCATTCAGGTTGTCGAGAGTCTTGAACTTCGCCCGCAACCAGTCCTGGAACTGCTTGCGCGTCACCTCGTCCCAGGAAATCGAGCCATACTCGTTGTCGATCTGCCATCCCAGCACATTCGGATTGGGCCCGAACCGTTTCGCCATCTCCCCGGCGATGCGGCGGCAGAACTCCCGGTAGCGCGGGCTGTTGGGGGCGGCTTGCGCGCGGCCGCCGTGCGTGGCCTTCCGGCCGTCCATCTCGGTCTTGAGGGTGTCGGGATACTTCTGGGTAAGCCAGGCCGGTGGCGCCGCGGTCGGCGTTCCCAGGACGACGAAAACGTCGTGCCTGGCCGCCAGCGCGATGGCACGATCCAGCCAATCCAGGTCGAACCTGCCTTCCTCCGGCTCCATCCGGCTCCACGCGAATTCGCCCACCCGCACCATGTGGATTCCCGCCGCCTGCATCAGCTTGAGGTCCTCATCCCAGCGGGACTCGGGCCACTGCTCCGGATACCATGCCGTCCCGAGCAGCAGCGCGGGAGGCTTCGCCGGGGTGGTCTGGGGATGGGCCCCGGCCGCCAGTATCAGGACCGCCGCCATAGCGGTCAAACGCAGAACCGTTGTTCGAGTCACGACTCCTCCTTTTGGATTTCAGGACCAGAATGCCATAATCTCTCGCAACCGCGCGCCGGCCTGCGCCGTCGAACGCAGCGTGAACAGAAAGGGCGCGGTCCTAAGCGGCCCCGCCCCCTCCTCAACCCGACGGCAGGACAAGCCGAGAGGTCAAGCCGAAGGGCCTGCCCCGCCGAACTCCCCGGAAGGCGCATGACTCATGAGAACACGAATCCTCCTTCTCTGTACGCTGGCCGCTCTTCAGTCGTCGGCGCAGGACCCGGCGCATTCTTCAGGCTGGGTCGTGATCCCCGTTCCCGATTACCAGGCGCTCCGCGCCAAAGCGTTCCCGGCCGAACCCGAACCCGAGCCGCCGCCGGTTGAAGCCACGCTGACGCGCATCGACTACGACCTGCGCATCGGCGGCGACGTTGCAGCCGGCCAGGCACGCATCACGGCCGATGTCCTGCGGGATGGATGGGTGCGCGTGCCGTTCCCGTCCGGTCTCCTGGTGCGCGAGGCGAGGCTCGACGGCAAACTCGTCGCCCTCACTCCCGCTGTTGCCGGGAAAAGCGGAAGCCAGTCCGTGCTCCTCTCCAAGCGGGGCCGGTCCGTGCTCCTGCTCGATGTTGCGTTTCCTGTCGCATCCAAGGCCGGCGATCAGACGCTCAGGCTGCCCACCGGCGAATCGGGCGTCACCCGCGCATCCGTGACGCTCCCGCGCCAGGACGTAGACGTCGGAATCGCCGGCGGCTTCCTGTCCGAAAAGGGGGAGGCTGCGGCCGAAACGAAATGGATCGTCTACGGCGGCGGGCAGGAACCGCTGATTCTCACCTGGCGGAGGAAGATGGAGGACCACCGAAGCGCCCTGCCGCTTCGCTTCCGCGGATCGCTCACCGAACTGCTTGGCTTGGGCGAGGATTCCACCTCGCTCTATGCCGAGGTGAGCCTGGAAGTGCTTCAAGGCGCGGCGCGCGAAGTGCGAATCCAGCTTCCGGACAAGGTCACCGTCAATCAGGTGCAGGGCGCGACGGTCGCCGACTGGGAGATGAAACCCGGCGAGCTGACCGTGACATTCCTGGAACCGTGCCAGCAGACGGCTGCGTTCACCCTGGCCGGCGAGGTGCGACTGCCCCGCGACGGAACCATCGACATCCCCCTCCTGCG
>Ga0182021_10005679_pt1 | contig 14807 bp, 12 predicted proteins | sample 612E3MmetaG_FD_120493 | JGI IMG/M metagenome (GOLD analysis project Ga0182021, IMG submission 120493) | Permafrost microbial communities from Stordalen Mire, Sweden - 612E3M metaG (Illumina Assembly) | ecosystem: Environmental > Terrestrial > Soil > Wetlands > Permafrost | place: Sweden... | reverse complement strand
GGTTTTGTCCGTCGTCCCGACCTGGACTTCACGCCGGTGCCGGACGTCAACCTGATCGCCTACGCGTTCGATCTCGACTGAGCGGTACCCTCGCCGCGCGCCGTTTCTATTGATACGCCGTGCGTTTCGGGTCTGGTCGTCGTGTACAGGGGTATGAGGGCACAGGCAGCTATCAACGAGACCGAAATCCTCTACGAGAGAGCCTTCGACGAGCACTGGGCGGCCGTCTTCAAGTTCCTCCTCGCCTGGACCAACGACTGGCCCGCGGCGGAGGATCTGACCCAGGAAGCTTTCGTGCGCCTCTGGCGCAACCGCGGCCGGCTCGACTGGAGTCAACCCGTCCTGCCCTGGTTGTTGGTCGCGGGGCGCCGCCTCGCCACGGACCGATTTCGCGCGCTACGGCGCCGCGTCCTTGGCGCCCCTCAACACTCACCTCTGGACGACGATCTGCACGACCGCTGGCTCGACGTGCAGGCCGCGATGGCGGCTCTGTCCGGCCTGGAGCGAACGTCCGTCGTCCTCAATCTGATCTATGGCAGCTCCACGGCCGAGGTCGCCGAGCTGCTCGATACGACTCCGGGGGCGATACGGGCCGCAATAGCCCGTGCCCGAGAGAAACTGGAGGCCGCGCGATGAACCCCTTCCACGACAGCGACGAGGTTCTCAATGAGTGGCGGGACATCGCAGATCGAGCCACTCCTCCCGCTCGAGCGCCACGCGGATCCGCTTCGGGATCGCCCTGGGCGGCGCTCCTCACCGTGGCGGTGGTGCTCGTCCTTGCGGCTGCGGTGCTCGTTCCCCGCGCTATCGCGCCGATCGGCCCGGCCGTCGGAAACTCGCCGGCGGCGACGGAGGCGGTGACCGCAAGCCCCGCAACGGTGGTGCCCTCCCCGTCGGCGATCGGCTCGGCCGACAGCGGCCCTTCACAGGACAGCGCCGCTACCACCGTCAAGACGAGCGGCATCCCCGATAACTGGCAAGGCTTCGATTGGACCCCGGTCGCTGATTGGAGCCCTCTTCTCGGTGCGGCGGATGATCACCGGGTAGTCTCCTGGGCGCACGGCTATGCCATGACGCAAAGGATCGGCGACACACCACCAAGCGAAGTCTGGGCGTCGGCGGATGGCGTCAATTGGATTCTGGGCCCCGAGCCCGTATCACTGGTGGCCGCCGGGCCGGCCGGACTCGTGGCAATCGGCGGACAAGTTGTATGGACGAGCCCGGACGGGGCCAAATGGACCAAAGCAGGCACGACCTCCGCGTCGACATACATCACCTCGATCGCCGGCAATTCCAGCGGCTTCGTGGCCATTACCTCCGATGCAAGCGGCAACTCGGCTGTGGAGTTCTCCAGCGACGCCCTCCACTGGTCGCCTGTCACGGTTGAGGCGGGTCTCAAATGGGACAACACCGGCCCGATCGTCCAGGAAGCGAATGGCAGGCTCTTCCTGATGGGCGGGCTGGCCGCGGGCTCCGGGCTCGGCCCCAACGGCATGGTCCTGCTCTCGACCGTCATCAACACTCATATCTGGTGGTCCGATGACGGCCGAACATGGACTCGCTCGACCGGGCTCGACGGCTCGTACGGGGCATACATCGACGCCGCGTCCGGCGGCCTGTTGCTCCACACGGACTACGGGTCCATTCCCGGCGGTTCCGGCTACTTGTGGTCCCGGGACAACGGCAAGACATGGACGAGCGATCCAGGCTTCGGACCACTAGGCCCGCGTGTCTGCGAGGGCGAGTGCGGCAACTTCCCCGATGGCGCCATTGGCTCGAACGGGAAGACCTTCCTGGCAGTCAAGAGCGACGGCCACGCATGGACCTCAACCGACGGCAAGACCTGGAAACCGATCGCCTGGGGCGGTGGCTCCGTCGGACTGAATTCCCTTGTGGTGCTGCCGAGAGGAGTCCTCGTATACCCCGCCAGTCCGAACCCCGGAGACCCGCCAGCGACTTACGGCGCGGCGAAATAGGCGACGCGGCTTCGTCTCTTCAGTCGATCGCGGGCAACACGGGCTTTCCGACCGGGGCCGAAGGAGTCAGCTCCCGTTCGGTCGGGCGCGGACCGACTCGTCCGTCCTTCCCACGACCGCCGCTCACACGTATCCCGCCACGCCAGACGGCGACCACCGCCAGAACCTCTGCGACCAGAGTGATACCCCCGTTCATGACCAGTGCGGCAGGCGTTCCCCACAGCCCGCCGACACCGCCTGTCAGCCCGTTCCCGATGGGAGTCGAGCCGGTGAAGACCGTCGTGTAGACGCTCATCACCCGTCCGCGCAATGGACCGGGAACAGTGACTTGCACCAATGAGTTGGCGCTGATCGCCGTCGCTATCGCTCCCACTCCGGTGAAGAAGACCGCCGCGCATGCAATCGGGAAGAGCGTCGTACTCGCGAGAACGAATTCAGAGAGACCCAGAATCATCCCGCCGCCTAGGAGCACACGCAGCCTTGGCCGCTGGAACATTGCGACGGTTAGGGCGGCGGCAAGAGCGCCGGCACCCATCGAAGCGTAGAGAATTCCGAACCCGGTCGGGCCCGCCTTCAGGACGCCTGCTGCCATAACCGGAAGCACCACGTTGAAGTTCATGCCGAAGGTCGACACACATCCGATGACCGCGATGGCCAGTAGAACCACGGGCGTGTGCCACACGTACCGCAACCCTTCGGCGAGATTGGAACGGACCTCCGACACGCTCTTGGGAATGGCGAGTCTAGGGGCCGGCTTGAGTTCACTGTCGCGCATTGCGAGCAACCCGATCACCACCGCGCCATAGCTCAGGCCGTTGAGAATGAAACAGAGCGCGGTTCCAACGACCGCGATGAGCAAACCGCCGATCGCCGGACCGACGATGCGCGCCCCGTTGAAGACCGCGGAGTTGAGCGCCACGCCGTTGGCGATGTCGTCCGATCCGACCATCTCCACTACAAATGATTGCCGGGACGGCATGTCTATCGTGTTGACCAGGCCGAGCAGGAACGCCAGGACGAAGACGTGCCATATCGCAACGGCGTGGAAGAAGACGAGCCCGCCGAGGATCAGCGCGAGAAGTCCGGCGGCCGTCTGGGTGAAGATCACCGTCCGCCGCTTGGGCCAGACGTCGGCGATGATGCCGCCGAACAAGCCGAGCAAGAGAACCGGCGTAAATTGGACTGCTCCCAGCAGGCCCAGATAGACGATTGCCTCTTTGGGGCCGACCAGCGTCACCAGCAGCCAACCCTGGGCTACAGACTGCATCCACGTTCCGGTGACCGAAATGAGTTGCCCAAAGAAGAAGAGCCGGAAATTGCGATGCTTCAGGGCGCGGCCGGCCGCCGTGAACCGGACACGTCCGCCGACGATCATTCGGCCGACCCGCCCTCCGGGGCGGCTCGCACATCGGCCGATTCGTAGGAGCGATGCTCGCCGCGCATCAGAGACACCAGCGCGCCCAGGACGCTGGCCACGACGCCCGCGAGGAACGCCAGGTGGAGGGCGTTGATGAAGGGCGCCAGGCTGATCCCATTGCCGCCGATTTGAGTGCCGGAGAAGACCGCCAGCAGCACCTTCGGGTCCATCGAGGCCGAGACGAGGCCGATCGCCAAAGCGATCGAGACGACGAACCCCGACTGCATCAGCATCATCCGAGTGCCCGCCCCGACGCCCCGCTTGTGCGGCGGAACGACGCCCATCACCGCGCTCGTATTCGGCGAGTTGAAGATGCCCGAACCCGCGCCGACGATGAGCTGCCACAGGGCAAGCTGCCAGTAGGGCGTGGTTGCGTCGATCGTCATCAGGCCAACGAGCCCGAGAGCCGTGATCACCATCCCGAGGGTCGCCAGTGCGCGTGACCCATATCGATCGGCGAGAACGCCGCTGATCGGCGAGAGAACGATCAGGCCGATCGCCAGCGGCGCGAGCATGATCCCGGCCGTGACCGGATCCTCGCCCCGGGCGCCCTGGAAGTAGAAGACCAGCAGGAACAGGACGCCGTTGCGGGCAATCGCGTTGAGGAAGCCGGTCAGATTGCCCATCGCATAGAGGCGATCGCAGAAGAGCGACAGGTCGAGCAGCGGGGCGTGGTGATGCCACTCCACCCACAGGAAGACCGGCGTTGCCACGAGGAAGCCGAGGAACCCGCCGATGACCCACCACGTCGTCCAGCCGTAGATGCCGCCGAACGCGAGCGAGATCATCACTCCCATGAGACCGACGAAATAGAGCACGGAACCGACCCAGTCGATCTCGACCTTCTTGTCGTGGCTGACCTGCTCGACCAGGATGAGACCGGCGGCCGCAACTCCGACAAGGCCGATCGGGACGTTGAACCAGAAGACCGTCCGCCAGCCGAAGCCGGTCAGCCAGCCGCCGAGGATGGGGCCCATGATCGAGCCCGCACCGAGGACCATCGCGTTGAGGCCGAGCGCACGGCCAAGCTCATGGCGCGGAAATGCATCCGTGACCAGAGCTGTGGCGTTGGCCATCAGCAGCGCCCCGCCGACGCCCTGGACGAGGCGCCATGCGATCAGCTGGGTGGCGTCCGGAGCGAGTGCGCAAAGCACGGATGACGCGGTGAAGATGACGAATCCAAGGGTGTACGAACGCGCCCGCCCGACCATGTCGGCGACTCGCCCGGCGTTGAGCACGAGCACCGTGGCGACGAGGGTGTACCCGACGACGATCCAAAGCAGGCTGAAGATGTCGGTATGGAGGTCGCGCAGGATGTCCGGCAGGGCGATGATCAGGGTGCCGGAAGTCAGCGACGCCATCAGCGCGCCGATGCTCGTCACGACAAGGACCCACCACCGGTAGTTGGGGGCCGTGGCGTCGACCGGGTGACGGAGGTGGCTCAACATGGCTGGTCCGTCCCGATGGCTTCGATCTTGGCGAGGCTTCTGGCCCGCCGGCCTTCGGTCTCATCGACGATGGCCTGCAGTCGATCGATCTTGCGCTGGAGCGTCTCGATCTGGCGCTCGAAGCTGGCGACTCGCTCGCACAGGATCCGCTTGCGCTCAACCGGATCGGTGCTGGCATGGAAAGCGGCGTGGCCCCGCTCGCGAGCTTCCTCGTCCTCGAGCAGCTGGGCGATCTCCGCCAGCGAGAAGCCGGCATCGTCGCGCAGCCCCTTGATGAAGCGCAACCGCTCCAGGTCCGTCGAGTCGTACAAGCGGTAGTCCCCCTCCGACCGCGCGGCCGGCCGGAGCAACCCCATTTCCTCGTAGTAGCGCACCGATCGGGGCGTGAGCCCGACTTCGGCGGCCGCTTCCTGGATGCGCAGCAGTCGCGCGGGCTGGGTTTCCGTTTCGGAAGCCGCAGCTTGATTCTTCTCTGTCATATCTGAATCGTACCGCAACCTTGCCGTTTACGTGAAAGTGCAGGTTGGTGCTGCAGGTGGCCGATCCAGTCGACGGGCAGAGCCTGCGCCAGTGACACGCTAGCTGTCACCGGCGGATGTCATGATCTCGGTATGGAAACCGCCCGGCTCGTTCCACTTCCCTCCACGTCGAATCGCCTGTTGAGTATCCGCGTAGAGGCGGATCGGCTCGTCATCGAGCATCTCGTCCTGGACGATCCCGCGCTGGCCGCCTTCGTGGCAGATCGTTCGGACGAAGAGCGCGCGGTCCTGCTGGAGCGAGCCCTGCGCGTCGGTCTCACCGCAATCCAGAGCGTCGGCGTGACTGTGAACGTGGATGCGGTCCGGTCCGAGTTCCAGGGGCTGCTGCGGCAGACGGAGGCCGCCAACGAGCGCGCGGCGACGGCGCTGGACATGATGCTCCGCCAGAACTTCGCCGACGGCGAGGGCCGGCTGCCGCGCACGCTGGAGAAATTCCTCGGCGACAAGGGTCAACTGCGAACCTTCGTGGACGAGCTTTTCGACGAAGGCAAGCGGGACAGCGCCATCGGCCGAATGAAGGTCCTGCTTGGCAGCTACTTCGATGGGGATGCGTCCCGGCTCGCCCAGTTGCTGGATCCCACGCGCCTCGGATCGCCGCTCCATCAGTTCCGGACGGAGATGGCCGAGGGCTTCAAGGTCATCGGCGAGAAGCTCGCGGCGCTGGAGGCGGCCGGGGCGGCCCGGGCTTCGGAGCGAGCGAAGGGCTCGGCCAAGGGCGCGGACTTCGAAGACAACATCGAAGCAATGCTGGGTGAGCTGGCCCGCGGCTCGGGAGACCTCCTCGAGCGGACCGGCACGGAATCCGGCGCAATGATGAGTTCCAAGAAGGGCGACTTCGTTCTAACGCTCAACGCGGACGTGACCGCCGGCAACGAGCTGAGAGTCGTCGTGGAGTGCAAGGACCGCTACGTCTCCGGCCGCGCCATGCGAGACGAGCTGCGTGAAGCCAAATCCAACCGCGATGCGGCCGTGGCGCTGGTCGTGTTCACCGCCGCCCACGCCCCGGCCGGCATCGCCCCGTTCGACATCCGGGCCGGTGATGTCTACTGCGTGCAGGACCCGGCGGCTCCGGAACCGGCGACGCTGGAAGCGGCGGTCCGGCTGGCCCGTCTGCTCGCTCTCCAGACCCTCAAGGACCACGACGTCGAGGTCGACGCCGCCGCCATCGGCGAGGCCCTCAACGGCGTCCGCGAACAGCTGGAAACGCTCCGCGCGCTGAAGATGTCGCTGACCGCTATCGGCACGAGCGCCAAAGAGGTTTACGCCGGCCTGGACAGGCTGCGCGACGGCATCCTGGCGCGCATCGTCGAAGCGGAGACGGAGCTGCGCACGAAGTAGTGCGCGGAGCCTCTTGGGCCCGCCCGGAGGGCGGGACGATCGCCCGCCAGCGTGGACACTCGGCGCGATCGCGCTATGGTCATTGCTCGCGGCCTCACCCGAGACGGGCCGGCGATGCGAGGTGTGTTCCGATGGCGCGATCGATGTGGAAAGGGGCGATCGAGTTCGGCCTGGTCACGATCCCGGTCAAGCTCTATCTGGCGACGGAATCGAAGGGCGTGAGTTTCAACATGCTCCACGCCGACTGCCACGGCCGAATCCAGATGAAGACGTACTGCCCGACGGACGATGTCTACATCGAGCGTAGCGACACTGTCCGGGGCTATGAAGTCGCGCCCGGCCGTTACGTCGTCGTCACGGACGCGGATCTGGCCGCCGTCCCGCTCAAGACGGTTCGCTCGATCCAGATCGAGCAATTCATCGCCGCCGACACCGACGGCGAAGCGACCCGCTTTGTGAAGCAGGCTTACTACCTGGAGCCTGACCCCATCGCGCGCAAGGCATTCTTCCTGCTCAAGCAGGTCCTGGCCGAGCGCGGCCTGCGGGCGGTCTGCAAGATCGTGCTGAGGGATCGCGAGCAGCTCGCGGTGCTGGATCCGTTCGCCGCGACGATGCTTCTCTCGACGCTGTACTGGCCGGACGAGGTCCGCTCGACTGGGGAGCTCACCCTGCCGGAAGACGAAATCCAGATCAAGCCGGCAGAGCGGGCAATGGCGGAGCAGCTGGTCGCCGCAATGACCGGCGAGTTCGATCCATCCGCCCAGCACGACGAGTATCGGGAAGCTCTGGCCGCGATCATCGAGGCCAAGGCGGCCGGCGAGCAGATCGCCGAGCCCATGGCGACTCCAAGCGCCACCGTCGGCGACCTGATGGCCGCCCTGGAGGCAAGTGTTGCGGCAGCCAGGGTCAACCGTGCGACTGCCGCGCCGGAGCCTGTGAAGGCCGCCGGCGGGACCCGAGCTCGCAGGTCCGTCGCAGTTGGGCCCGGGAAGATTCCCGCTCTGCAGGCCGACGACGACCAAGTCGAGGCCGTCCCAGCCCGCCGCCGCAAGTCGGCCTGAATCCGCCCAAGCCGGCCAATGGCCGGAATTTCGGACGCTCCCGCATCCGAGCCGAGGGTGCAGCCGGACCGAGGCCGCTCCGCTAACCTATCGGTATGTCTGGACACCCGTGGCCGCTCTTCGATCTGCGCATCCGTACTCCCCACCTGGAGATGCGGGTGCCGACGGACGCCGACCTGCTCGAACTGGCGGCGGCGGCACGCTCCGGGATAACCGATCCGGATCAGATCGTGTTCCTGGTTCCGTGGCATCAACTCCCCTCCCCCGCCATGGAGCGCCAGTTCCTGCTGCACTGGTGGCAGGCGCGCGGCACGTGGAGCCCCAGCCGCTGGCAGCTCACGCTGGCGGTGATCCTGAATGGCCGGGCAGTCGGCATGCAGGACATCATGGCCAGGGAATTCGCGATCACGCGCGCCGTCGCGTCCGCCAGCTGGCTGGCCCGCGACTACCACGGACACGGCTACGGCACGGAGATGCGAGGCGGGATGCTCGCCCTCGCGTTCGACGGCCTGGGCGCCGGAGTCGCCGAGTCTGGCTACGTCGTCGGCAACAAGCCGTCGCAGCGGGTCTCGGAGAAGCTCGGCTACGTCCCCAACGGCGAGGAGGTCTTCGCCGTGGAAGGTAAACGAATGGTGGAGCAGAAGGTCCGCGTCACCCGAGATCAGTGGAGGCGGGACGTGGTTCCAACCACGATCGAGGGCCTGGAGCCGTGTCTCAAGCTCTTCGGCATCGGCGACCTGCGCCCCGACGAGTGGGCGACTTTCTAGACCCTACCTATCGCCGGCGCGTCGCCCAACAAGCCACCATGCCACGGGGAAGATCCCTGCCGCGATGGCGAGCTTTATTGCATCGCCGACCACGAACGGCGTGAAGCCCAGCGCAATCGCGTCCGCGGGCGACTTGTGCAGGGAGACGGCCAGCCACGGCACTCCGACGGCGTAGATCACGATTTCGCCCAGAATCATCGCGCCGACGGCACCGCCGATATGACGGTCCCAGCCCATCTCCGCCAGCCAGCCCACCAGGGCCGCCGCAAACAAGAAGCTGATCAGGTAGCCGCCGACCGGCGAGAGTCCGACACCGTTCGCCCCGAAGCCCACGATCGTCCCCAGACCGTGAGCCTGATGCGCGTATACGGGCAGGAAGAGACCGAGGACCAGATACAGAGCAACCGACATCATTCCTCGGCGGAGGCCGAGTGCGCCGCCCACGACAAGCACCGAAAGCGTCTGACCGGTGATCGGGACCGGGTTGCCGGGGATGACGAACGCTATGTTCGACGTGACGGCAATGAAGGCCGCGCCCACGCAGATCATCGCGATGTGACGGAGGCGAGCGCTCATTCGCTCACCGACCCGGATGGGGACGAGGAAATCGCCGATCGTGATACCGCGCTCGGCGGCAGGCAGACGGTTCATATGTCGAGTCGCGAGCATTCTTCGATAGTCCTCAGTGAGGCGTTGCCGGGACGCAGGCACGACCATGACCCTTCTCCAAGTCTGGCACAGCGAGTGTAGCAAATGCGGCCAAGCCGGCGATCCGGGGTTCCGGGGACGCACCGACGTCGACTCTACTCGTGCTGGAGAGCCTTTACGATCGAGAGGCGGCTTGCCAGCCCGGCCGGATAGATGGATGCAGCGATGCTGATGATTACGCCAAAGCACACGGCCAGCGCAATCGACAGCCACGGCGGATCGAAGGCTAGTCCAAACCCCTGACTCGACCAGGCAACCAGCACGGCACCTACGACCAGGCCGACCGCAGCTCCGATGAACGCTCCGACGATCCCCAGAACCGCCGCTTCGATCACCACCATGCTCCACACCTGGCGGCTGGTCATGCCCGTCGCGCGCAGCACGCCGATCTCGCGAACACGCTCGAGGACGCTCATCGAGAAGGTGTTGACCATGCCGAGGCCGGCGATGAGAACGGCGATCAGCGCGAGAGCGTCGAGCAACTTGAAGATGCGATCCAGGGCGTCGCCCACCGTACCGGAGACCCGCTCGAGCTGATTCGGCTCAAGGGCATACGAAACGGCCGTTGCGTCGAGGTTGGGCCGGGCCGTGGCTTCCTGTCCCGCGTCGTATCTGATCGCGAAGAAGTCGGCCCCGGTGGCACCGAAATCGGCCGTGGCGTCGGACCACCCCACCAGAATCGCCTCCTGGGATTCCGCCGGGATCGAATGGGCCACTATCCCGGCTACGGTGAGCTGCGTGACGGCGGTACCGGTCGCGAACTCCATCGTGTCACCGACGTGGATGCCGGCGGTATCGGCCAGGGACCTGGGGACGATGACGGACCCGCCGGCGTCGAGCGCCGCAAGGGCCGTGGCCCGAGCGCCCTGAACGAAGTTGAGCCGACCATCGTTGAGGTAGTCGCTGCCGACGACGGCTGCCGCCTCCTGTCGAACCACGGACTTCACTGTCCTCCCGTCGGTCTGCGACACGAAGACGTAGGGCGTTCCGAAGAGCCCGATCGGCGAGACCGACTTCACTCCCGGGGTCCCGGCGAGGTCCGCGACGACCTGGTCAGTAGTGGACACGGGGCGAATGGAGGTCAGGAGTTCACTGCCGGGGATCGTTTCGGTCAGCCAGCTCGACCCAATCTTGCGGACATCCTCGGCCGCGGTCCCCAGGGCCACCACCATTGCCACTCCAACTACGAGAGCGCCAGCGGTCAGGGCGGTCCGGCTGCGGTCTCGGGACAGGGAGCTTCGGGCCAGCCGCTCCTCGTTGCGGAAGATGCGGAGCGGAAAACCGGCGACACGGCCCAGAGGCCCAATCAGCCGTGGAACGAGCAGCACCGACACAAGCAGCAGACCGTATACGGCAAGCGGCCCCCACATCCCGGAACTCGCTCCGGTGCCCAAAGAGCCGGCGCCGGAGCCCTCGCCGACGCCGCTCGGCCAGATCGCCAGCGCCGCCAGAGCCAGAACGACGAAGACGATCACCAGCCAGCGCAATCGAGCCGCGCCGGCGGCCAACCCGGCCGGGCCGCGTCGCAGAGCCTCCACGGGCGGAATGCGTCCGGCGCGCCAGGCCGGTTCCAGCGAAGCCGCGAGCGTGAGCACCGTGCCGATGAGGAGGGCCATGACGATCGAGCCGGACGACAGGGACGGTCCGGCAAGCGATACCGGCCCGGACGAACCCACCCACGACAGGGCGGCAACCGCCAGACCGATTCCCGCGACGACGCCCGCTACCGAGCCGGCCACCCCCAAGGCGAGCGCTTGCAGCATCACCAGCCCCATCACCTGCGAGCGAGTGGTTCCGGCGGCCCGCAGCAGGCCGACTTCGCGCGTCAGCTCGGCCACGGTCATCGATAGGGTGTTGAAGATCAGGAAGGCGCCGGCGAAAAGGACGACCGCGGCCACGAGCAGGAGCGCGCTTCGGAAGTCGGCCATCTCGCTTCGGAGAGAGGCGGCGAGATCCTCGGTTCGGGACAGCAGGTACGGCTGGCTCTTGATGCTTGCCTCGAGCTGGCCGATGAGTTCCTCCACCGACGTACCCGGGACCGCGCCGAGATCCACGCGCGTCACGCTGTCGGTTCCGAACAGCGTCTGGGCCGACGGCAGGGTCAAGAAGACGAGTCGTCCGTCGGCCTCGGGGAGCGGCCCGTTGCCCATCACGATGCCGACAACGTCGTAGGCCTGCGGTCCAACGGCCGCCGCGCCATCGAGAGAGACCGAATCGCCGACGCCCAGGTGCTCCTGCTCCGCCAGCGTCTGCGTGACGATAGCCGATCGGAGATCGCCGGCGCCAAGGGCCCGACCCGCGGAAAGCGGCATGTCGTGAAGCTGCGTCTCTCGAACCGGGTCTATGCCGAGGACGGTGACCGGGGGTGGCAGCTGCATCGAAGCCGTCTGGCCGGCGCCGACTGATAGATAGGTCTCACGGTCCAGAGCCGGAGCGGCCACCGACACGCCGGGCACGCGGGAGATGACATCGACAGTGGCCGGATTGAGACCCTGTTCCTCCAGCGCCTGAACGCGAAGGTCCGAGCGTCCCAACTCATCGGCGGCCGCGCGGTCCACGGCGGCGTCCATGGTTGCCCCGGCCGACAAGGAGGCGAAAAGGACGGCCACTCCCAATGCGATGCCGACCATGGTCAGGAAGCTGCGCATCTTGCGCGCCGCCAGACTCCGCCAGGCCAACGACGAGAGGCGCCGCACGGGCTAGAGTCCCAGTTGAGAGAGGCGGTCGATCAGCGGTCTGGCATCGCGGTTTTCCCGCCGCCCCAGCTCGATCTCGTCGCGGATGCGGCCGTCCCCGACAACGAGGACACGGTCGGCATGAGCCGCGGCGCGAGCGTCGTGCGTGACGAGCACGATCGTCTGGCCGAGCTTGTCGCAGGAGCGCCACAACTCGTCCAGGATCTCCCCGCCGGTCGCGTAGTCGAGGTTGCCGGTGGGTTCATCGGCGAGCAGAATCGCCGGCCTCCCCACGAGGGCGCGCGCCAGCGCGACGCGCTGCTGCTCGCCGGCCGAGAGCTGGTCCGGCCGGTTGCGTTCGCGCCCGAGCAGGTCCACCAGCTCCAGGACGCCGTGGATTCGGGCGGCCGCCTCGCCGTGCCGGGGGTCGACGCCGGCGATCGTGAACGGCAGCGCCACGTTCTCGTATACGTCGAGCAATGGAATCAGGTTGAAGAATTGGAAGACAAAGCCCGTCTTCTCGCGCCGCAGGCGAGTGGCCTGGGCGTCGCTCAGGTGGCTGATGACCTCGCCGTCGAGCACGACCTCGCCGTCTGTCGGGCGGTCCAAACCGCCGAGAAGCTGCAATAGCGTGCTCTTGCCCGAGCCGGAGGGCCCCATCAAGGCCACGAACTCGCCGCGGCGGACGCGCAGGGAGACGCCGCGGAGCGCCTCAACATCGCGATTGCCGAGCCGGTAGCGCTTGGTCAGGTTGCGGGCTTCCAGAATCGCGCCGTCGGCCCGCGTCTGACCGACGCTCCTACCGAATGACGACGACGAGATGGGCGGTTGCGTTGCCACGTCGCAAGTGTAGTCACTCGGCCGCTCTGAGGATGGCGATGCCATTCCGCGCGTCAGAACGAAGTCGCTGCCGGTCCTACCCGCCGAACAGACCACCGAAGAGCGAGTGGAAGAGCGAGTCGATCGGGCCCTGCGAGACTGCCTTCTCATGGACGCGCAGGCTGATGACGTCACCCGATATCGGCGCCGTCCCGATGCCGCTAATGCCGGCGGGAGTCGGCGGCGCACCCGTCACGTCCTGCGTCGAGGGCGCGACTGACGAGCTCGGACTCGGGGTTGGAGAGTCGGTCGGCGAAGGGCTGGGACTCGGTTCGACGGTTGGTACCGGAGTCGGCTTCGCGGTCGGCTTTACAGTTGCCTTGGGAGCGGCCTTAGGGCACGGAATCGAGAACAGGACCGCGTAGAAGATCTGGTTGCCGTCGGCTGATTTGTAGGCACCGACACCGAGGCGGGACCATTTGCCCAGGATGTTTGCTCGATGACCCGACGAGGCCATGAAGGCCTTTTCGATGCTTGCGGTGGCTATGCCGTCGCCGTAGCTGCTGAGGCCGATGTTTTCGCCGGCCGCCTTGAAGCAGTAGTGATCGCGCTGCATATAGGTGAAGACCATGCTGTTGCCCGGCGGGATCTTGTGGCTGAAGTAGCCCCTAACGGCCATGTCCTTGGCTCGCCACTCAGCTTCCTTGTGAAGGTAGGAGTCGTTGGCGAGGGCGCTCAGACCGGCAGCGGCACGGTCCCGATTGGTCAGCGAGAAGAGAAGCCTCTCATCGGAGGAGCTGAAGGAGGAGGCGCTCCAGGCGAAGGTGGTGCCCGACGTGCAAATCAGCATTGCGGCGGCAAACGCCGTCGCCACACCGGCGACTCGCAGTCTGCGGGGCGAGAGGTGAAGCGCGCAGGTATGAAGCGTTGCGAGGCTCAGCATATTCGGCGGTCTGCCCAAACTAGCCTTGACTCCGATAGGTTAGGCCGGCCCCGCTCGCCACGGCCCCCACCGCTGGTCCCGCCGTCATGGGTCAGGTGGTACCACCTCCTGCTGCGAATGATTTAGGGGGCGACCCTATGCGGCCGAGTGGGTCGGCGTCGCGGCCCCTCGTGGCGCACCGCGAAAACGCACTCCTACTGCTGGCGGCCGACAGCCGCTATACTCCCCGTCGCCCCACTGCTGGCGCGACCGATTGGACGCTGCGCCCGTGGACCGCGATGGTGGCCTTAGCTCAACCGGCAGAGCAGCGGATTGTGGATCCGCAGGTTACGGGTTCGACCCCCGTAGGCCACCCCAATTCCCTTCCTCGAATCGACGCGGAGTCTCACGCCGAGTGCCCCGTGGTCGCTCTCGGCCGGCCGGCCGGGTTTGCCTCCTGCGGCAAGGCGGTGGTACGCTCCCGGCGCTTCACCAGACCGGGACTGCGCTCCCCGCACAGGAGACCGGCAGATTGCATAACGTCTTGGCTGCCGCGCAGGCCATCGCCCGACGCGTCGTAGCCCTTGCCCCTGCCACCGTCGACAGATCTGCTGTCGTCAAGTTCGCCATGCCCGGCGCTTCGATCTTGATTGTTGTGGCCGCGCTCCTGGTCGGCCTGCCTACAAAGCCCGTTGCCGCGCAGCCCCTTCAGGCGTTCAGCGCGATAGCTCCTCAGGCCGACGCCAGGGGCACAGACTCGAGCCTGCCTCTCGACGTGCCGTTCCAGGTGCAGTTCACCAAGCCAATGAACCAGAACACGGTTCAATCGGCCCTCACGATTTCGCCGGCGATCAACCTGGCGTACCACTGGGACGCGGCCGGGAAGGTCCTATCCCTCGCGCCTGAGCCGCACTGGCAACCGTCGACTCAATACTCCGTCGACATCTCGGCCAATGCCACCGATCACGAGGGCCTTGGACTGACCCAGCCGATCGCCGCCTCCTTCGAGTCGGGGGAGCTTACCTCCGGGGAGATCACCGCCACCAAGGTCGTTGGCGGCCTCGCCGCGCCCTTGACGACGTTCCAGGTGGCGTTTACCCGGCCCGTGAAGCTCGCAACGGTCCTGCTGCGCCTGAG
>Ga0182021_10005678_pt1 | contig 14807 bp, 15 predicted proteins | sample 612E3MmetaG_FD_120493 | JGI IMG/M metagenome (GOLD analysis project Ga0182021, IMG submission 120493) | Permafrost microbial communities from Stordalen Mire, Sweden - 612E3M metaG (Illumina Assembly) | ecosystem: Environmental > Terrestrial > Soil > Wetlands > Permafrost | place: Sweden... | reverse complement strand
GAAAAGGGCATCCTGGAGTTGCGGGGCAGAATCGCCGCGGGGTTTTGGCTGCTACGCATCATCGCCGAAATCTTCTCCCCCGGACGAATGCTCAATGATGCCCCTGACCTGTGAATGGATTGAGAAAGCCTTGAGCCTTTCCACGCCCATCTGCGCGGAAGCACGAAAAACCTTGCGGCTCCGGCGCTGACGGGACAATAGCGTGACAAACGCAGTTCCAAGTAACTCGGTGCTGAACCATATGAACCAGACAAGAGATGCAAACAAGCAGGAAACGGTGATTGCCGAGACCGTGCGGCGATTGAAGAAGAGCCTCGCGGCGGAGCGGATTTACCTTTTTGGGTCCCACGCGCGTGACGAAGCGAATGAGGACAGCGATTTCGACTTTCTCGTTGTTGTCCGCGATTCGCCTCTGCCGCGCTACAAGCGCGAGCAGCAGGCGTTCCGCGCCCTGTGCGGTATTGGTGTCTCCAAGGACGTGCTTGTCTTCACCCGTGAGGAGTTTGAACGGGAATTGGCCGTTGTTTCATCGCTTCCCGCCACAGTGGTGCGTGAAGGGAGGTTGCTCTATGGCGGATGAGAAGAAACAGGAAGTGCAGGCATGGCTTCATAAGGCCGACAATGATCTGCGGGGCGCGCGTGTCGACTTGGCGGCAGAACCGCCCTTCGTGGATGCCATTCGGGAACGGTTGCCGCAACTCATCTGAATCTGCTGGTCAAGCGCATATAGTTGTAACATCCCAAAATCGGCAGTCGCCAGTTTTCCCAATTCCGAGAGCAGCATTCGAGAATCCAAGGTAAGGTCAAATCCGCGATGATTTTCGATCAGGTTTTTGATGTGGTTGTGGTAGGCGGCGGCCATGCGGGGTGCGAGGCGGCGATGGCAGCTGCCAGGATGGGGGTAAAGACGGCGCTCTTTACCTTCGATTTGGCCCGTGTCGCGCAGATGTCGTGCAACCCGGCGATCGGCGGAATCGCCAAGGGACATCTGGTGCGCGAGATTGATGCACTGGGCGGCATCATGCCGGAATGCGCGGATCGAACTGGAATTCAATTTCGACTGCTCAACTCCAGCCGCGGCCCGGCCGTTCAAGCGCCGCGCTGTCAGTCAGATAAGTATAAATATATCAATGAGATACTAAACAAACTGGAAGCCCAGAAAAACCTCGAACTGCGCGCCGCCGAGGTGGTGCGGATCGTGCAGGAAAATGGCACGGTTCGCGGCGTGGAGATTGCCGGCGGGGTTTACATTGGTGCGGCGGCGGTCGTGGTTACCACGGGGACCTTCCTCAACGGCTTGACTCATATCGGCGACCAGCGAAGTGCCGCGGGCCGCATGGGGGAATCGCCGTCAATCTTGCTGGCAAAGTCACTAAAAGACCTGGGGTTTCGGGTCGACCGTCTGAAGACCGGAACGCCGCCGCGGCTCGATCGGCGCACGATCGATTTCAGCGCGTTCGAGGAGCAAAAGGGTGACCCTGTCCCCACCTTTTTTTCGTTTCGCAGCCGGTCCGTGACATTGCGGCAGGTTTCCTGCCACATTGGCTATACCAACGAACGGGTGCACCGTCTCCTGCGCGAAAACCTGCACCGCTCGGCGCTATATGGCGGAGCCATCGTGGGCACCGGGCCGCGTTATTGTCCGAGCATTGAAGATAAGGTAGTCAAGTTCGCAGACAAAGAGCGCCACCAAATCTTTCTCGAACCGGAAGGGCTCGACACGGACGAGGTTTATCTGAACGGCATGTCGACGAGCATGCCGTCCGAAATCCAGCTTGAGATGGTGCGCAGCGTGCAAGGCCTGGAGCGCGCGCGCATAGTGCGCCCTGCTTATGCAATCGAATACGATTTTGTGGATCCCACGGAATTAGAGCCGACACTGGAGGCAAAACGAGTGGCGGGTCTCTTCCTTGCGGGCCAGATCAACGGCACGACGGGCTACGAGGAGGCTGCGGCGCTTGGGCTCGCCGCGGGAATCAACGCCGCGCGGCGCGCGCAAGGGAATGAAGCCGTTATCTTTCCTCGAACCGAAAGCTACATCGGCACCTTGATCGACGATCTGGTCACTCGAGGCGTGGATGAGCCGTACAGGATGTTCACCTCGCGGTCGGAAGTTCGCCTGCTGCTACGCATCGACAATGCCGATGCGCGCCTTACTCCTCTTGGACACGCGCTCGGCCTGGTTTCGGAGGCCGACTATGCCGCTTTTCAAAATAAGTACCTGGAAGCGGGACGCCTGCGCCGGTTCCTGCAGGAACAGCACTGGGATCCGGCGAAACTTCCTCTCCACGGAGCGGACCCGTCTACCGACAAAGGGCGGCCACTCGAACAGCTATTACGCCGCCCGGAGATCTCCATGGATGAATTAAAACCGCTGCTGAACCCCGAGGGGATGTGGAGTTCGGCGGAGGCGCGGCGTTCTGTGGAGATCGAGGTGCGTTATCAGGGCTATATAGAGCAGCAGCAGAGGGATGCGGACAAGATGAAGCGTTTCGGCATGCGTCGCATTCCGGATGACTTCGAATACGCCGGCATCAGCGGGCTCAGCCGGGAAATGAAGGAGAAACTCGCGCGCGTTCGTCCCAAGGATCTCTGCTCGGCTGCGAGGATACCTGGAGTGACTCCGGCGGCAATATCCATTCTGAACGTCCAACTGGAACTCAGAAAGGAAAGACGCAGGTCGGAGAACGAATGAGATAGCGGATCGCTTCCTGCTTCACACGCGTTCACCTGCGCGCATCCGTCGGCCACGAATTTCACGAATTCCACCAAAACGGCCCTGAAAAGCCGGTCGAAAGATGGAAGATTTCGTTGAGTTTGTGAAATTCGCGGCATCTTTTTGAATTTTTGCTTAAGTTAGCAACAATAGTTCTAAGCGAAGCATTCATTGCGAGGAAGAAGATGAGGCCCGAGGACGAGTTGCGGCAATGGGTCCTGAAGAGCGGCCATGGGGACGACCATGGAGAAATGCAACTGCTGCTGGCATATCTGGCGCTGCTCGAAAAATGGAATGCACGCGTGAACCTCACGGCCACGACGGAATGGGATGAGCTGGGGAGCTTGTTTGCGGAAGCGATCTGGGCGGCGGGCCTTTATCCCAAGGGCCCTGTGGCGCATCTCGATATCGGCAGCGGCGCCGGTTTTCCTGCAATTCTCATGCGCATCATGCGTCCGGATATGAGGCTGTGCCTGGTGGAGAGCCGGACCAAACGCGCGGCATTTCTTGAAACGTTGATAACCGATCTGCATCTGGAAGGGACCCAAGTCATTTGCAGCAGGGTCGAGGAATTGTTGCGCTCGCGGGAGGCGCCTTCGTTCGACATAGTCTCATGGAAGGGGCTGAAATTGAGCGCTGAAGCGCTCGGACTGCTGCTGGCGGCCAGCCGTCCCACGACCCAGTTCTGGATTTTTCATGGGCAGGAACTTCCGGTGGAGGCACCGGAACGCGCCCGCATGGCCCTGAACCTGATGCGCCGGGAACACTTTCCAGGGCGTTCCGGCTGGCAGCTGTCTATCTATGGTGTTTCACGTGAAACAGGCGCACCGGAAGCCCAGCAGTGTGGTTCATGATTGCGACTGTGGTTCAGACACTGGCAAGCAAAAGAACGTCCAAGTCCAGGTCGACGTCCAGGGGAAAAGCGGTCTCCCTTGCTATAATAAGTTTCACGTGAAACACATTCCTCTCATTTTTTGATTTGAGGCGCGCAAATCGTATGTGTTATTCTCGCCCTCATCGTGCGCACACGCTGCAAGATCATAGCCATCACCAACCAAAAAGGGGGCGTCGGCAAGACTACGACTGCTATTAACTTAGCCGCCGCGCTGGCTATGGCCGAAATGCGTGTGTTGGTCGTCGACACAGACGCCCAGGCCAACTGTACGAGCGGCCTAGGTTACACGCGCGGCTCCATACGGCGCAGCATATACCATTCGCTCATCCTGGATGAACCGCTTGCCGGCATTATCGTGCCTACAGAGCTAGACAATCTGCAGCTTGTTCCCGCAGACCGCAACCTCACGGGCGCTGCCATCGAAATGGTCGATCTCCCCGACCGGGAGTTCTTGTTGAAGCGCCGGCTGGCGCCGCTGACAGGGGATTACGATTTCATCCTGATCGACAGCCCTCCATCCCTGAACCTGCTCACGCTTAACGGCCTGGTTGCCGCCCAGTCGGTTCTGGTACCCATACAGTGCGAGTACTTCGCCCTGGAGGGAGTCTCCGAACTTCTAGACACTGTGTCCAGGGTGCGCCGCAGCCTCAACCCGGACCTGGCGATCCAGGGAATCCTCTTGACTATGTTCGACGAAAGAACCAACCTCAGTGCGCAGGTGCGCGAAGACTTGAAGAACTTTTTCCCAAGGGAGATCTTTGCCACTGTGATCCCCAGGAATGTCCGTTTGGCAGAGGCCCCCAGTTTCGGCAAACCTATCGTTCTGTATGACATAAGATCCAAAGGAGCAGAGAGTTACATCAATCTGGCGAAGGAAATTCTCAACCATGAAAAAAAAGGTGCTGGGCAGGGGATTGGGGGCGCTCATCCCGGATTCGAAGCAAGCTGAGCCGCCTTCCAGCGAAATCGATATCGATCAGATCGCCACCAATCCGGATCAACCGCGCTTGAACTTCGATGAAGCGAGGCTCAACGAGCTGACGGATTCAGTACGCGCGCATGGCGTGCTGCAACCTGTGCTCGTCCGGCCTCTGGCCAAAGGGTATCAGCTGGTGGCGGGTGAACGTAGATTGATGGCAGCCCAGCGGGCAGGCTTGTTAAGAGTGCCCGCCCTGATTCGGGATGTGCCTGACGACAGGCTCTTGGAACTGGCGCTGATCGAAAACATTCAGCGCGAGCAACTCAATCCGATTGAGGAAGCTCAAGCCTATCAAAACCTCATAGAGACACTGAACTGCACCCAGGAAGAGCTGGCTGGGCAGCTCGGCAAGGAACGAAGCACGGTCGCTAACGCCCTGCGTCTTCTACGGTTGCCGCCCGCTGTCAAACTGCTGGTTGCCGAAGGGGAGCTGTCGCCAGGACATGCGCGCGCCCTGCTTTCGGCCGATGTTTCTCCCGCCGAGATCGCCCGGATAGCCGAAATAATGGTCGCTAAGGGGTGGTCGGTGCGCGATGCCGAGCGCTGGGCAAAAAAGGGACGGTCAGAAAGAGCGCGCGCTTCCGCGCCGGAAGACCCAAACATAACCGCCGCCACGGATCGCCTGCGCCTTCTTCTCGGGACCAAGGTCGAGATCATAGGCGGACGCGGGGAGCAAGCAGCAGGTCAGATCCGCATATACTTTTTCAGCAATGATGACCTTATCCGTATCTACAGCGTTATCAGCGAAAACAAACGCAGGGATGGGGGTGTGCGATGAAATTCAAGCATCAGAGCGGGGACGAAATCGTCAGCATTCTCGGAGAGGGTGTAGAATTCCAGGGTGAGCTTTCCTTCACACATGGAATCAGGGTGGATGGCATCGTGCGCGGGAGAATACGCTCCGATTCGAGCCTGGTCATCGGACCCAAGGGAAAGGTGGAGGCCGAAGTGACCATACGCCGGATCGCGATTAACGGCGAGTTTCGTGGCACCATACGCTCCTCCGAACGTGTGCAGATCCACAAAGAAGGGAAAGTATACGGTGACATCTACACGCCGTGTCTGATCATCGATGCGGGCGCCATGTTCGAGGGAAAGTGCAACATGAACGAGCAAGCCGCCGTTTCTCTACAGGCAGCCGAAGCGCAATGGCCGACCGCCGCTCCGTCGGCTGGAGATAACTAATTTGTCTGAACGCAGACGATTAACGGAAATGGCGCCGGGCTCCGGCTGAGCCGGCAAGCTGAGCTCCGCCAGCCTGGTCCAGGTCCTGGATAAAATTCCGAAATGGGCTCATCCCGATGTGCTGGTCGGCTTTGCGGCCGCGGACGATGCCGGTGTCTTCCGGATCGACGCCGGCCGCGCGCTCGTGCAGACGCTCGATTTCTTCACCCCGATTGTCGATGATCCGTTCTGCTTCGGTGCCATAGCCGCCGCCAACTCGCTGAGCGATGTCTATGCAATGGGCGGCAAGCCGCTGACCGCCATGGCAATAGCCTGTTCTCCCGATAGTCCTGAAGACCTGGAAATACTTGCACAGGTCATGTGCGGGGGCGCTGAGAAGCTCCGCGAAGCCGGAGTCCCGCTTATCGGCGGGCACACACTGGCGGATCGCGATCTGAAATTCGGCTACTCCGTGACCGGACTCGTCCATCCGGATAGGGTTCTTACCAATGCGGGCGCGCAGCCCGGCGACGCCTTGATCCTTACCAAACCCCTGGGCATCGGCATCATCACTACCGCGATAAAGCGCGGCCGCGCGGGCAAAGATACCGTTGCTAAGGCCGTCCGCGTCATGACAATGCTCAACCGTGACGCTTCCGAGATACTGCTCGGTTTCCGCTGCCATGCCGCCACCGACATCACCGGATATGGCCTGCTCGGACACGGCTGCGAAATGGCAGAGGCGAGTCAGGCTACGCTGCGCTTCCACGCGTCATTCGTCCCATTCCTTGCTGAGGCATACGCTCTTGCCGAAGAGAAAATCTTTCCCGGTTTGATCGCCAAGACCTGGAACCTGATAGAGCCTAAGGTCGTCATTACCGCGGCGGTCGCAGAATCACTGCGAGTGATTCTGCTCGATCCCCAGACTTCAGGAGGTCTGCTCGCGGCCGTGCATCCGCAGGACAAGAACTCCCTGCTCGAAACATTGCGCCGGCGCGGTGTGGAGGCGGCGTTCGTGGGGGAAGTGGAACCGAAAAGCAACGCCAGCATAGTCGTGGATTAATCGTAATTCGAGATTCGAGATTCGAAATTCTCAACTTCGAATCTCCAATCAGGCTCGGCCGATCACAAGCGGCATTCCAAACGGCGGAATTGGAAATCAAATAGGGGGATTAACACTCGACATCTACAGCTATCTTCAATGATTTCAAGAACTTAGCGTCATCTGTGGTAATTCTGAGGCGCACCGGATCATCTGACTGCGGAGATGGGGAAATCGTTTCATTCTCTCCCTTGCCCTTGCGGTTGAAACCGATCGTCGCATCAATGACCAGGAAGGCTTCATAACCCGCCTCCTGAATCTGGCGAACTGACCCGTTGATTTTTTCGGAGTCGCTCAAGGTCTCGTTGATCGCCTCTTCGAGGTTCCTCATGAGACGTTTGATTTCAGCGTCTGGCATTCTGGACTCCGGGCCTTGCCGGCGACGAGTGAGCACTTCGCAAGAGCCTATGAAATCGTGATTGCGCGTGTCATTATCTTAAAAAAGTGGGCTTTCAGTGTCAAGCTGGAACTGGTGGAATCCGGCGCTCAGACTGAATCGCCGGCGGCATCTGTTTGGCTCTTTTTGAAAACCGAATTGCATGATTGAAAGGCAAAACGAACCGCAAAGACTCAAAGGACTCAAAGAATCTCCAAGTGCGTAGGCTTCTTTGGAGGTTCTTCGAGGTCTTTGAGCCTTGGAGGTTAGTCCCGTTCTTTTTCCAGGAAATTAAGCATGGAGCAACAGGCGATCTATCACTCGAATGCAAATTGGAATGAGACAGAAAAAGCGGGTGAGTATCCATACACACGAGCCATCTATCCGAACATGTACCGCGGCCGTCTCTGGACGATGCGGCAATATGCCGGTTTCGGCGCGGCGGAGGAATCCAACGAGCGCTATCGCTACCTGCTTGAACACGGCCAGACGGGGTTGAGTGTCGCCTTCGATCTTCCGACACAGATCGGCCTGGATCCTGATCATCCGTTGGCGACCGGTGAAGTGGGAAAAGTGGGCGTTTCGATCGCTTCATTGCGCGACATGGAGATCCTGCTGCGGGACATCCCTCTCGAGCGCGTTTCCATATCGATGACAATCAACAGCACCGCCGCGATTTTATTGGCGATGGTGCTATGCATCGCGCGCGGCCGCGCAGTATCTTGGAATGCCCTGCGAGGAACGATCCAGAACGACATTCTGAAGGAATACATTGCCCGCGGCACGTACATTTTTCCGCCTGTCCCGTCGCTACGCCTCACCACCGACGTTTTCAGCTTCTGCTATCGTGAAGTTCCGAACTGGAATCCGATCTCCATCAGCGGATATCACATTCGGGAAGCCGGATCCACAGCAGTCCAGGAGGTTGCGTTTACTCTCGCCAACGGCATCGCCTACGTGCAAGCCGCTCTGGACGCCGGCCTGCAAATCGACGACTTCGCGGGCCAGCTCTCCTTCTTCTTCAACGCCCATAACAATTTTCTTGAAGAAATCGCGAAGTTCCGCGCGGCCCGGCGCCTTTGGGCCTGGATCATGCGCACGCGATTCGGCGCGCAAAGCGCGCGCTCGTGCATGCTCAGGTTTCACACCCAGACCGCGGGGAGCACGCTCACCGCGCAGCAGCCAGAGAACAATATCGTCCGGGTTACTATCCAGGCGCTGGCTGCCGTGCTTGGAGGCACACAATCGCTGCACACGAATTCCATGGACGAGGCTTTGGCTCTGCCGAGCACGATGGCGGTGCATACAGCCTTGCGCACCCAGCAGATTCTGGCCTACGAGAGCGGCGCAGCAAACACGGTGGACCCGGCCGGAGGATCCTACGCCGTCGAGCAGATGACGGCCGAGATCGAGGATGAGGCGCGCCGCTACATTCTCAAAATCGATTCGATGGGCGGGGTGCTGAAAGCCATTGAGAGTGGGTATGTCCAGCGCGAAATCCAGGACGCCGCATATCGCTTCCAAAAAAGAGTGGAGTTACGCGACGATGTAATCGTCGGAGTGAACCGGTATACCAGCTCCGAATCTATGCCGATCGAGATTCTGGTCGTGAACGAAACCGTGGGCGAGGAACAGTGCCGCAAGCTCGCGGAGCTGCGTGCAACACGCGACAATGCAGCCGTGCGCCGGGCGCTTCAGCGCCTGCGCCTGGCGGCGCGCGGCCGGGAAAACCTCATGCCGCCGATCCTGAAGGCGGTGGACACGCTGGCTACCGTGGGAGAGATCTCGGACGCTCTGCGCTCCGTCTTCGGCCTCTATCACGAATCGGTCACTGCCTGAGTTAGCAGTTTTTTCCTTCATTGCTGCGAAATTAATCTCGAAGTCGCGAAACTTCTAGGGTGCGCTGTAGCGCTTCCATTCCTGCGGTTCTTGATTCCATCGACGAAAGGACAAGATCATGACCAGGTTTGCCGTAAGAGAATCGCGCCTTCCTTTTCCTACCAGGCCTCTGGTCATCAACGGAACCAGAGTAGAGGAGTACATCATACCCGACAAAAAGAAAGCCGAAGTGCTGCGGGAGCTTTACATTTTTACTCCCGTGCCTTCACTGGACGAGGAGAGGGTCGACCTGCACTCCGGAAAAAAATTCAAAGTGGGCGAGTTCAGAGTGACTCGCGAGGGTGGCCACAATTGTCTCGTCAGCCCGTACTATGAAGAGGGCGGAGGCACGGTGATCGACTGGGTCGACCCGGAAGATGGCGAGCCCTGGTAGGGAAATTGTGACAGGCAACTCCAGTTGCCTGTTACGCATTTCCGCCGCCGGTGCTCGCCGGCAGTTTTCTCCGTAATGGAAAACCTGGCCTCAGATGTGCGGAGAATTGATTCCGCTCCTGAGAAAGGATGGTCGAGGCTCGAGAACATCTTCCCGACGCCAAAGACCATAGTCGCAAAGACAGAGACCATGGTCGGAACGAAATAGACCGTGGTCAACGTGATATAGACCATGGTCAAAGAGACAAAGACCGTGGTCAAAATAACAAAGACCATAGTCGAAACGACAAACACCATGGTCAAGATCGCAAACACTATGGTCAAGATGGCGAACACCATGGTCAGGATCGCAAACACCGTGGTCGGGACGGCGAGCACCATGGTCGAAAAGACAAACACCATGGTCGAAGCCACAAAGACCATGGTCAAAATCGACCGTTGCTGGAAAGTGTTTGTTCCCAATAACTTGATCATCGTCTCCGACCATGGTATTTGAGGCATTTACCATGGTGTTTGTAACAGGGACCTTGGTGTGGGAAACGAAGACCGTGGTATCAAAGCCCGAGACCATTCTCTTGGCGGTCGGGACAATGGTCCTCCTGACCAAGAATATCTTCTGACTGGCAAGAACCATGGTCGCCGTAATCGGGACCACGGTGTGCGTGAAGAACACCATCTTCCCGACGTCCGGGACCACGGTCACGGCTGCAAAGAAAATGGTGTCGGTTGCGCCGAATATGGTCTGCAAGGTTTTGTTCATAGGACCGATTTCTATCTATTTTAAGACGATCTCCATCATATCTTCGATCATGCCGGTCTTGGGATTCTCCTTGATGCGGCCGATCTCTTTGCCGTCGCGTGAGAAAATGAACGTGGGAACTTTTTCGACGTCCATATCTTCGACGTAGTATTTGACGTCTTTGCTCGCTTTGCGCGGCACCGCGAAATATCGGATCGGCACAGAGACGCCAAGACCATCCATGATCTTGACGAATACCGGAACATTGTTGCGCGAGTCGGGACACCACAATCCAAGGTAGACATCGATCTTCATGTGCTCGTCCATCCTGGCTTTGAGTGCGCTCAGCATGTCTGCATTCGGTTCGTACTTGTCGTACTTGTCCTTCCATTCCTGGCCGTTCCCGAGAATCTTGTCCCGGTCGATCTGTTCCGCCGATTGCCGCCCGAATACCGTAATGGAAACCAAGAGGGCAATGGCCGCGGCCATCGCCATATAAAGTGCGTGTTTCATTTACCACCTCCGCGTGAGTCTATCTATGTCGTGGAAGCATTCTCATCCGCGAGACACGGGAGAAACAAGTTAAATGTTACGCGCCGGCAGGCGGGGCGCAGCATTAACCGCAAAGATCGCAAAGAAAATGTCTCTTCATTGAGATCTCTGCGAACTTTGCGGAAGGAAAGTTACGAATCAAGAAGGGCTGCCTCCTCAATGAACCAATCGTGAAGAATCGCCGTCTATTATTTGAGAGCCGATTGACAGATAACCTGTTTTGGTTGAATAGGCAGCGACACCTGCTTACAGTATCACTCAGATCTCGGCGCAGTCTGAACACTTCTGCGCCAGAGCCACGGGATAATGATCATGCGCGTTCGCCTCGGCGTTCCCAGTGTCGTCCGGTTGGGTCTTGTCGTCCTGCTCTCGATTCCTCTGGTTGCTTCTCAGACCCACCTGCCGAATCGCGGCCAAAAGATCTATGTCGTCGGCCTGAGAGACACGCGCGGGCTGTGTCGCGGACCCATGTGTTCTGCGAGCTATCCGGACAGGCGCCCCCTGCTGGATCGTGTTGTGACAGACGGAGCGCTGCAGTCGGCTGCGAGAAAAGAGTTCCGCAAGGAAGGGCGCTACGTGCTGGTAGATTCTGCTGAAAACGCGGATTTCGTCTTTATCATCGAAGGTGCCTACGAACCACTGCTTGTGGAACGGAGCATGCCGCAGGGAACCGCTCCAGGTATGTATGTGTCCGGGATGCTGGATCAAAAACCCGATCACCTGATATCTGTCATCGCAATCGCGGTGCCTGCGTCCATCTACCGAGCAACACCTGGCGACTGGCCGGCTATATTCCAGGCGCGGATTTGGGGCGCTGAGGAAGGGCGAACTTACATCAATGCGAGCGCCGGCAGCCCCGGAACGGTTCAAATCCATGCGAGCCCGGAGAATCTGGCAAAAATGTTTCCTGACAAGGTGGACAAATCTCCTCCACCTTGGTCAACTCTCTGTGTCTGTCCTAATTGGATGCCGGGCGCCTTGCATGCCGAATCCCCAACTAATTTGAAAGCGACAGCAACGTCGGCTTCCTCGCAGCCTGCGCATAATAACCTGGTCGATGACTCCTCCATAAAGGCTGAAGTCGACTTAGTAGCGGTGCCGGTGGTTGCAAGTGACGAGGACGGGAAATATGTGCCTGATCTGAAAGTGACGGATTTCCACATATTCGAAGACGATGTGGAGCAGGAGATAGATCGATTGGTTCCTATCAGCGAGCCTCTGAATGCAGCTCTCCTGATGGACAGTTCCAGAAGCATGCCCCTGAAGATCGGCCAGATTCAACAATCCGCTTTGTCGTTTGTCGAGTCGATGCGCCCGGAAGATCATCTGATGGTGGCGTCCTTTGACGACAGAGTTCATCTGGATTCCGAATTCAGCACCGATCGGATTGGGCTGCGCCGTGCGATCCTGGCGACAACGCTGGGTTCAACCACCAGACTTTACGATGCCGTAGATTTGATCCTGACGGAACGACTCGACCCGATCAGCGGGCGCAAGGCGATCGTGCTTTTTACGGATGGGGTGGATACCAGCAGCTGGCTTGTCGATGCGGCCGGCTCGCTTGAAGATCTGGAGGAATCCAACGTTATTCTCTACGCAGTCCAGCTCGATACCAAGAATGACGTGACCTTGCAGTTTCAACCGGGATGGGTTCCTCAGACTGCTCCGCCGGGCATGGCCAAGAACGAAGAGATGCACGCCTACGGCAGCCAGTATCTGCAAGATCTGGCCTCCAGGAGTGGTGGACGATTGTTCCACGCAGCGACACTGGGCAACGCCGTCGATGCCTTTGCGAAGGTTGCCGATGAGTTGCGCCATCAATATGTGCTCGGCTATTACCCCTCCAACAGGACGCGCGACGGCGTCTATCGCCGCATCCGCCTTACCGTGGACCGGCCAGGCGTGAAGATTCGCGCCCGCAACGGATATCGCGCGGGCACTCCGCCCTCAGGCAAATAGACACAAGAGGTGCTCATGTCTCACAAGTCGATCGCAACCGGCATTTCCCGATTTTGCTTGCTTTTGCTGTTGGCGCTTCCTGTCATGCCCGCGCAAAAGCCAACGGTCAAAAAAGGTCAGTCGTTTTACGTCATCGCAGTCAGAGATTCCCGCCTGTTCACCATGTGCCCTCCGGCCACTGGAATGACTGGCAAGGGTAACGCCAAAAACGGAGAGTATCCCGCGATCGTCAATCTGCTGCCTGACGACATGGAGATGATATGGATTGGCGCTCATCAGTCAAACAACCCTCAGTCAAACACAGCGAATCCAAGCGTTCATTACGACCCTCCCTATGAGAATCGCGTCGGAATGATTCCCGATATGGTGCCTAAGACTGGTTCCTCCATTGCAGCTCCGCCCGACATCAGGGTTAGTTCCGAGCTGATTCTTCCGGCACCCGTTTTCGGTGCAAGCAACCGCGCCACGCCGGAGCTTGGCAAAACTGACCGGATTGAGCTGGACCGGGTTACGCCCGACGCTGATCTGAGGCGGGACATCGAGAAGGAGTTTCAGAATCAGCAGCAATATCAGCTCACAGATTCCTTGGACAAGGCCGATTTTGTTTTTTTGGCAGAGGGGACGACAATTCCCTTGGAGATGTGGCTTAATACTTCGGTGCCCACAAGACCTGGGATTGGCTCCAGCGCTGTATCCTTCCGCGGTGATCGAAAATCGAATTTTCTGAATGCTGTCCTGGGCCTGATTGTGCCGGCCCAAGCGTATCGGCAAGATAGCGGGAATCCATCTGCGCTGCTAAAAGCCAAGATCTGGGAAGGATCATCCGTGTGGGAGGACAAACGGGTGTCGAAGCCTGTTTCGACAACTGCGTGGGAAACCAATGCCAATTTCATACCAGCCGACCCGGCAGCATTGGTGCGGCAGTTTCTGGGAAAAGAAAAAATCCCGAGCAATCATCTGCCGCTGTGCGCCGCATCCCTAGACGCGCGCGGCATGCAAGGCTCCGAGCAGAATCAGGGGGCTCAACAAAGAAGCATGATACCTCGAGTTGACAGCTCTCTTGTGTCAGTCCCGGCAATTATTACTGACGCGGACGGGAAGTATGTCAATGACCTGAGTAATGCGGACTTTCATGTTTTCGATAACAATATCGAGCAGAAAATAGAAAGCGAAATACCGCCGACGGATCCGATTGACACCGTCCTCATGTTGGATGATTCAGCCAGCACGCGCCCGGCATTCGAGGAGATGCAGCGATGGGCATTGGCGTTTGTTGATGCCTTGCGTCCGCAAGACCGCCTCATGATCGTGACCTTCGACAACCAGATTTTCGTGCTCTCCGATTTTACGGGCGATCGGGAGAAGCTTCGCGGCGCAATCTTCCAGATGCGCAAGGGGCAGAGTACCCGGTTCTATGATGCCTTGAATCTCGTTTCGGCGGATCGCCTGCAGGTGACCCAGGGACGAAGAGCGATGGTTCTCTTCACGGATGGAGTCGATACCAGGAGCCGGATAGCTGATGCAGTGGGAGCGTTGGGAGGCATCGAACGCTCGAATATTCCTGTCTTTGTGATTCGGTACGACACCAAAGCGGGACAGCCAAAGGTCCAACACCCGGCAGGATATCGCCCCATCATTATTCCGGATGGAGTCCTCGACAATAGCGCACTCTATGCTTTCGCTGATCAATATCTCTCGGGTTTAACCGAAGAAAGTGGAGGACAGATTTACCAGGCCAAGCCTGACGACAGCAGTGATGGCCCCGTTCCGCTCATCCTTAACGAGCTGCGCCATCAGTACACCCTGTGCTTCCACCCCACGAGCACAACGCAGGAAGGCTCATTGCGAGCCATCCGCGTTTCCGTCGACCGTCCCGGCGTCACAGTCCGAACCCGCACGGGATATCGCTAGAATACCTCTTATGGGAGCTCCCTGAGGGCTGCTGCCAGGTGAGGAGGGCGCCGGCTCAGATCATCCTGCTGATGTGCGCGGCGCCCGCCGCATTATGATGGAAAACTCGGGCGGGGCGCGCGGCCCCGCCCAAACCTCAGAAG
>Ga0182021_10005677_pt1 | contig 14809 bp, 14 predicted proteins | sample 612E3MmetaG_FD_120493 | JGI IMG/M metagenome (GOLD analysis project Ga0182021, IMG submission 120493) | Permafrost microbial communities from Stordalen Mire, Sweden - 612E3M metaG (Illumina Assembly) | ecosystem: Environmental > Terrestrial > Soil > Wetlands > Permafrost | place: Sweden... | reverse complement strand
GGGGGTTTTCGGAATGAAAGCCTTGGGGCTGATTACGAAATGAGGGGATATCCCCTTCGGGGACTTCCTTCGGGGCGCATCCCGTCATGCTCCCCTAAATTAGGGTCCATTTCGGTAATCCCGAAATGGCCCCCGCGTTCGCTGCTTCGCGTCATCCGCGCCGCCTGCGCCGCCATGAGCGCCCGATGACGGCGGCGACCGTTTTCTTCGCCCTGCTGCTCTACGCCGCCACGCTGCTTGGCGTGGCCGGGCTCGCATGGCGCATTCGGGATTACGCCCGGACGCCGGCGCCGCTCAAGGTCCCGACCACGCCCGCGCCGACGACCACCGGCGGCGTGGTGCTGCGCATGCTGCGCGAAGTGGCGCTGTTCGAGAGCCTGTTCAAGGCCAGTCTCTGGATCTGGCTGTTCGGTTGGATGTTCCATGTCGCGCTCGCGCTGGTGCTGGCGCGCCATCTGCGCTATTTCACCGAGCCGGTGTGGTTCTGGGTAGTCTGGATCCAGCCCTTCGGTCTCTACGGCGGCTTGGCCATGGTCGCCGGCCTTGCCGCCCTGTGGGCGCGGCGCTTTCTCGTGCCGCGCATCCGCTACATTTCTACGCCGTCGGATCACCTGATGCTGGCATTGCTCGTGGCGATCGGCATTTCAGGCCTGTCGCTGAAGTTTCTCTCCCATACGGACATCATCGCAGTGAAGGCATTTGCGCTCGGCCTGCTCTTTTTCGACTGGCAGCCGCTGCCGGCGCATCCGGCACTGTATTTGCACCTGCTTCTGGTCGCCCTGCTGATCGCGATCTTCCCCTATTCGAAGCTGCTGCACGCGCCGGGTGTGTTCTTCAGCCCGGGACGCAACCAGGCCGACAACCCGCGCGAACAGCGCCACCTCGCGCCATGGGCGGCCGACCTGGAAAAGGCGAAAGTCTGACATGGCCGCCGCCCCGGTTACCGCGCCGCCGCTGAGGCCCTATCCGGTCATCCCGATCCTCGACGTCGGGGCGATGGCGAAGAGCAAGACGTTCCCGGCGAACGCCGCGATGCAGCAGGCGCTCGGCTTTCCCGGCGAACTGGTGGAGGATTGGCACGACAAGGCGATCGCCAAGCTGGGCGAGCTGCTGGGAAAATACCGCTCGCTCAAAGTTTATCTGGACGCCTGCGTGCATTGCGGCGCCTGCACGGACAAATGCCATTACTTCCTCGGCACGGGCGATCCGAAGAACATGCCGGTCGCGCGTCAGGACCTGCTGCGCAAGGTCTATCGCCGCTATTTCACCTGGTCGGGAAAATGGTTTCCGAAACTGGTCGGCGCCGAGGACCTGACCAAAGAGGTGCTCGACGACTGGTATTCCTATTTCAACCAGTGCTCCGAATGCCGCCGCTGCTCGGTGTTCTGCCCCTACGGCATCGACACCGCCGAAATCACCATGGCCGCGCGCGAGATCATGGACTCGATCGGCCTGGGGTCGAAATACACCAACGAGATCATCGGCAAGGTGCACAAGGTCGGCAACAACCTCGGGCTGCCCGGCCCGGCGCTGCGGGACACGGTGTCCAGCATCGAGGAAGATCTGAAGGAAGAAACCGGGCTGGACATACGCCTACCGGTCGACGAGAAGGGCGCAGAAGTGCTGCTGGTGACGCCCTCGGCCGATTTTTTCGCCGAGCCGCACGTCTACAGCCTCATGGGCTACGCCAAGGTGTTCCACGCGGCCGGAATTTCCTGGACGCTCTCCACCCACGCCTCGGAGGCGGGGAACTTCGGCCTGTTCATCGGAAATTACGGCCAGATGCAGAAGATCGCGACGCGCGTGCGCGAAGGCATCCTGGATCTGGGCGCAAGACGCCTCGTGGTGGGCGAGTGCGGCCATGCCTGGCGCGTCGCCTACAACTTCTGGAACACGCTGATCGGCCCGTTCGATTTTCTCGATCCGAACTACCCGGTGCCGCAGCACATCTGCGAACTCACCTATGATCTGATCCAGCGCGGAGCGATCGCGTTCGACAAGAGCGCCAACGACCGCTACGTGGTCACGTTCCACGATTCGTGCAATGTCGCGCGCGCCTCGCGCATGGGCGGCATGCCGGGCGGCCAGTTCGAGATCCCGCGCGCCATCGTGCGCGCCGTCGCCAACAAGTTCGTCGAAATGAATCCTGAGACCATCCGCGAGAAGACATTCTGTTGCGGCGGCGGCGGCGGCCTGCTCTCCGACGATCTGTTGGACTTGCGTGTGAAGGGGGCCCTGCCGCGCATGGAAGCGCTGCAGGCAGTGGTCGAATCCGACGGCGTAAACTTCATGGCGACCATCTGCGCCATCTGCAAAGCGCAGTTCAGCAAGGTTCTGCCCTATTACAAATTCAACATGAGCATGGTGGGTGGCGTGCACCAGTTGGTGGGCAACGCAATCCGGCTCGGACCCAAATAGAGCACCCTCGAGGAGACGAAAAGTGTCGACTACAACTGAGCAGTCCGGCAGCAAACTGAGCTTCCGCCGCTATCGCGAAGGCGACGAAACATGGAAGCGCTGGCAGGACAAGATTTTCGAGGCCGACCACTCGTACAAGTGCCCGACCTACATCCAGGCGGTGCCGCCCTGTCAGGGCAGCTGCCCCTCGGGCGAGGACATCCGCGGCTGGCTAAACATCGTGCGCGGCATCGAGAAGCCGCCTGCGGGCGTTCCCTGGCAGGAATACGCGTTCCGCCGCATGACCGACGCCAACCCGTTCCCGGCGATCATGGGCCGCGTGTGCCCGGCACCGTGCGAGTCGGGATGCAACCGCAACCAAGTCGAGGATTTCGTCGGCATCAACTCGGTCGAGCATTTCATCGGCGAGTGGGCGCTCGCGCACGGCCTCGGGTTCCCCAAGCCCGAGCATGAGACGGGCAAGAAGGTCGCGATCATCGGCGGCGGTCCGGCGGGGCTCGCCTGCGCCTACCAGCTGCGGCGCAAGGGCCATGCTTGCACCATTTTCGACTCGAACGAACACCTTGGCGGCATGATGCGCTACGGCATCCCCGGCTATCGCACGCCGCGCGACGTGCTCGACGGGGAGATCAAGCGCATTATCGACATGGGTGTGGAAGTGCGCCTCAAGACCCAGGTCGGCAAGGACGTGAGTCTGGAGCAGTTGCGGCGCGACTTCGACGCCGTGTTTGTCGGCCTCGGTGCGCAGTCGGGCAGCCCCCTGCCCATTCCCGGCGGCGAGGCGCCGAACTGCATAGACGGCATCACTTTCCTGCGCGCCTTCAACGACGGCCGGCTCAAGCATGTAGGCAAGAGGGTCGTGGTGGTGGGCGGCGGCGATACCGCCATGGACGTCGCCGCGGTGGCGCGCCGGCTCGGCCACATCACGCGCGGTCCCGATGAGTCTGAGCCGAAGGACCCTGTCCTCGGCCAGATGGAACACGACGTGGCCACGGCCGCGCAGCAGGAGGGCGCGGACGTGCTCATCGCGTACCGCCGGACGGTCGCGGAAATGCCGGCCACCAAACACGAAGTCGAGGCGGTTACGCGCGAGGGCGTGCGCATCATGACCTGCGTCGCCCCAGTCGCGGCGGTGCTTAGCCCGGACGGGCGTGCCGTGGCGCTGCGCGTGATCAAGGTCGACTGGGTCAACAAGAAAATGGTGCAGCAGGCCGGCTCCGAATTCGACATTCCCTGCGACCTGATCGTCTCCGCCCTCGGCCAGACAGTGGACTTTACCGGCCTGGAGGAATTCAAGAACGATCGCGGCCTGGTCAGCGCGGATAAGAATTACCAGGTTGCCAGCAAGCCCGGCGTATTCACCGGCGGCGACATCGTCCGCCCGCACCTGCTGACCACCGCCATCGGCCACGCCTGGATCGCCGCCGAGGGTATCGACCGCCACCTCAGGGGCGAGCCGCTGGAAAAGCGGCCGAAAATCGACGTGCATTACTTCGACCTCGAACGCAAGATGATCGAGAAGGGGCTCAAGATCGAGAAGACGCTTGAACCTCTGCGCGGCACCGACAGCTCGAACGCCGCCGTGCACAACTACGACAACCGCTCCGATCGGTACGTGGTCACGCACGAGGAGCTGTTTCTGGGCCACTTTCCACATACGCCGCGCAACGTGCGCCAGATTGTCGAATTGGACGAGAACAGCGCTGTCGGCAACTTCGAGGAGCGCATCGTGGCGCTGACCGAAGCGAAGGCGCAGGCCGAGGCCGCGCGCTGCATGAGCTGCGGGCAGTGCTTCGAGTGCGATAACTGCATCGTCTATTGCCCGCAGGTTGCAGTGAAAAAGGTACCCAAAGCGCAGGCGACCATCGGGCGCTACGTGTATACGGACTACGATCGCTGCATCGGCTGCCATATCTGCATGGATGTGTGCCCCACCGGCTACATCAAAATGGGGCTGGAGGTGTAGGTGCCGCGCGGCGCGCACCAGCCGGCTAGCGAAGCGGCGTAATTTCAAATCAACGCAACGGAGCATCATCAGTGTCGAGCACCACCGAACAAACCAGCACCAAGATCACCTTTCGCCGTTACAAGGACGGCGACGGGAAATGGAAGCGCTGGCAGGAGCAGATTTTCGATGCGGACCATTCGCACAAGTGCCCGACCTACATCCAGGCGACGCCGCCTTGCCAGGGCAGCTGCCCCTCGGGCGAGGATATTCGCGGCTACCTGAACATCGTGCGCGGCGTCGAAAAACCCCCGGCCGGACAGAGCTGGCAGGAGTATGCGTTTCATCGTCTCACCGGTGCCAACCCGTTCCCTTCGGTGATGGGGCGGGTGTGCCCGGCGTCGTGCGAGTCGGGATGCAACCGCAACGAGGTCGAGGACTTCGTCGGTATCAACTCGGTGGAACACTTCCTCGGCGACAACGCGATTGCCAAGAATTTCGTCTATGAGAAGCCGGCACTGACGAGCGGTAGAAAGGTGGCGGTGATCGGCGGCGGGCCGGCAGGCCTGTCCTGCGCCTATCAGCTTGCGCGCAAAGGCCACGAGGTCACGGTTTTCGACGAACATCCGGAACTGGGCGGCATGATGCGCTACGGCATTCCGGGTTTCCGCACGCCGCGCAACATTCTTGACGCCGAGATCCAGCGCATCCTCGACCTCGGCGTGAAGACCCGGCTGTCCTGTCGCATCGGCACCGACGTCACCATGGAACAGATCCGCGCCGACTTCGACGCGGTGTTCCTCGGCCTCGGTGCGCAGTCGGGGCGGCCGCTACCATGCGAGGGCAATGAGGCGCCGAACATTGTTACCGCCACCGCGTTCCTGCAGGCGTTCAACGACGGGCGCATGCGCCACGTCGGCAAGCGCGTCGTCGTAGTCGGCGGCGGCGACACCTCGATCGACGTGGTCACGGTCTCGCGGCGCCTCGGCCACATCCTGCACGCCCACGAGGCGGACCGCCCCGAGCGCGCCATCGCCAGCTACACGGCGCACGACGTCGCCGAGGTTTCGGCCAGGCAGGGCGCGGAGGTGGTGCTCACCTCGGTATTCGCGGTAGACGGCATGCAGGCGAACAAGCACGAGGTCGAGCAGGCCACGGCCGAGGGCATCACCATCCGCGGCAGCCTGGTCCCGGTGGCGGTGGTGCGTGGCGCGGACGGCCGCGCCACCGCGCTGCGCGTGGCCCGTTGCGAAGCGAAACTGGTTGGCGGCAGGCTCGAAGTCAAGCCCATCCCCGGCACCGAAGAGGAGATACCGGGCGATTTGTTCGTCTCCGCCATCGGCCAGGCGGTGGACTTCACCGGCCTGGAGGAATTCGACAATGGCAAGGGCGCGGTCGCCGCGGACAAGAACTACCAGGTGACAGGCAAGCCCGGCGTGTTCGTAGGCGGCGACATCGTGCGGCCGAACCTGCTGACCACGGCGATCGGCCACGGCTCGATTGCCGCCGAAGGCATCGACCGGTTCCTGCGCAACGAGGCGCCGGAGAAGCGTCCCAAGATCGACGTGCATCATTTCGACATCGTGCGCAAGATGATGGAGAAGGGCCTGAAGGTGGAGGAAAGGCTGGAACCGCTGCGCGGCACCGACCGCTCCAGCGCCGCCGTGCACAACTACGACGACCGTTCCGACCGCCACGTGATTCCGCACGAGGAGCTGTTCCTGGGCCACTTTCCCCATACGCCGCGCAACAAGCGCGACACGATTACGCTGACCAAGGAAACCGCGCTTGGCAATTTCGACGAGCGCATCGTGGTGCTCGCCGAAGCGCAGGCGCAGGCGGAGGCCAAGCGCTGCATGAGTTGCGGGCAGTGCTTCGAATGCGACAACTGCGTGGTGTATTGCCCGCAGATTGCGGTGCTGAAGGTGCCCAAGGCGCAGGCGACCATGGGTCGGTACGTCTATACCGACTACGACCGCTGCGTCGGCTGCCACATTTGCGCGGACGTGTGTCCGACCGGGTATATCAAGATGGGGTTGGGCGAGTAAGGAGCGAGAAGTGAAGAGTAACGGGATAGCAGCATGGGCCGGCCACATCGCGCGCGCGATCTGCCTGCTCGCGCTGCTGCTGCCCGCATTCGCCTTCTCGTCGGACCGCGTGCCCAAGCCGGTCATCGACATCGACAAGCCGGGCCGGTGCGTGGAAGACACCGCGACCATGCGGCGCGAGCACCCGGACATGCTCAAGCATCAGCGCGACCTGACCATGCACGAGGGCATACGCACGCGCAAGCACAGCCTGAAAGAGTGCGTCGCGTGCCACGCCAGCGCGAAGACCGGCAGCGTGCTCGGCGAGAAGGGTTTCTGCCAGAGTTGCCACGATTATGCAAGCGTGCGCATCGATTGCTTCAGCTGCCACGCCTCTAAGCCGAAGCTCGCCAGCGGAGCGAAACCATGAGCGCGAACGACGGCCTCAGCCGGCGCGGCTTTCTCGCCATCTCCGCAGCTACTCTGGGTGGAGTGATGCTGGCGCCGGGAATCCGGCTGATTGAGATCGCGGGCGCGCGTGCCCCCGAGCAGGCGGTCTCCCGGCAGGTGCGCTGGGGGCTGTTGATCGACACCAACAAATGCGCACCCGGCTGCGACGATTGCGTCAAAGCCTGCGCCACCGAGAACGGGATCAAGAACACCGGGCATCCGCGCACCGACGCGCAGTGGATACGCAAGGTCGAATTGAAGGACATGCGCAGCGGCCGCACCAGTTCCGTCCCGGTGATGTGCCAGCATTGCGAACATCCGCCCTGCGTCGACGTCTGCCCCACCGGCGCTTCCTTCAAGCGCGCCGACGGCATCGTGCTGGTCGACCGGCACATCTGCATCGGCTGCCGCTATTGCATGATGGCCTGCCCGTACAAGGCGCGCTCGATCGTGTTCCAGCAAGTCACCGACCAGAACCCGGACGTGCCGCGCGGCAACGGTTGCGCCGAGGGTTGCACGCTGTGCGTGCACCGCGTCGATCGCGACCAGCAGCCCGCCTGCGTCGAAGCCTGCACCAAGGCCGGACACAACGCCATGATCTTCGGCGATCTGAACGATCCGCAAAGCGAGATCGCGCAGCGCGTCGCCAAATACGCCAGCACGCAGATCCGGGCCGACCTGCAACTCAATCCCGGCGTGCGCTACCAGGGACTGTGACATGGCCGAATCCTTCGTCTATCGCGAGCTAGGTGGTCCGGGTACCCGCTACTGGGGGCTGTTGGCGCTGCTGGTCGTGCCCCTCCTGCTGGGCGCCGCTGCGTATTTCTACATCGAGCACTACGGCCATATCGCGACCGGCATGGACAACCAGATCGTCTGGGGCATGCCGCATGTATTCTCGGTGCTTCTCGTCGTCGCTGCGACCGGCGCGCTCAATATCGCTATGGCGGCGTCGGTGTTCGGCAAGGCGGTCTACAGGCCGTTGGCACCGCTGTCGGCGCTGGTCTCTCTGGCGCTGCTGGTCGGCGGCCTCGCTCTCATAATGCTCGATCTGGGCCGTTCCGACCGCATGATCGTGGCGATCACGAGTTTGAATTCCCAGTCGGTCTTCGCACTCAGGGTCATACTCTACGATGGCTTTATGGCAAGCGTGGGGGTTTATTTATGGTTCCTGCTCGAGCGGCGCATGAACCGCTATGTCAAGCCGGCGGCCATCATGGCACTGTTTTGGCAACTGTTGCTGATCACCGGCACGGGCCTGGAGTTCGGCTTCAACTTTCGCGCCATGTACGATTCTGTGCTGTACGCGCCGATGTTCATCGCGTTTGCTTCGGCCTACGGCACCGCGGTTTTGATGCTGATCCTGCTTGCCGTCTGCAGGTGGGAAGATCGGCCGGTTTCCGAGGCGTTGTTGCGCCGGCTCAAGAACCTGCTAGGCATTTCCGTCGGCGCATCCCTTTTCTTCGCAGTGCTGTTCCTGGGTTCCAAGTACGAGCTTGCGCGTTCCCGCGACGTCGCGCGGTTTCTACTTTTCGACGGCGGCGTGTACACGGCGCTGCTCTGGATAGGCCAGCTTGCGCTTGGCGGCATCGTGCCGCTCGCGCTGCTGTTGCGGTCGCAGGTCTCGCGCGCCGCCATCGCCGCCGCCTGCGCGCTGGTGGTGCTGGGGGGGATGGCGCAAATGTACGTCACCCTGATCGGCGGGCAGGCGTATCCGCAAATACTCTTTCCCGGAATGGTCGAAACCAGCAGTTTCTTCGACGGCGAAATCCATCCCTATACGCCGAGCTGGCCGGAGTTGCTGCTCGGCCTGGGCGGCGTGGCGCTTGCGGCGGCGATCGTCGCCGTCGTGCTGCGCGCTCTGGCGATGCTGCCGGAACGGCTCGACCGGACTGCCGGACCGCAGGCCTAAAGGCCGCGCCGGCCTTCGAGTTTGGAGCGACGCATGCACCGGTTCCTCGTTTCCGCCGCGCGCAAGTCTTCTGGCAAGACCAGCGTTAGCGTCGGGCTGGCGGCGGAGTTGTGCCGGCGCGGCCTCGCCGTGCAGGCGTTCAAAAAAGGTCCCGATTACATCGATCCGATGTGGCTTGCGGCCGCGACGGGCCGCAGCTGCCGCAACCTCGATTTCAACCTGTCCACACCCGAACAGTTGCAGATCGAGTTTGCGCGCCACGGTGCCGGCGCCGACGTTTGTCTGGTCGAGGGCAACAAGGGACTGTACGACGGCCTCGACCTGCGGGGAAAGAACAGCAACGCGGCGCTGGCGCACCTGCTGGACCTGCCGGTAGTCCTTGTGCTGGATGCGCGTGGCATGACGCGCGGCATCGCGCCGCTGATCCTCGGCTATCAGGCGTTCGACCGGTCGATCCGCATCGCCGGGGTGATCCTGTCCAGGCTGGGGGGCGCGCGCCATGAGGCGAAGCTGCGCGCGGTGATCGAGCATTACACCGACGTGCCGGTGCTGGGGGCGATGCACGAGGATCCGCGCCTCGCGATCGCGGAGCGCCATATCGGTCTCACCCCGACCGGCGAGGACGACGTGGCGCAAAGCCGTATCGCGTTGCTGGCAGCGGCCGTCGCCAGGCAGGTCGATCTCGAGCGGCTGCTCGTGGCCACCGCGAGCCGCGCGCCGCTGCCCGCAGCGCCGCCGCTCGCGCGGCCCGCCGGCGCGAGCGTGCGCATCGGCATCGCGCGCGACCGCGCCTTCGGTTTCTATTATGCGGACGATTTCGAGGCGCTCGAGCGCGCCGGCGCGGAACTGGTGTTTTTCGACGCGCTGCGCGACACGCGTCTGCCCGAGGTGGACGGCCTCATCATCGGCGGCGGCTTTCCGGAAATGTTCATGCGCGAGCTGGAGGCGAATACCGCCTTGCGCGGCGACATCCTGGCGGCAATCGAAGCCGGCATGCCGGCATATGCCGAGTGCGGCGGGCTCATGTACCTCGCCCGCTCGGTCAGCTGGCGCGGCGACACGCGCCGCATGGTCGGCGCGATCGCGGGCGACGTCGTGATGCACGAGCGGCCGGTAGGCCGCGGCTACGTCAGGCTCGCTCCCACCGCAGCCCATCCGTGGCTGAATCACGGCGACGAGGCTGCGGAAATTCCGGGACACGAGTTCCACTACTCGAGCATCGAAGGGCTGGCCCCGGACACGCGTTTCGCCTATCGCGTAGTGCGCGGTTTTGGCGTCGACGGCAACTCCGACGGCATCGTCGTCAACAACCTCCTGGCCACGTACTCGCATTTTCGCAGCGCCGGCAACTACGACTGGGCTGCACGCTTCGTCGGCTTTGTGCGCCGCCGCGGCGGGGAGCGCACCGCGGCGCCGGCGCTGTTGAGCGCTGCATACTGACTGCTGACGCGATTGTGACTCTCGATACTTCAGGTTCGCGCGCCATGCGCGCCGCGACCGTCTATCTGGTCGGCGCGGGACCCGGCGACCCGGAATTGCTGACGTTGCGGGCGGCAAAGCTGCTGGCCGAGGCCGAGGTCATCGTCCATGATCATCTGGTCTCGGAACCCATCCTCGAACTGGGCCGGCGCGGCGTGCAGCGCATCTACGCCGGCAAGGAGCGCGGCGAGCACACGCTCAGCCAGACCGAGATTAACGCGCTGCTGGTGCGGCTGGCACGCGAGGGCAAGCGCGTGCTGAGGCTGAAGGGCGGCGATCCGTTCGTGTTCGGCCGCGGCGGCGAGGAAGTCCAGGCGCTCGCCGCGGCAGGCATTGCCTTCGAGGTCGTGCCGGGAATCACCGCCGCCTGCGGCATCGCCGCGTACAGCGGCATCCCGCTCACCCACCGCGATTACGCCAATTCCTGTCTGTTCGTCGCCGGCCACCTGAAGAATGGCAGCATGGACCTGGACTGGGACTCGCTGTACCGCCCCGGGCGCACTCTGGTGGTGTACATGGGCCTGCTCGGCCTGGCCACACTGTGCCGCGAACTGATCGCCCGCGGCGCGCCGGAAGCAACGCCGGCGGCGATCGTGGAGCACGGGACCACGCCGCGCGAACGCACGGTGGCGGGGACGCTGGCCACGCTGCCGCAACTCGCGCTTGCCGCGCAACTGACGCCGCCGACGCTGATCATCATCGGGGATGTCGTGCGGCTGCACGCGCAGCTCGCCTGGTACGAGGCCTCCGCGGTCGGCAATCGCGCGGACGAGCGCAGCTAGGACCTTATGTGGAAATGAGGGGATAGCTCCCCTCATACTCCCCTAAGTCAGGGGCCATTTCGGTAATGCTGAAATGGCCTCTAGGATTTTCGCGGTTCGGGCGATCCCGGCGGGGCGGACCTCTGCTCGACCGCGAACACCGCCGCCTCGACGCGCGAGGTGAAGTTCAGCTTCGACAGGATGTGGCGCACATGCAGTTTCACCGTATCGTAGCTAATGTCGAGCGCGCGCGCGATCGCCTTGTTCGACATGCCCTGCGCCAGGTGATCGAGAATCTCGCGCTCGCGCTCGGTGAGCTGCCCGAGCAGGTTTTCCTTGGTCTTGCTCTGCCGCGCCGGCTGCAACAGGTTCACCAGTTTCATGGTCATCGCAGGCGCGACCACGGTCTCACCGCGCACCGCACGCAGGATCGCGTCGGTGACGTCCTCCGGTTCCATGTCCTTCAGCAGGTAGCCGCGCGCGCCGGCGTGCAGCGCGTTGGCCAGATCGTCCTCGGAATCGGAAACGGTCAGGATCAGGGTCGGGCCGCTCCAGCCGTAATCCAGCAGCGTGCGCAACAATGCGAGCCCGCCGTGCGGGGGCAGATTGAGATCGAGCAGCAGCACGTCCGGCTTCGTCTCCTGCACCAGGCGCGCGGCTTCGGTGGCGCCCGCAGTGGCTGCCACCACCTCGATATTGTTGCGCCCGTGCAGCAACTCCGCCAAACCTCTGCGGAACAGCGTATGGTCATCGACCAGCATTACGCGTATCGCTGTCATGCCACTGCCTCCGATCGGCAATCACGGGCAGGCGAGCGGCGCTGTCGGCAGCCCGCGGCATTCGCCCTGCTCGCATCCCCGGCTCTGGCCGGAGCCCCTGCTCGCAGGCTCATGCCGCTGCCCCGCGCTGCGCCGGAAACACCAGGCTGACGCGTGCGCCGCCCTGCGGCAGGTTTACGATCTCGATGGCACCGTTCAGGCGTTGCGCGCGTTCGCGCATGATATTGACGCCGAGGTGATGGCGCAGGTGCGAATGCTGCTCCGCGCCGCCCAGGCGCCGGCCGAAGGCGTAGAAGCCGAGCCCGTCATCCTCGACTGCAAACCGGTACTCTCCATCGACGAGTTCCAGGGTAAGCCGGGCGTGCTTCGCGCCGGAGTGGCGCGCCACGTTGGCGAGAGCCTCCTGCACGATGTGGAACACCTGGCCTTCCTCCTCAACGCTCAGGTTCATGTCGGTGGTGCGGTTGTCGAACGCAAGCTCGATGCCGGTGCGGTCGTGGAATCTAATTTTCAGTTCCTCCAGCGCGTGTACCAGGCCCAGCGGATCCATGCGATTGCGGAACTGGGACAAGAGCTCCCTCAGGTCGGAGTAAGCCCCGTCGAGCGCCTGTTGCACCTCGGCGGCGTGCTTGAGCGCGCGGCCTTGTTCGGTCGCCTCCAGCGCCTCGTGCATCATGGCAAGCCGGATCTTCATGTAAGCCATGGTCTGCGCGAGCGAGTCGTGCACTTCGTTCGCGATCAGCTGGCGCTCGCTCATGAGGGTCATGCGCATGTTTTCCCGCAGCAGGCGCGCATTTTCCAGAGCCATGCCCAAGTGCTCGCTGATGGAGCGGAACAGCAGGCCGAGCTCCTCCGGCGTGTCGCGCTTTTCGGCGAAAAACAGTGCGTATGCGCCTAGCACCCGGCCTACATGGCTCAGCGGGACCACCAGCGCGGCGCCGACTTGGCGGAAATAGTCCGGGCCGGCGTGAACCGCGCAGTGCTGCAGCTCGAAGCTCTGGCGCACGGCGTCGTCGATGACTGCGGCTCCGCAAATGCCGCAGTCCATCGGCACCAGTTGTTCCTGCGCCACCACCTCGGCGGGCAGCCCTTGCGAGGCGACCAGCCGCATGTGGGCGCCGTCGCTGGTCACCACGCGCACTACGCCGGCCTGGGCCCCGGCCAGCCGGATCATGGTGCCGAGCGAGCGCTCGAGCAATTTCTCCGGATCGTGCCCTTCGGCGAGCACGGCGGTGAGTTCGGATAGGGCGCGCAGGGCCTGCAGGTCGGTTTCGGGCGCAGGTTCGCGGGTTTGCACGGGGCGCATGCCCGGCTCATTCATATTTTGCTCCGCTCGCGCCGGCATCAGGGCTCGCCGGCGCTGTTTCATATGTCGGGAAATACTACCACGGCCGGCACTGCCGGAAAGCGCAGCCGTTGCGGATCACGGGAAAGGCGAGCCAGCGCGCCAGCGGCATCAAATCCGCTGATGCAAGCTTGCGCAGGATGCGAGTAGGCGGCATAGCGGCCTCGTAGGGGGTCTTGAGCGGGGATGCCCAAGCAAGACAGGCGTGTGCGCGGCGACCAGCTTGGTTACAATAGCGGGAGCAACAGGATGAATCCGTTACATGGAGGCAACAATCATGAATTTCGACAAGGATCTGGATGCGCGCGGTTTGAATTGCCCGCTGCCCATATTGCGCGCGAAGAAGGCGCTGACTGATATGCAAAGCGGCCAGGTGTTGCGCATCGTTTCGACCGACCTCGGTTCGGTGAAGGATTTTGCCGCGTTCTGCAAGCAGACCGGCAACGAATTGCTGGAGAGTGCGGAAGCCAACAACGAATACACTTTCTTTCTCAAGAGAAAGTGACCGCTCAGCCGCGCGGGTGCGAGCCAGGGGGCTTGCCATTTGCGGGTGGCTGCATCTCTGGTATTTTTCGCGACGGGTCGGGTCGGGGGGGGCTGCCGATGGGCGGTAACGGGGCGACGCGCCCGCATCAGCCGAAGCTATTGGGGAATAAGATAATTCGGATGGAACGAACCCTGGCTCTTCGTGCATTATTGTCGCGCATTCATATAAGATCCTGGGCAGCCTGACGCCACCAAGGACCAATACCGGAGGAAACAATGGGCACTACCCCTGACATTACGCTGATCGACGAAATCGTCCGGCAACGGTTGGACGAAATCCTGCCGAAGAAACTCGAAGAAAAACTGGCGGAGATGAAGGCGAACAAGACGCCTTCGATGACCATCATCGCCACCAAAGGCACGCTGGACTGGGCCTATCCGCCCTTCATCCTGTCTTCGACCGCCGCCGCCTTGGGCTGGGACGTGTCGATTTTTTTCACCTTCTATGGCTTGCAGTTGCTGAAAAAAGACATTTCGGACCTCAAGATCAGCCCGCTGGGCAATCCGGGCATGCCGATGAAGATGCCCTTCGGCCCCAAATGGTTCAAGGGAATCAACTGGAACATCCCCAATCTGGTTCAGGCCGGCATTCCTGGTTTCGAGTCTTTCGCCACCACGCTCATGCAGCAGACGATCAAGAACAACGGCGTGGCCGACATCGCCGAATTGCGCTCGCTGTGCCTGGAGGCAGGCGTGAACATGATCGGCTGCCAGATGACGGTCGACCTGTTCGGCTTCACCCACGAGGATTTCATCCCCGAAGTGAAGGAATACTGCGGCGCCGCGTCGTTCCTGCCGATGGCGCAGGAGGCCGACGTTACGCTGTTTGTCTGATTAGCTGAAAAAATCGTTGCGCTCACAAAGGGGAGATTGAAATGAAACGCACAGTATTGACATCGGCATTGCTTGCCGCATTTGCCATCCCGTCGGTTGCTCTTGCGACGGACGGATATTTTCCGCACGGCTACGGCATGAAAGCCAAAGGCATGGGCGGCGCTGCGACGGCGATGGCCATCGATGCAATGGGCGGCGCCAACAACCCGGCGAGCATGGTCTGGGTAGGCTCGCGCTTCGACATCGGCCTGGATCTGTTCAGCCCGAAGCGTTCAGCGGAGCGCAGCGGGGCGGTTGCCCCGGGTCCCGGCTT
>Ga0182021_10005676_pt1 | contig 14811 bp, 14 predicted proteins | sample 612E3MmetaG_FD_120493 | JGI IMG/M metagenome (GOLD analysis project Ga0182021, IMG submission 120493) | Permafrost microbial communities from Stordalen Mire, Sweden - 612E3M metaG (Illumina Assembly) | ecosystem: Environmental > Terrestrial > Soil > Wetlands > Permafrost | place: Sweden... | reverse complement strand
GAATGAGATTGCCGTGATGAATGCCGTCCGCCTCGCTAAAAATGCTGTCGAGACCGGTGTACTGGTTTCCATCCGTACGGCCATCGAACAATCCTTAAAAGAAAAGTAGGGCAAATAATGAAATCCGTCACCAATCTCAAGTTAGTTCAACGTAACGCGAAAATAGGGCAATATACCAGCCTGGGTGCATTGGTAGTTCTCGGGCTTGGTCTTTTCATTACGTTTAAGTATCCAACCAAGTTCGAATATTCCCTCGTCGCCTTGCTGGTTGGCTTTTTGATGTCCCAAATCGGAATTCATTTTACAAATCGTTGGGGACACAATCCACGACCGGATGAAATTGTCGACAAGAGCCTGAAAGGCCTGGGCAGGGAATTTACCATCTATCATTATGTCACTCCAGTCTCGCATCTACTGGTCGGCCCGGCTGGCATTTGGACAATCATGCCAAATTTTCAGGGTGGGATTATTGCTTATGATAAGAAACGCTGGCGGGCAAAAGGCGGCGGTTTCCTCCAATCCTATATGCGGTTGTTCGGCCAGGAAAACCTCGGACGCCCTGACCTGGAATCTGAGGCAGAAATTGATTCAACCAAACGTTACCTGAAGCGCGTTCTTCCTGAAGGGGTTGAAATTCCGGAAGTCAGGTCTGCATTATTATTTGCCAATCCCAAAGTTGAATTGAAAGTGGAGGGTGCACCTTTACCCGCCCTGACTCCCAAGGATCTAAAGGATTTTCTAAGGGAGAAAAGCAAGGAGAAGGTCATTGGAGAGTTGACTCTTTCCACCATCCGCGGTGCTCTTCCACAAGCCGGAAAAGAAGAATAATCGTACAATTGTTCCATTATGCCTTCCATCGTCGCTCTGGACCTTGAAACAACCGGCCTCGACCCGCAGACGGATGCCATACTCGAAATTGGGGCCCGCCGATTCGATGGTAACAGGGTTGAAGATGAGTTTTCCACCCTTATAAATCCGGGACGTCACATCCCGGATTTTGTCAGCGGCCTGACCGGTATTTCAGATGAAATGGTGCGGCAGGCCCCGTCAATTCGTGAGGTACTGGATGGGTTGGTTACCTTTATCGGGGATTCCCCTATCCTGGGACATAATATTCAATTCGACCTCTCATTTTTCAAGAAATATAAACTATTCGAACTGAACGAACGCCTGGACACGTATGAGTTGGCCGCGGTTCTATTACCCTCCGCCAACCGATACAATCTTGGTTCTCTCGTCCAGGAATTGGGAATTGCACTACCCGCTACCCATCGTGCGTTGGATGACGCCCGCGCCACGCACGGTGTCTATCAACGTTTATTAATCCGGGCAATGGAATTACCGCTCGCTCTGCTGGCTGAAATCGTCCGGCAAAGTGAACCAATCGAGTGGACCGGTTCCTGGGCTTTCCAGCAGGCACTACAGGCACGCTCTCACGAAGGCATCAAAGCCAAACGAGTTAAGAAAGAAACAATAGGATCGTTAATCAAACCAGAAGGTGCGGAAAGGCCCAATACTGCGCCTGTTCAGGTTCCCAAGGAGCCCCTTCCGATCGACCCGGAAGAAGCTGCTGCCACTCTGGAACATGGCGGGCCTTTTGCCCGCTATTTTGAAAGTTATGAGTACCGTCCGGAGCAGGTCGAAATGTTGAAAGCGGTTGCAAACGCTCTATCCTTCGGGCAGCACCTGATGGTGGAAGCTGGTACCGGTGTGGGAAAATCCTTCGCGTATCTTGTCCCTGCTGCTCTTTTCGCTTTACAGAATAATACACGTGTAATAATCTCTACCAATACAATTAATCTCCAGGATCAACTGATAAAAAAGGATATCCCGGATTTGCGGACAGCCCTCGGCCTGAATCTGCGGGCGGCGGTACTTAAAGGGCGGTCCAACTACCTCTGCCCTCGCCGCTTTGAACTCTTGAGGAAGCGCGGGCCAGCCAATGCTGATGAAATGCGGGTGCTGGCAAAAGTGCTGGTCTGGCAACTGCAAAATGCCAGCGGCGACCGCACCGAGATCAATTTAACCGGCCCAATCGAGCGGGAATTATGGGTTCACATCTCTGCAGAGGATGATGCCTGTACCAGCGAGACTTGTTTGGAACGTACCGGGGGTGCCTGTCCTTTTTTTCGAGCCAAACAGGCTTCACAGAATGCCCATATTCTGGTTGTCAACCATGCCCTTCTTTTGACAGATGTGGCGATTGGCAACCGCGTTCTGCCGGATTACGAGCATGTCATTATTGACGAAGGTCATCATCTTGAATCCGCTACCACCGATTCCTTATCCTTCCGCCTGACCCAATTTGACCTGGAACGTTTGATACGGGAAACAGGTGGTTCCAATTCTGGCGTCCTGGGGATTGTTCTCCTAACGACGCGTGACCAGATCCGCCCATCCGAATACGCCCTTTTGAATCAAAAAGTAGAACGCGCCACCGATTTGGTCTGGAGATTGCAGGAACAGGTGCGAATCTTTTTTGATGGAATGGGCGAGTTTATTTCTCTTCAACGCGAAGGCCAACCGGTCAGCACCTATGCCTTCCAGGAGCGCATCCTGCCAGCCACGCGCACACAGCCAGGCTGGGATGCAGTGGAAATTGCCTGGGGTGCCGCAACCGAGACACTGGCGTTACTGGTTGCCCTGCTCGGGGAAATTCAGAAAGCCGCAACCGAATTATATTCAGATGGGCTGGAAACACTTGAAGATATCATTGGAAACCTTGGCAACCTTTACAGACGCCTGATTGAAGCGGAAAGCATGGTTGGCTCGATGATCTTTGAACCGACTACTGATTACGTATACTGGGTGGAAGTCAACCCCAACAACAACCGCTTGGCGCTCAACGCTGCTCCCATCCGGGTGGGACCGTTGGTCGAGAAATATCTTTGGCACGAAAAGCGCAGCGTCATCTTGACCTCTGCTACGCTGACAACGCATGGGGATTTCAATTACATCCGCAATATCTTGACTGCCGATGAAGCCGATGAATTGGCTTTGGGCTCTCCTTTCGATTACGAGATGGCCGCCCTTTTATATATAGCAAATGATATTGCCGAACCAAACGCGCATGAGTACCAGGGACAATTGGAACGGACTCTCATTAACCTTTGTTCAGCCAGCAACGGCAGGACTCTGGTTCTATTTACTTCTTATGCCCAGCTGAAGCGTACTGCCAATAATATTAAGGGGCCGCTGGCCCGGCAGGATATAAATGTCTACGAACAGGGCGAGGGTGCCTCACCGAATGCCTTGCTTGAATCCTTCAAGAGTTCTGATCGGGCCGTCCTGCTGGGGACCCGCTCGTTCTGGGAAGGCGTGGATATTCCTGGTCAAGCTCTCTCGGTCCTGGTTATTGTCAAGTTGCCTTTTGCAGTTCCATCCGACCCCCTTGTTGCGGCGCGTGCTGAAACCTTTGAAGACCCATTCAACGAATATCACCTGCCTGAGGCCATCCTGCGCTTCCGCCAGGGCTTTGGCAGGCTCATCCGAACCCAATCCGACCGGGGCGTGGTTGTCATTCTGGACCGGCGAGTGCTCACAAAGGCATACGGAAAACTATTTATTGAATCTCTGCCAACCTGCACGGTACGGATTGGTTCATTAAGCGAATTACCGCGTGCAACCGCCACATGGTTGGGATAATCTAGTTTTGTCGCCACTTTGGAATTCCACCAGCAAAATTGGGACAGGGAATATTGTTTGGATAGGCCAACCTCTCCCAAACAACCTTTCCATCACTTCATTTTTTCACTATAATGAATGACTAGTCAAGTTTCTGAGGTATTTATATGGATACAATGAAATGGGAAAGATTGATCGAAGTCCAGGGACGTTTGGAAGCTGAACTGATTGAAAGTTACCTGGAGGCAAACGGGGTTGATGTGGAACTAATCCAGGAGTCGGTCGGTCATTCGGCCTTCCCGGTCATGGTTGACGGGCTGGGACGCGTCCAGATTTTTATTCCCAAAGAAAAAGCCCGGGAGGCGCATGAATTGATGAAGGAATACGATGAAGGTTCAAATCAGGAGGAATAATTTCCATGAACGATACCGTTTTGATCATCAATAATAACGGAATGGGCAAAGGCCCACAGGATTTACAGCTTACTTTATTAAGTAAATACTTGGAACTACTTGAACAGCAAATTGATCTTCCCTCAGCGATCTGCTTTTATACGGAAGGTGTGCGGTTGGTGACAGAAGGATCTCCAGTCATTGAAAAGCTTCAATTGCTCGAAGGAAAAGGCGTAAGGCTGATAGTCTGTTCAACCTGCTTGAACTATTTTGGTTTGTCGGAAAAAATAAAAATCGGGATTATCGGTGGCATGGGAGACATACTCGAAGCACAAAGACTGGCCAATAAAGTAATTACGCTTTAAACTAATAAGCTCCTCTCAAAAATTAATATAAATTAAATAAGAACTGGCGCTCCAAGAAGGAACGCCAGTTCTTATTTTCAAATTATTATCTCTGGTGATTCAAAAAGTAGCTGTATCCGAAATAGACGCCTGCACACAAGGCCAGGTCTAGCAACAAGACTGGCCAGCCTGAACCAAACGCCCGCCCAAGTGCTCCGGAGGCAGATGCGCTTTCCATATTATAAAGAGCTACCCAAAGTTCTGCTAAAACGCTCGCAAATATCGCCGAAAAGATTATTTTTGTCCATATGGCCATTCTTCTATGTTTCGATTTCTTTTCGGCCTTTTGAGCCCCCTCTTTTGCTTTTTATCTATTTGTTTGGCTGAATAAAGTTGTCGATTAGATTGTAGCATCCTAATAACCAAACACAGATTACAAGCACCTTCCCTTTTCAGTAATCGAGATAACATTTAATCCTTCATAATACAAACTGGTTTTTGCTTCAGGATCAGTAAAAAGGCCCGCAATATTATCTCCGGAGAGAAAATGGCTGCGCATCAGGAGTGCCTTCTCAAAAATGGCGATAAACCCTACAATAAACTGGTTTATATCAGGTTCGATGATCACGATTCGTCCACCAGGGACAAGGACGCGGAAAAGTTCATACACACTTTGGCGCTGATCGAGAACATGATGCAATGCATCCACCATGATGACACGTTCAAAACTCCCGGAAGAAAAAGGAAGAAATTCGGCCTGAGCACAAACCGTAGGAAGCCCTTTATCAACTGCCCGGTGATTCATACCGAACGAAGGATCTGCTACAAATACACCCTTTACCATGCTGCGCAATACCGTTGAGATACGCCCGGTTCCTCCACCAGCATCCAGCAAGCGGTGGTCAGGAGATAAGGAAAGCAATTCAAATAATAACTTGGAAATTCGAAACGGTCTTGCCAGGTCGTAGAAACCGGCGATCAGGTTGAAATGATTGAAAGGCATGTCAAGGCCCTACACTTATATAATCCTGGATCCCTGTAAATGTGGCAGGACCAACTCCAGGAACGTTCTGGATCTCTTGTATAACCTGGAAAGGGCCATGTTGAAGGCGATAATCCACAATATTTTGCGCGGTCGTCGGCCCAATGCCTGGCAAAGCATCCAATTCATCCACCGTGGCCGTGTTTATATTTACCCGTCCGGCGTTGACATGGCTCGTATCGACAATCCCAGGGACATTAATTTGTTCGCCGTCCGTAACCAGCATTGCCAGATTGATATTGTTTGCTTCAGCACCGGGGAGCAGTCCTCCTGCCGCACTAACCGCAGCCTCCACCCGGCTCCCATCCGGCAAGGCATACACACCCGGTGTTGCCACCGCCCCGCTGACATAAACGGTCAGCATTCGTGAAGTGGAGGTCGGGAGCAATATTACTTCTTCACCGCGCGGGGGTGAAACTGCCAGCCAGATGATTCCAGCCCCCAACAAGCCAATTAACACTCCGTAGGTTATATTCAGAATTGTCTTCATTTTTTCTCTGCTTCAATCACTTCCTGACATAACTTCCGCAGTCCCCTCAAATCGCATTACCATTAACCGGTCTTCTGCCGGCGCTTTGGAGTTAAATATTCGTTCGGCCCGGCTTATCTGTTGAAAATACCTCGGCATTTCATCCTGGTTTATAGCACGGAACCCAAATTTAACATACAACGGTTCCAAACGGGCACGACACATTAAATAAAGCGGCCGCGTTGTCTCGCGATTCAGCAATTCCTGGATGATTGCCCGGGCAACGCCCTGACCGCGCGCATCTTCCTTGACAGCGATGGATGCCAGTTCTCGCGATCCATCGAAATGGGGCTTGATCTGTCCGCATCCTAGAATAGTTTTATCGGGCGATACTGCCACCAGGAAGCGCCGCCAGTCCAATCCTGTCGGATTAATATGCACCGCATGGATCAAGACGCGGATTTCAGAAAACTCCTGCCTTGTAGCTGGACACACGACGAAATCAACCATGGGAACCTGCCGTAATATATTTAACAAAGGATGAAATACGAATATTTAGCCAAAATATACTGGAATCAGGATAATAATATGTAAATATTGATTACCATCTTCAATAATTATAGCATTTGAAAGGTGAAATACTAGTACAGACAGGGTCGATATAATTGGGGTTTTGGATGTCTGCGCCCCAAGATCGCTTTTTCCCCTGGGGTGAGAGTCAGGAGGCGATAATCACTTAACTTTCGACCTTCGTGAAAGCATTACCACCGCTGGCTGTATATACAATTTTGTCGGAATAAATAAAATCAAACATGCTATAATTTCCGCGTTTCCCAAAAGGGACAGCAAACATTGACTTCGGGATAAATAAATTGTGCAAAAACCGTACAAACATCCTTCGAATAGTCGGTTTGTTCTTGGCAATAGTTCTAATACTAATCGGAATATTGATGTTGAAGCGGTCGTCAATTGTTCCGGGAATTGTCGTAACAATTACGGCAATCATGCTTTTTGTGCTGACAGCATTTTTTAATGAGAAATATCCTTTCGGAGATGATGAGGCGCTATCCTTCAAGCCCTATCTCATCCCAGTTCTGTTCTGGATTTCAAGTGCAGTCGCTCTGATTTTTGTTATATATTCCCTGGCGGATCAGGGAAGCACAGGCAAGTCGGAGTATTGGGTTTCAGGTGCCTGGCTTGGGAGTCTGCTCTTGTTGATTATTGGTATGTTTTGGATCACGCATTGGCAATTTCCAAAATGGGGGCAAATCAAGGAATGGATGAGCCAGAATAAACAAGAACTACTCGTTGTGACGTTCATAATTCTAGTCGGCGCACTCTTACGGGCTTATATTCTCACACTCCATCCTTTCCCGTGGTCTGGCGACGAGTCATCCGTAGGATTGGAAGCAAACCGAATTCTAAAGGGGGAAGTTACCAACTTCTTCGGGGCTGGCTGGTCGGGGCAGCCTTCCTGGTCTTTTGTTCCTACTGCGCTGGCCGAGATAATCTTCGGGCAAACCATTTTGGCGGTTCGAGTTGTCAGCATGCTGGAAGGTACCCTGACCATTCTCTTCACGTACTTGCTTGCCCGTGAATTATTTGAGAACAAAAAGACAATCGCCTTATTGGCCGCCGGGTTCATGGTCGCTTTTCCGGTGCATCTTCAGTTTAGCCGTCTCGGTGTGAATGATATTATGGACGGTCTTAACGTGACCCTGGTATTATGGTTGGTCGTACGGGCAATCCATAAGGACCGCCCCATTGATTATCTTTGGGCGGGGATTGCAGGAGGTTTGACGTTCTACACGTATATTGGTAGTCGTCTTGTTTTGGCCTTGGCGGTTTTTGTTTTTATCTATACCGCTACCCGTCGACGTGGTTACTTGCGTTCCCATTTTTCTCTTCTCGGAATCTTCCTGGTGGGAGTCATTGTTGCCCTCGCACCAGAGGGATTTTACTTTTTCCAAAACTACAATGTATTTCTAACCCGGTGGGCGCAGACAAATATATTATCTAATAACTGGTTGATCAATGCTGCCAAAAATTCCGGGCTAAACATCCCTGGTTTCCTTTGGAAGCATTTCACAGATACCATTTTGGTTTACATTTCCAATCCTGCAATAAACGGCTGTTTTAATTCCCCGTTGCCTTACCTTACCATAATCGGGTCAATTTTCTTTCTTTTTGGTATAGGTTATGCATTTTCAAAGCTTTTTTCAGCAAGGATGATGATCTTGCTGGTCTGGTTCTGGGCAGTGATTTTTTTCGGTGGCTTCATGACCCAGGATGCGCCCGCTAATTCCAGATTGGTCATGTCTCTGCCTGCCGTTGCAATCATCCTTGGATTGGGAATTTATGAATTTTCGGATCATCTTCTAAAGATGAAATTGATCAACCTGCAATGGCAGAAAATCATTAGTCTAATAATAGTTATGATCCTGGTAGGGCAAAATATCGGTTTCTATTTTGGCGTGTACTATTACCAAAATGATAACGAAGATGCCAACGGTGAACTTGGACAACAAACCGGGCTTGAATTGCAACACCTTGGGTCTGATTACGATCTTTATCTGTTTGGGACTCCAAGAGTCTTTGCAGGTTTTCCAACAACGGTATTCTTAGCACCTGAAAATGCCCTTTACGATCTAACCACTGACAAAATTGACAGTTTGATTCTCCGGCCGGGGAAGGGAGATTTATTTGTCGCCATTCCTGAAAATCGCGCCGACCTGGCTACGATTGAACTTAAATATCCTGGCGGAAAATGGGAATCGGTCCAAAGACAATTCAAACAAGAAGTTTTATATTATGCATATCTACTTCCACCAAAATGACCTCTTCCAGAGTAGCCAAACGTCCCCTTCGAATATTTTTTCTGGCAATAGTTGTATTGGCTGGGGCAACTTGGAATGGTTTCCGCCTTGGCGAGGCAATTTTCTTTTGGAAAACGTTGGATAAATATGGTGCGCACCCGCAATATATCGCTATCAGTGGCACTCTCTGGCTCTTCATCGGGCTGGTGGTATTAATCGGAATTTGGCTGGGAAAAACCTGGGGGTGGGCAGCCGCGATTGGATGTATAGTCGGATATAACATCTGGTATTGGTTCGACCGGCTGGTTATGCAAAAACCACATGCCAATTGGTCGTTTGTGCTGGTGGCTAACTTTGCTTTGTTGATTATAATTCTAATGCTTCTGATGTCCCACAAGACAAGGCGTTATTTTAAGAGAGATGGTTATGAGCAAAAACCCCAAACTCCAACAATTACGTGACCGTAAAGCCAGCACCCGTCTAGGTGGTGGCCCTGAACGAATCGAGACCCAGCATCAAAAGGGAAAATTAAGCGCGCGGGAACGGCTCGACTTGTTACTCGACAAAGGATCTTTCCATGAGACCGACCCATTCGTTGTTCATCGCACTCACGATTTTGGTTTGGAAAAACAGAAATATCCAGGAGACAGCGTGGTAACAGGCTGGGGCACCATCGATGGGCGGCTGGTTTATGTGTTTTCGCAAGATTTCACTGTTTTTGGTGGCAGCCTGGGAGAAGTGCATGCTGGCAAAATTTGCAAGATACTTGATCAAGCGCTAAAGAATGGTGCCCCGATGATTGGGTTGAATGATTCTGGAGGAGCTCGCATTCAGGAGGGTGTGGTATCCCTGGCGGGCTACGCGGAAATTTTTCTGCGCAACACTTTAGCATCCGGTGTCATTCCACAGATATCGGCTATTCTCGGACCTTGTGCAGGTGGCGCAGTTTATTCACCAGCCCTGACTGATTTCGTTTTCATGGTACGAGGTATATCGAATATGTTTGTGACCGGTCCGGACGTTGTTAAGGCAGTCACCCATGAGGAAGTAACGGCTAACGAACTGGGCGGCGCAGATGTTCATGCCGAAAAATCTGGCGTCTGTCACTTAATTGCCGAGAGCGAAGCGGATGTGATGTATCTCATCCGAAAAATGCTTGGCTACCTGCCACAGAATAATATGGAAGATCCACCCTTCCTGCTAAACGATGATGACCCACTTCGCACAGATGAGTCTCTCGATTCCATTATTCCAGATGATCCAGGGAAACCTTACGATGTGAAGGAAGTTATCCATCGAGTGGTAGATAGTGGCCAATTTTACGAAATTCAGGAGGTTTTCGCCCAGAATATTGTAATTGGGTTTGCCCATTTGGGCGGCCATTCGGTTGGGCTCGTGGCAAACCAGCCTCAGGTATTGGCGGGTGTTCTTGATATTGACGCCAGCGAAAAAGCTGCCCGCTTTATCCGTTTCTGCGATTCTTTCAATCTCCCGGTTATCACATTTGTGGATGTACCCGGCTTTATGCCTGGCACACAGCAGGAACATGGTGGTATCATCCGTTCTGGAGCAAAATTATTACACGCATATTGCGAAGCGACGGTCCCCAAAGTGACCGTGGTTTTGCGTAAAGCGTACGGCGGGGCATATATTGTCATGTCCAGCAAACATTTGCGCGGCGATGTGAACTTGGCCTGGCCAAGTGCCGAGATTGCTGTCATGGGTCCTGAAGGGGCTGTCAGTATTGTCATGCGCAAGGAAATGGAAAAAGCTGACGACCCCGCCCAACGCAAAAAGGAACTGATAACTGAATATCGCGAGAAATTTGCCAATCCTTATGTTGCTGCCGAGCGTGGATATTTGGATGACATCATCGAGCCCTGCGAGACTCGTCCAAGATTGATCAATGCCCTGGAAATGCTCAAGAATAAACGCGATTCCAACCCGCTAAAAAAACACTCGAACATCCCCTTGTAATTGTGAATTGCCAGCGTTCAGGAAGAAAATAAGATGAATAACAAAACCACTGCACGCATTCAAAGAATCGCTGATTTTACTCAGTCCTATTTACAAGAAAGCTACCAGAAGCGCTCCAAAAAGGATAAAGACAACCTCAAACTTTATATGGCGGGGGCAGATTATCGCTGGCAGCATACGCTGCGTGTGGCGCAATTCGGTAAGGTAATAGCCGAGAATGAAGGGGTGGACGTGGAATCCGTGGTTACAGCCTGCCTGCTGCATGACATTGCTTGGTTCGATACTACCGCCGAAAACAACCGTGAACATGGCAGGATTGGCGCGATAAAATCTCAACCCATATTGGAAAGCCTTGGCTACAGCTCGAGACGAATAAAGAACATTTGCTATTCGATTGCTTCGCATGTGGATGAAGATCACCCAAATACCCTCGAAGCAAAGATCGTCAGCGACGCTGATAATGTCGATCGATTTGGACCATACCGGATTCTTCAATGGTGTTTTCCCGATATAAAAGATTATGAAAAACTGGCGGGTAAACTAAGCGAACGCATATCGCGTCTGGAACGGTATCGTGAAGAAAATCCACTTTTTACTTCCACTGGACAACAACTTTTCGCTGAACAACTCAATCTTCAAATTAGATTCTTCTCTGAGTTCGTGGGCGAAAAAAAGTTAAGCGTGATACCCCAGATTTAGCATGTTCAAAAAACTGCTAATCGCCAATCGTGGCGAGATTGCTGTCCGGATCCAGCGCGCCTGCCGTGAACTTGGCATCAAGACAGTTGCGGTTTATTCCGAAGCTGACCGGCATGCCATGCACGTCAGATATGCGGATGAGGCCTATCTTCTTGGACCATCCCAGGCACGCGATTCCTACCTGCGCGGCGATCGCATCATAGATATTGCCCGTAAATGTGGAGTGGATGCAATCCACCCCGGCTACGGCTTCCTGGCGGAACGCGCTGACTTTGCGGCTGCATGTGCCGACGCCGGATTGGTCTTTATCGGCCCCCGGCCTTCGGCAATCGCCGCCATGGGTGATAAAGCCATCGCACGCACAACGGTTGCAAAAGCAGGCGTGCGGATTGTACCCGGAACGGAAAGCGCAGGACCGCTTCAGGATGATGAATTATTGGCAATTGCTCCTGGCATTGGCTTTCCTCTGCTCATCAAAGCTGCCGCCGGGGGCGGCGGAAAAGGCATGCGCGAAGTTAATAATTTGCAGGAAATGCCTGAACTGATTCAATCTGCACACCGGGAGGCCGAATCCGCATTTGGGGATGGGAATATCTATCTGGAAAAAACCATTGAAGCTGCCCGCCATATCGAGTATCAGATCATGGCTGACCAATATGGAGACGTGATTCATTTGGGAGAGCGTGAATGCTCAATCCAACGACGTCATCAAAAACTCATTGAGGAGTCCCCCTCACCGTTGCTCGCTGGTAATGAAGATTTACGCCAGCGCATGGGCGCTGTTGCCATCCAGGCAGCCCGTGCCGTGGATTATGCCAATGCCGGTACCATTGAATTTCTGGTCGATAAAGATCAGAATTTTTATTTTCTTGAAATGAATACTCGTTTACAGGTCGAGCATCCGGTCACGGAGGCAGTCACCGGAATCGATATCGTGGCTGAACAAATCCGGGTCGCCGATGGTCGGCATTTGAGCCGCCGCCAGGAGGATATTCAGCGACGCGGAGCAGCCATTGAGTGCCGAATAAATGCCGAAGATCCGTATAATGATTTCCTTCCCTCAACGGGACGTATTTCGCTAATGCAGGTTCCAACCGGCCCCGGGGTTCGGATAGATACAGGGGTATATGTCGGTTTTGAGATTTCGACATATTATGACCCGCTTATTTCCAAACTGGTGGTTTGGGGAGAAACACGCCCTCAGGCAATAGTCCGTATGCGACGGGCACTGGAAGAATATCGCATCGTTGGGGTTCGGACGAATATTCCATTTCACCAGACTATGATGAGTACCTATCCGTTCATCACTGGCAATTACAATACGCGTTTCGTGGAGGACCAATTCTCCAGGCTTGATGCGGCCGAAAATCGTGAACTCTACCTAGATATCGCCGCCTTGATGGCCAGCCTGGTGGCACATGGACAAAACGAACGGAAAGCCCAGAAATATCCTGACCGTGATCAAAAATCAAATTGGAAATGGGCTGGCCGCCGCGATAAACTTGAAAAATGAAATATATAGCTGAAGTTGATGGTTTGGAATTCCCAGTGGAAATTCTGGATGAGCACCACATCCGCTTTGGAGAAAATATACTCGAAGTGGACCTGGCGGCTGTCAGCGGTGAACCGCTCTACTCCCTCATTGTTAATGGAGAGTCATTCGAGGGATACGTTTATCCAGATGAGGCAGGCTGGCAGGTTCTCTTATTCGGTCAATTCTACCAAGTCCTCGTGGAAGATGAACGTGAAAAACGCCTGAAAACATCTTTCCAGGGCACCGCACGGCCGGGTGCAGAATTCATACTCAAAGCACCCATGCCTGGGCTGGTTATATCAGTCCAGGTAAGCGAAGGCCAACTGGTGGAAAAAGGTCAGATTCTGGTAATCCTGGAATCTATGAAAATGCAAAACGAGTTACGCGCTCCTTCTGCTGGGATTATTACACGCCTGCGCATCAAATCGGGAGAGAGCGTGGAACAAAAACAAATTCTCCTCAACTTGACGTTAAATCCTTTAGCGACTATCAATTGAATGAATTTCATTTCCGCTCCAAACAATCGGCTGGATTTTGCCTGTTTCTCCGAGCAATGTTGGCAAGTGCAGAGATAGATTTGTCGCCTCCCCGCTGGTAAAAAAACGCAAAACACCTGTTTGATAACTGCGACATCTTAGTGCTGCCATTTTCAACAGACGGGACGTTTGCCGAGCCACTGCCGGAGCTGGGTCTATCACTCTCACTTCCGAACCAACAATCCGCTTTATTAATGGAATAACGAATGGGTAATGAGTGCAGCCAAGGACGATTGTATCTATTCCCTGCTCCAACATAGGGTGTAATGCTTTTTCCAGGATTTCCTGGGTGGCAGGGGAATCCAGTTCTCCGTTTTCAATCTGCCCGACCAATCCTGAACAGGTATCTTGAAGAATGGTTACTCCGCTGGCGAATCGCTCAACCACAGATGCATACAGCACTCCCTGGAAGGTAGCCGGGGTCGCCAATACACCCACCACACGGCTTCGGGTGGACTCGGCTGCTGGTTTAACCGCTGGTTCCATGCCCACGAACGAGATTTCTGGAAAAGTCTGTCGTAAGTGATGGAGTGCAGCAGCAGACGCCGTGTTACATGCCACGACAATCAGTTTGGCGCCTAATCCCAGCAAAAAACGGGTGATCTGCTCGGAAAACATCCGTACTTCATCAAGACCGCGTGGTCCATAAGGCACATGCCCCTGGTCCGCAAAATAAAGCACGGATTCATTTGGCATTTGGAGGCGGATTTCCTTTAGCACGGATAATCCACCCACGCCCGAGTCGAAGATTCCTATAGGTGAATGGCTCGAAACCATATCCCTATCCCTCCCTGGCTGCCTCAACAAATGCTCTGAATAACCTCCTTGAAACTGGCTGGTCCAACAACCATTCTGGATGCCATTGGACCGCCAGTGCGAAAGGATGGCCCATAAGCTCCAATCCTTCCACAAGTCCGTCAGGAGCAAATGCCGTTTGTTTTAACGTCGGGGCTAAATCTTTCGCTCCCTGGTGGTGCAGGCTGTTTACGGCGATTTCGGATTCAATAAGAATATCTTCCAGGGACGAGCTCTTTTGCAATCGAATCTTATGGGCAAGGAATTGACGTTGTGAACCGGAATCATAATCATGTTTGATTGCGTCAGGCAACTGGTCCTCTATATGTGTATAAAGTGTTCCGCCCATGGCCACATTAATAATTTGAAAGCCTCTACAAATGCCAAAAAAGGGTTTGCCGGATTCTGCTAAGGCATGCACTAAAGCAATTTCAACTGCATCCCGATCCGCGTCAACACCTTCCACGCGAAGATGGGGTTCTCCATCGAAACGATCGATGGCAATATCACCACCGCCAGTAAATAGAATGCCATCCACTCTTTCAATAAGAGACTTAATTGATTCAATGTCTATCCCCGATGG
>Ga0182021_10005675_pt1 | contig 14811 bp, 14 predicted proteins | sample 612E3MmetaG_FD_120493 | JGI IMG/M metagenome (GOLD analysis project Ga0182021, IMG submission 120493) | Permafrost microbial communities from Stordalen Mire, Sweden - 612E3M metaG (Illumina Assembly) | ecosystem: Environmental > Terrestrial > Soil > Wetlands > Permafrost | place: Sweden... | reverse complement strand
CGGCAATCTCTTCCCACGTCATCGTGCAGTCTCCCTCGAACGGCTCGCTCGAAGTGTCTGCGGCTCCCATTGTGTGCGCCAGGCTTTCCATCCACCGGACACGCTCCTCGGGGGCGTATTCCTTCAAGTGCTCGATGAGAACCTCGGTTTCCGCTTCCCGCACCGAGGGCCGCATGGCCCGCAAGGCAGCCATCACCCGTTCCGGCCAGAACGGGGCCACGCATCCGGTCAGTCCGGTGCAAACGAAAACCGTGAACGGCAGGCCCCACGCCTGGGCGGCCGGCAGGGCGGAGGTGTAGTTGTCGCTCCAGGCATCGTCGAAAGTGATCGCAATTCTGAGCTTGCGCCCGGCCGTGCCCGGCCCCGCCCGGTCCAGCCGGATCGGCTCGCATCTCTCCGCCAGGTAGGCGGCCAGCTTCTCGAAGGTGCGCCGCCGGACCACCATGCCGCTCAGGCTGCGGGTTTGCCGCCAGGCGGCCTCGTCCAGAACCCGGTGCAGTGTCAGAACGACGATTGCGCCCCGCCGCCGCAGTTGGCGCTTGGCCCACCACAGGCCTCCGCTCACCCGCAGGAGGATCGCCCAGAGCCACTGCAGCAACTGGCGCAATCCGTTCACCCCTTCTTCTCCTGCTGCCGTGTGTAGGAGTAGTAATGGGACATGTACTGCTTCATCAGCGCCCGCTCGGCGGTGCAGTTCATCAGCACGCCCAGCAGCTTCTTGCGGGTCTTCTCGAGCGCCCGCAGGCAGAGCGTGCGGTTGGTTCGGTCCGGGCGCACCACCAGAAGCACTCCGTCGCACCCCTCCGCGATCAGATCGTAATCGGCTACAGCCTCCGCCGGAGGGCAGTCCACGATGATCTTGTGGAAGTGCTGCCGCAGCGTTTTGACCAGCGCCGGCCAGCGCGACGAACCGAGCAGTTCGGTCGGGTTGCCTCCCGGTCCCCCGGCCGGCAGGATGCACAATCCGGGCATCTGCTGGACCCGGAACACGGCCTCTGCCAGGCTGCACCTGCCGGACAGCACTTCGCTCAGTCCGGGCGCCTGTGGCACGTGCAGGTAGGAATGCACCGTGGAGCAGCGCAGATCCCCGTCTACGAGCAGGACCTCCTCGTCGCCGGTCTGGGCGAACGCTCCCGCCAGGTTGATCGCGGTCACCGACTTTCCGTCGCCGATGCCCGGGCTGGTCACCACGATGGTGGCAGGCGCCCCCGAGTAGTGTACGATCCTGGTGCGGACGAACCGGTACTGTTCGAGCGCGTGTTGTTCGAATGGAAGGGCCGAGAGCAGCGGCGCCTCGTCGGATACGCTGATCGGCAGCGCCTGGATCTGCCAGCGCCCGACCGCCGGCTCCAGACGTGGGGCGTGCGCGGGAGGCGCAGCCGCCGGTGCCTCCATCGTGGCCACGGCGGGCGCGGCTTCCATGCGCAGTGGCTGCGGCTCTCGCGGAACGATCCTCGGCAGCGGCAGGGGACGGCCAGACGGCGGCTCCTTTAGCTGCGTGGTTTCGGCCGGGGCGCTCGTGTCCGGCGCGGCCATCCCCGGTTCTTCAAGCGACCGCAGAACCAGTTCGGCGACTTCTCCGTGCGCTACTTTCAATGCGTCAACGATTTTTCCCATGTTTTTGCTCTAATCGCGTGGGGCAGGCGGTTCCGCCTGCCTAGCTTTCAACTCGCCTCTCGCAGCCAGCCTTCGCCACCCGCGGGATGCCGCGTCCAAAACGCCATCGGCAATTGCGTGGGGCAGGCCGTTTGGACTGCCCAGGCAGGCGGAACCGCCTGCCCCACCTTCAACTCGCCTCTCGCAGCCAGCCGGTCCACTTGCCCCACAGGTTCCGCTGGCCGTCGCCGTTTCCGTTCCGCGGCGGCATGGCCTTCGCCGCCGCCGGCCGCGTCTGAAACTCCTTGGGCGGCGCCGCTTCCGTGGGCAGTTCCATCAGATCCAGGTCCGTGCAGCTCTGAATTACGTGCTTGGGCTCGACCATGCGGCCCTGTTCGCCGAAGACCGCCAGCAACGCGGTGTCGCAGATGGCATTCACCACCCGCGGGATGCCGTGCGAGAAGCGCTCCACCAACTCGAGGGCGGCGGGCGAGAACGGAACGTCCGGTGAGCCGCCGGCGCGAACCCAGCGGTACCGGATGTAGTCGGTTACCTCCGTCCGCGTGAGGGGGCGGAGCGTCAGCCGCACCGCAATCCGCTGCTTCAGTTGGAGCAGGTCCTCGCGGTTCAGTATCCTTCCCAGGTCGCTCTGGCCGGCCAGCACGAGCTGCAACATCTTCTTGGCACGGTTCTCGAGGTTGCCCAGCAACCTGACCTCTTCGAGCAGCTCCGGACTCAGCTTGTGAGCCTCGTCGATCACCAGGGTGGCGATGATCTCGTCGGTCTGCAGGTCGAGCAACTGATCCTGGAGTTTCATGAGACGCTGCGGCTTGGTCGGCGGAATGTCGGTGACGCCGAAACCCAGCAGCACAGACTCCAGAAACTCGGCCGGGCTGAGGGTAGGGTTGTAGATGGTCGCAAACTGGAGCCGTCCCGCCGGCAGGGCCTGGATGGCTCTGCTCAGCAGCGTAGTCTTTCCCGTCCCTGCCTGGCCGAGGATTACCAGGAATCCCTTGCGGTCGAGCAGACCGTAGCAGAGTCCGGCCAGGGCCTCGCGATGCGCCGACGACAAAAAGAGCATCGCAGGGTCCGAAGCCATGCTGAATGGCGGGATGCGGAGTCCGAACGATTCCAGATACATAGCAGATTGTCCAACTTACCGCGACTGGGGCAGTTCCCCTCTCGGACGCCATGTCAGGGTGAGCCGCGCGCCGCGTCGGGTGAGGCTGGCGAAGTCGCCCGCCGCAACCCCCGTGTCGCTGGCATAGTTGGCCTGGGCCACCAGCGTCAATTGGCGTGAGAGCTGCCGCGACACCGTGGCCTGGCCCATCCAGCCGCTGATCAACGCAAACTCCGTCCCCGCCAGCCGCTCGTAAGCGATGCTGGCCCCCACGGTCCAGGCACTGCCCGGCCGGTGCCAGGCCCAGGCCAACTGGGCGGTGGTGGTGTTGGCTGCGCCCAGCCCGTAGGCGTCGGAAGCCATCCGGCTCGCGGAAATCACCAGACTGCTGTCCTCGATGCGGGCTCCCAGGCTGCCCCCGCCCACGACCGAGCCCAGGAACGGGATCTTCAGACTGCTCGGAGACTGCGTCATGCCGCCGTAGCCGGCGTCGGCCCGCACGAACCAGAGCCGCGACAGGTTGTGGCCGATCCCCACCAGCCCGGAGACCGTCTGCGCGCCCCGGCCGGGCCAGTAGGACCGGGCAAAGTCGATTTCCCCGTCGATTTCGGTCCGCCGTGAGAGCGAGTACGCCAGGGTGGCCGCCCCGATCGCCTCGGTGACGCCCCCGTACGCGATGCTCGTCGCCACACCCGCCGGATTCGCGGCGGCAGGCAGATCGCGGATGAACCGCCCGCCCACGGTGAATGTCGTCCGTGACGATTTCTTGAAGACCACCCTCGCACCGCCCGCGAAGTCGCGCCGCCTGTCTCCGTACAAGGCCAGGGCGATCGGCGAGGTCGTTGCGCCGGTCCCCGCCAGCGCGCTCCCCGGTGAGCCGCCGAGTTGGTCGGCTGTCCCCGAAGTTTGCGCCAGCGAAAGGCTCGTAGTCGGCTCGTAAAGGACCCCGGCGAACGTGCTCGATTCACCCAGCCCGTCGAAGATCAGCGTCACGCGAGGTGCCAGACTGGTCTGGACTCCGAAGATCAGGGTGTGGTCGAAACCGTTCAGGGCGGAGAGCTTCGAGTTCCCGCTGTATGCCAGGGTGTAATCCGCGAACGCCCGGGTTTGCGGCCCGCTGAAGTAGTACCCAACGTCCGAGGTGGCGCCACCGAGAAACAGCGTCCCCACGGAAACCGGACTGGTGGCCTCCCCCACGACGTTGGTGGGGCTGCCGAGAGAGTACACCCCCGTGTAGACGGACACGCTGTTGATAGTCGGGCCGCTGGGCGCACCCACCGGGTCTGTGAAGGGCCGCAGGTAGGACACCTGGGCAGAAACGGCCGCGGGCAACCCGAGTGCAACCAGGGTGCCGATCTTCAGAAAGTTCTTTCGCATGGGAATCCTCGGCCTGGCGCGCCGCTCAGCGCGGTACCACAACCGTATCTCCGGCCATGAGCGCGACATTCTGCTCGGGCTTCTGGCCCCGCACCACGGCATCGTAATCGAACAGCAGCTTCACTTGGCGGCCGTCTACCGTCCGCAACACATAGATCTTGTGCCGCTTGGCGTAATCGGTCACCCCGCCGGCCTCGAGCAGGGCTTGAAGCACCGTGATCGGCGCCTGAATCCGGACCGGCCCTTCTTTCTTTACCTCGCCTACCAGATAGACTTTCTTGCTGTTGATCTCTTTGACGGCCACCGTCACGTGCGTGTCCCGGATGAACTCCCGGTACCGGGTGGTCAGCAAGGCTTCGAGCTCGACCGGAGTCAGACCCGCCGCCACCAGTTCGCCGACCATCGGAAGCGACAACTTGCCGTCCGGCCGCACCGGCGCTGCCGCGCTCGAAGCGTCCGGCTCTTTCCAGACCTCGATCCCGAGAACATCGCCCGGTCCGATCCGGTATTCGAGCGGGTTCTGCTGTGGCCCGCTGGGGCGGCTGGTTGCCGCCGGGGCGGCCACGTCGGCGGCCGGCGCCGCCGCCATCAGGCTGGCTGCGCTTTCGGTTCTGTTCTGTGCGCTGGCCACTGGGATCGCCACAACGGCCAACCCTGCCAGCGCTCCCAGGAATCTCATTCGGAACATAGTTTCCTCCCTGCCTGTCACCCTCACCGTGGGGCAGGCGGTTCCGCCTGCCCTGGGCCGGCCCAACGGCCTTCCCCACGTGGGGCAGGCGGTTCCGCCTGCCAGGGCCGGCCCAACGGCCTGCCCCACGCGGCGCTCTACACCTTCTCCAACTGCATCCGGGGCAGGCGGCCGATGATGACCGTCCCGGCCGGCAGTTCCCATTCCCCCAGAATCACGTTGTTCTTGAATTCGAGCAGGAAAGCGAGCGCTCCCGCCATCAGCAGCGACAGCAGCGAACCCGCCGTCCCCAGCACCACGCGGCGCGGCCGCACCGGCCTTTCCGGAATCCCGGCCTGATCCAGCATCACGAATCGCTCCGCCTTCTGCCATTTCTCCATGTCGGTGGCCACATCGGCCGCCAGCTTCTTATCCAGCAGCGACTGGTAGTTCTTTCTCGAGGTGTCGTAGTCGCGCGTGATCGCTGCCAGTTGCTGTTCGCGAATCGGCATCTTTTGAACCCGGCGCTGAATCTCGCCGGAGTCCTGGATCACGCGCTGGCGCCGCGCCTCGAGCGTCTCGATCTCGTGCGTCGCCAGGGTGAGTTGGGCGCGCAGCGAGCGGATGTTGGAGTCGTCCGCCTGCGCCGCTTCCCGGCGCGGCGGTCTGGCGCCGGCCTGGCTGTCCGGTGAAGTTGCCGGGCGGCTGGCCGGCGGCGCCGCAACGGCCTCGGCGGTCTCGCTCTGGTTCTCCCGCTCCTGCTGCTTGAGCCGGTCCACCTCGAGCAGCATCCGCTGGACCTCGGGATGCTTGTCTTCGTACCGCAGCCGCAGCGCCCGCAGTTGGGCCTCGGCGCGTTCCAGTTCGGTCGGCGGCGGTGCGGCGGCCGCTGGCGCTGGCCCGCCGGGATCCGTTGCAACCCCCGCACCCTGCGCCGACGCCTGCCGGGCGAGTGCCTGTTGCCGGGCCAGGGTGTCCTGCGCCGCCCCGAGCGAACTCTCGATCATGAGCTTGTTCTGCTGAGCCCGGGCCAGCGAGTCCTGGAGTCCCATCAACTCCACCTTGTTCTGGCTCACCACCGCCAGCAGGGCTCCCTCCTGCTGGGGCAACTCGCCGATATTGGCCTCTTTGAAATCCTTGAGCCTGGCCTCCTGGTCCTGCAGCATCTTCTTCGATTCCCCCAGTTGGCTGTCCAGGAACTGCGATGTGGCCTCCGCCTCCACCGCGCGCTCCCGCAGGTTCTCGTCGATGAAGAACCGCCCCACCCGGTTCGCGATCTCGGCGCTGATCGTAGGCGAGAAAGTCTCGTAGGAGACGCGGAACGCGCCCGGCCGGCTCGCGCTCCAGCCTTTCTCGAGCTTGATGCTGACATCCTTCCGCATCGCTTCGAGCACTTCATCCCGCGTGCGGGTTTGCCGCAGCTTCGGGTAGAGGTTGAACTCCTCGATCAGGCTCCACAGACGCTCGTGGCTGAGCACCTGCTGCTTCAACTCGTCCAGGCGCGCTTCGAGCGCGGTCTGCACCGTCGCCGCCACGAAGTTCTCGGGGATCTTCTGCGACTCCACCAGGATCAGGGCCTCGGCGCTGTAGACCGCGCGCAGGTTGACGACCACGGCCACCGTCGCCGCGCTTCCCGCCAACCACAGCGTTCCAATCAAGAGTCTGCGCTTCCATAGCGCCCGCAAAATCGAGCGCGGATTGAGCCCGGTTTGCATGGGGTCCAACTGGAGCAGGTTCACTCTATTACCTCCCGAGTTCGTTCACTAAAAGCCCGCTGGCGGCAGGCTGGCGGCGGGCCGCAAGCCCGTCCCCCGGAATGCCGTCACCGAGTCACCGACCGGGGCGGAATGCCACTTCGACGGTGATCTCGGCTTCCACCGGATTCCCGTCAACAAGCGCCGGCTGGTACCGCCATCCCCTCACGGCCTCGACGGCGGACTCCCGCAGGGGCGCCGGCCCGGCCACGGCCTGAGCGCTTCTCACCTCTCCGTCCTTCGTTACAACCGCCGCGACCTGTACTGTCCCTGAGACGCGAGTGGTCGCGGCCATCGGCGGATACACCGGCTCGGTTCTTCGGATCAGGACCGCCGACTCGATTCGCCCGTCCGCCCTTCGCCCGTCCGCCGGCTGAAAACGTTGCGGTTGCGCCGCCTCGGACGGTGCCGGGAGCGAGACCACCGGGCTTCCGGGAGTCTGGATCGGAAGAGCCTGGGCGGGCACTGCGGCGACTGGCGCCGGGGCGGGCGGCGCCGTTGCGGTAATGCCCGGTTCGCCGGCATCGGGAGTCTCAGCGTGTTGCGCGAGTGTCGGGGGCGGAGGCCCCTGCGACTCTGCGTCTCCCTGGGCGGCGGCGGCGGCGTGATCGGATTGCCGCGCGGGCTGGGAACCCGGCGCCTGGTCGGTCGGAGATTCTGCCGGGTTCGGGCTGCCGTCTGCAAGGGCCGGCGGGGCGGCCAGGGCGCTAGCCTGACCTGCTGCGAGGCCGGCGTTCACCTTCTGCCCGCTCGGCGCTTCCTGGCGGAGAATCGACTGCTCGCTGAGCCGGCCTGCCCCGAGCAGAAGTGCAGCCGCGGCTGCGCCGGCCAGGACCGCCCGTGATGCCAGGCGCCGCTTTCCCGCTCCAGCCGCGGCTCGGGTTTCCTCTTCTCCGCAGGCAGGAGGTTGGCCGGATAGCGCCGGGCGGCTCCAGGGAAACCGTAGGCACCCGCCCCGGCGACGGCTCTGCCCTCGCTCGGTCAGGTACAAGGCCGCTTCGGCCTTCTCGCCAGGTCCGGATCCAATCACCAGCAGCACGCTGGCCGGTTCCGGCAGGTGCCTGGCCGCGACCGCCGCGTCGCTCGCCCCCGCCGCTGGCGTCAATTGGCTGTCGGTGCGGAACATACCCATTGCATGGATACGGCCGTCCGGGTCCGACCGCCAGATGGTAAGGGCGCGCCGGAGGCTCTCCCGCTCGTCATCCGAATCGTAGAGCCAATCCTGGCGGAGGCCCTTGGCGACCGTCTGGTAGTCCTCGATCGCGATGCACCGTTCGGATGCATCGATCATTCCCAGCAGGATGCCGCCCAGCAGGCCGCCATCGGGCCTGGCCGTATTGCGGATCTCCCGCTCCAGGCGCTCGACCAGCCCCAGGTTGACGCGGACGGAAAAGGCCGTCCCCGGCAAGGGCGCCCGGAAGTATTCCGCCGGCGGCGGAACGGCCATGTCGGGCCCTTGGCCTTCCGTGTCCGGTGCGAACATCTCGCCTAATACCTCTGTTCTGGTAGTCATCCGGCTGTCTGTTTCCGAAGGCGGCTGCCTTCTGGTTCCGTTTGGGCGCTTCCGCAGGGCCCGGCTTCCCGGATCAGCCCCACGAGTTCGTTGAGCTGTTGCTGCAATTGATCGAGCCGGCGGTCGATGATCTCGGTTCCCCCGGCGGGCCCGGCCTCGATACCGCCCACTACCATCCGGCAGACCGCGGCCCGCGCGAAATCCGACACGCTGCGGGCGCCCCCCGCCGCGCAAGCCCTTTTCAGCTCCCGGAATTCCTCTTCCGAGAGCCGGAAGTTGATGGCACGCGTTCTGCGCTTGGCCTTAAAAAGTTCCCTGATGGAACTTCCTGCGAACATCGTGGTTCCTGTCATCTGTGTGGTTGGGGTAGCTCAACTGGCTGCCGCGAAGGTTCGGGGGCGGTCCGTACTGAGGGGCAGAACCCATCGCCGGTCCACCTCGACGGCGATGGAGCGCTGCAACAGCCCGACCGAGAGCACGAGCCGGTCTCGCCCCTTGATTTCGAGCAAGGTGCCTTCGATTCCGCGAAGCGGGCCTTCCTCGATGCCGATCCGGCAGCCGACGTTCAGGAATGGCCAGGGTTCGGCCGGCAGCCCGGAGCGGACGACGACTTTCAAAGCGTCTATCTCTCGATCCTCCAGCGCGACCGGCTCCCTGCCGTGTCCGATAACGCGCAAGACCCCGGGTGTGTTGAGAACCGGGACCCGGTGGCGGATGTCGAACCGGCAGAACACGTAACCGGGGAACAGGGGCAAATCCAACTCCTTCACCCGGTCGGACCATTGGCGCTGGCTGCGGCAAAGAGGCAGGAATTCGTCGTAGCCTTTGAAGCGCAATGCCGCGGCGGCGGTTTTCTCATGCCGTGGTTTGACGCACAACGCAAACCAGGATGCTCCGTCCGGCTGCGGCTGCGATTGTCCCGGCCGCTCCGCCTGCTCCGGCCGCTCCGCCCAGGGCGCCTCGCGCCCGTAATCCGCTAAAGACATAGCTCTCGCATTCTCAGTCCCAACCGCTAACTGAGCCTCTTCCACCGACAGCACTGGCAGCCGCGTCCGATCAGGCCATCGGCCTGTCAACGCATTGATTCATCTTGGGTTTCAGTGACACCACTTGATCTATGGCGTCATCTCCCGCCGGGCGTGTCGCTGTCGCGCCTGGGCGTCCGCTCCCGGATAAACCTGGAGCTGGAGTCGCCCGCCGCATGGAGAAATGCCCCTCTCACAGCCTCTTGCCCGCATCGGCCCCTCTCAACAACTAGTCCGGCTCACACCGCAACCTCTTAGACCGAGGCAGAGTGATTCGCCTGCTTTTACTATCTGGTGCCTACAATTGTGTCGCATCGGACTGGGGACAGTCAAGAAAAAAAGTTAATGCTTTTGTATGTCGTTGTATTCACAATTAAAAACGGTATCAAAAACCGTATACAATTGGTGTCGTCGGAGTAAGAATAAGCTAAAGCAGTACTGCGTTTCTCGCTGTACCAGTACTACACGGTCGCAGCTTCGGGCAATGCGCCGAAACGGCGCTGCCTTCCATGGAAATCGCGTACTGCCGCCTCCAGATCAGCCGCCCGGAATTCCGGCCACAGCCGATGCGTGAAGTGCAACTCGGCGTAGGCGGCTTCCCACAGCAGGAAGTCGCTCAACCGTTTCTCGCCTCCGGTCCGGATCAGCAGATCGACATCGGGAGCCGCCGGCGTCGCATGGCCGGCTTCGGCGAGCAGGCGCGAGAAGACTTCGCGCGTGACCTCACTGGTCGAAACGCGGCTGGCCGCCCGCATGATCGAGTCCCGCGCCGAGTAATCGACGGCGATGCGGAGGTGAAGCCGTCTCCCGCGGGCCGTGGCGGCTTCGGCCGTCTCGATGCCTTCGCGAAGCGGCTGCGAGAGGCGATCCCGCCGTCCCAGCACGCTCACATGAATGCCCTTCTCGATGCACCCGGCGGTTTCCTTGCGAAGGTAGTCCAAAAGGAGTTGCATCAGCGCAGAGACCTCCTCGGGAGGACGCCGCCAGTTGTCGGAGGAAAATGCATAGAGCGTAAGGGTGCGAATCCCGAGCGCGGGAGCCGCCTCGACGGCGCGACGCACGGCCAGTGCGCCATGCCGGTGCCCGGCCACGCGCGGCAGTCCTCTGGCGATAGCCCAGCGGCCGTTTCCGTCCATGATGATGGCGACGTGGAGGCCGGCGCCGTCCGACGCTGGCAACCCCGCACCGGCCAGCGGCGCCGGGCCAGCGGCGTCCAGCGCTTGGAGGCCCGCGCCGTCTAGCGGCACTGGGCCGGCGGCGTCCAGCGCTGCCAGACCCACGCCGTCCAGCGGCACCGGGCCAGCGGCGTCCACCGCTGGCAGTCCGGCGCAATCTCGCGGCTGCAGACCAGCGGCGTCCAGCACTCGCAGCCCCTCGCCGGCGTCGCCAGTCAACGACTGTAAATTACTTTTCATCATAAAGTTCGCAGCCCTAAAGAAAGGGGCCTGAGGCACTCCGCCCGCGGCCCCTTGAGTCTGATTAGCGATCCCGCGTCGCGCGGATGAGCGCCTCCATGTGGTCCAGATAGCGTTCGAGCGCCTGCCGCCCGGACGCCGTGAGACGGAATTCGGTCTTTGGGAGCCTCCCCTCGAAGTACTTGGCGCACGCAACGTAGCCGGCGTCCTCGAGTTTTCTGGCGTGGACGCTGAGGTTGCCGTCGGTGGTGTCCAGCAGTTTCTTCAAGTCGTTGAAAGTCAGGCTCTCGTTGACTGCGAGTGCGGAAACGATGGCGAGGCGCATGCGCTCATGGATCAGGCGGTCCAGGTCCTGAGCGCCGGGGGCGGCGCGCCCGGGAATCTCGCCGAGCTGTTCTGCCGGCTTTTCCGGCTTGCGGGAGGCAGACTGCCGCAATGCGCCGCTCTTAGCCACCGTACCTCCTGGCGATGATGAATCCGAATACGATGTGAAGCCCGCCAAAGGCGGACGCCATCAGCCCGTCCCGCCAGGCTGCCGGGACGAAAAGGGCGGCGGTGCCCACGGCCATGAAGCATAGGCCCATCACCGGCACCACGGGCACGGAAAACGCTCCGCCCGTCACAATGCCAGTGCCGTAGAGCAGCATCCACACGCCCGGGATTGCGCTCAGAAAACCCGCCCGATAGAGCGCCACCGTCAGCAACGCACCCACGATCATGGGCGGGCTGAAGCTGAGGGCAAACCGCTTTCCCGGCATCGAAAGCAGCGGCTGTCCGGAGGTTCGCGCCTTTCGTACCGTGGCGCTGCCGGCGATGGCAAAGGAGAGCAACGCCTCTCCCAGCCAGATTGCCAGCCAAATGTCCGCATTTCGCTCGCGGCCAGCCACAAGGGCCGCCAGGAGCGCCGTAACGCCCACGATGACGACACCCCAGCCGGACACCGCCGTGAAGGACGTCGCGCTCTCCATGGTCTGGCGGATGAACTGCAGATTGTCCATGGCGCGAGCGTGCAAAGCGGCGGGTTCGGGGGCGGTCGAGCGCAAGGGCCTGGCCAGCATCAACCTCATGTTACGACTCCCTCGGCGGTGTTGTCAAGTACTTTGTATTGTAAAGTTGGGTGCCTTGCGGGAGAGAACTCAGTTCCGGCAGGCACTACTCTGGTAACGCGATGTCCTCCATGGGCGCCGGTTTTATGGCGCCCCCTTTTTTCAGAGGGGATGCCAAACCGCTCTTCTCACCACTCCGGCTGCGGCACCGGTCTCCCGCCGCGTGGGTACCCGAGCGCTATCGGGAAGGCGCCGCCCTGGGGCTGGTTTCCCCGACGAATCTGGGAGAGTGGTTTGGCGCAACGCCTGGGCCATGGTCTTCAAACGACAGTCCGAATGGCGCGCTGAAAGTCGCCGCGCGGACGCTGATGCGTGCCCCATGGCGAGCGGAAACTCGCCGCGGGAACGCTGAAGCGGTGCCCAGGGCGCGGGCCACCCGATGGGCCTAGGAATTGCGAGGAGTCAGGTCGCCGCGGCGGTCGGATTGGGCTATGCTCGCCAGCGTCGTCGATTCCAAAAACTCCACGTAGGCGGCGCGAATGTCGCGCCAGGACTCGTGGGCCGGACAGGGATCCTCATCCGAGCAGGTCTTCCCGCCAAGAAGACAGGAGGGCATCGCTCGGGCGCCATCGAACAGCACGACGATGTCCATCAACCGGATCGTTTCCGGCGGCTTACGCAGCCGGTATCCCCCCCCGGTGCCTCTCGCCGTGGTAAGAACTCCGGCATTGCGGAGCGTCAGTAGGATCTTCGAGAGGTAGTTGGCAGGGATTGCCGCCCGCCGGGCGAGATCGCGGCCCAGGATCGCGTCCCCGTCAGGGACGCGCGCCAAGCCTACCAGCGCCCGGAGAGCATATTCACAGGTCGTAGAAAACATTGGTGTCCTCGCGTCTTACGCGTTGCTTTTGAACCGACTCCAGATATCCGCCGATACTATAGGCCTACAGGACCAAAGCGCCCTCAGTCAACTTGCGAGTCTTAACATCTGCTGCTCAATTTGACTCCTTTCGGACGCCAGCCGATTCGACGCGGTTGCTTGGATCCGGAGGCGTCCGTAGGGGACCCCTCCGCCCTCCCGCTGGCGGCAGGCGGAACCGCCCGGTCCACGACTGGCTGGCGTGCCCTGGCGACGCGCCGGAGGGCTGTCCGGCTCTTTCGCTACAATGGCGTTGGGTGACCCAGGCAGAGTTCGACAGGCTTGTTGAAACCGCCATGGCGGTCATTCCTCCACGCTTTCGCCGAAAGCTGAAGAACGTCGCATTCATTGTGGAGGCGGAACCGCCCCGGCCGGGGTTACTCGGTTTGTATCAAGGAAGACCGTTGCCGTCCCGGAGCGCGGGCGACAGCTTCACTTTGCCCGACCTGATCACCATCTACCAGGGGCCGCACATGCGCCTGGCGCGGACCGAGCGTGACTTGGTGAGGTTGCTCCGGGAGACCATATGGCACGAGGTGGCGCACTACTTCGGCATGGATGAGCGCCAGGTAAGGCTCGCCGAGCGGCGCCGGTCTCGCCGAGGGACCCGGAAAAAGCGCGGTCAGTAGCCGCCGGGATTTGACCCGGGCATGATGCTCTGTGCGGGGATCGATCCTGGGTTGGTGGTCGACGCAGGGCTCGACATCCCCGGCGTCATTGCCGGCCCCGAAGACGGTGCCATACCCGCGGGCGCGATGCCTGCCGGTACCGCTTGCGGCTGCGCTCCAACCTGGCCCATCATGTCCTGCCGTGGGTCGTAGATGAACTCCCACTGGTTGTACTTCCGGTGGTCCTTGTAGACCTTGATTCCCTCGGCTTCGTCCTTGCTGGCAACCCCGGCGATGCCGGCGCCGACCGGGGAACTGCCAAACGGCGCGCCGGCAATAACGCTCCCGGAGGACGTCGATGGGCCGCGCAACTGGTTGTCGATCAATGACGTGGCGGGATTCGAGGCAGCCGTGCCGGCCCCCAGCAGGCTGGAGGGCATCCCAGGCAGCAAAACGGGGGGGTAAAGCGGCCCCCGATCCGGCGAGCCGTAGGCGGGCACTCCGGGCCGGTAAGGGCGCTGGCCGGGCTGCGGCGGCGTCCCAGGCTGGAACCCGGGCTCTCCGGCGACCACCACCCCCGCAACGTAGCCGGGTTCTCCTGGCTGCGGCGCGGACGGCGGGGAGGCGCCCGGCACGCTGGCGTCGCCCGGGTTCGGCGACTGCTGTTGCTGACCCGCCAACGTCATCACCATGCCCGGTTCGGCCGGCGCGACCGGCTGCTGCGGATCGCCGCCCGGCTGATCGCCCGCCGCCCCGGCGTCGGCGGTTCCGGACGCCGCAACGGTCGGATTCTGGCCGCGTTGGAGTTGCCACCGTTGGAGCGGAGGCGGCTGGGCGCCGTCGCCGGGATCGGCTGACGCGAGCTGGGTGGCATCGGCATTTCCCTTCGGCGTCGGCGGCTTCATGGTGAGCGAATCGGTGAAGAGGCCGCCCGCCACATGGATTAGCCGCCACTGGTCTTTGCCGGTCATCGGATCCGTGTAGCGGCGGCGAAGGAAGCGGATGTTGTTGGTGTTCTCGAGGTCGGAGATGGCCCCCGGATAGCGGTTGAACCGCCGGTAGAAGAGCCTGATGGCCCGCTGGTACTGCTCGCCGTGGGCGATCAGGACGGTCTCCTTGGTGCGCTGGGCCTCAAAAGCGACGCGTGGCAGCTCCAGATAGAGCATGATGCCGATGATCGCCGCGGCGGCCATGACGAACAGCAGCGCGAATCCGGACTCCTGCCCTGCCCGCCGGCTTCTCATCCCGCCTGCTCCTCGAGCGGCAAGGTCTGCTCGTGCTGGAACTGTACGTCCTCCACCACGACCGAGTTGATCCCGACTCGCACCACCTTATATCGATTCTTGACAAGCTGGCCTTCAGTTGCCACGACGATCTCGTCGCCATCCAGGAAGAAGACACGCTTGGCGCCGGAGGGCGCGGGCGCGGCGTACCCGTAAAACTTCAGCGGGATGGGCGGCGGGGGCGGCTTGGGCGCGGGAGTGGGGGGAGCCGCGGGCCCTGCCGCGCCGGCCGCCGTCGGCGTTGACGGTCCCCGCGGCAGGATCTTCGGCTCGGGCAGCCTAGGCACCGGCGCGGCGCCGAATTGGAACAGGTTCCTCGATCCGCCGGCCATGCCCACGGCCTGGACTTTGGCCAGGAGGTCCAGCCGGAGGGTCGGATCGATGGAGGCCGGGTCGAGCTGCTTCTCGCGAAGCCCCAGTTTGAACGCGGGCCGCAGGGTCTGGGACCCTGGTTTGAGCGGCGCTCGCGGGCGCGCTTCGGGCTCGGGTGG
>Ga0182021_10005674_pt1 | contig 14813 bp, 11 predicted proteins | sample 612E3MmetaG_FD_120493 | JGI IMG/M metagenome (GOLD analysis project Ga0182021, IMG submission 120493) | Permafrost microbial communities from Stordalen Mire, Sweden - 612E3M metaG (Illumina Assembly) | ecosystem: Environmental > Terrestrial > Soil > Wetlands > Permafrost | place: Sweden... | reverse complement strand
CTGAAGAATAAAAATTTTCATTGTCGTGTGCACTAGATCCTGTTCTTATGCACCTTTTTCTTATATCAAAGGTTCTTCGTGCATGAGAGGTTGTTGAATCGCTTCAAGGAGTAATTCAATCGATGGGGGTTGTTCAAAGACGGCATGTGGTTTCGGCGCTTCGCTGGCTTTCATCTCGTCCATTTGAGTTCTTGTTGCCATCACGATCAATTTGGCTTTAGGATCGTATTTCAAAGTATCCTTCATTAAACCGGGAGTCTCGTTCATTGAGAACCCATCAAATATAACAATCTGAGTCTTACTGCGATTTTGAATAAGCGTTTCCCGCACTTCCTTTTTCCCTACGGCAAGAAGCGTTTCATATCCGTGATCTTCTAAATCATTAAAAAGCTTGTGATTGTATTCGTTCTCGGAGCATGCAACAAAAATTATGGGCTGATTTATGTCCGGGTGAAATTCTACTTCCTGTGAACTCGCATTTATCGTGGACACTGCCGGCAGGAAAATTTTAAAAGTTGAACCTTTCCCTTTTGCACTTTCGACAGTAATAAATCCATTGTGTCCTTTGACTATGCCGAGAGTAATGGAAAGACCTAAACCTGTTCCCTTCCCTAGCTCTTTTGTGGTGTAGAACGGCTCAAAAATTTTGTGCACTTCGGAAGACGGTATTCCCGTTCCAGTATCACTGATACTGAAGAGGACGTATTCGCCTTGAGCCGCACTGGAGTACTCTTCCGCCATTTCCTTAGTTACCAGCGTATTCTCTGCTGCAAGAGTGAGTTCGCCGCCCATTGGCATAGCATCACGCGCATTTGTACATAGATTGATAAGAACTTGATGAAGCTGCGTTTCGTCTCCCATAATTGATGAAATATTTTCAGGGAGACGAGTTTGCACATGGATATCATCGGGAATAATATTATCCAATTGCCTGAAAATATCTTTAATAATCTTTTTGGGATTAAGTTTTGTATGTACACCCTGCGCGCCTTTCACAAAGGATAACACTTGGCGTGCCATTTCAGAACCATACTTTGCACTCGATTCAATGTTATTTATGAGCCGCCGGCTTCGCTGGTCGTGCAGTTTTCGTTTCAGCACATGCACCCCAACCAACATCGGTGAAAATACATTGTTCAAATCATGCACAATGCCGCTTGCGAAAATACCGATGCTTTCCACTCGCTGCGCGCGGAGGATACGCGATTCCAATCTTTTACGTTCTGTAACATCTGTACACACTTGAAGAATACCAGTCGGTTCACTGTTTGCATTGCGGACAAGTGTCCAGCGGCAATCAGAAATGATGACGGCGCCACTCTGCTTTGTTTGATGAAGTTCGCCGGACCATTCTGCGTTTTGCACTGTAAGCTCATATGCCTGTTGAAAATTTTTAGCGCCGCTTTCATTATAAATTAATTCCAATACATTTCTTCCAATCACTTCTATCGCTGGATACCCGTATACTCGTTCCGCGCCTTTGTTCCAATAGCGTACATGGTTATCAAGATCGAGCACAAGAATAGCGTCTTGCGCTTGATCCAATAATTTTGCTTGTTCTCGTATTGTTTCTTCGGCTTGTCTTCGCGCCGTAATATCGATAATAACGGCTTCTGTATGATTTTCGCTCGAAGATAATGAGGCAGAAAAAGATATCCAAAGATCTGATCCATCCTGGCGATGCAGGAGTGTCTCATGATCTTCTACAGTCCCTTTTGCCAACAACTGAGTGAGGAGGTGTCTCCGCTCCAATGGATACATGGTGTAGATTGTTTCTTTCACTTCATCAAATGTACTGACTCGAAACATGCGGAGAAGTGCCTGGTTGGCCTCAATCACATTCCAATGCGGTGTTGTAATTCGAAGCATTCCGGCAGGTGAGTGTTCGAAGAGGTTTCTGAACTTACGTTCGCTCTCTGCAAGTTCTTCAAATTGACGCTTCTTCGTGACGAGTTCTTTCTGCTTGCTTGCGGCAACTGTAAAAACAAACCCTATTGCAATTGACAGCATGGCAATAGTGCCCAGTGCGACAGCCCACCATATATCAAACGTTACCTCTTGCACAGAAAGCCCCGCGCATAGAGGAGATTTGATAGAATGGAGAGAATCCAATTCAAATTATACACCTGCTTAAAACGTTCAGGTGAAATCTGCAGCATTTTATTAAAGAACGCAAACCAAAAAAGACTCCCTGCTGCATAGATGATTATACCTGTAGCTATCCAGAAGCGCGGATCATCTGTCCAGATTATGTCATTTTCTCTGACAACATCTACCAATATGAATGTCGAAATTATTATTTGAAGAATCATAGAAATTGTTGCAGTCCACCCATCACGATACGCGAACGATTCGAATGTGAACTTGCTTACAATCCAGAAGAGAACGAACGCTAAAAGACACAACGACAGCATGAAACGATTTTGAGGTTTTTTCATCCAAGATGAATACATGAAAACCACGAATACGATTTCAATCAACGTATAAAAATGCGACATCCAAAGATTATGAATTTTTATAAAGGCAAGTGTTAATTGCCCTACCACAACAACAGTACTAATAATAATCAGCCACTCAAGAATTCTCAAAGGGCGCGGGAGGTTTCTATAGCGGAAACCTCCCACTATCGCCGTACCACTCTGGATCAACAGAAATATATAAAACAGAACTGGAACCTTCATAGAAGAACTACCGGACTAAACCGGTTCATTCATTACACCATGGAGGACAATCGAACGCTCCCTCCATAATAGTTTCCGCCATATCCAGTCCTTGAGCACTTACACCAACTAGAACTATTGTTGGGGTACCATTATCTTTCGTTGCAAAATAATATCGGATACCAACAACTCCTTTCTGCGCAAGAATTTTATCAAAAGCACTGCGAGCAAAAGTGCCACCGCTCGCTGCTTTAGTAGTTCTGGCATTAGTGGTGAGATTAGTACTAACAGTACTTTTTTGATTTGCAATAAGACGAACCATCGTCGCTGCATCAATTTGATGGTTTGCAGTGTTTAAGACATTAACAAAAGCCTGGCGTTGATCCTGTGGTTCAAGAACATTTTTTCCCGGACCATGGTACGCCCAAAGCAATCCAAAACAGATTACAACAAGAATGCCAAGAACGAGGATGCCTGATTTTTTCATAAGTACCTCCTATTAATTGTATGAAGCATTTGATAATAAATCGCGCGTATTGGAGTTTCCAATTACGTGGGAAAGAGCCATGTTTGAATAGATATCACATATAGATAGAAGATACAGCATTTCCTGGATAAAGAAAAGTCTTCGTATAATACGTGCAACTATTAAAATGGTTTCCAGCTCAAGCACTTTTTATCTATATTGGTATGAAGTGTCATAGTTAAGTTTATTTCTTTTGCTCTGCAAACCATTCACGGTATCTCATATTCAGGTGATATTTTTCAGTGAAGGAAAGAATTGTTAATAGGAAAATTCATATACTTATCCGGTGTAATGGATTGCTTACTTGATACACCGATTTACTTTACGCTGGATAGCTTCTGTGCTTAGTGGCTTTTCAAGGAATGCGACTGGTCCCAGCTCTAATACATCGTGACTTCTCAAAAATTTGATGGTAATATCATTTTGAGACACGACAATAAAACTTATGTTTTAACCTAAAAAAGGATAGTTTTTTTTGGGTATGCTCAGAATTACAGTAGACGAACAGATTTTCAAACATCTTCATAATATGGTATACCGCACGCGAAATCGTTATGTTATCACTTGAACATATTACTATTCAATTTGGCGAACGCTCGCTGTTCCAGGATGTGACAGCCACTATTGGCCCGCGGGACCGTATAGGCCTTGTTGGTTCAAACGGCAGCGGTAAATCAACGCTTTTGAAAGCGATCGTTGGTCTTCAGCAAACCGATATTGGAAATATCAACAAAGCGCAATATGTCACCGTCGGCTACCTGCCGCAAGACGGCGTCAGCGCTTTCGGCCGGACATTGTACCAAGAAGCAGAAACAGCCTTTGAAGATGTACTCCAAATTCATCGGGAAATGGATGACGCGCACCAACAACTCACGACTCTCGATCCTTCTGGAGACGATTTTACAGATACACTAGAAGTGTTAGGTGAACTCCAGCACAAATTAGAAGATCTCGATGCTTATCGGATGAAATCCAAAATCGAGCGTGTCCTTATGGGGCTTGGATTTTCTGTACAAGACTTTGTGCGATTGACGGATGAGTTCAGCGGTGGTTGGCAGATGCGCATCGCCCTTGCAAAATTACTGTTAAAAGAACCAAATGTTCTTCTCCTTGATGAACCGACGAATCATCTCGATATTGAAACGCTTCAATGGTTGGAAGAATATCTCCGCCAATATAACGGTGCTATCATTCTTGTTTCCCATGACCGCGCATTCCTCGATAATCTTACAACGAAAACATTTGCCCTCAGCCGCGGCAAATTTGAAAGTTATTCCGGCAATTTTTCTTTCTATGAAACTGAGCGCGAAGTGCGCAAAGAGCTCCTGGTAAGTCAACTCAAGAATCAACAACAGCATATCAAACAGACGCAAGAATTCATAGAGCGATTCCGCTACAAGGCGACAAAAGCTCGGCAGGTTCAAAGCCGTATCAAACAGCTGGAAAAGATCGAAATTGTGGAAGTGGAAAATGAAGAAGAGGAAATCCATTTTCATTTTCCACCGCCGCAGCAAAGCGGGCGCGTTGTGATGGAACTCAAAAACCTCGGCAAACACTACGGCGCCTTAGAGGTTTTTAACAATCTTGATTACAAGGTTGAACGCGGCGATCGTATCGCCATTGTTGGAGTCAACGGCGCGGGGAAATCAACACTATCGAGAATCCTTGCCGGAGTGGAATCCTATGACACCGGCGAGCGCATCATCGGCTACAATGTCGTACCGTCTTACTTCGCACAGGATCAAGCGGATGAACTCGATCTCACGAAAGACGTACTGCGGACGGTGGAGGAATCCGCTGGAACAGAAACTCGCGCGCAGCTCCGCACACTTCTTGGTTCCTTTCTTTTTCATGGCGACGATGTATTTAAGAGCGTGTCCGTTCTCTCTGGCGGCGAGAAAAGTCGGCTTGCGTTAGCAAAAATGCTTCTGCAGCCCGCAAACTTTCTTATCATGGATGAGCCGACGAATCACCTTGACATGAAATCAAAACGAGTGTTGCAGGAAGCGCTTTCAAAGTATGAAGGCACGTTCGCTATTGTCTCGCACGATCGTTCATTTCTTGATCCAATCGTTAACAAGGTTTTAGAAGTGAAACCCGGTTCCCTTCGAACGTTCCTTGGTAATCTCTCCGATTATATCATGAAGAAAAAAGAGGAGCGCGAACAGGCAGAACGGAACACAGAAAAATTAAATACACCTCTGTCGAACGAAACGCAAGCGACATGGCAAGAAAAACAGAAACGCCGCAAGAGTATTGCCCGCGAAGTCCGCGCCGCGAAAAAGAAAGTGGAAGAAGCAGAATCGCTCATCCATCAGAGAGAGACACGAAAAATAGAAATTGAAGCAATGCTTGCGAATCCTGACTTCTATAAAAACGGCGAAGAGGCAAAACTCATTTCAGCAGAATACAAGGATATTCAGATTCAGCTCGAACAAGCATATTCAAATTGGTCGAATATGGCTCGTCAACTTGAACAAATTGAGAAAAACGAATAATAATCATCCCGCGAATAATAAGAATAAGAGATCCGTCAAAGTCCTTCATATATTCGAGTTGAAACTTGACGGGGGAATTACTAAACTGTACAAGATTCGATTCATGAATAGTTAAAAGGCGTTTATGCAGACTTCGATTTCCTTTGTTCTCGACGGCAAAATCGTTACGCTCGACTTCCATCCCGGCTCACAACAATCACCGACAACCACTGTACTCAATTATCTTCGAAGTCTGCCGGATCATAAAGGCGTAAAAGAAGGCTGTGCCGAAGGCGACTGCGGTGCCTGTACAGTTGCCCTCGGTGAATTGACCGCTGAAAATAAAATCCGTTATCGAAGCATTGATTCATGTCTTATGTTTCTGCCAATGCTTCACGGCAAACAACTTATAACAGTCGAGAACCTGCAGAACAAAAACGGACAACTGCACATCGTTCAATCTGCAATGGTTGAAACTGGCGGAAGTCAATGCGGATTTTGCACACCGGGGATTATTATGTCTATGTTCTCGCTCTATAAGAATCACAACAAACCAACACGAGAACAAATTGACGATGCCATCACCGGCAATCTTTGCCGATGTACCGGTTACGAACCAATCGTGGAGGCGGCATCGCAAGCTTGTATTCACGATGGAATCGATCATTTCACAGATAATGAACCCACAGTCGTTGAACTTCTCAAATCGATCTCACGCGAATCTATTTTTATCAAGACCAAGGACCAGGAATACTTCCGCCCGAACAATATTGAAGAAGCTCTTTCACTCAAGAGCAAATATCCTCAAGCCAGTATACTCTCCGGTTCAACTGATGTTGCTTTACGTGTAACGAAAGGGTTTGAAGTACTGCCGCAGCTCATCGATATCTCTGGCGTTAACGAATTGCACTCCTTACAGGAAACCGCAGACACACTTACACTGGGTGCAGGAATAGTTCTGAACGATGTGCTGCACGCTGTAAAGAACAAATTCCCGGCGCTCTGCGACATTCTTTCGGTCTTCGGTTCACAGCAAATCAGGAACGTCGCTACACTTGGCGGCAATCTCGGAACTGCATCCCCTATCAGCGACACTCTGCCGGTACTAATGGCATATAACGCAACTATCGTACTCCAGAGCATCAATACAAAACATGAAATGAGTTTAGTTGATTTCATTCTTGGTTATCGAACAACCGCTCGTAAACCAGACGAATTGATTACGGCAGTACGTCTGTCTAAATCGCAAAACGGCGCGATCATCAAATCATATAAAATCTCAAAGCGTAATGATCTCGACATTGCTACAATCAGTGCAGGATTTAGACTGGAATTGAATAACGACTGCACAGTGAATAAAATTATTCTCTCCTATGGTGGTATGGCAGACCGAATAAAACGCGCGTCAACCGTTGAACAATTTTTAACAGGTAAACGATGGAATCGCGAAAGTGTGGAAGAAGCAATGCCGCTTATGAGTCATGATTTTGTACCAATTTCTGATGCACGAGCAAGCGCTGAATTCAGACAGATTGCTGCAAAGAATTTACTGCTTAAATTCTGGGCGGATACAATGAACCATGAGCAGTGATGAGTGACCAAATGAATATACCGCACGAATCAGCATCAAAGCACGTATCAGGCGAAGCGATTTATATTGACGACATACTTGTAAGCGATCAGTTATTGGTTGGCCGCGTTGTTTATAGCCCTCACGCACATGCCAAGATTAAATCATTTGACATCAGTGAAGCAAAGAAAGTTCGGGGTGTGCTCGCCGTGCTTTGTTACAAAGATATTCCCGGACGCAATCAGATGGGACCTGTTGTGGATGATGAACTTTGCCTCGCCATCGACGAAGTGACCTTCGTGGGTCAGGCAATGTTTCTCATTGCTGCTGAGTCTGAAGCGATTGCGCGTACCGCAGAAAAACTCATAAAAGTAGATTATGAATTGCTTGAACCGATTCTCACAATCGAACAAGCGATAGCAAAGAACAATCTGCTCGGTCCTCCACGCACTATGCAGTGCGGCGATGCTGACAACGCACTTCGTTCCGCATCGCACACCTTGAAAGGAGAAATCCGGACCGGCGCACAGGAACACTGGTACCTTGAATCACAAATCAGTCTCTGCATTCCCGGTGAACACAGCGAGATGAACGTCTTCAGCGGGACACAGAATCCGACGGAGACACAGATTCTCGTTGCCGAAGTTCTTGGTGTTCCAATGAACGAAGTCGTCGTAGAAATTCGCCGGATGGGCGGTGCTTTCGGAGGGAAAGAAACACAGGCGAATCATGTTGCCTGTTGGTCTGCGCTTCTTGCGCAAGCAGCTAAACGACCGGTAAAGATTCGGCTTTTCCGCGATGACGATATGATCATGACCGGCAAACGCCATCGTTTCCTGACACGGTACGAAGTTGGATTTGATGATACTGGAAAACTGCTTGCACTGAAATTGGAATTGAACAGCGACGGCGGTGCCGCAACCGATTTATCGTTCGCAATTATGGAACGTGCCATGCTGCATACCGACAATGCGTATTTCGTTCCCAATATGTCGGTGCTCGCTCGCGTTTGGAAAACGAATCTTCCTTCCAACACCGCCTTCCGGGGATTTGGTGGACCGCAGGGAATGGCTGCAATGGAGACCATCATTGACCGCATTGCACGATATTTGAAAAAAGATGCGCTTGCTATACGACGGTCAAATTTTTACGGCATCGAAACAAACAACACCACGCATTATGGTCAGAAGATCGAGCACAACCGGCTTTACGTCATCTATGATCAGTTGATGAAATCGTCAGAGTATTATCAGCGACGAATCAATGTGAATAATTTCAACGCTGCACACGAATTCACAAAAAAAGGTCTCGCCTGCACTCCGGTAAAATTTGGAATTTCGTTTACGACAACATTTCTCAATCAAGCCGGAGCGCTCGTCAATGTGTACACCGACGGTACGATTCTCGTCAATCACGGCGGTACAGAAATGGGACAAGGATTGCATACGAAGATTCAGCAGATTGCAGCGGCAGAATTCGGGGTCAGCTTAGAACGCGTAAAGGTAAATGCGACGAACACATCAAAAGTCCCAAACACCTCCGCCACTGCTGCTTCTTCAGGCACGGATTTAAATGGCGCTGCAGTGAAGAATGCGATCGATATACTAAAGTCTCGCATTGCCGAGGAAATGGCAAAAGTATTCAGCGAGAAAAACACTGATGATCCGACAATTCATCAATCCATTATATTTCAGGATGACTGTATCTTTGATTCCCTTCATCCCAGCCGACGAATGAAATTTGAAGAAGTCATGAATGTAATGCGTTTGCGTCAAGTGAGTCTCAGTTCCGCCGGTTATTACCGCACGCCTGAAATCGGATGGGACAAACAAAAGGGGTGGGGCAAACCGTTCTATTATTATTCATTTGGAATGTGCATTTCAGAAATCGTATTAGATATTCTCACCGGACGGCATACTCTTGTACGCGTCGACATATTGCACGATGCAGGGAAATCACTCAATCCGCTCATCGACCGCGGGCAAATTGAAGGCGGATTCATCCAAGGCGTTGGCTGGTGTACGACTGAAGAAATTAAATGGGATGACAAAGGCAGATTGATGACGCACTCACCTGATACATATAAAATTCCGACAGTGCGGGACATTCCACAAGATTTTCGTGTGGAATTTTTACATGGCTATCCTAATCCTGATGCAATCCGACAAAGCAAAACGGTAGCAGAACCGCCATTGATGTACGGACTTTCAACGTGGCTCGCGATCAAGGACGCTGTGTCTGCGACCAGAGATCATAAAATCGAACCGGAGTTCTCACTGCCTGCAACTCATGAAGTGATTTTGCTGGCAATCGACAAACTAAAGAAGTGAACACATATTCCGACATACTCTCCGCTCTTGAGACTGAAGAAAGAGTGATGCTCGCGACGATCATTTCAACATCCGGATCGACGCCGGCTTCTTCTCTTGCGAAAATGCTCGTGAAGAACAATGGCACAAAATTTATCGGCACCATTGGCGGCGGATGGATGGAAAACGAAGTTCAGACAGAAGCAAAACGTCTCTTGCCGCTTGGCAAAGCGAAAATTCTTACATTTCACCTTAAGGAAGATGAAATGATACAGGGCCTCATCTGCGGCGGCACTCTTGATGTACTTCTAGAACCTATCATCCGCGAACAACTTCCTCTCTTCCAGCAAGTCGTTACGTTGTGCGAAAACGGACAGGATTGTTTTTTTGCAACATTTGTACAAACAGATGGAACGATGAAGGATAAGAGGATCTTTGTTACAACTGAAGAAACAAATCAATGGATCGATACACTATTGGCAGAATGGAAGATAGATATCAGAAATTCTGCAAATCCAACATCGAACTCGGACACGAAGCAGTTCCATCACTCTATTCAACGTCAAAATGAAATACGGCGCATCCGGCTGCCTATCGGTGAAATAATAATTGAACCGGTGCTCTGCACTCCAGATCTCTTCATGTTTGGGGGCGGGCATATTGGCAAATCGCTGTGCAATTTTGCAGCGGAGTGCGGTTTCCGTGTCGTGGTAATAGATGACCGCGAGCAATACTCCAATACTGCACGTTTCCCAAAGGCAGTGCAAATATTGACGATGGATTTTCAAAGTGCCTTTAATCACATATCCCCAAAATCTTCTTCGTACATTGTCATAGCAACTCGAGAACATCGGTATGATGAAGAAATATTAGGACGCGCGCTACAATCTTCGGCTGCATATATCGGAATGATTGGAAGCCGGAGAAAAGTAGAATCGATATATGAACGATTACTGACAAACGGTGTTCCTCTCGAACAATTAAAACGCGTGTATGCACCAATAGGCCTTGAAATTGACGCTGTGACACCAGAAGAAATTGCGGTCAGTATTGCGGCACAACTCATCCGAAGAAGACGCGGATCGAAAGATATCTCAAGAGATAAATCGGAAGTGATGTATTCCTTTTTTCACAAAAACAACGTACTATCTTAAAAGCACATAATAAAGTTCAAAGTAAACGAGACTAGAAAAATAATTCATGGATGTGAATACACTAAAACCAAGAGTGTTAATTATTGATGACGATCCTACACTTCGACGTCTTGAACAGGTTGTCTTCGAACGTGACGGATTTGAGGTATCCCTTGCCAGCGATGGCAGTGAAGGAGTCCGCCTGGCTTTGATGAATCCTCCTAATATCATCATTCTCGACATTATGATGGAAGGGCTTCACGGATTTGAAGTTTGCAAGATGCTTCGCGCTAATTCAAGTATACAGCATACTGCTATTATTATTACATCGGGGAAATCGTTTAAACCGGACATAGATAAGGCGATGGAGCTCGGTGCTGATTCTTATGTTGTAAAACCTTTTTCACCCAAAGAGCTTCTTAAAATCGCTATCCAATATATGAACGAACGAGCGAGTCAATAATGATGACCATTCGATTTTGGGGAACACGGGGATCTATTGCATCACCGGGCAAATCGACAGTGAAGTACGGCGGTAATACATCCTGTGTTGAAGTGCGTGCTGGAAAACAAATACTCATTTTTGACGCCGGCACTGGCATCCGAGATCTTGGCAATCAGCTTCTCAAAGAATTTAAAACCCAGCCAGTCACATTGCATCTCTTTATTAGCCATACGCATTGGGATCACATACAAGGTTTTCCTTTTTTCATGCCGGCATATTACAAAAACTTTCAGATCATCGTGTACGGTCCGCCGGCACGCGATAAAAGTCTCAAAGATTTATTTAAGTTTCAGATGAACTCAGAATATTTTCCGGTACCGTTAGGCGATTTGAATGCACAAATTGTCATGCAGGAAGTCCGCGAGCCATTCCGTCTCGACGATTTGCAGATCACGTCTTTCTATATGAATCACCCCGCGATGACGCTCGCCTTTAAAATTTTCGACGGGGAAAAAACATTCGTCTTTGCCACGGATAACGAACCCTATCGGTACACACTTCATGCTGCCCGTAAGGATCCGCTTGCAGCACAGTACGGTGCAGAACTGGATCAGAAGTTCGTCGATTTTATCACTGGAGCTGACGTCGTAGTTTGTGACGCGCAGTACACCCAGGAAGAGTACCGGTCAAAGATCGGTTGGGGACACTCGCCCATCGAATCAGTTGTGGAGTTTGCGATTAAGGCTCACGTGAAACAGTTAGCGCTGTTTCATCACGACCCATCGCATGACGATGCCGCAATTGATGCGATTGTCCTGCACGCGCAGAGATTAATTTCATTACAAAAGTCTTCAGTACAATGTTTCGGTGCCGCTGAAGGAATGGAAATAAAATTGGTATAAAACCTGTAGTCACCTCAATGATTCGTTGACTCGTCGTTCGACGTACTCCCTCATGTGCTTTTTGAAGATTGTTCGGTCAAACATTTCTGCATGGCGTCGGATTGCATATGGATCGAGTTTCAATGTTGAAAGTGATTTCACCGCTGTATTGAGTGCTTCAACGGTTGATTCGTAGAAAAAAATACCTGTTGGCGAAACACCATCTGCAACCACCGTTTCCAATGCTCCTCCTTCTCCCAATGCGACCACCGGCTTGCCGCTTGCCATAGCTTCAAGCGGAACGATGCCAAAGTCTTCAACTCCCGGAAAAATCAAAGCACGACAACCGGTATAAAATTTCGCGAGACTCTCACCACTTTGCCAGCCAAGAAATTCGATGTTCTTGTTTGCAATCTTCTCCAATTTTTCGCGCTGGGGACCTGAACCGACAACGAGAAGTTTCTCACCACATTTGTTGAACGCCTCGATTGCAAGATCAACCCGTTTATAAGGAACCAACGCACTGACAATTAAATAATAGCCCTCATCTTTTTCAGAGACTGTGAACTGATCGGTACTGACCGGCGGATACATAACATCAGAAGTACGATGATACAAACGCGAGATGCGTTCAGCAACATTATGTGAATTAGCAATGAAGTAATGAACACGGTCACAGGTTCGAACATCCCATCTACGAAGATATGGCGCCACCAGTGCCATTGCTGATCGAGTCACAAATCCGACGCGTCCTTTTCCAAAATATTCTTCATACTGATCCCAGACATACCGCATGGGAGAATTACAATAGCAGATATGTTTTGCTCCATCCCTTGGAATTGCGCCCTTTGCTACTGCGGCACTTGTTGAAATGATGAGGTCATATCCAGAGAAATCGAGCGACCTGATTGCGAGCGGCATCAGCGGTAAGTAATGACGGTATTTTGTTGCCTTCATCGGCAGATGCTGCATGAAAGAAGTTTTAATCTTCATCTGCTCGATAGCCGGCGACATCGCTCCTTTATTATGAAGCAGTGCGAAGACTGTTGCATCGGGGAATAATTCACATAAGACTTCAAGAATCTTCTCGCCGCCGCGCATGCCAGTTAGCCAATCTTGGACAAGCGCTACTCTCATCGTTCCATTCTCCGAACAAAACATTTCAATTTCATGGTGAAAGAAAATAACAAAAAAAAAGCCGCCATCAAAGATGGCGGCGGTGAAGATGAGCCATTATAAGGTTCTTTCCTTATACAACTATCCTACAAAAGCATTTCCATTACTTCCCGGTTTATTTTTTTCTCATACGCGGTAAGATTAAAAGCGCAACAATCACAATCAACGCTCCCCCGGTTGCATATGTTGTCCAGGGATTGGCAATACGGGATACAACAATCATAGTATAGTTTATGAATGTGAATTTATCCTCATTAAAACGCCATACAACTTTGTTTCCCTCTACCGTATTCGCATTCGTATTCAAAATGATCCCGGGCATTGCTACCTCGTTAATATAATCGCCTCCTGCGTCTATCATAAATTGAACCTTCGCCTCCACAGAATTATCGATACCATCGATTTGACGTTCCAATTTATCCTGCAATTTTAGACCAAGGATTTTCTCTAGATATTTAACGATATCTTTTGTGTTATGCTTCATGTTTTCAAAATCAATTTCCTTCTTCTTCGCAATAAAAACAGTAACAGGAAGTGATGCATCATGAAGACTTTCCACTGAATCGATTAATTGACTGTAAAATTCTTCAAAAATATTTGCCATCAAGAACTCATCCATTCTTTTCTTTAACGCTTTACTGGTATCTCCATTTTCATACTTTGCATATTCTTCTTTAGTCAAAAAGGTCTGGATGGGTATTCGCTGAATCTGGAAGCAGGGCTTATATGTCTCCACATAGGTGAAGTAAGTAAAGAACCACCGAAATTTCCTTTCAAATTTAATTTCGACGCCAACTTTGCCTGCTCTTCTATATTCGTTATTTATTTGGTTAACATCGTCGAACCTCTTGGTGGCAACATAGACCTTTTCTGTATCACCTTCCAACCTCGCTTCCCAGCTTTTATCAGTTGGAACAGGAAAAGACAACGACGTATCACTTACGGGATTGACAACGATGGATCTCACACACGATCCGTCGCTATTAATTTGTGTCGTTGTCTTTTTCTCTTTTTTACATCCTGATACAGTCAGGAGAATGATGACGATGTAAGTAACAACCATGTATATCTTATGTTGGTTCATTGTCGTCCTTTCGTCTGGTTACTGCGTTCCACTTCCTTTTTTAATCGTTCGATTTCGTTGCGGAGAATTGTTATTTCCTCGCGAGTATTTTCGGAACCGACTATGGAAGATTCGTCTTTTCTATATTCTTCCCATAACTCGTCCACGCGTGCTCGCGATACACCATCTAACGATTTGTACCCGTTGAGTAGTGTTTGCAAATCCGTTTTCTTTATAAGGACCAACGTATTCGTCAACTCCACGGATGATGCACTTCCATTCGATAGTTTATAGAGATCGTGGAAAAAGTTGAGGACACTGATTTCTTGCTTGAAAATATGCGCACTGTTCATTTCGCTTTTTTTCCCCAATCTTTGTTCCAGACTCACTATTGCTTTTGTGTCGTTGTATTCCATCAACACGTATGTCAATCCACACACAAGGAGAGCTACACTGCAAGCAAATCGGATAATTTTCATACTGAATAACTCATGTAACCGACCGAGGAACATATTCGTATCTGCATTCGATATCGGCCTCTTGACGCTACCTATCGCTGCAATAATGGATTCT
>Ga0182021_10005673_pt1 | contig 14813 bp, 15 predicted proteins | sample 612E3MmetaG_FD_120493 | JGI IMG/M metagenome (GOLD analysis project Ga0182021, IMG submission 120493) | Permafrost microbial communities from Stordalen Mire, Sweden - 612E3M metaG (Illumina Assembly) | ecosystem: Environmental > Terrestrial > Soil > Wetlands > Permafrost | place: Sweden... | reverse complement strand
CTTGCTGCTGAACTTCCAGGCATTATCCAACAAATTCTTGAGCACCACCTGTAGAAGATTCCTGTCGCCATAGACAATAATATCTGGAGCAATAACCACATTCACTTGGCGCTGAGACTCTGATTTCGCTAATTCAGTGACGATTTTTTGAGCCATGTCGCTTAAGTCCACCTTTCCGTAATTTATCGCACTCCTAGTTACTCGAGATAGCTTGAGCAGGTCATCGATAAGCTGCCCCATGAGTACACTCGAGTCCTCGATATGTCTCAGATACTGCTTCCCCTGTTCATCAAGCTTTTCAGAATAGTCTTCAAGCATCGCTCTACTGAAGCCTGCCATGCTCCTAAGAGGAGCTCTTAAATCATGTGAAACAGAATAAGAGAAGGCTTCAAGCTCTTTGATGGATGCTTCTAATTCGGCCGTGCGCTGTCTCAATTCCTCTTCTGTCTGTTGACGCGTGGTGATATCTTGACTTAAAGATAAATTGGCCTTTTCCAATTCATCAGTTCGCTGCTTTATAAGGTCTTCTAGGTGATCCCTGTACCTGGTTAGTTCTGCTTCGCTTTGCTTTCTGGCTATTATCTCTTTGTGCGCTTCCAAGTTTTTTTTACGCAGGCTAGACGTCAAATAGCTGAATAATACTCCCACTATCAAAAATATCACTAATACTGGTGCGCCTTGCATACTAGACAAGATTGCAAATTGGTGAAGCGGTGGAATAAAAAAGAAATCGTAAGCCAGTACACTGAGGGCACAAACTAAAATAGCGGGACCGAATCCGAAGAAGATTGCGGTAGGAACGATTGCAAGCAAATAGAGAATAGGAACGTCAGCGGGTATGATCGTCGGCTGAGCCAAATATTTCAACCAAGTGGCTAGGGCTACTGATCCGATGGCGACAATATAACCCCACCAATTAAAAGACCAATGTTTGCTCGCCTTTGTCAATATGCTCATGAATTCCTGACACTTACGTCTCAATATTTGGCATTTGACCCTGATCCAAACTTCCATTCTTTATATTGGGTTGATAATACGAATATTTGTTACCTCCCGTTTTCTTCGCCTGATACATGGCTGCATCAGCACGTTTGATCAGTGTTTCGAGAGTTTCACCATCTTCTGGATAGAACGAAATTCCAACGCTAGCGCTAATCATTTGTTCGTTGCCATGTAAAATAAACGGTTTTCCTATAATCAAAAGAATCCTTTGAGCCACTTCATCTATCATTTCTTTTGCGCTAACGCCGGAAATTAACAATGCAAACTCATCACCACCCATTCGACACACTGTATCAGTCTGGCGCAATATACTCACAAGTCTTCTACTCACCTCTTTCAGCAGCTCATCACCTGCATCATGACCAAAATTGTCATTAACGTCCTTGAAATGGTCCAGGTCGAGCATAATGAAAGCTGATTTTTTATCATTGCGCTTGGTTTCTGCAATCACCATAGCAAATCGATCATTGAATAATGTCCGGCTGGGTAAACCAGTAAGAGAATCATGGTAAGCCAATTTTTTGATTATATCTTCTGCCATTTTGCGCTCAATGGCATAGCGCAAAGATCGAACCAATAAATTACTATCAATTTGATCCTTAATCAGATAATCCTGTGCGCCCTCCCGGACTGCTTTGAGAGACATCTCTTCATCTTCGAATCCCGATAGGACCACTACTGGGATCTCAGGGACTTGAAGTTTTAACTTGAGGTACGTCTCAACACCTGAACTATCAGGCAAATTTAAATCCAATAATATAATATCTATTGGACCATTAACGGCATATTGGATTCCTGTTGACAGATTATCGGCGAAACTAATAGCAAAGGGAGTATACCTTGCCTTTTCCAACATGCGATTGGTTAAAAACTGGTCTTCAGGACTATCCTCAATTAGTAGAATTTTGATGGGTTGGCCCATCTTTTCAATATCCAACGGTTCTCCCACTAAACGCAGATTCCAAGTCGCTCAGCTTTTTGGTCTTAGCCCACAAATATGCATATCGCGCTTGGGGAGATGAGAACAGCCACCTCAAGTGAAAAGAAAAGGATTTGAAATATACGATCAATCTCTTTATTTTCATATTTCCCTCTTTAAAATGCATTACCAATATTCGATTTCGAGCTACTATTTTAAAACTTGCTCAAAAAACATCTATCTAATAAAGTGAATAACAACAGCTAAAAAGACCATTACAGCGAGATAAATACCAAGTAATCTTCCCAATGCTTGCCCAACTGTGTTCGCGGGTTTCTGCCTTTCAGTTGTCATATATGTGTCTCCTCTTGAAATCTACATTTGCCGCCCTATTACTCGGGTGATTTGTAGGCATTGTCCTCATCCTTGAAAGTAAGAACATCCTGCTTCCGTTCCACTTCGAATGTCTGGCAGTCCGCATGTTTGTCGTCAATGGCAACATTTATTTTGGAGGCTTCACATTCTAATTGATTATTGAACTTGCAACTTGATGCGGTGCACGCTCCTACCCCACCCTTGACTTTCGGAAATCCACCTCGGCTGCTGGCATGAACATAAGTATTGCATTCAGCATGCGGACCAATAGTTATTCCCAACGTATGGCAAGAATTCTCCTTATTGTATGCACAGGTAGACATGTTACATTTCGAGATTGCGGTCATATTCACTTTGACCCCTCCATTTTTTTATATATAGTTGATTATATATTCCAGAACATTACAATGTAATAAATAATGAAAAGGAAAGATAACAAATTCGTTACAAATGTTATCTGAAATTTGGTTCCCTTCCACCATTGATAAGTTGTCTGCATGATACCGGTATTTCAGCGTCAGCGCAGAACATATAGGATATCTTGGGCTTTTGAGACGATTTCTCCATCATCAGATTCCATCACAATCTCACGCGTTCTCCCAACCTTAGTAAGAGTATCGTGCAGTCCATATTTTCTGATTCTAGCGATCCAATTATTGAACGCAATGTTATCTTTTTCTTCCCAATGATCCCATTCGTTTCTTGCTTTATACAGTTCCGTATTTAATTCCATTAAATGTTGGGTAGGGGGATGCTTAATAATCTTCGTTTTACCACCCCCATCGGCCTTTTGTTTTGTCAGTAATAATATACGAGTTTAAGCAGTATAGTCATCATTCCATCCCCAGTTATCCATCCTTTCCTTTCTTGTGGTAGACACATATGGTTTCGATATTTTCAGTAAGTTAGAAATTTCAACCTGTTTATGATTCCAAAGGTAATGCAATACCACACAGCTCGAAGACTAGGATTTAGCGCATCATTCTTTTTTCCTCCCCAGAGGAAACAAACTGTAAAAAAGTTAAAACATTGAATAGTTGCCGAAAAACCATCTAAGACCCAAGGCTGACAATCTGCCTGCCTGCGGCGACAAAGACTCTTCCGTTACTCAAAGTGGGTGTTGTGAAATGTTCAACTGGGCCTAGCGAGACTTTAGAGGTAATACTGCCTTTGTCTACGCTGAAAGCGTAGAGTATACCACTGTCAATGTCCACAGTTAACACTGTTCCACCAGCCACAACTGGGGGTCCCGCGGAGAAATTAGGGCTGGACCATGCAACTTTGAATGCGGGAGTGGAATCGATACGCAACGCAACTAACCCATTACTACAAGGAACGAAAATATAAGGCGGTGCATATGCAGCACCTCCAAAGGCACCTTGACCAATGGGACCAGAAAAGACCTCATTTCCGATGTGTCCCAGGTTGTCCGTCCTGAGTAAGTATCCTTTTCCCTCTTTCCCTGCCTGGAAAATCAGAGCTCCTTGAAGCAAAATAGGGCCCATTGACCCGAGGTCGGTATCAGATGTATTTAATTGTTGCCAATTGTTGGGGGCGAACCAGTCCGTCAAGGAGAGAACTGGGGAAAGGCGAATCACTGAGTTGCCATAATCGAAGGAGGAACCGGAGAATCCGTTACCCGAAGTCACATAAATGTTGCCTGCGCCGTCCACAGCTGGCCCCGAAGGCGCCCACAATCCACATCCTCTTTGTGAGGAAACGCGATAGTAGAGAAGTTGGCCATTTCCCTCAGCGGGTACTCCAACCAGCCATCCGTAATATGAACCACAATCACCGAACAGACCGCCGAATGCCACATACACTTTGCCATTGGAAAGCACCAACGCTGAGCGTTGCTGCTGAAAACGCGGGTCGGCACCGGTCGGATCAATTGGACGATGGGACAACACTGTGCCGTTCTGGATGTTCAACACGAACAATTCATGATGATTAGGCTGGATACGGGCAACCACGTACAGATGCCCTGTCCCTGGATCAGCGACCGGTGTACTGGTTATCCCACTCGGATCAATATCACCGCAACCCAGGTCTGCGAGCGGTACTGGCGTACCCAAGCTCACTTGCCACTGAAGTTTGCCACTCATAGCGTCGATGGAATATACGGAATTTTGTTCAGTCGCCACCAGAACTCTTTCACCCACAACCAACGGTTCAGCGTAAATGTCACCATCAAGACTCTCCGATGTCCATAAATGATTTAGTGAGCCATTCAGGGACATTTCAGAATCGAAACCACTCCGTGCTAGGTCTCGATGATAAGTGGGCCAATCATCTTCAGAATATGAAACAGGTGTAATCATAGTTGTGGAGGCTGATGTCAAAGTCGATGAGGAAGTGCCAGTACAGGCTTCTATAACTGGTAGAACCACGATGAGTAAAATGAGGTGTATGACATGAATTTTCCTTCGAATTCTAATTATTTTTCTCCTATCTGGATACCTCCTAGCATACGTTACCAACGATTTCATGACTTCTGAGTGTCAACCAGTTTTCTCTCCGATCGTAAGATACCATAGGAAGCATAGCAAACAAACAATTAAAAAGTCATAAAATTTATATTCGAAAGATTACAATTATATCAAGTTTTAAATTAAGCTTAAGATTAAAATCGGTGTAATCGAAAGGTCTCCTTTCAGAACATAAAACAAAAATTAACCTGTCACCAATACCCAAACGGAGTTTATGGTAGAAGATAAAAGTCAAACAAGAAACACCCAAAGAAAAGGTTCCGGGGGACTGTTCATCAGCTTGATATCTAAGATAAATCAAGCCGATGACAACTTAATCTGAACTAGATTCAGGGATGGCTTGGATTTCGAACTTCTGAGTCCAGCCTCTCAAGAGGATGATGTCCAACTTTATTCCGATTCTATAGGCTGTTAAAAGTTTGCGGATATCGTCAACATCAGATATTTTCTGTCCGGCAATCCTGATAATTGAGAAGTACCAGAACAGACACCATGACCTGATAGTGTCGGCAGCATTCGTTTATACGAATTCAGTTAGATTTTTAAGGTCTAATGCTGTTTCAAATTTTTCGATTCTAGATTCTGTCCGGTTCTTGTATTTATTCCTATTTGAGTTCCAGAACCTGGTGGACATCTTGTCGAGGTTTGCAAGTTGGAAGAAGGTTGACTCATCTTTAGCTTCTTCTCCATGTCCCCTTTCAGACCGATAGAAAGAATCCACGGCTTTGAACATCCCATCGATAACCGCATTTAGGGGAACCATCACATCATCGAATTGCTGCTCGTAGGTTCCGCGGAAAAGGAGTTCATTTTCACCCGTTCCCAGTATTTGACCCATTCTTACCCATGCATAGTTAAGAACAAGCCATTTCATGTAAGCGCGTCTGGGCTTCCATAAGCCACGTATTGTTCGCGGCGCAAAAGCCAGTAAAGCCCTAAATAAAAAGCAATATCACGTGAGCTAAATATTGACCTATAATATTGTGCTTCAAACAATCCTTCCTTGCCTTTCCTTACTAAAACCGGTTCAAACATACAACCTGCATCAGCCTGTCCAAGTTCATCCTTCTTGATCGCTCAGTGAGCTAATCCCCGGTAAAGTGCTCGATCCTCCTGTTTTTTGGCGTTTCCTTAAATAATGATATCCAACCCGTCTCATTTCTCGCTCGAGAAAAACTTGTAGTTTGTCATTGGACACTAAATCGGATGTTTTAATTGAATTTTGACAATTCGTAGCCTTAACAATCTTCCGGACCATGTCATCATATTCATCTTCAGTCATAGTATTTCTCGGTAATTGAATAACTTTAACATGGATACTTGCCCGATCTGATTCATCTTCACTCAAAGTCCTAACTGTCTGTTACCCCTTGATAACTTGTAGTCTGTGTACCCTTTTTGGCGTCGTAAATGAGTGCGATGAAAAGTTACTATTACCCCGATAGAGGAATAGCTGTGCCCCTGTTCACACAATTTTAGCAAGCTCAAATTGTTACTACACCAAGGCGCCCGGTAAAAGCAGGCGCCCTTTGTAGTTGTTAAACTTACTAGGTCAATTTATCCTTATAGAACTATAGTACCAGTATTACCAAGTACAATTGGGTGATTCCACAAGTCCCTGAAGAAGCTGATAATATGAATTGAAATGCATATAAAACGTTGCATGTAATGAAATAGGTGCATGAGAATATTTAGAGACACATGGTTTGATGGACGAAAAGATACAATGAAAAAACATTGGATGTTCCTTAGCAATCATGGGCATGTATTGGCGTATATAACGAAGTATCCCAGGAGTACAGCCGAGGCGATCGCAAGAAAGCTCAACCTAAGCATGCGAGGTGTTCAGAACATCTTGGCTGACCTAAATGAAGCTGGATATCTGGAGAAAGTGAAGGACGGCAGGTCCAATAGATACATTATTCATTCCGAACTTCCGATGCGACATCGGTTGCAACGAGAATATGCCGTTGGTGATATGCTTCAAGCCTTGGGATGTGAAAAAACCAAAAAGCCACAAATTAGAAATGAGATGCGACTTAATGACGATTCTCAAGATCAAGAGCTAAGAGTCACATAGAGCTTTACAAATAGATTACATTTCTGTCGTTAAAAATTAATCAAATTGTATTGGCAATAAATAGACATACTTAGTACTTACAGAAAGGGGTAGTAATGAACTCGTGGTCATTGATCCCACTTGCAAGCGCATTGTTAAACGCCGGGCTATTATTAACCATAGCTTTCCAAAAAAAAACGCGGCTTAATCTTGTCTTTGCTTTTTTTGTATTCACTTCGATGGCGTGGAGCATTTTCGCTTTTCTTCTAACTTACAACCCATCAAGTTCTGTGGGGCAATTAATATTTTGGAACAACCTGTTACTTATATCTATGGTTTGTTCAGTTTTCGCATATTATCACTTTGTAAGAACATTCGTTGGTAAAAATGCCGGAATTATTGTTTATATCGGGTATGGGTTGACAATCGTTTTCGCAGGGTTATGTCTGGGCGGCTGGGTCGTGAAAGACGCCTATTTTAGTGGTGGTTTGCTTTTTCATGATATCGGTCCTTGGACTAATATCCTTATGATAGTTGGCCTGCCAACTTCGGGATTTTGCATGTGGATGTTATTGAAAGAGTTACGAAATTCGCATAACCCCATCGAACGGAATAGGTTATCCTATTTACTTATCGGATTTTCAATTATGGCGGTATGGGCGGTGATTAACGCAAATGTACGTAAACTGTCATTACTGCCGACCGACCACTTGGGGACATTAGCTAATGCATTGCTGATTTCCTGGGCCATTAGAAAATATGAGCTTTTGGACATCAGGGCATTAGCACGGAAAATATTAGGATACATCATATTGCTACTCGGTATCTTTGGTACCTATGCGGGACTCATATTCCTTGAGATGACTCAAATGTCACATGTCCCATTATATTTACTTCTAATATTGTCTGGTGTCTTTTCGTTTGCTCTCGCAATACTACTTCGCCCGATGAGACTGTTAATTCAAGACCGCATCGACCGTTTATTCAATAGAGATACTTATACTCATCGCCTGGCATTGCTCGAATTTAGTCACAAAGTCGTTAACAAAATTAAACTTGATCAAATTGCAGAAGATATGATATCAACTGTGGGTAACGCACTTCGACTGACCCAAGTTGATCTTTATTTAGAGGAACCTGAACACGGTGATTATACGATTAGTTATACCTATCCAAAGTTAAATGATAAAATGGATAAAGTAATAAAGCTAAGTCGAGATAATACTTTAGTGATTTTATTAGACAAAGACAATAAAACGATTAACATTGAAGATTTGCGTCAAAACACCCATCGAGATGATTATTTGACGGATGAGACAACCACACTGTTAAACAATGGATACGAATTTTTATTACCACTAAAGAGTGCTGATAGGATGATCGGCATTATTGCTCTAGGACAAAAACGGGGTGGCGTCGGTTATCTTTCTGAAGAAATTGAAATGGTGATGAATATGGCAAAGCATGCGAGTGTCGTTTTAGAAAATGCTCAACTTTACGCTCAGGCAAAGGAGCGCGCAAATACAGATGAATTAACTGGGCTATTTAACCACCGCTATTTTTACCAACGAATGGACGAGGAAATCGCTAGATCATCACGTTTTGGAGAAATATTCTCTTTGCTAACTATAGATCTAGACTTTTTTAAGACATATAACGATATTCATGGCCACTTATACGGCGATAAAATTTTGCGCGCCATTGCCGAGCGTATTAAAGCCAATATAAGAGGGATAGATTTAGCTTTTCGTTACGGTGGCGATGAATTTTCAGTATTATTGCCCCAGGTATCGCCTGACAATGCAGTTAAGGTGGCGGAGAGAATTCGGAACTCTTTTGCAGATGACGTAGACAACAAAGGAATGCCCGTATCCTGTAGCATCGGAGTCGCTACATGGCCAACTGATGGCGTAATGCGGGAAGAAATCATCAAGCTTCCGACGCAGCCTTATATTTTGCTAAACAAAATGGGAAAAATCAAGTTCGCATTGCATCTGAAGTAGATACGTCCGTCAGTAAAATTAAAAATGGTTTCTCTAATACCAGTATTTCGGTACTTAACACAATATATGCGCTAGCCGCAACAGTTGATGCGAAGGACCATTACACTTACGGTCATTCGAAAAAAGTAAGCAAATACGCTTCGGAAATTGCGACAGCTCTTGGCTATTCCAAAGAAAAAATCACAACAATTCATACTGCGGGATTACTGCATGATATCGGGAAAATCGGTGTTTCTGACGCGATTTTGGGTAAACAAAGCCCCCTCACCGAAGAAGACTGGCAACCTATCCATGCCCACCCTGATATGGGTGCCGCTATAATAAAGAATGTGGAGAGTCTGAAAGATTGTCTTCCGGGGATTCAATACCACCACGAGCGGTACGATGGTACAGGCTATCCTACTGGTCTCAAAGGAGAAAATATTCCACTCGATGCAAGAATATTGGCTGTCGCGGATTCCTATGATGCTATGACTTCTCAACGGCCCTATCGTAAGGAATCCCGAACAAAAGAGGAAGCCTTAGAGGAGCTCATTCGGAACGCCGGGACCCAGTTCGACCCCAATGTTGTTCGAGTTTTTGTGAATTTAATGACCACAAACGTAGCCCTAAAAATCGCGTAACTAATGCACCATAAGTAAATATTTGCCATAAATACATTAATTGCAAGCTACGGATTACAGATACATTTGGATTATTCGTGGAGATGGTATCTATTTACGAATTCCATAAAGTTTTTAGCATTGGTCGCAACGCTTGTGGTTTTGATAAGTCGCCCGGCTTCATTAACCACAGCAAAATCCAAATTTGAGATATGTGTGTCATCCCGATATATTGCATTCGCTATATCCGTTTTTAAGATGTTTTTCCTTATATCTTACTATAGGGATACCCATGGTTTCATTTTCTCAAGTGTCGATCATCTAAGTCCTTAGATGCCGGTACTTTTCCTTGGCGGAGAAAGGTCTCACCGAGTTTACTACTATTTTCCTCGTGCTTAAAGTAAATATCTACCTCAAACTCGTTAGTGTGGCGGCGGCAATCTAGCCTCCGATAATCAGTTGTCCTACTATGGTACCAGTACTATTGCTTAATCAAATCGGGACTTTTGGGTGATTCACAATCAGACCCATATTGAACATAATTGACATATATCAGTAATAACTTTGTTGTGGAGGACTCTGCCCAAATGATAGCTACAAATCGGAATCGACTCTATTATCGAACTGCGGAGGCCTGCAGAATGGCGGGCATAAGTAGATCTACGCTATTACGATGGTTTAGGAATGGCACACTCAAAGATGTAACTCATTGGGATAGGCGAGGGTGGAGACTATTCACGCAAGCAGACATTGAAAGAATTCGATACGAAGCTGACAAGGCAAGCGAAAAAGTGGGTTTAGGACAGATATCTCTGAAGTCCTAAATGCAGACGATGTCAAAGTGTATCACCATTGAAGGAGTGGCAACTGTTTTTAGACCATTTTCAGAAAGGTTCGCGGGGAACAAACAATTACCATCGGACAATAGTCGTACAGAGAGTAAGAAGGTATTATGACAAGGGGACAAGCAGGAATAACGAAAGAACAATTCGTTAAGAAATCGGAAGAGTCACCTGAACAAGTCAAAGGCTCGAATGATTTCGAGAACATGGCGCACCAACTAGAAACCTCAGAACATCGTTACCGGCGCCTCTTTGAAGCGGCTCAGGATGGAATACTGATTCTTGACGCAGCAACGGCACAAATCGTCGATGTTAATCCTTTCTTAATTAAAATGCTGGGATATTCCAAGGAAGAGTTTTTGGGGAAAAAACTCTGGGAGGTTGGCTCATTCAGAAAAGTCGAGGCAGCCAAGGAAGCTTTTGAGAAATTGCAGATCGAACATTATGTTCGTTACGAAGATATGCCCCTGGAAGCGAAGAATGGCAAGTTGATAAGTGTGGAGTTTGTCAGCAATGTTTATAACGTAGACCACACGAGTGTGATTCAATGCAATATTCGGGACATTAGTGTTCGCAAAGATGCCGAACGCTCTTTGAAAATGAGTTTGGAAGCCCTGGCATTATCAGAAAAGAGATATGACACCATTTTTCAATCAGCCAACGAAGGAATACTTATAACTGACATCACAACAAAACAATTCCAGTATGCTAATCCAGCCATATGTAGAATGCTGGGATATAGTCAAGAAGAGTTGAAAAAAATGGCTCTAGGTGATATACACCCGAGGGATTCACTGAAGCATGTAGTTTCTGAGTTTGAGGCGCAATCGAAAAGCGGTGACATGCGGTCTGAAAACATTCTCTGTGTAAGGAAAGACGGGACGACATTTTATGCTGACATAAATTCAGCTCGGGTTTTGTTAGATGGAAGAAAGTGTAATGTAGGTTTCTTTTCTGATGTCACCGAACGAAAGCATTCAGAAGAAAGTTTGAAAATGAGTCTGGAGGCTTTGGCGGCATCGGAACAGAGATATAGCACTATTTTTAAATCAGCCAACGAAGGAATACTCATCGCTAACATTGCAACAAAACAATTCCAGTATGCTAATCCGGCTATATGTAGAATGCTGGGATATAGTCAAGAAGAGTTGAAAAATATGTTTGTAGGTGACATACACCCGAAGGATTTACTGAAACATGCAGTTTCTGAGTTTGAGGCTCTAGCAAAAGGTGAAAAAACAATTTTGGAAGGAATTCCCTGTTTAAGAAAAGATGGGACGATATTGTATGCTGACATTACTTCAGCCGTAGCTTTATTAGATGGGGTGAAGTCTAATGTAGGTTTCTTCACTGACATCACGGAACGCATGCTTGCACAAAATGAAAGACGACAGAATATCGAGAAACAACTTAAAGCAATGGACGATACTATCAAGGTCTTGGCCATGACTGTCGAAATCCGGGATCCCTATACTGCGGGTCATCAAGAGAGAGTGTCTAATCTTGCTACCTGTATAGCTCAAGAGATGAGGCTTCCGGCAGAACAGATTAAGGGAATCCGCGTTGCTGGGATCGTTCATGACATCGGTAAGAGAAATCCTAAGCAAGCCCGGTCAATTGAGTGAAATCGAGTTCAGCATGATTAAGCTACACCCCCAAGCCGGTCATGATATTTTGAAGGTCGTAGAATTCCCGTGGCCAATCGCTCTGACCGTACTCCAACATCACGAAAGAATAGACGGCTCCGGATATCCGGGGCATCTTTTGGGGAAGGACATAATTCTTGAAGCGAAAATTTTAACTGTGGCGGATGTAGTAGAGGCGATGGCTTCTCATCGACCTTACCGACCAGCGTTAGGAATAGATAGGGCATTAGAGGAAATCTCTCAGAAAAGGGGCGTTCTTTATGATTCTGATGTAGTGGATGCTTGCCTGAAGCTCTTTAATGATAAGAGATTCAAATTCGGAGGGGTGGATTCAATAGCTATCGGGTATCCAATTAAGATCAATTGACAATTGTAATTGTTACAAGCTGGAGCATCAGCTGGCAAGTACACCCACTAGTATGTACCATCTGGTCTCAGTGTCCGCTCCCATTATTGAAGATTCAAATTATTCTATTTGTTTAAAATACTTAAAATATATAATTTTTCTTTTTTTTGCGATAGTTCCTAAAGTATTTACATAGTCGTCATCGGTCAATTTTAAAATTCATTATTTACTATTCTATAATTCTCAAAATCACCAGATATAAATATTCTTGTTGTTCATTTACATCAGCCTACAATTAGATGGCGGTTGGTGATAGGATATAACTGGATAAATTTCAACATCTGTTGGACGCAGTCATCAATTTGGTTAACGGGAGAGTCTTTTAATGGGTATTAAGCATGTACACGGTAGCGCAACCTCTTTGAATGGTTGTAAGATTGATATTGATGGTGATGTTGAGTACTCCTTGATACCACCTCGTATTACCGGGTTTCATGGTACCGTGCATCTAAGTGGCGAGCAAGAAGTTCCAAATTGAGATTTGTATTTCGGCATTGAGCCAAATCGTAGCACACCAATTTTGGGGTTTGGTGAACGAAAGTCCTGATTTGAGTAAACCTTGCGGGAGAGGTACCACGTCCTTTGATTGATAAACACCGGAGGCTATTTCTTTATAGGATGTATCAAGAACACCCTGCGGTCCCTCCGCAGGGATGAATTGCGTAAATTTTTTGGAGGGCATCCAGATGCCATGTGCTCTTGCACAGGGTAATTCACAAATTTATTATAGGTTAATATTCATCCCAAACGCTTCGCCTCAGTCTTTAGAAGTTTTTTGAGAGTAATTCCTTGAGTACGCGGTTATCCCGGGCCTGTTTCGCAACTATCTGCTTTGAGCTGGCTGTTCTCTTCTTCCAAGGCTGTGAACCGGTTCAGATCGCTGGTAGTCATTCCGGAGTATTCGGCTTTCCAATTGTAGTAGGTGGCATCACTCATCCCACGCTTCCGACAGAGATCGGGAAACTTTGCCCCAGCGTCACCTTCTTTAAACACGGCCGGAACGCAGCTCCCAATTTATTGAGGGGATAAGTGAATTTAGTTGATTTTAATTGATATTGACCATCGCAACATGTTGCTTTAACATTTTCAAAGAGGGCGCCTCAGTTAGGAAGTATGATTCTCAGGAAGCGATGAACTATCGTCTGTAATGTGGTCACTTAGACGGTGGGGAGCTAGTAGTGAAACCGGCCGAGACTAAAAGTTTTGGCTGGTTTTTTAATTTCGGGTAAATACTTTAACGATAAGTAGGTATTGACTGATTGCGATACCACCAATTAAAAAACTCTATTTTCAACTGAAGCTCAAGAGACCGAGTTGTAAGCCTGATAAGGAATTGATGTTGCAGTTAATATTCAATATCTCGTTCCTAATGGATACACCGCTACTTTAACCGTGAAGGTATTATGGACATTTTTGAATTACTTGCAATTGCTAAGTCGAAGAACGCTTCAGATCTGCATCTTTCGGCAGACAGTTTGCCTCTGATTCGCGTAGATGGTATGCTTAAGCATTTGGATAATTACCCTCCGCTCACAATCGCCGACCTGGAGGTAGCTTTTATGCAGGTAACGACGCTTGAAAAACTAGAAAAATTCCAAAAGGAATTAGAACTGGATTTCCAATATATTCTGCCGGATGGCACCAACCTTCGCTGCAGTGCCGCCCAGGAGCGTGGACAATTGAGCTTGGCATTTCGGATTCTCCCCCCAATTGTTCCCACGATCGATGAACTGCAACTGCCGGAGATTTGTAAAAAGCTAGCCCGGCTCGAAAAAGGTTTGATTGTCGTCTCTGGGCCCACCGGTAGTGGTAAATCAACGACCCTAGCAGCAATGATTCAGTATATTAATACTAATCAGACCCGGCATATTATCTCCTTCGAGGATCCAATTGAATACTCCCATCGTAATATTAATTCCAAGATCATCCAGCGAGAACTTGGCGGAGACACTCTTTCATTTTCCCAAGCTTTAAAACATGCCCTAAGGCATGACCCGGATGTGATTGTCGTTGGGGAAATGCGGGATAGTGAAACAGCTGCTGCAGTGATTTCACTGGCTGAAACCGGACACCTGGTGATTTCTACAGGTCATGCTCCTTACGCAGCCCAGACTGTAGAAAGAATCGTCGATCTCTTTCCTTACAAAGAGCGCTTCCTAGTTCAGATGCGACTGGCTTCTCTTCTCACCGCTGTGCTCTGTCAGACTTTGGTACCTCGGGAATCTGGTTCAGGCAGAATCGCTGCGGTAGAAATAATGCAGATGAATACTGCTCTCAGAAATCTTATCCGTGAAGGTAAACTCACGCTAATCGCCGATGCCATTCGAGATTACGGACAAGGTCGCAATACTACATTTGATGAATCCCTATGTAAACTCTTTCGCCAGAATATTATTTCTCTGGAAACGTTGAACAGGTATTGTCATGACCCTGAAGAAATCAATAGATTAACCAGTAGTTTATTTATACG
>Ga0182021_10005672_pt1 | contig 14814 bp, 12 predicted proteins | sample 612E3MmetaG_FD_120493 | JGI IMG/M metagenome (GOLD analysis project Ga0182021, IMG submission 120493) | Permafrost microbial communities from Stordalen Mire, Sweden - 612E3M metaG (Illumina Assembly) | ecosystem: Environmental > Terrestrial > Soil > Wetlands > Permafrost | place: Sweden... | reverse complement strand
GTTTGCGGGCCGATGCCCGGCAGATCGAACCGCCGGTCCTGCCCAGGCTTCGGCCGCTTGACCAGCACGCCCTGCCGTGTCCCGTATCCCCCGCCGTTCAGATCGCCGCAGCGGCGCAACATGGCGTCGGTCCCTTCCGCTGCCTCCACGGCGAGCACATAGCCGCGCGCGACCACCGCCGCCTGGCCGATGTCGAAGGCGCCTAGCCCTTGCGCCACCCTGAAGCCCAGCTTCATGTCTTCCAAATCCTGCACGCGGGGCAGAAGCCTGGAGAACGCGCCCTCCGGCGCCAGAAGGCGCGGCGCGACCTCATGCGCGGCGAGCATTTCGAATCCCTGCGCCTCGAAAAAGCGCGCGACCCTCCTAAGCACGGCGTCGTCGCCACCGCCTTTGAGCAACCGCAGGAGCTGAGGCAAATGCCAGAAGAAGCCCGCATCGATGCGGATGCGAAACAGGTTCGGCCGCCGCAAGCTCCCGACGAGGACGAGGCGTGTGCAGCCCTCGCTCCGCAGGATACGCAAGAAGCGGCCGGCCTGGCCGATATGCACATAGGCGTGCGGGAAGCGCTCGATGCTGGGGGCCGCATTGCCCGCGAGCCCCAAGATGAACGGATCGCCCCCTGCGGCCTTTGCGTCCTCCGCCACCGCGGCGGGAAGCGAGCCCGCGCCCGCGACAATCCCGATGCGGCCGGGATTGCTCACGGCGCCGGCCGGCGCTTTTTTGGATCGGGACACGGCCGCGCTCATCAGGCCTGGCTTCTGGGCACGCAGAAGGACCGATCCGTCTTGGCCCGCATGAATTCGACAATCCGCTGAACGTGAGAATTATCGGGGAACATCTTGTCCACGCCGTCGAGCCGCTCCTGCAACGTGCCTTCCTTGGAGAACAAAAGCCGGTAGGCCTGCCGCAGCGCGTGGATCTGCTCGCGCTCGAAGCCGCAGCGCTTGAGGCCGACGATGTTGAGCCCCGCAAGCTCCGCCCGGTTGCCGAGCACCATGCCGAAGGGGATGACGTCGCTCTCGACGCCGGACAGGCCGCCGGCAAAGGCGTGCGCGCCGATGCGCACCCATTGATGCACCGCCGAAAGCCCGCCGAGAATGGCGTAGTCCTCCACGGTGACGTGGCCCGCAAGCGTGGCATTGTTGACGAGCAGCACATGGTTGCCGATCTGGCAATCGTGCGCCACATGCGCGCCTGTGAGCAGCAGGCAATGGCTGCCCACGCGCGTGACGCCGCCGCCGCCCTCGGTGCCGCCATTTATGGTGACGTGCTCGCGGATCGTGGTGTGCGGCCCAACGGTCAGTCGGCTCACCTCGCCGTGGTATTTCATGTCCTGCGGCGGCCCGCCAACTACGGCGAAAGGATGGATTTCGCAAGCCTCGCCGGCCTCGGTCAAGCCCGTGACGATGGCGTGCGAGTGGATTTTGACGCGATCGCCAAGCGTGACCTTCGGGCCGATGACCGCAAAGGGGCCGATTTCGACGCCGCTGCCCAGTTTGGCGCCCGCATCGACTGCCGCCAGGGGATGCACCGCTGCCTCTGCCATGCCGGTTACTCGCCGTTGGCGGATTGCTCCGCTTGCCCGGAGGGGTCCACGATCATGGCACTGATCTCGGCTTCGGCCACGAGTTGGCCGTTCACCTTCGCCTTGCCGTCGAAACGCCAGACCCGCCCGCGGTTGCGGCGCTTGGTCATGTGATAATGCACGGTATCGCCCGGCAACACGGGCCTACGGAACCGCGCCCGGTCGATGGACATGAAATATACGAGCTGGGGCTCGTAGTTCTCGTCCATGCTCGCCACGCAAAGCGCGCCCGCCGTCTGCGCCATGCCCTCGATGAGCAAAACGCCCGGCATGACGGGGAAGTTCGGGAAATGGCCCTGGAAGAACGGCTCGTTGATGGTCACGTTCTTGATGCCGACCGCGGAATTATCGCCATCCATATCGACAATCTTGTCGACAAGAAGAAACGGATAGCGATGCGGCATGAGTTTCATAATCCGCACAATATCTGCGACGCCCAGCTCCTTCTGCTGGGGTGTCGTTTCACTTTCATTCCCGGTCACGGCTAATCCCACATCGCCAGTTTATTCGGCTGTTTCATCTTTGTTCTCGCTCAAACCTTTGCGCCGCGTGAGCCGCTTGAGCATGGCCGCCTCACGTTTCCAGGACATGATTGGCTTGGCCGGATAGCCGCCCCACACCTCGCCGCGTGGAATATCGCTGTGAACTCCGCTCTGGGCGGCGATCTGGGCGCCCATGCCAATCCGGATGTGCCCCACCGTCCCGCATTGCCCGCCCATGGCCACGTAGTCTTCCAGGACAGTGCTGCCGGAGATGCCGGTTTGCGCGGCGATGACGCAGTGCCTTCCAATTACCACGTTGTGCGCGATTTGCACGAGATTATCTATCTTCGCGCCCTCGCCGATGACGGTGTCCTTGAGCGCGCCACGGTCTATCGAGGTGTTCGCACCGATCTCGACATTGTCCTGGATGATGACGCGGCCGATCTGCCGGACCTTGTAATGTCCGCCGGGACCCATGGCGAAGCCGAAGCCGTCCTGGCCGATGCGCGCGCCCGCGTGAATGATAACACGGTTGCCGATCAGCGCATGGGTGATCGACGCGCAGGGGCCGACGAAGCAATCGCGGCCTATGGCGACGCGGTAGCCCACCACCGCACCCGCCGCGATCCGCGTGCCGCGGCCGATATGCGCCTCGGGGCCGACGATCGCGCCCGCCTCGATGACCGCGCCGTCCTCGATCCTGGCGCTTGGGTCGATGGAGCCTTTGGTGCCTGCAACCTTCGGAAACCCGGCATCCGGAAAGAAAAGCTCAAGCGATTTGGCGAAGGAGCGGTAGGGGTCTTTGGAAATCAGCGGGACCGCGTGCTCCGGCACGCGCTCCGCCCAGCTTGGCGCGACGAACACGGCGGCGGCCAGGGTTTCCTTCAGCGCCGTCAGGTACTTCCGGTTCTCGAAGAACGAAACGTCCTGGCTACCGGCTTCGTCGAGCGCCTTCACGGCACTGACTGGCCTGCCGACCTCGGATGAGAAGCGCTCGGGAATTTCGGCGCCTGCGAAATTTGCGAGTTCTGAAAGAACGAATGGCCCGGCTGGGGCCCAAAATCCTGGATGATCCATGGGTGTAACACTGAAAATGCTAAGCGAGCGCCAGCCCGCTTAGCATTCCTTTTAGAGTTTCCGTTTGCCTGGCAACCGGAGGCTGCCTCAGCTTAGAACCTGGTCGCCGCGCCGAAGCGGAAGACCTGCGTCTGGTCGGTCTGCTCTTTCAAGAGAGCGTAACCGAAGTCGGCACGCAGCGGTCCAATCGGCGAGTTCCAGATCAAGCTGCCGCCGACCGATGCACGGATACCGGCGGAGTCTGTCGCAGGCACGAACGAGCCACCGTTCTTGGCGACATATGCTGCCGCCAGTGCATTTGCGTCCGTACCCCAGAGCGAGCCAGCGTCGGCAAAAACCGCGCCGCCAAAGCCCATGTCCTCGGGAATGAGGGGCAGCGGGAAGCGTACCTCGGCCGTGGCGCAGTAGAAGTTCTTGCCGCCCAGCGCGTCGCTCGTCGAAGGATCGCGCGGTCCGATACCGGCCGCTGCGAAGCCACGGACGCACTCGCCACCCTTGTAGAAGTCGTCCACGGTGCGGATCAGCCCGCCGCTCTGCCAGTTGAAGATGTTACCGGCCAAGGCACGCCCAACGAGGGTGAAGTCCCGCGTCAGAGGATAGTAGCCCCTGATTTCACCAATGGAGCGAACGTAGTCCACATCGCCGCCCACACCAGCGAAATCCTGGCCGATTTGGACATAGACGCCGCGAGACGGGTTCTTACGATTGTTGCGCGTATCGAAGATGACCGAGTAGCCAACCGACGAGGTAATGGCCGAGCCCGCAACCTCCTGCACCGCAAGTGGCGCGTTGTAGTCGAGGTTGTAGATATCCTCGTACTTGAGGGTGTAGTTGGTGTTCAGCCACACATTGTCGAGCAGGCCGAAGCCGAAGCGCAGGCTGCCGCCGGTATTGAAGTCCTGGTAGCCCGCCGCCGTGTAGCCGGTGCTTGCGCGATAGTCGGCATTCCGGACGAAGGCGTCGACACCCAGCGACAGGTTCCGGTCGAGGAAGCGCGGCTCGGTCCAGCTTGTGTCGAGGCCGTAGCTCACTTGGCTGCCCGACAGTTTGACCTGTACGAACTGGCCGGTGCCCATGAAGTTGCGCTCGCTATAGCTGATGTCGCCGATCACGCCTTCAGCCGTGGAGTAGCCCGCGGAGAAGGACAGCTCGCCGGTCGACTGCTCTTGAACGTCGATGTTGAGGACGACGCGGTCGCCAGCCGTGCCCGGCTCCTTGTTGACCTTCACGTCCTTGAAAAAGCCCAGAGCCATCAGGCGCTGCCGGGCTTGATCGACCATGACCTTGTTAAAGGCATCGCCTTCAGCAACCCGGAACTCGCGGCGGATGACGTAATCCTCGGTCCGGAAATTGCCTACGACGTTGATGCGCTCAATGTAGACGCGCGGACCTTGCTCGACGACGTAGGTCACGCCGATCATGTGCGACACAGGATCGCGATTGACCCTCGTCCGCACTTGGCCGAAGGCGTAGCCCTGCTGCGCGACGGCAACGGTCAGCGCCTCAACGCTCTTATCAACCAGCTCGGCGTTGTAGATGTCGCCGGAATTGGACAGAACCTTGCCGCGAGCATTGCCGGTATTGAAGTCGGGCAGCGTGGTTTCGACGTTGATTCCGCCGAAGTTGTAGCGGTCGCCCTCGTCGAGGGTAAAGGTCAGGAAGAAGCCCTTGCCCTCGCGATCCACATCCGCCACCGCGGAGATAACCCGCATGTCCGCATAGCCATTCTTGACGTAGTAGCGGCGCAGCAGCTCACGGTCGAGGTTGAAACGGTCCGGATCGTAGATGGAGGTCGGCTTCAGAAAGTCCATGAAGCTCGACTCGGTCGTGGTGATGATGCCACGAAGTTCGGTATCGGAGAACGAGCGGTTGCCGATGAAGTTGATGCCGGCAACCTTGGTCTCGGGTCCTTCGCGAATCTCGAACACCAAGTCGATTCTATTGTGGTCGAGCTGGATGATCTGGGCATCGACCTGAGTCGCGTAATGGCCTTGGCGCCGGTAAACGTCGAGGATGCGCTGGACATCGGCCTGCACGCGGGCACGGGAATAGAGTGCGCGGGACTTGAGCTGCACTTCCTGGCTCAGCGTGTCGGTCTTGACCTCGGTGTTACCCTCGAAAGCCACGCGGTTGATGATCGGGTTTTCGACAACCGACACGACCACCACGGCGCCCTTGAGGTTCAGGTGCACGTCCTGGAAAAGGCCGGTCCCAAACAGGGTGCGCAAGCTTTCGTCGGCTTTGTAGCCGTCGTATTTCTCACCCACCTTGAATTTCAAATAGGTCCGGACAGTTTCAGGTTCTATGCGGCTGTTGCCGGTCACCTGGATATCGCGGATGACGGTACCGTTCTGAGCGAACGCCTTCATCGGCTCTACCGTTGCGGCTGTGACCGTTACCGTTAGCACAGCCGCAAGGATTGTGAGGGCCGCTTGAACCCTTCTAATAATGCTCTTGCGCAGCATAGATCTAATTGCCCCTCTAACGCCGGTTCGCCAACTCAGCACGCCAAAATGCTAGTGCTAGCACTTTGTGACGCCAAGGTGGCTATACCCACCCCATACCCAACTTCGCAGTCCGCCTGTTGCCCCCCGGCATCACGCAGCCACTAAGGTACCCAAAAACTTGCTACTTACGGCAGACACTTGTGACTTTAGCCGGTTGAGGCTTGCCACTCCAAAGCTCCGCAACGTTATTCCACGTCACAAAAACCATTAGCATGAGAAGCAGAGCGAATCCAAACTGAAAACCCGTTTCCTGGGCCCTTTGGCTTAATGGCCGGCCAAGTATGGCTTCTGCGCCATAGAACAAAAGGTGGCCACCATCCAGCACAGGAATAGGAAATAGATTGAAGAGCCCAACACTCACCGAGATGAACGCTATAAGCGGAATCAGGTTAATAAAACCTTGAGTTGCAAACGTCTTTGAAACTTCGGCGATTTTTACTGGGCCGCCGAGAGAACTCGCGCAGGCGTTGCCGCGGGAAAGCTGCGCCAGGAACATAAACGGCCCCTCGACGATGCGCCAAGTGCGCCGCAAACCGTCGGCCGTTGCTGTGAATAATCCGGCGCTTTCGACCCTTGCGTTCGCGGCGCTGGTTGTGCCCATGACGCCGATTCTACCCACGCATTCGCCTTCGCTAAGTTCGGGCACCGCCCGCAAGGCCACGGATTTTCCGTCCCGCTCAACCGTTATATCGATCGGAGAGCGCGCATTGAGCACCACGTAGGAGCTGAAATCCTCGAAACTCCTGACCGCCTGCCCCCCTACCGAGAGTACCTTGTCCCCCGCTTTGAGTCCCGCTTGCGCGGCCGGCGTCCCTGGCTCGACGCAAACGATTTCCGCTTGCTGATAAACAATGCCGGTCCAGAGCACCATTCCTGTGAAAATGACAAGACTTAGCAGGAAATTCGCAAGCGGCCCCGCCAGCACGACGATGGTTCGCCGCCACAACGGCGCCGTGTGGAAATTGCCCTGGCGCTCAGCTGGGCTGAGCTTGTCGATATCCTCCGCGGAGGGAAGACTCGCGATGCTTTCGTCGCCCTTGAATTTCACGTAGCCGCCGAGCGGAATCCAGGCGAGCCGCCAGCGCGTGCCGCTCTTGTCGAGGAAACCCGCGATCTCCGGGCCGAAGCCCACCGAGAACGTCTCGACGGTTATGCCGAGCGCGCGCGCGGCGAGAAAATGCCCAAGCTCGTGGACGATGACCACTACGCCGAGCACGACCAGGGCTGGAACGGTCCACCAGAAAACCTGTCCGATCGCAGAGGATAGAAGTTGCGGCATCATTTCAAAAAACCTTCTCGCGCGGCGAGGCTTCGAGGATCATACCCAATCCGGTGAACCGCTTCCGCAGCGTCATCGCGAGCCAAGCGAAGCAATCCAGGATTAAGCTGCGAATGCTGCTTCTGGATCGCCACGGCGGCATTGCCGCCTCGCGATGACGGTTGCGGAAGCATTCAACCCAATCTTGCATCAGCCATCCGTGCCGCCACTTTTGGTAAACGCGCCGCTTGCGCAGGCGCGATTGCCTGCGCTCAAGACGCCATGCTGTATATTTAGGAGCTGAAACCGATACTTGCAGGGCCAAGGGGCAAATGTCACGGTTAGCCGATGACGGAGCGGGCGATTTGCCGCGCCCGGCCGTCCAGGTGCATCACCGATTCGAGGCTGTCGGGGACGATGCCTGCAAGCTCGGATTCAGCCCTGCTCAAGGTCTCCTCGACAGTGGCGGTAATCGCGGGGAAGGAGATGGCACGGCCGAGGAATGCCTCCACGGCAATCTCGTTGGCGGCGTTGAGCACGGTTGACGCCCTTCCACCGGCCTTCATGACCTCCTTGGCGAGCCTCAAGGCAGGGAAACGCACCTCATCGGGCTGCTCGAACGTCAAGGTTGCGGCGCTGGCCAGATCGAGCCGCTTGATGACATCGGCAGGCAGCCGGGCAGGGTAGCCAAGGCTGTAAGCAATCGGGGTGCGCATGTCCGGCAGGCTTGCCTGGGCGATGACCGAGCCGTCGCAATAATAAACAAGCGCATGGATGATGGATTGCGGATGGACGATGGCCGAAAGCTGTTCACCGGGCACGCCAAAAAGATGATGTGCTTCAATCAGTTCCAGGCCCTTGTTCATGAGCGTCGCGCTGTCGATGGTGATCTTCTGCCCCATCGTCCAGTTGGGGTGCTTGAGCGCGTCCTCGGGCCGGGCTGCCGCGATCTGCTCGCGCGTCCAGGTACGGAACGGCCCGCCCGAAGCAGTGAGCACGATCCGCTCGACATGCTTGGAGCCGACTTCGTCCAGTGATTGAAATACGGCCGAGTGCTCCGAATCGACAGGAATGAGCGTCGCCTTATGCCGCGCCGCCTCGCTCATGAACAGCGAGCCCGCCGATACGAGGCATTCCTTGTTTGCGAGCGCGATCACATTTCCCTGCCGCAGCGCCGTCAAGGTTGGCGCCAGGCCCGCCGCTCCGACAATCGCGGCCATGACGATGTCCGCAGAGCGCCGTGCCGCCTCCATGAGCGCTTCCGGCCCCGCGCCACACTCTATGCCGGTGCCGTCGAGCAGGCGCCGAAGCTCCCCCTCCTGGCGCTCGTCGGCAAGCGCCGCATATTCCGCCTTGAGCATGATCGCAAGTTCTGCAAGCTTGGCGGCATTGCGGTTGGCTGCCAGCGCAACGGTTTGAAAGCGATCCGGATTGAGCGCCAGAAGCTCGGCCGTGTTCAGCCCGATTGTGCCGGTAGCCCCAAGCACGCTGACGCGCTTTTTCATTCCCTGTCGCTCCGCGCTGGCGGCGGCATGCCCGTTTTTGTGCATTATCACTCCACACACCCCACAGCCGGGGCATTAACTTGCGCTCAAGTAGCGCAGAGCGCGATAGCGCCAGAAAGTCACCAAATCAGCAGCGCCCGGCCAGGAGCCAGGCGATCATACAGGACCGCGATAAGCCCAGCCCCCATGGCCGCGAAGACCAAGCCGTCGAGCCGGTCCAGCACGCCCCCATGCCCCGGAATCAAACCGCTGGAGTTCTTCATTCCAAAAGCGCGCTTCAGGAACGATTCCCCTAGATCGCCAACCTGGGAGACAATAGCAAGTATCACGCTGATAAAGGCCAGCATGGGCACCGAGGTGCGGCCGAGCCAGAGCGCGAAGAGCGTGCCCGCGACGCCAGCGGTAATCGCTCCGCCGAAGAGGCCTGCCCAGGTCTTGTTCGGGGAAATTATGGGCGCCAGCTTCGGTCCGCCGATGGCCCGTCCGGCGAAAAACGCGCCGGTATCGGCCGACCAGACCACGAAAAACAGGTAGAGGATCGCATAGAAGCCGTAATCCGGATCCTGGCGGATCGCAATCAGCGCAACCGTGGGCAGCCCCGCATAGTAGAAACCCGCGGCCGACCACCAGGTATCGGTCTTGAGCCCCAGCCAATCGTGCACCCAGAAGGACATCCAGGTCATGGCGACGATCACGCCGATTGCCGTGGCCGGCCAGCCATATAGCGTGAGAAAGCCCGCACCGATGACAGTCGCCATTTGCAAAAGGAAAATCGCATCGAAGTTGCGGCCGCGCACGACACGGCACCACTCCCAGCTCATCAGAATCGAGGCGCAAATAATGAAAAGGCCGAATGTCTGCGGCCCCGCATAGGTGGCGGTAACGCTGATCACCGCGAGGACAAAACCGGATTTGATTCTAAGGATCAGCTCTGAACTTATAGGCTTAACCATTTTTTCCTTGCCCGATAAGCCGGTGCCGAGTGCACGCGCTAACCCGCAAGGCCGCCGAAACGGCGTTCGCGCTGCCGGTAGGTTGCTATCGCACTTTCAAGAGTTTGTCTTGTAAAGTCAGGCCAAAAATTATCAACGAATAAAAATTCGGAGTAGGCACATTGCCACAGCAGAAAGTTGCTGATGCGGTGCTCGCCGCTCGTGCGAATGATAAGGTCCGGATCGGGAATGCCAGCGGTGTCGAACTCGGCCGCGAGGCTTTCCTCGGTAATGTCCTCCACCGCGATCTCTCCAGCCTTCACCTGCTCCGCCATGCGCCTTGCGGCACGCACGATCTCGTCACGGGCGCCATAATTGAAGGCGATTATGAGCTGGAGGCCAGCGTTCGCGGCGGTCAGCACCACCGCCTCGCGAAGCATCTTCACGATCTCGGGCGGCACATTGTTCTCCGAGCCGATGACCCGGAGCCTTACGTTGTTCTCATGAAGCTCGGCCAGATCGCGCTGGATGAAGCGCTTCAAGAGCCCCATGAGGAAGCTCACCTCGGTGGGCGGGCGCTTCCAGTTTTCCGAGGAGAAGCTGAACAGGGTGAGGTAGGAGATGCCGGCATCCGCCGCCGCGCGCACGCACTCCTTTGTGCTCTCCACGCCCCGGCGATGGCCCTCCGTCCGGGGCAGGCCCCGTTGCGCGGCCCAGCGGCCATTGCCATCCATGATAATGGCAATGTGCCTCAGGCCCGAACGCTCCTCGCCGGGCGCCTCGGCATGTTCTTGCACTCTCACAGTTCAGCCACCTATGCCTCTTCGCCGCTGCCCGGCCGCCGCCACCCCAGGGCGGCTCGCGGAAAGCGAGCGCACCCACGGAGATAGGTTTCTACTTCCGCGACGCGGAGGTCAAGCCCGCCGATGGAAGCAAGCCGATTTTCATGGGTTGCCTGCGCGGGTCGCTTCCGCCTTCATCGTCCCAGCGGTTGTTTCCGCCGCAGCAGGATTCTCGAAGTGCGTAACATCGTCCCCTCTTCCATGGGGAGAGGGACAGGGTGAGGGGTAATGCCCTCCGCGCAAGGCAGTCCCAGATGATTCCGCCGAGCGAAACCGCCGGCCGCAACCAGACCTAAACCTGCATGATTTCCTGCTCCTTGGAAACCAGGAGCGCGTCGATCTCTTTGATGGTCTTGTCCGTAAGATCCTGGACTTTGGTATGAAGCTTGCCGCTCTCGTCCTCGCCGATCTTGCTGTCTTTTTCCAGCTTCTTGATAAGGTCCATGCCGTCCTTGCGGACGTTGCGCGCCGCGACGCGGGCCTGCTCGGTGTATTTCCTGGCGATCTTCACAAGCTCTTGCCGCCGTTCCTGGTTCAGCTCGGGGATCGGCAAGCGCAGGGTGAGGCCATCGACAACTGGGTTGAGGCCCAGATCGGACTCGCGGATCGCCTTTTCGACCGCATGCAGGTTGCTCTTGTCCCAAACCTGCACCGTAATCAGCCTGGGCTCGGGCGTGTTAACCGCCGCCACCTGGTTGATCGGCATTTTCGCCCCGTAGGACGTATTGACCATGATCGGATCGAGAAGGCTCGTGCTCGCCCGTCCGGTGCGCAAGCCCCCGAACTCCCCCTTCAAGGAGGTCACGGCGCCCTTCATGCGCTTTTCTATCTCGTGGATATCGAAGTTGCCGGCTGCCATCTCCGTCCCCTTTTATTGCTGTGTTGGATCGAGCCTGGACAAAATTTAAGCCGCGGCGTCGCTTCCGGCAACGCTACAAACTGCCTCGCCGCGCATTACTTTTGCGATAGCTCCAGTTTGATGTAAAGAGAACACCACAACCGGGATTGCATTATCCCGCGCAAGCGCGATGGCCGCCGCGTCCATGACTTTGAGATCGCGGCTCAAAACTTCGGAGAAGGAGAGCCGGTCGAAGCGCAGGGCGGCGGGGTTGACCTTCGGGTCCTCCGAATAGATGCCGTCGACTTGCGTTGCCTTGAGGATCGCGTCGCAACCCAGCTCGGCGGCCCTGAGAGCCGCGGTCGTATCGGTCGTGAAGAACGGATTGCCCGTGCCGCCGGCCAGTACCACCACGCGGCCCGCTTCCATGTCTTTCACGGCTTCGTCGCGCGAGAAGGTCTTGCACACCGTGGGCACCGGCAGGCCGGAATAGACCTGGGCGGGCTGGCCCAGGCGCTTGAGCGTCTGCTCCATGGCAAGGCCGTTCATGACCGTTGCCAGCATGCCCATGAAATCGCCCTTGACGCGGTCCATGCCGCCCGCGGCACCCGTGAGCCCCCGGTAGATGTTGCCGCCGCCAACGACCACGGCGGGGCGGATGCCTTGCCGGCAGACCTCGGCGATATCGGCGGCGATGGCATCCAGCGTAGCCATGTCGATGCCGTAGCGCCCGCTTCCCATGAGTGCCTCGCCCGAGATTTTAATCAGCGGACGCTTGTAGGGCAGTGGCGGCATGTTTCCTCCGCGGCAGAAGGCTAAGGCACAGTGCGCCCGGCTAAGGGTACCGTCATCGCGAGGCGGCTTAAGCCGCCGTGGCGATCCAGGGGAAACTTACGCTTGGCCGGCGTCCGTGTCTCCTGGATTGCTGCGCTCGCAATGACGGCCACGGCGAGCGCAGGCGGTGGCGGCTACTGCGTGCCGGCCGCCGCGGCGACTTCAGCCGCGAAGTCGCCCTTGTCGACCTTGATGCCTTCGCCAAGCTCATAGCGGACGAACGCCTTGAGCGCGATGGCCGCGCCAACGTCCTTCTCGGCCTCTTTCAAGGCCTTCTCGACGGTCAGGTCGGGATTTTTCACGAAAGCCTGCTTCAAGAGCACGACCTCTTGATAGAACTTCTTGATGCGGCCCTCGATCATCTGCAAGACGACCTTCTCGGGCTTGCCGCTCTGCCTAGCCTGCTCGGCGAAGATGGCGCGCTCGCGCTCGACGGCCGCCGGATCGACATCCTCGTCCTTGAGCGCCAGCGGATTGAACGCCGCGATGTGCATCGCGACATCGCGGCCAACCTCGTTCAGCTTGTCCTTGTCGCCCGTCGACTCGAGCGCGACGAGAACGCCGATCTTGCCCATGCCGGGTGCGGCCTGATTGTGGATGTAGGTGGCCACCACGCCGTCCTTGACCTTCAGAGCCGCCGTCCGGCGCAGCGACATGTTCTCGCCGATGGTCCCGACCAGCTCTTTCAGGTGGTCGCTCACCGAAATCTTCTTTTTCGGGTAGGCCGTTGCGGCAAGCTTCTCGACATCGCCGCCGGCCTTCAGCGCGAGCTTGGCGATCTCGCCCACGGTATCCTGGAAGTCGGTGTTGCGGGCGACGAAGTCCGTCTCGCAGTTGACCTCGACGACCGCGCCCGCCTTGGCGGCCGACGCGATGCCGACCAAACCTTGCGCGGCAACCCGGTCCGCCTTTTTCGCGGCCTTGGAAAGCCCCTTCGCGCGGAGCCAATCGATTGCGGCCTCCATATCGCCGTTGGACTCGGTCAGCGCCGTCTTGCAATCCATCATGCCGGCGCCGGTTTTTTCGCGGAGGTCCTTGACCATACCGGCCGTAATCGCAGCCATGTGCTACCTCTTAAGTTAGTGCGGTGGCCGCGCGATCGCGCGCGGCCTAATTTCGAATGCTACTGCGTCAGCTCGCGCGCCTGGTCGACCCAATCGCCCTTTGCAATCTGGCCGTTGCCATGCAGCAGGCGGTCGATTTCGTCGAGGTTGTCCTGGCTGAAAGCCGCGACCTGCCAGAAGTGGAAGATACCCTTCTCGTTGAGCTTCTTCTCGTGGGCCTTGGTGATGCCGCGGATCTTATTGAGGTCGTCCTTCTCACCCTGAGGCTCGGCAAGCCCTTCAAGCGTGGTGGCCTCCCCCGCCGCAGGCTCTTCTTCCTTAGCCTTGGCTTCCGGAGCCTTAGCTTCTGAAGCCTTAGCTTCCGGCTTGGCCTTGCCCTTGGCGGCCTTCTTTTCCTTCTTCTCGGGCGCGGGCGTGGGCTCTCCTGCCTTGCCATTCGTGGCCGGCGCCTCGGCGGCAACCTCGTCAAGCGCGGATTCCGCGACTTCCACGGCTTCGCCGATGTCGATGCCCGCAACACCCTGGGCGCGCTCGATGCCGGAGATGGCTGCCCTGGCGATCAGGTCGCAATAGAGCGTGATGGCGCGGCCGGCGTCGTCGTTGCCGGGAATGGGATAGTTGACGCCGTCGGGATTGGAGTTGCTGTCGATCACCGCGATGACCGGGATCTTGAGCTTCTTCGCCTCGGCGATGGCAATCGACTCCTTGTTCGTGTCGATCACGAACAGAAGGTCGGGTACGCCGCCCATGTCCTTGATGCCGCCCAGTTCCTGCTCAAGCCGGTCGCGCTCGCGCGTCAGGTGGAGAAGCTCTTTCTTGGTGAAGCCCTGCCCCTCGCCCGCGACCAGATCTTCGAGATAGCGCAGGCGCTTGATCGAATTGGTGATCGTCTTCCAGTTGGTGAGCATGCCGCCGAGCCAGCGGTGGTTCACATAGTATTGCGCGCAGCGCTTGGCCGCGTCGGCGATGGGGTCGGAGGCCTGCCGCTTGGTGCCGACGAACAGGATGCGCCCGCCCTGGGCCACCACGTCGCTCGCCGTGACCACCGCCTGGTGCAGGAGCGGCACCGTCTGCGACAGGTCGATGATGTGGATCTTGTTGCGCGTTCCGAAGAGATAGCGCTGCATCTTCGGGTTCCAGCGGTGCGTTTGGTGGCCGAAATGGACGCCAGCCTCAAGGAGCTGGCGCATCGTGAATTGTGGCAGCATGTTGTAGTCCTTTTTCCGGTTCGTTCCTCCGCGGGGGGTCAATGGCGGCGCCATCACCGGAATGTCAAAAAGGGCCGTGACCGGCCCATTCAACACAATCCCGCGTGTGAGATGAGGCGTGTATAGTGGCAAATGCCTAAATTTGCAAGAGCCGGTCGCAAGCGTGGCGCCTTGCTTAATGCCCTGCCCGTGCTAAACCGTAAATATTTAGATAGGGTGCTGAAGGAAAGGGCCTGACCATGCCTGAAGATGCGCCGGAAACCATCGATGCCAAAGCGGATGTGGCGCGGCGCTGGGGCGGGCGCGTGCCAATCGTCATCGGCGGAATCGGCCACCGCGACATCCATCCCGCCGACGGAAAACTTGCCGCCGCTGTCCGGGGAGAGTGCAGGAAGCTCAGGACACAGTATAAGTCATCGCCTTTCGTTGTCCTGTCCGCTCTTGCGGAAGGCGCCGACCGCCTGATCGCCAAGACCGCGATGGAGGAACTCGGCGCGGACTTGGTCGCCGTGCTGCCGATGCCCGCGGCGGACTACGAGCGCGACTTCCTCACGGAGGACTCCAAGGCGGAGTTCCGCGCCTTTCTGGACCACGCGGTTTGCGTAAAGACCGCCGCCCTGCCGGCGGGGCCCCCCTGGAAGGCGGATGGCGAGCCGCGCAACGAGCAATATGCGCGCGCGGG
>Ga0182021_10005671_pt1 | contig 14815 bp, 7 predicted proteins | sample 612E3MmetaG_FD_120493 | JGI IMG/M metagenome (GOLD analysis project Ga0182021, IMG submission 120493) | Permafrost microbial communities from Stordalen Mire, Sweden - 612E3M metaG (Illumina Assembly) | ecosystem: Environmental > Terrestrial > Soil > Wetlands > Permafrost | place: Sweden... | reverse complement strand
TGACTTTCGCGGACCGGAACGCCACGACGGACGATCCCTCCGATTCCTCCGTCTTCGGGCGCAAACCAACCACCACCATCGGCGTCTCCGCGCCGTTCTTGGCGGCTTCGTGGCGCTGGTCTGTCAAGGACCGCCTGACCAACGAAGTGCGCGCCGGCGCGAACCGGGCCGCTATCGAGTACCGCAACTCGCTTCGTTCGCAGTTTGGGTTTGTCGCGATCCTCGACGACCCCAAGGTGCCGGTCAGCCAGCCCATGCTGGGCATCGATCCCGAGAAGCGCGAGGACGCCCCGCGCAACCTCCAGGACAACCTGACCTGGGTGCATGGCCGGCACATCCTGCGGGCCGGCGTCTGGTTCGAACAATACCGGCTCGATTCGGACGGCTTCAACGACGGCCCGCTCGATTCGCTCACGGTTCCGCGCTACACGGTCGGCAACCTGGCCGTGGGCACCGTCACGCAAGTCGACCAGCGCTTCAACATCGCGTCGCCCACCTCCGGATACGCCAGCGGAACCACGGCCCGCAGCCGGCTCTCCGCGAGCATGATCTCGGGTTTCGTTCACGACGACTGGAGGCTGCTGCGCTCCCTGACGATCAGCTTCGGGCTGAGGTACGACTACCTCTCGCGGGCCAATGAGCGGACCGGCTCCGCCATCGTTCCAGTGTTCTCCGGCCAGGTCTCCGACGCGGTCTACGACCAGAACCTGGCGTTCGCCTTCGCCTCGGGCAGTCAGCCGTTCTACCGGCGGGACTTCGACAACTACGATCCGTACGTTGGCCTGGCCTGGAAGCCGTTCGAAAGGCTCCCGCTCGCGGTGCGCGGCGGTTTCAACATCGCCTACCTGAACGACGATCTGCTTCCGAACATGAGCGTCTACGCGCTCCAGAATCCGTTCCAGAGCTTCAACGTCCCGACGGACCCGATCGCGGCCCCGGTGCGGCTGTCGCAGGTGCCGGCGACGCCGGTTCCCACGCTGCCTTCGAGCCTGACGCTCGCGTCCTTGCTCTCCTTCGCGAACGGCTACCACCAGCAGCCGGGAACGGTGTATGCCATCGATTGGAACATCCGGACGCCGAACCTGAAGTATTGGAACGTGGGAGTGGAAGGCGAGGTGAGGGGGGTTCATCTGGACGTGCGCTATGTGGGCAACCGTCTTGAAGAAGCGCCGCGCTCCGTCAACCGCAACCAGGTCATGCTGTCTCCCGATTTTCTGGCGGCGTTCGGCCAGGTGCAGGCGGCTTTGAAGAGCGGCGCTCTCACCAGCGGCTTCCCCGGCTTGCTGGGAGGCGGGCTGTGCGCCAATTTCAGCCTTCAGAACTGCCGGCCCGATCTCTACGCCCGGTCCCTGATTCTCAGCGGGCAGGCGGGCGAGCTGGGGCGATGGTATCAGGGCCAGGGATACAATCCGAATGGCGCTTACAACTTTCTGGGGAATCCGCTCGCGCCGCAGGGCATCGATCTGCTTTCGCAGCTCGGCACATCGCGCTACGATGCCCTGCAAGCGACCGCGGCCAGGCGCGTGGCGGCGGGCCTGAATCTCACGGCCAGCTACGTGTTCTCGAAGGCCCTCAGCTCATTGGACGATCCGCTGCCCGGCGCGGTCGACCCGTATCTGAATCTGCACAACCCGGCGCTCGAATGGGCGCCCTCGCCGTTCAACCTGAAGCACGCATTCAAGGCCACGGCCATCTGGGACGTGCCTCGCACGGGAAAGCTGCTCGGCGGCTGGAGCGTCAGCGGGATCGTGATCGCCCAATCCGGTGCGCCGTTTTCGCTCCTCTCGGGCGGCTCCGTGGTCACGCCCGATGGCGGCGCCGCCGGCGTTTCCGGGCTCGGCACCTCGGTTGCGATCTCGGACTCAGGCCAGAACACGGTCCAGACCTCTCTCACCGCCGGCCAGATCGCCGGGTACTTAGGCATCCGCAAGAGTCCCGCCGGCACGGTGAGTTACGTGAACGCTCCGGCGGGCGCGTTTCAGGAGCCCGCTGCGGGCACCGCGGGCAACCTTCAGCGGCGCATGTTCTCCGGGCCGGGTGCGTTCAACCTGAACCTGGGACTCCGCAAATCGGTCCCCATCGCCGAGAGCGCGCGTGCGGAGTTCCGGGCCGAGTCCATCAACCTGCTGAACAACGTGAACTGGCTGGTGGGCGATCAAACCTACTTGGGGAACGGTCAGTTCGGCAACAACATCACGCAGTGGAACACGCCGCGGACTTTTCAGTTTTCGCTGCGGCTGCTGTTCTGAAAGGCCGGCGGGAGGGGCCGGGCTGGCAGGGGGCATAGGCGCTAAAAAGACGCACGTTGCCAGGATGACCCCGGCTACGCGATCCAGTCGCGGCCCAGTTTGGATGCAACTTTCCGGAACGGCGTCTCGGGCCAGTTTCCGAGTAGCCGACGATCCACCCGGAACCACGGCAGGGGCACTTCCACGTATTGGCCACGATCAGAAAAAGGCAGCTCGGTCTATACTGGGCCATGCCGAAGAATCCATGGCAACCCCCGACGTGTAGATCGAGGCTCCTTTTCCACAGCCTCGCCGCAATCCTATGCGTCTTTCCTTCGTCCGCTTTCTGCAAGCAACTGGGGCAAGGATATGTCCACGACATCGCGATGTCTCCGGACGGCGGACGCGTTGCGGTTCTGCGGCGGGCGAGCATCGAGATCTGGGATTCTGGCATGCGCCACCTGATTCGCCGGATTCTATTGGAGGACGAGCTATGTGAATCCGTGCAGTGGTCGCCGGACGGTACGAGGCTCGCGGCGCGGCGCAGCGACGTCGACATCTGGGACGTGGAAACGGGAGCGAAGGTGCAGCAGGTCCAGGGCGGCTCCGGCGAAGGGTTGAGAGCGGCATGGTCCCCCGCCGGCGACCGGATGGCCGTGCCGGATGATTCGGGAGTGAATATCTATGATCTGGCCAGACCAACGTCGCCGGTTGTGACGGTTTCGCGTTCTCAGTTGGCCGCCAAGAACTGCACCGAGGTGCGGGAGCTCGCATGGTCGGCAGACGGCGACGTTCTGGCCGTGCAAACGTGCGGCGTTGTCACGATCTGGAGTCTTGCGGAAGGCAAGTCAGTCGCCTCAGTGGAGCCCGGTGGCAAAGGGCCGGCGCTGACCAGGGGCAGTCAACTCCTTCTCGCATGGTCGCCACGGGAGCCGTTACTGGCCACCTGCGGCAACGACAACAAGGTACGAATCTGGAACGCCAAGGACGGCACACTCGTCGAGGCGCACTCTGCCGAGGCCGGTCCGCACGCCGGTTTGTCGTGGTCGCGCCGGGGAGATCGCATCGCGCTCGCCACACGGCGCGGTCTGAGGATCTGGGAAGTCGGGTCCTATCAGCCGCCCCTCAGCACTCAGAGTGCGATCGCAGCCGATTATGCGGCCTTGTCCCCCGATCTGGACAGCGCGGTTACGGTCGATCCGCTAGGCGAGTTCGAGGTTTGGCCCAAAGTCGGCAGCGAAGGAAGCTATCGCGTTCACAGCTTGACCGCAGAGTCGGAATTTGTCGCGTGGTCACCCGGCGGTCAGCGGCTGGCCTCGTGGAGCGGCTCCGGGAAGGTACAGGTTTGGGACGTGCCGTCCGAGGCGGTGGCGTATACCTTTCGAGCCGCCATCTGGGGCCGTCAGTCGGTGGTTTGGTCTCCGGACGGCACAAAGCTCGCTGCCGCTGAGGATGACGGGAAGGTCACGTTGCGCGATGCTGCTTCGGGAGAGGCTCTGCCGCCGTCGGCCCCGGCCGGAGGTCCCATCTACGGCCTGGCATGGTCTCCAGATGGCTCGCGAATCGCTGCCCTGGGAGGAACCGCACTTCGGGTCTGGAGCCCGGCCTCCTTGTCGGCCGCGCGGGAGATTCCGATAAAGGCAATCGAGCTGGCGTGGACATCCGCGAATACGATCCTCACCGCGTCTCTTGACGGGACCGTGACTGAGTTCGACGTAACCAATGGTACGCGTACGTGGAGGTTCCCGCCGCCGTCCCCTTCTGTCCTTGGAAAAAGAGTCTCTAGAGCTTGGCTGTCTCCTGACGGACGGTCTTTTGTTGCAGGGGCGCCCACTGACACGATGTGGGCCCGAGCAGACAGGTATGCCCCTCCCGAGAAGGTGGGGCCGGCCGGGGGGCAGGGCAGCCCATGGTATTTCGACTCCCCCGACGGGATGTGCGATCCACTAGGCCTGTACGGGAGCCTCACGTACCTGCCCGGGCGCGTTCGGCGGCGCGACAATGGTTGGACGCTTCCACAGAACACCAGTTCCTTCGCGTGTTCGTATGACGGGAAATCGGTCGCCGCTGTAAACGCAGGCGGACTCGTCTACATATGGGACCGCGGCGGCGCCGCGCCCAAGCGCGGGTACCAAAGGAATCTCGGACGAGCTATCTACCCGCTCCTCAGTCCGTATTGGCCGGAGTTCACACGTTACGAGGGCGCTGTGGTGGACGTCACCACCGGCGAGCCGATTCCTAGTGCCAGCGTGCGCGTTGGCCGGTGCAAGGCTGTGACCGACACCGAGGGAAGATTCCGCGTGGATTGCCCCTACGACTTAGAGGATCGCATTGAAGCCTCCAAGTCAGGCTACGTCTATGCGCCGGTCCCGACAGGTTGGGGAGACAGCCTGGACGGCCCTTCAGGCAACCGCATCTGTCGCGAGATTGTCTTGGAGTTGCTCGCTGAGGCAACGGTAAGCGGGGACGTTTTCTACGCGAACGGGGCGCGGGCGCCCGGAGCGCTTGTGACGTTGCAGGTCCTGAAGGGGCATGCCAGCACGGTTAAGGAGACAACCGATCAGAACGGCCATTTCCGGCTCCAAGCCGCCCCTGGCGGCTATTCGCTATGTGCCGTCCCGGAGTACCAAGTGCACCGTTCCTGGAAGGTGCCCGAGCACGCGCCCTCAACGATTCCGGTCGCGGCCTGTTTCACCACCGCGGCCGGCGGACCCGCTGCCGCAGTTCTGGCTTTGAAGCAAGCCGACGTGGTAGGACCTCTGCGGGTCCGGCTTGGTGAGGAGCGGGCCTTCTCCATCAGGGGACGGATCGAAATCGAGGTGCCGAAGACCATTGACTGGTGGGAAGGGATCTGGGCTATCCCCCAACCGCTTGTGGCGTACAGCAGCTTGGAGGGGCGCATTACGCCGCAGGGGCGCTTCCTCATCGAGGGATTGCGAGCCGGGAGTTACATGGTAGTGGCCCGATCCGGCCGAGCCCCAAGATGCGATACGTGTCCCGGCGGGCCACTGTTCCAGGACCTCCAGCGAGTCGAGGTGCATCAGAACGTGAAAGCTCTCGTCATGAGAATAAGGCCCAACGGCGTCGTGACCGGGCGAGTGGTCGTCGAAGGAGGCAAGGCAGACCAACGGGAAAAGCGAATGGTATACCTGCAGGGTGATCTTCCTCCGGAGTCTTCGCTGTACACTCGGGCCGAAGCCGATGCCGAAGGCCGGTTTCGGATCGGTGACGTCCCACCCGGCAGCTACCGCGTGGAAGCGCAAGAAAGGCACAAGGAGTACGTTGCGGCGATCCGGCAGGACGGGCGCGCACTGGCTGGCGACAGAATCCAGATCGAGTCCGGTCGTTCGACGGACCTCGAGATCACGGTGCAGAGAAACACGGCCCTGATCGAGATAACTCCCTTGGGCGATCGGGGAGCATGGCCTGACAGCCCATTGTCAATCGCCATTCCGGAGAATGGGTGGGACGATCCTTACTCCTGGATACTAGCAGGAGGGGACACTCATACGCTCCCAAAGCTCGGGCCGTTGCCTCCGGGAACCTACTTCGTCATGGTCACCCAATACTCTGGAGGCGACCCGCCGAAGGATCAGGTGAGCCTCCATCGGCAGGAAGCCGTTCGTGTGGTGCTCAAGGACGGAGAGACCGCGAAGGTCGCGGTGAAGCCGATTTTGCTGGTGGCTGAATAGAGCCCTCTGAAACGTACCTGACGCAGCCCCAGTGTATCGCCCGCAGATCACACGCCTTGGATGGAGTCAAGTACTTTTGCTTTGGCGGGCATTGGTCGCTTCGAGCGAATTACGCGCCACTCGGAAATTGGGATTCTGGCGTGGTGGTCCCGAAGTCCGCTTCCGAGAAGTGTGGAACCGAACATGGGCCAGGGCTGGATCGGCGCGCGGCCGGTGTAGTCCGGGCAACGCGTTATTTTAACGCCCATGGCCGGCGCGGGTTTGAGTCAGCGGGGGGCTGGGCTGGCGGCCGGCCCGCCTACTTCTGCGGCGCCGCGGATTCCACCACTTCGAACGGAATCGCCGGCAAGGTCCCCAGCGGTTGGGGCCGTCCCGGCGGACGGCGACCGGAGTTCGCGGCCGCCTCGCGAGACACGTCCACGATCAGGTTCCCTCTGATGCCGGGCTTCGTCTTGCCGGGCTGTGCGCGCAGGATGATCGACACCCCTCCGGGAGCGGGCGTCACGCCCTGAATCGAGACCCCATCGGGCGGGTCGTTTAGCGCCATCTGCGTTCCCTTCGCGAACTGCGGAGGCGTGAATACCTGAACGGCGGCAGTGCCGCCCGCGGGGAGCCTGACCGGCCTGTCGATCATCCGCCAGGGGAACCCGCCGCCCCCACTTCCGCCGATGATCCGCGCCATCCAGGCGTCCTCGGCCACAAGGTGATGGTAGGCGAAGGCCTGCTCCATGTCTTCGGCCGGAACGGCAGCGTGGCGCACCTCGCGGCCGTCGATGGCAGCTTTCCCGATCAACTGCATCGAGAGCGGCAGTGCAACGGGAGTTCGCGGAACGGTCAGCGTGATCCGCACTTTGTCCTGCCCCGAGGGGACTGCCGCGCCGCTCAGCGCGAAGCCTGCCGGCGCGCCTTCGAGCGCGAGCGCGATCTCTCCGGCGAAACCGTCCCTGCGCAGCGCATAGACCGTGATCGGCGCGGTCGAGCCGGCGCGGAGATTGAGGCTCGAAGGGACGACCCGCAATTCGAAATCGGGCCGCGGATGGCCGATGCGCAACCGGTAGCCGTACTCGACTCCGCCCTTGCGCTCGGCGTCCGCCAGCTCCAGGTAGTAGGTTCCTTTGGCCGGCAGCTTGACGGAAATGAAGGAATCGGCCTGGTGGGTGATGAGCCCTGCGCCTTTATCTTCAAAGTCGTCGTTGACTGCCAGCTCTTTCCCCGCGGCGCTGGTCAGCCGCAGCACGGAATCGAGCGGCGAGCCGAGCCTGCACGCCAGGACCTCGGCCACGATCTCATCGCCGGCGCGGCCATCGAAGCGGAAGAACTGGGATTCGCCCGGCTGCTCGATGCGGCCGTTCACGATCCCCGGAAGCTTCACTTTTTGCGCCTTCTCCCTGCTGCCGATACCGGGTTTGGCGCTGGCTTCCCGCAACGAGTCCAGCGCGAAGGGAACGGCGTTCGAGGTCCACCCGCCCTGGCGCAGCGTGACCGGATAGACGCCTTTCGCCTGGCCTCTGAAATCCTCGGTGACCCGCGCCGCCGGCAGGTTCCAGCCGTGCGTCTCGATCCTGGTGCGCGACCCGGTCTTTCCGCCCAACGGGAAGACGCTGGCGATGAGCGGCAGCTCGCCGATCGTGATGCGATAAATGAAATCCTCGCGGCCCCGGTAGATCGAATCGTGGATTTCCACCACGTAGTCGCCATCGCGAGGGATCTCGTAGCCGAGCAGCGGGTCGGGATGGAACAGGTAGTGATCCGCGGATGCCAGTTCCTTCCCTTCGGCATCGCGCAAGGTCAAGACCGCCTGAAACCAGCCGGGAACGGCATCGGCGACGTAAGGGATCAGTTCCCGCGCGCTGGCCGCCACCACCAGGTGCTGCCCCTTTGCCGCTCGAAAGCGATATTGGTCGGACGCTCCGGGCATCATCTGGCCGTTCAACACGGCCGGGAGCGCGATCTCGGTGGGCGGCTCGGGTTGGCGAGGCGCGGCGCGCGCCGCAGCCGGCGCGCCGTTAACCACGTTGAAGGCCGGTGGCACTCGGACGGGTGGACGGGAGAACTCCGGCAATTCGCCCACCGAGAATGCGATGGGATTGGTGAGTCCGGCCGCCGTGTCGAGCCTGAGTTCCCGCCGGCCCAACGCCGCGTCCACCGCGACGGCGATCTGGAGAATCGCGATTTCGGCGAGCGCCGGAATCGACCGCCTGCGTTGTACATCTTCCAGCTTGTCCCGGATCTCCGCCACGGTTTTGCGATCCTCGTCCGTGAAGATCGGCTTGGGGGAACCGTCCGCCGGAGGCTTTTGCGAAGCGGTGCGCTTCTCGTTCAACTTCTGCATCCGATCGCGCAGTTCCTGAACCTCCGCTCCGCTCAGCGGCAAGCTCGCCCGGATTACTCTCGCCTCAACGCCCCGTCCGGATACGTAGGCCTTGTTCGCGCCAATCAAATACTGGCCGCCGACACGGACCTCGACGGTCGTGCCCCGGCGCCCTCCGGCGGGGTAGACGTATCCGGCGTGCGGACTGCGTTGCTGGGCCACCAGGATCGGCGCGAGGGCGATGGCGGCCGCCGCTGCCAACCGGGCCCTCGGCATCACATGATCTCCTTCAGCCGCCCGGCCAGCGGCAATCCATCCGCCGCGCTGGGCGTTACACGGGCCGCCAGCCCCTGGGGATGCGGCAGGCTGCCCTGGGGATCGATGCCCAGCAACTCGTAGATGCTGCCGATCAGGTCGGCTGGATACACCGGGCGATCCCTGACCTGTTCCCCTCGGGCGTCCGACGACCCCACCACATGGCCGCCTTTGAAACCGCCGCCGGCGACCAGGGCCGAGAACACGCTGCCCCAATGGCCGCGGCCACCGTTCCAGGGCGCTTCCCAATCCACCTTCGGGGTCCTGCCGAATTCGCCGTTCCACCAGATCACCGTGCTCTCGAGCAGGCCGCTGGCGGCCAGATCCTGCAACAGAGCCGCCAGCCCCTTATCCATCTCCGGCAGCCGGTTTCTCATCACCTGGAAATTCTGCTTGTGGGTGTCCCATCCGCCCTGGTAGTTGATGGTGATGTACGGCACTCCGCGCTCCACCAGCCTTCGGGCCACCAGGCAGGATTGGCCGAAGGTGGTGCGCCCGTAGCGGTCGCGCAGATCGTCCTTCTCCTGGGAAAGATCGAAGACCTTTCCCGCGTCGCCCAGGATCAATTCGTAGGCCAGGCGCTCGGCATCGTCGCGCGCCGCCAACTGCGGGTCGCCCTTCAGGGCGCGCCCCAGCGTATCGAGTTGATGCAGGTACTCGCGGCGCTCGCGCTGGCGCTGGTCGGTGATGCCCTCCGCCAGGATGCCTTCGACCGCGAAGCGCGGACGCGCAGGATCGCCGCCGGTGGCGAACGGCTTGTAACGCGATCCCAGAAAACCCTCTTCGGAAAACCGTCCTTGCGGCTCGGTCAGCACGATGTAAGGCGGAATCAACCCCTTGTATCCGGCGTTGTAGCCCTTGAACAGAGACACCACGGCGCCCACGCTGGGGTACACGTCATGCCCGCCCGCGATGCGGCCGGTCTGCACGGTGTAGGACGCCGTTTCGTGAGCGTATATCCCGTGGGTCATGCTCCGGATCAGCGAGTACTTGTCCGCCTGTTTGGCCAGAAGCGGGAGCAGTTCGCAGATACGGATGCCGCGGACGTTGGTTTCGATGGGGCTGTTCAACGGCCCGCAATAGTTCTCGCCGGCCTCCGGCTTGGGGTCGAAGGTGTCGAGGTGGGCGGGCCCTCCCCACATCCAGATCTGGATGACGGACTTCGCTCTGCCAGGGGCGGAGACGGCGCTCGCCGGGACCGCACTCGCGGCCCCAGCCGGACGGCCACCCAACAACACCGCGGCCGCGCTGAAGAACCCCTCCCGCAAGGCCTCCCGCCGGGAGATGGGCAGCAAGCGGAGATTGGTGTCCATGTCGATGTGCCTCCTAATGCCGGTACAGGAACTCAGTGCTGTTGATCAGTGCCCAGACCAGGTCGGCAACAGCCGCTTGCCCCCTGACCCCGGATGGGGAGTGCGCCGCCACCAGCTTCCATTCCTCGTCCGTAGGGTAGCGCGACAAGACCGTCAGATAGATCCCGGATACCAGGTCCCGCGGGTTTTTGATCTCGCGCATCATGGCCGCCAGCTTGGGTCCCTGTTGGATCTTGCGCTGCACGTGGCTTGAATTCAGCATGTGAAGCAGTTGCTCGTCGGAGACCCGGTTGTTCCGTTCCGATTCCAGGCCGGTATCGCGCGCCGGACGCCCGAACAGCTCCAGAAAAGGGCTGCTGATGCTGCCATCCGGGAGGCTGATGGCGCGCTGGAAATCGGGCATGAAAGTGTACGGCTCGGGAATGGAGCTGGAATAAGTCTCGCTGGTTCCCGTGATCTGGCCGAGAGCGTCTATGAGCGTTTCCGCATCCAGACGCCGCAGAGGATAGACTGCGAAGTGAGCCGCGGCCAAGGCGGGTTCGGCCCGCGGAATCGGGGAAAGCTGCCAGGTGGCGGAGTTGAGGATCAGCCGGTAGATGCGCTTCAGATCGAAATGCGCAGCCACCAGCTCGCGTTCCAGGAGGCTGAGCAACTCCGGATTCTCGGGCGGATTGTCCGGCCGGATGTCGTCCGGCTCCTGGACAATTCCCCGCCCCAGGAGCCAGTACCACGCGCGGTTGACGATACTACGCGCGAACCAGGGGTTCTTCGCGGCGATCAGCCAGTCGGCAAACGCCTCCCGCGGGTCCTGGCCCGGCGCCAGGTGCGTCCGGGTCCCGTCCGGGAAGGTGAGCGTGGCTTCGCGCCCGGCGCCGGGGGCCGCACCCGCTGCCGCGCCGGGGGCCGCACCCGGGGCCGCGCGGGGGGCCGTTTTGCCGGGGTCGAAGAAGACGATCTCCTCTTTCCATTCGTCGGTGTGCTTATACCCAATCAGGGAGAAAAACGCAGCCATCCGAGTCAGCTCGTCCGCGGGCCACCGTTCCGCCCGCGCTCCCATGAACGTCAAGGCCACGGTCCGGGCAATCTCTCGCGGCTCGCGGTTCTGCATGGCGCGATAGAAATTGACCGGCGGGTCCCGAAAGTTGCTGCCGCTGGCGGTGAGCATCTCCCTCACGAACCGGTCGTAGGGCTTGTTGGCGGCCAGAGAGCTGTGAATCCAGTGGTAGTAGGCCTGGGCGGCGTTGGGCCAGAGGTTGATGGGAAACTCCGCCTTGACCCGCAGCAGATCGCTCCATTTCATGGCCCAGTAGTCCGCAAACTCGTCGCGTTCGAGGAGGCGATCGATCAGGGCGCCGCGCTTGTTGGGGTCTCGGTCCGCCAGAAACTGCGCGGCTTCCTGGGGCGTGGGCAGCGTGCCAATGACGTCGAGGTAGGCCCGGCGCAGAAACACCGCGTCCGAGCACAGCTTCGCCGGCTGTATGCCCAGCCGCTTCAGATTCGCGAGAACCAGCTCGTCGATCTTCCCCTGCGGAGCCGCATCGGCGGGGCCCTCATAAACCGGCGCCAGCGCCGGAGCCAGCACGGGCGCGGAGATCGCAGACGTCACCATCCTGCCCAATGTTAACCCCGCCGGCCGGCGGGAGTTGCGCTTTTAACGTTATGGCAAGCGACGCGCGGGGCCGTGCCGCGATTCGCACCGTCCCGGCTCGCGCCGGCAGGGCCTTCTCGAACGGCAGGCCGCCCGTGGTGAACCTCCGGTACGTGTCGCCGTTCGGCGCGTCGAGACCGTGTTCCGCGCCCTGACGCGGGGCGAGTTTCACCTGCCGGACAAAAACAGCGGTCAGGTCTCGCGGCTCCTCAGACGCCTTCGCATCCTGCTTCGCACTATGAAGCCACGCGCAGAGCGCGCCGAAGTTCGACTGGAAGTTCGAGCTTCTGAAAGAGACGAGCTGGGTACAAATAGTCCTCACCCGTTTCGTCGACCACACGGATGAGATCGTTCGCCGCTGCGTCCGGGTCGCTCACTACCGGATACAGTTTTCGGACCTCGAGTGACGCGGCATAGCCGCGATTCCGGAGGCACACCGCGAAACCTTCTGTTTTGGCCCTATGGGTCCGCATGGCTAGTCCACAAAACGCTTTAGCTTTAGTTCTTTCTTTCCGATGCCCGACGCTTCGTACCAATGGAGCTCTGCTTTCCGTATCGTACCATTGGGGAGCATCACTTCCGCGTACCCCTTGCGTTTTCGCCACCGGCCTGGCCCGTACAGCTTGCGCAAACGGGGCAGTTCGCGAATGGAACTGCCGGCCGCAAATGTTTCCACGCCGGTAATGTCACCGTAGACCTCGAAGAACACTCTGCGGGCATTCTATCATCTGCTCGAACCGGAACACGGTCGTGCGCAGAACCCACTGGCCATCGACGGGCGTCGAGGTTGGCTGGACACTATCGGCGCGTTTCGACCATTCCGCACCCGGCCAACTGCGCCGCAGTCCCTATCCTCTCCGAAGACGTGCGTCGAGCCGGGAAACAGGTCGGCCAAACGTTTAACCAATCGGCGAGACAGGTTTTCGTCCAGGAGCAGTCTCACAGAGTGACCCGCCGGCCCACCCGCGCGGCATAGTCGAAGACCGCCCGGAAGTCGTCTTCTTCCAGTTCGGGGTAGTCGGTTATGATCTGTTCCTCGCTCATGCCGGCCGCGAGCCAGCCGAGCACGTCCCAGACCGTTATTCTGAGACCCCGTATGCAGGGCTGGCCGGACCGCTTGCCGGGTTCAATGGTAATGCGGCTCTCGTCCATAGTTCCTGAGGTTGATCTTACCGCCGGAAAGGGGGGGCCCGGCATCCCATCGCGGACGGTTTTTAGAACTCTGGCACTCCGACCTGAGCGGGGACCGTGCCCCTCTTACGTTGAGGGCATCGTCCGGCAGTGGACAAGGACGATGTTTCAGAAAGGGTCCCTTGTGGGACGATCAACAAGAAGCCGGGAGCGCCGCTAACGTGAGTGCCGCTTTGCCCACGCCGACCATCGCCCGCTATAAACCGCGACCACAGGAATAGACAGGCCGGCGAGTCCGTCTTTGCTCAGGCGGTCTAACTCGTGGCGTTTAAGCTCCGGAACGTAGCTGCACGAGACCAGTAAGACCTTTCCAGGGTCCAGGTATCTCTCATGACACCAGCAGGAGAAGTCATCGTACTCCCTGCCATAAACTGCCGCGAAGCCGGAATCCGTCCACCTGTTCGGACTGATCGCCGGTATGGCGTCTTCAGTCCACCAGAACCGAACAGGTCCCTTCTCGGAGAACCACTCCTCAATCAGGGCCCCGCGCTTCTCGGCCACGGCCGCGGTGAACACCTCCCATTCCATGAATCGGCCCGCCGCTCTCATCTCTTTGGCGAAGCGTCGTTCGCGGTGCCTGAAGTAGATTATGAGAACAGCACCAACAGGAAAGGACAGCACCCCGGCGATGAGGAGAAGCGGGATGCCGAGCAACGGGCCGAGCAGCGATTTCGGGAACGGGAACCTAAGCGGTCCCCGGTCCTCGGCAGCGCGCGCGTTCATCTAAGGGAAGAATACCAGCATCCGTCCGTCTCAAAAGGGGTAACATTCGGGACAGCCGCGGAACGCCCTGAAATCAAGACCTTCAGCGTCCCGAAAGTCAGTCCCGACATCGAGGCCAAAGGGTGGTCGTCGCAGTGCTGGGGTTGCTCTCGACATCGTCCCGCAGTTCTGCCCCAAACCGGGCAACGTTTTGCGCCTCTGGCTTGGAGTCTTCCGGTTGTGCGAATTGACCTGGCTAGGCTGTCGCTGGCTTCCTTCTGCCATCCGTTCCAATCAGGCAGTCCGTTTAGCGGCTCCAGTCGCTCTCCCGTCCCCGGTCTCACGGAGCATCGCGAGTTACCTTTTCGGCTACGAGGGATGCAAGATGGCCAGTTGCGCCGTCAGTTTCACGACCTGCCGCGCCAAGCCGTCCAAGCGCTTCGATACCTCTTCGTACTGCGCCTTTCGTGCGCTCAACCGCTCCTCGAAGGAGCGCCACGCACTCGCTTCTGTGCCGGACAGGAACACCGGCCAGGTCTCGCGGCTCCTCAGACGCCTTCGCATCCATGGCCCGATGAAGAAGGTGGGCCGAGATCGCAGGGGGGCAGCGCCGGTTGCTGCATGCGGTGCTGCGGGGTGCGACCTGGAAAGCTGGACAGTCGCGGATGCCGCTGCGGGAGCCGTTTCAGCGACTCCGACGCTCGAACTCCGCAAGTCACACGGACAACGGGCACTTCGGCGGCGACAACGGGCTTTTTGGTATGTGGCTGGGAGGCAGGGATTCGAACCCCGATAAGCAGATCCAGAGTCTGCCGTCTTACCGTTAGACGACCTCCCAACGGGCCGATCCAACCTCGTATTTTACCACGGCTGCGCCGCCCGGCACGCTGCGCTTTCAGCCACTGCGCTTTCAGCCGGCTCAGAACCTCTACCGGCCAACCGTCAGCAAGCTCGCGGCCCTGGTTTCACTGAACACCCCGGCCCCCCTGCGTTGAAGCCGGCCACAGAAAGGCGCATCCTAGAGGTATATGAACTCCTCTGGGATTCGTGCGAGTGAAATCACGCCGCGGGCCGTGTATCTGAACCGCCGGCGCTTTCTGGGCGCCGCAACCGGGCTGGCGGCCTTGCGTGCGGCCTTCGCAGCCAAGCTGACGGGCCTGGTCAAGAGCCCCTACCGCACCACCGAGCCGCAGACCTCTTATAGCGACGCCACCCACTACAACAACTTCTACGAGTTCGGCACGGACAAGACCCAGCCGGCCGAGCTGGCGAAGAACTTCAAGACCCAGCCGTGGACGGTTTCGGTGGAAGGCGAGGTCAACAAGCGGAAGGTCTACAGCCTGGAGGAGATCCTCAAACTCGCCCCGCTCGAGGAGCGCATCTACCGCCACCGCTGCGTCGAAGGCTGGTCGATC
>Ga0182021_10005670_pt1 | contig 14815 bp, 8 predicted proteins | sample 612E3MmetaG_FD_120493 | JGI IMG/M metagenome (GOLD analysis project Ga0182021, IMG submission 120493) | Permafrost microbial communities from Stordalen Mire, Sweden - 612E3M metaG (Illumina Assembly) | ecosystem: Environmental > Terrestrial > Soil > Wetlands > Permafrost | place: Sweden... | reverse complement strand
GTGAATTCAGGATTGTGGCAATCATGCCATTTCTGGTTTTAAGTATTGCCTCAGCATTTCTTATTTATTTTCTTCCGGGTTTATGGAAATGGAGCATATCACTCTTTATGTTTGTCCATATAACAATGTGTGCAGGTGATTTTTCCATGCTGAATTTTTATTTTCTGAACAGGCATAAGAAGATTTTTACATGGGATGATGCTGATCAGAAAATAGCTTATTTTTATGAAGAGATTTAAGGAAATCTGAAAAGACAAAAGACAAAAGACAAAGGATAAAAGATAAAAGTCGAATCGAAGATACTGACAGCCTGAAGTATGAAGGCTCGTCAGTAGTGAAGCGTAGACACTGACCGAATCGAGGCTGGACAGTGAAAATCGACGAGGCTTTACGTGATGGTCCTGCCCCGCTATGCTCTGACACAAAAAAACCTGCATTTTTTTAACTTAATCAAATTACTTTGTTATTTTTGAAAACTCTATGATTCTACAAACCAATTAAAAGTGATTGTTCAGATTGATTGAAACTTTAGTTTTCTTATCTTCTTTGCCCATATTTATTAGTTTCATATGAATGCAATGCCATTTGTAATCGGATCCGCTGCAATATTCGCTATTGCTTATCGCTTATATTTCAGTTTTATTGCTGCCAGGGTTGCTGTTGCAAACGATCTTAGTCAGACACCGGCTCATGCATTTTATGACGGAAAAAATTATTACCCTGTGAACAAATGGGTATTATTTGGACAGCATTTTGCTGCTATTGCAGGCGCCGGCCCGCTGGTAGGTCCTGTTCTTGCCGCACAGTTCGGATTTATGCCGGGATTTTTATGGATGGTTATCGGAGCTGTGATGGCAGGTGCTGTTCACGATTTTGTGATATTAACTGCTTCGGTGGAGCACGACGGCAAATCACTTGCTGCAATAGCAAAAGCTGAGATCAACAAAGTAAGCGGCAATACAACTACATTTGCAATAATCCTGATAATTATACTGGCTCTTGCGGGACTTGGTCTTGTTGTAGTCAACGCACTTGCAGAAAGCTCATGGGGAACATTCACGATAGCTGCAACTATTCCAATTGCAGTTATTATGGGAATATGGATGTTCAAAGTAAGGAAAGGAAAAACGCTGGAAGCAACAATCTTTGGCGTGATACTTCTCGGAGCTGCTGTAATTGTTGGTCGTTACGTGCCAGGTTCGCAATATGCATCATGGTTTACTTTCAATTATAAAACTCTGACAATCCTCATTGCTGTTTATGGATTCCTGGCAGCGGTTCTTCCGGTATGGCTTCTTCTTGTTCCCCGGGGATACCTTAGCTCAATAATGAAAATATCATTTATGGGATTACTGGCAATCGGATTGATTATTGTGGCGCCTGAAATAAAGATGCCGTTATTCACCGACTTTATCAAGGGAGGAGGACCAATCATTCCGGGCAAATTATTCCCTTACCTTTTTATTACGATAGCCTGTGGTGCAATTTCAGGTTTTCATGCTCTTGTAAGTTCAGGGACAACGCCAAAGATGGTAATGAGACGGGAAGATATGAAGATGATAGCTGCAGGTTCAATGCTCGTAGAAGGGCTTGTCAGTATAATGGCATTAATTGCTGCCACCAGTCTTCTTCCTCTGGATTACTTCCAGATAAATGTTCCGATCGAGAAGTTTCAGGCACTGCTGCCGAAACTTCATGCAATGGGTTTTACAGAATCTAATTTCGATATGCTGTCCGCCAGTGTAGGTGAAAAGCTTGCCGGACGAACAGGCGGGGGTGTCTCTCTTGGTGTCGGGATTGCATATATATTCTCATCAATTCCATTTATGAAACATCTTATGTCATACTGGTATCATTTTGTTATCATGTTTGAAGCATTATTCATCCTGACTACCATTGATGCCGGTACACGTATCGGAATGTTTTTATTACAGGATGTTTTTGGCAAGGTCTATAAGCCATTCCAGAAAACAAACTGGCTTCCGGGAAATATAATATGCAGTGCTATCATAGTATTTGGCTGGGCTTATTTTATTTATACCGGAACAGTTTCAACTATCTGGCCCATGTTCGGGACAGCCAATCAGCTTCTCGCAACCATTGCTCTGGCAATAGGGACATCATATATTATTAACAGGGGAAGAGCTAAATATGCCTGGGTAACAATTCTGCCAATGGCCTTTTTAGGAGTAACAACAATGACTGCAGCAATACTAAATATTAAAAATATTTTTATCCCGCAGGCCATAGCATCTGCGACAAGGGTTCCGGGAATTATTAATCTTATATTGACATTAAGTATAATAATTTCTGCACTGATAATTCTTTATAATGCAATCCCGAGATGGATCAAAGCTGCAAGAAATCAGATTTAATTGTACGGTCAGCCTAATACGTAAATCTCCCTGTGAACGTAAAACTTTATAATTCTCTAATGATTTACCAACCAGCCACTTAATAAAAAGAGATCCGGCAAAATTGCGGATCGCTGAAGAATTAAATCTTAAATCAGAATCTCTTGAAGATTATTTTCAAATTTTGGACATTTTCAATATATTCAGGTCGGTTTCCGTCAGAGGATAGCTGTATTCCTTCATCTGAACTTTACCTGTGAAATAAATTAACTCATTTTTACAAGCACATGCTTTTTTACCCATTCGGGGTCAATGTTAACTCCCATTCCAGGTCCAGTGGGAACTTTGATCTTGCCGTTTACTATTTTCAAAGGTGATGTCGGACATTCGTAAGGAACCTCAGTATTCGTTCCCTTGAATTCGTGATGAACTCCGGGGTTGGGAACAACAGAAACCAATAAATAATCATAAATAAATCCCAGTCCTCCTCCTGACATATGAGGAACAATAGTCTTGCCAAATGCATTTGCCATACGTGCCACCCTCATCATACGAATCATCCCGCCGAAATAATAGATATCAGGTTGGACAATATCAAGACCATCATTGGCAATAGACCAGCGAAAATGGACAAAGCTCTGATCCTGTTCGCCATTTGCAACAGGTATTGTAAGTGCATCAGCTACCTCTTTGATGTCTTCAAAGTGGTCATACATGACAGGTTCTTCAAAATAGCTGTATTTATTTTCTTCCAGAAGTCTACCAATCCGTATTGCATTGGGTACATCATAATAACCATTTGAATCAGCATAAAGTGCCATTTTGTCACCATACGTCTTTCGAAGCATTGGAATCAGTTTTTCCGTCTTTCCGGGTACTCCGGTATAATGTATGTCCTTTGTCCCTGCGAACTGGTAACCAACTTTAAACTTAAGTGCACGGGTGTCATATTCAGCAACTGCTTCTTTAATACGGGCAAAATGTTCTTCAAGTGGTAATTCGCGAAACTCTGTTGCTACGTAAATACCAACTTCAGGATTATGGGTTTCACCTATAAGGTGAACTGCTGACTTATTGGCAATGCGTCCAAGCATATCGAGAATTGCAAATTCCAGTGTCGCTAATGGTAATCCAAGGGCTAAACCATTAAATCTGAAATTGAAACCGAAAATATATACCCTTTCTAAAATTAAGTCCAGTTCGCGAACATCCTGACCAATAAAAAAAGGTTGTATGTCTCTGAGGAAAATCGGGAAAAGCGCGCTAAGTCCACTATGACCAACCGAGATCCCTTCTGCTCCATCTTTTGAACGTACCCGGCATATATAGCTTTTTTCAAAACGTAGCAATTCGATTGTATCTATGATTACCGGATTTGAAAATAATTCTCTCTTCAGAACAGGTTGTTTAAGGATTTCATCAAGCTTTGCATATCTTGCCTTAACATCAACTGGGGGGGTTGCCGGGGTTGCACCTGAGACATAAGAGGATACAGGTAATGCAGTGACGGCAAGACCTCCAACGACGGAAGTTGAAATAAATTTACGTCTGTTAGTTTTCATGATTACATTTCATATATCCAATTTAAATATTGTAATTAACAATTTTCAATCAATTTGAGTGATCAAAAGCTCTGTATAGGTTGATGTTTTTTTATGTAATCCGGATCGATCTCCACACCCAATCCAGGTCCTGTCGGAACATTTACTGCTCCGTCTTCGCTTTTAATCGGACCGGTATTGCATTCATAACTAACATCCGTTTCAAAACCTTTAAACTCAGGCCGGAATCCACCATTGGGAAGAACAGAAGTAAAATGAAAAGCATAAAGGAATCCCAGTCTTCCCGGAGACATATGCAAGGTGCATTGTTTTCCCCCACAAGCTTCTGCAATACGGGCAATTTTCATCGATCGGATCATTCCTCCGAAGTAGAAAATATCAGGTTCTATAATATCGAGCCCGTCATTGACAAGCATCCATCGCAACTGATGAAAACTCTGATCCTGCTCCCCGCCTGAAATCGGAACTTTAAGCGCATCAGCCACTTGCTTGCATTCCGCATAATAATCATATGGAACAGGTTCTTCATATCGTATGATTCCATACTGTTCCAGTAGTTTACCAACACGTATAGCTTCATCGACCGTATAGGAACCATTAGCATCGGCGCAGATATCCATTTTATCACCGAATGTTTTACGGAACAGAGGGATAAGCTTATCAGTTCTTCCGGGAGGGCTGTCTACATTATTGGTCATGTTACCGCCTCCAACCCTGATTTTGATCTCCTTGGCCTTGCATTTCTCAATCTGAGGTTTCCAGACTCTCAGAGTCTCTTCTGCGGTGCTGCCTCTATTTTCAGTAGCCAGATAAAATTCAATTTTAGGTTTATGGATCTCTCCGATTAACAGTCCCATCGATTTTTTTGCAATTCGTCCAAGCATATCGAGAATTGCAAATTCTATTGTTGCAGTGGGGATACCAAGTGCTATTCCCTGTAACCTGTAATTAAGAATATAAACGTGGTCAATCAGTGAATCGAGGTCACGTGCATCTTTACCTATAAAAAGACGCTGGATACTCAGGAAAATGAGATAGTGTGAATATAATCCCTCATGAGCTGCCGAAATACCTTCAGCTCCGTCAGCAGAACGTACGCGGCATAAAAAAGTTCTTCCATTCCTGAGAAGTTCTATACTTTTAATAATTACAGGAGAGGAAAATAACTGCCTCTTAAGAACCGGACGTTTTTCAATTTCATTAAGTCCGTTATAATCAGGATACTGGGGGTTAGTACCAGATTTTGTGGTGATCGCAGAACCAAAAGATGAAATTGGCAGAGCAGCTGCCATCCCACCTGCGAGAGTTGTCGAAATAAAACGACGTCTGTTGGTTTTCATTTATAAGTTTTTTAAAGTAACCGTTCACTCGTGAAAAAATCTTACCGGTCAATTTTATTTGAATCTTACTAGATGGTATTACAAATCTGTGACCGGCAAAACTATTTTATAAGATGATTAATACCCCGGATTCTGCCAGAATACAGCGGGATTATTGTACAAATATATCCGTACTGTCTGAAGGCAAAACATAACTCGCTATAAGTCTTAAATGGAAGGTTCAGTATAGGGACAGTAAGTTAATTCAAGTTTATTGAACCTTCTCTTTTGCCAATTTCAGTTTATCATCCTCTTTCACGATAGGCCTCAGGCGAAAGGAATATTCATATTTAGTACCAAGAAGCCTGTACTGCGGGTGTATCAATGCACCCCACGAATTATCACCACCCACACCCATCTGGCCCAGGTCAATATTTAGATTGATTATATCACGGGGTCTGACATCAATAGTATGAGTGTTTGCGGTCCTGGCATCTTTTCTGTATTGTGATAATTTCCCCGGTGATTCAAAATCATCATGAATATAGTTAAGTGCAGCAAAACAAAATAATGGCTCGCCGCTTACAAGAATACCAGTTCCATTATCGTTAGTTAATGCCAGCCAGCGTGTATCTGTCTTATACCCGTTTTCCTGGGGACGAATATACGGGGTATACTGATCAGCTACAGTACTTTCATAAAGACCGACATCCGCTGAAGTTTTTCTATCAACATAGTTTTCATGAGGACCCCGTCCAAGCCATGTAAGATTTGTAAATTCTGCCGGAAGCTGCATCTGCATACCCATCCTCGGTATTTCAGGAATTTTTTCTGAAACTTTGGAGAACATATTTTTTACAACAACATCAGCCGATCCGTAAATAGTAAATACGGTAGAATAACCGGCAATTTTTCCACCATCAGTTCCGGAAATGTCATAATTGAAACTGACAATAACTTTTCCCAGATCAGGCTGGCTGATATTAGCTTTAGTCACAACTGTTCTTTCTCCAGCCTTCTTCCAGATACCAAGCAGTTTATCCATGTTATAACCATAGTCGTTATCCGTAGGAGGACGCCAGAAATCAGGTTCAGGACCCTTTTTGAAAAGATCCATGCCTTTATAATTGAAGGATTCCAGACGACCTTTTACCAGATCAAATACCAGTTTTATCTCAGTCCCGCTTACCTCGAGTTTTTTTCCGACAGTCTTAGTCTGAAGTACCTCAATTTTCCCGGATTTAACCGGCATAGAGTTACTTTCTACAGGAAGTTTGAATTGCGCAGTTGCATAAACATGATCTTCAGGCACATAATTCCATTCATCACTTCTCGATACTCTGAGGTTAAGAAAATATTCTGCCCCCGGGACAGGATCAATTTTTTTAAAAGGAAGAAGAACAGCGAGCTCAGCTTTAGGTTTAATGTTTAACCCCGGAACTTTCCCTGATTGTTTTATAATGCCGTCAGAAACAATTTCCCATTCAAAATTAAACTCTGACAGGTTGGTAAAATCATATTTGTTCTTAACCTTAATCATTCCGGTATTAAGATCCACTGGTGTAAAGCCAACATATTGATAAACCTTTTTTACTTCATTCAGTCCGGGATGACCGGTCCTGTCAGGCCAGACAAGACCGTTTATGCAGAAGTTACCATCGCTTGGAATTCCTTCTTCCCCGTAATCACCACCATATGTCCAGTATTTTTCACCATTTTCATTTGTCTTAAGAAATCCCTGGTCAACCCAATCCCAGATGAATCCACCCTGTAGTTTCGGATATTTTTCTATAACATCCCAGTAATCCTGCAGATTTCCGGTCGAATTACCCATAGCATGAGCATACTCGCACATAATCATAGGCCGGTCTTTAGTTAAATCCTTTGCATAAGCTTCTATTTTTTCAATCGGAGCATACATATCACACCAGATATCAGTATGACGTTCAGGAGTGTTAGTCTCTTTTTCGGCGCGTTCATATTGTACAGGACGACTTGTATCTCTAGCCTTTATCCATTTGTAACCATTAAGAAAATTATGTCCATCCCCTGCCTCGTTTCCCATTGACCAGATGATGACAGAAGGATGATTTTTGTCTCTCTCTACCATACGTTTCATCCTGTCAAGGTGGGCAGCTGCCCATTCCGGTTTATCAGCCAGAGTTACATCTTTATTATAACCAATGCCATGTGATTCAATATCTGCCTCGCATACAAGATAAAGACCGTATTTATCGCACATTTCATACCATAACTCCTGCTGTGGGTAGTGGCTTGTCCTCATTGCATTGATGTTGTTGCTTTTCATCTTCCTGATATCCTTAAGAATAGTTTCCTCATCTATTACATGACCTGTTATATCATTATGCTCATGCATATTAGTTCCTTTGATAAGGATTGCTACTCCGTTTATAAGCAGCTGTGAGTTTTTAATCTCTACTTTTCTGAATCCGATTTTAGAGCTTACACATTCAAGAATATCTCCATTTTTATCTTTTAAACTTAAGACGAGCGAATAAAGTTTAGGAGATTCTGCTGACCATTTTTTAATCTCAGGGAAATTCTTCTCAAAATTTGCTGTTGCTTTATTCTCTGTCAGGATTATATTTTTAGATTCGGTATAAAGTTCCTGCCCATCATCGAAAAGTGATGCAACAACAATATAATCTTTGCTTTCCCCTTCAGCGCCTTTAAATGTAACATTGAGCTTTAGCAGTCCATCATTGTAATTATTCACGAGATCCCCAACCGCAAAAAAATCATTAATATAAGTTTTAGGACGGGCATGAAGAAAAACGGTTCTCTGAATACCGCTAAGTCTCCAAAAGTCCTGATCCTCAAGATAACTCCCGTCACACCACCTGTAAACTTCAACGGAAACTGAGTTTTTTCCTGCTTTAAGGTATTTGGTTATATTGAATTCAGCAGGCATTTTACTGTCTTCGCTATATCCGACAAGTTTCTCATTGACCCATACATAAAAGGCTGAACTAACTGCTCCGAAATGGAGAAATATTTCTTTATCATTCCATTTGGAAGGAATTCTGAAATACCTTTTGTATGAACCCACAGGATTCCAGCTGTGCGGAATTAACGGCGGTTTCAATGAAGCTTCGGTATTCTTATTATTTCCTGAATTGAAAACTTTCGCATACGTCCAGAACGGATAAGTAATATTAGCATATACAGGAACATCGTAACCCTTCATCTGCCAGTTCGATGGAACTTCGATATCTTTCCAGTCACGTGTATCATAATCATCCTTAAAGAACCAGTAAGGGCGCTGTTCCGGAGTTTTTACCCAGTTGAATTTCCACATACCGTCAAGGGATTTATAATTCGGGGAATTGGTTTTTATTGCCTCAAGAGCGCTCTGTTCATCAGAATAGCTGATAAGAGTTGAATGCGGATCTTCCCTGTTAATATTGAAAACCGCAGGATTCTCCCAGTCCCGTGGCTCCTTTTCCGAGAAGGGAACTTTTTCATATTTGCTGAGCTTTTTGCACGCTGAAAATGATATAGTTGCCATAAGGATATAAAATACTACTCTCTTCATAAGGCATTAAATTGTTAGCAGAGATAAAGTTAATAAAAAATGGTATTTGTTCAATTTGCCGAAAAGCCTTTTTGTTCAGCCAGCCAGGATTATACCCGGGATTTTTTTGAACCTCAGAATAATCCGGTTATCACACCATTTATATCTATGTCGATTTTTTCTGCTGATGGAATTGCCGGCAATCCGGGCATTCTCATTATTGTTCCGGCAACAGGGACTATAAATCCTGCCCCGGATGATAGTTCAACCTCTCTGATCTTAATTGTGAAACCTCTTGGCCTGCCTCTTTTATTCTGATCGTCAGAAAGTGATTTCTGGGTTTTTGCGATACATACGGCAAGATTACCGAGTCCAAGTTTTTCAATCATTTCAAGCTGACGTTTAGCAATAAGAGAATATTCAACATTATCGGCACCATACATCTTTTTACAGATTGTTTCAATTTTTTTCTCAAATGACCAGGAGAGATCATATAGTGGTCTGAAGCAATTGGGGCATTTGATGGTTGCTTCAATAACTCTACAGGCCAGATCAATTGCTCCGGCACCTCCTTTTTCCCATGACTCATTCAATGCTACAACTACATTCTCCGATTCGCAATGTTCAGTCAGAAGATCGATCTCAGCCTGAGTATCAGTATTGAATCTGTTGATTGCAACCACCGGATTGAATCCGTACATCATCATATTTTCAATATGCTTGTCAAGGTTTTCGAAACCTGATTTAAGGGCGGTAATATCTTCATTATGCAGATTTGATAATTTAGCCCCACCATGATATTTCAATGCCCTGATAGTGGCGACAATTACAACTGCATTGGGATTCAGATTTCCGAACTGCGATTTTATATTGAAAAACTTCTCGGCGCCGAGTTCACTTGCGAATCCGGCCTCAGTGACTACATAATCACCGAGTGAAAGACCTGTTTTTGTAGCAATAATGCTATTTGTTCCCTGTGCGATGTTAGCAAATGGCCCGCCATGAATAATTGCAGGAGTTCCCTCAAGAGTCTGAACCAGATTCGGTTTTATTGCCTCTTTCAGAAGAACGGTCATCGCTCCCTGGGCTTTCAGATCACGGGCAAAAATTGGTTTCTCATCAAATGTATATCCAACAAAAATATTACCTAGTCTCTGTTTAAGATCCTCCAGATCTCTTGCAACACAAAGGGTTGCCATAACTTCAGATGCAGCTGTTATGTTGAATCCTGATTGCCTCGGAATTCCTTCCTTTGTCCCGCCAAGCCCGATAACGATATCCCTGAGCGACCTTTCATTCATATCCATAACCCTCTTCCATCCAATGGTCCTCGGATCTATTCCAAGATTACCTTCCTTGAGCTGTATATTGTTGTCGATCAGAGCTGCAAGAAGGTTGTGAGCTTTTTCCACTGCTGAAATATCACCTGTAAAATGCAAATTTATATCTTCCATAGGGATAACCTGTGAATACCCTCCCCCTGCTGCACCTCCTTTTATGCCAAATACAGGTCCGAGCGAAGGCTCACGCAGCACTACGATTGCTTTTTTCCCAATCTGGTTCAGCGCCTGTGCTAGTCCGATCGAAGTCGTTGTTTTACCTTCACCTGCAGGTGTCGGGGTTATTGCCGTAACAAGAATGAGCTTCGCTTTCTTGATACGATCCTCATCAACAAAATGTAGAGGTATTTTTGCCTTATACCGGCCATACAATTCCAATTCATCCTGAGGAATTCCCAGCATTTCAGCTATTTCCGTTATCGGTTTAATCTTTGCTTCCTGAGCAATTTCAATGTCGTGTTTCATCTTTCTTTTATCAAATGAATTTAAATTATTTATTATTTGTAAACGTATAGATTTTTTTGTATATTAAATGCTTGTCTTTTTGGGCAAACGTCAAATTTAGAAAATTAATTTAGGGTTTATTTAATCAAAGTAATTAATAAAAAAAATCCTATAAGTTATGGAACAAAAAATCACAGGTTTGTATAATGATTACAGACAAGGGAGAACAGGTCGCCGGCAATTCATAAGAAAACTTACATTGTTTGCAGGCAGTACCTCTGCTGCATTAGCTCTTATTCCGGTTCTTGAAGAGAATCATTTAAAATCTTCTGCCGCACCTCAGGATGATAAGGAGCTGAAGACAGAATTCATTAAATATCCCGGTGTAACAGGAGAAATCAGGGCATTTCTTGCCAGACCAATAACAGGAAATAAATTTCCAGCTGTTCTCATTATACACGAGAACAAAGGACTACAGCCTCATATACAGGACGTTACAAGGCGGATGGCAAAAGAAGGCTTCCTTTCTCTTGCTCCGGATGCTCTTTCACCGCTTGGCGGAACCCCTGATAATGATCCGGATAAAGCTGCCACTATGATTCGCGAGCTGAATGGTGAGCAGACTATCAAAAATTTTGTAGCAGCCGTGAAGTATCTCAAAACCCACCCTCTTTCAACAGGGAAAGTTGGTTGTACAGGGTTTTGCTGGGGTGGCGCAATGACTAACCAGGTAGCAGTTAATTCTCCCGATCTCAATGCTGCAGTTCCTTATTATGGCATGCAGCCGACTGCTGAACAGGTTGCTATGATAAAAGCACCGTTAATGGCTCATTACGCCAGTGATGATGCAAGGATCGACCAGGGAATACCGGCTTTTGAAGAAGCACTGAAAAAAGAGAAAAAGGAATACCAGATTTTTATTTATGAAGGGACCCAGCACGCCTTTAACAACGATTCCAATCCGGAACGTTATAATGAGAAGGCAGCCAGGCTTGCCTGGAGCAGAACGGTAGCTTTCTTTAAGGAAAAACTGAAATAAGGAAATGCCGGTATGGACATGCCATGGCATGTCCCTACTTGGGATTTCTCCATGCTTCACTTATTGCATCCACAAACGGACGGCAATGGTTAAAAAAATATTTATAACCGCTGCATAGGTAGTTAAGTCCGTTTTCACCGGCAGGCGTCTTGATAAATCTGTTTTTTGGACACTCACCGTTGCACATAGTTCTTACTTCGCATTCAAGGCAAAATACAGGAAGCGTTTCAGATTTGACCCGTCCGAATGCTTTTTGTTTTTCGGAGTCCAGAAAATAAGATAAGGAATGATCATTTATATTACCCAGAATGTGGTCTTCATCAACATAATGGTCGCATGAATAAAAATCGCCTGTGTGCTCAACGACTGGGACTCCGCCACAATTTTCCCTGAAGATACAGAGTGTATGTCCCTGACCGAAAGCAGTTCTGGCAGCTTCTTCAAATATCTGAACTTTTATCCTGCCAATATCTTTGTCAACCCATTCGTCAAAAACTGCGCTCAAAAAGTATCCGAATTCTTTGGAAGGAACTGTTTTTCTGCTGACTCCTGTTGATGAATCATGTTCTTCTTCTACAAGCGGCAGAAATGTAATATATTCTGCACCAAGTTGCTTAAAGAAGTTATAAATTTCAACCGGATAACTTACATTCAAAGCGTGCACGACACAAAGAATTTCAGAAGTTACCCCATATCTTTTCAAAAGTTCATAACCCCTGATTACCTGCTGAAATGTTGTTCCATCCTCCTTTGTACGACGAAAGCTGTCGTGCAGGTAATCCGGCCCGTCAATACTTATTCCGGCAAAAAAACCTTCGGAAGCAAGAAAACTGCACCATTTATCATTGAGAAGTGTACCATTAGTCTGAATGCCATTAAAAATCTCTGACCCGGCAGGTTTGTGCTTCTTCTGAAGTTTTACCACTTTCCTGAAGAAATCAAGCCCTGCCAGCAATGGTTCTCCCCCATGCCACGAAAAATTAATATCTGTACCGGTGGAAGCCTGAATATGCTGTATAATGTATTTTTCAAGAATTGCATCCGCCATATGAGAAGTATCTTCTCCGGGATATAACCTCTTTTTTTCAAGATAATAGCAATACCTGCAACTAAGGTTGCATAATGACCCCACAGGTTTTGTAAATATCTGAAACTCACGGGATAGTTTTGTCATCGTCATCCCATTTAATAATATTCATCCTGCCAGGTTCCGGCATACTCATTTTTATCCTCCATTCTACAGGATAATAGTTATTGACCCTGTTACCAAGATTTTTGGCAAATCCCAGATTTATTCCCTTGTAAACAACAATAGTCCACCCCTTTGAGCGATTATTGAATGTGAAATTTTCACGTCTGAGATATGAAACAGCTTCTGCAAGACCAATATCTTCCTTGTTGAAAACCCCTTTTCTCATATTGTTTGACAATGCAAGATCGTGTGAAGGAAGATAATCGTTTTTCTTAATATTAAATATTTTTGTCCCGGTTTTGATAACTCTGAGATTGCGGAAAAGGTTCAGATAATCATCCATGTTGCTGTGAACTGCAAATACTTCATCACCCCATTTTAAAATTCTTTCTTCTGCAAAATCAGACCAGTTTTTTGCCATTTCAAGGTCAGCTTTACCAGGTTTAAGTTCTGACAACCGTTGATTCCTGACTGTCATTTTTTCTTGCTTCCCCTTCTTTCTGATAACTGATATAAAGAAACCTTCTCCCTTTATTTTGCCGGGATAAAAACCGTACCCGTAAATTCCGTTGTAATCTATTTCCGTAATTCCATTGAAATCACCTGTATTCAGCCGGACAGTTTCTGCTTCATGTTTTGTTATGAGCCATTTTATATTATTTTCATTTTCGCCGGGGTTAAAGGTACATGTGCTGTAAATCAGAATGCCGTTCTCTTTCAGGGAAGGCCAGATATCCATAATAATCCTTTTCTGACGCTCAGAACAGTGTGCGGCATTTTCAACCGACCACTCTTTAACAGCTGTATTGGTCCTGAACATACCTTCTCCGGAGCATGGCGCATCTACCAGGATTAAATCGAAATATCCTGATAATCTTCCAAACGCAGAGGGGTCATTCTGTGTTACAATAGTATTGGAAGAACCCCATTTAGTTATTGTTTCAGCAAGAATCGAGGCTCTTGATCTGATTACTTCGTTTGTTACCAGCAAATTATCGGGACCGATTATATCCGACAGATGAGTACTTTTGCCTCCGGGCGCACCGCACAGATCAAGCACCCTGACATTTTCAAGAGTTCCGGAAGCCTGTCTTACAGCCTGTTCAATATACATGCTCGAAGCCTCCTGAGGATAGTAACAACCTGAATGAAAAAGAGGATCGAGTGTATATGAAGGTCTTTTATCAAGATAAAAACCGGTTCTTGACCATGGAACAGGATCTGCATTAACAGGTATCTTACGCCACTTTTGCGAATTTATCCTTATGCTTACAGGGGAAGGTTCTGATAAACCCTTTAGAAGAGCTTCCGCATCAATATAACCCTGGCTTCTAATCCTATTTATGAATTCTACTGGTAACATTTAGGGAATTTAAATCCAAATGACGCTGAGATAAATACACTTTAGTTAACTGACATTTAATAATATAAGAAAGAAAGACTGATTAACATTTGCCATTCTTAAGGCATAATTTCCTGATTTTTTTCCGGACTCTTATTATACTTTTTCCAAAAATAGAAAACCGGTATTCCAAGAATAACTATTCCCAGGCCGGGGAAAGTATAACCAGGTTTATAGATAAGTAGGATTACCATAATTGTAACGGTCGTAATGATATAAATTGCAGGTATCACAGGATAGCCGAACGCTTTATAAGGCCTCGGGATATCAGGTCGTTTTACCCTCAGTATAAAAATTGCCAGGATGGTTAAAGTGAAGAATATCAAGACTGCAAAAATAACATAATCAAGCAGATTGCCGTATGTTCCTGATAAACATAATAATATTGACCAAACTCCCTGAACAATAATTGCAAATCCCGGAACTCCGCTTTTATTGATTTCCGCCACCTTCCTGAAGAACAGACCATCCTTTGCCATGGCATAATATACCCTCGGACCGGCCATTATAAGACCATGATTACATCCGAAAGTGCTGATCATAATAAAGATCGCCATTATAATTGCTGCATAATCGCCAAAAACGACACTCATTGCAGATGTTGCAACCCTGTCGTCGGTAGCAAACT
>Ga0182021_10005669_pt1 | contig 14816 bp, 13 predicted proteins | sample 612E3MmetaG_FD_120493 | JGI IMG/M metagenome (GOLD analysis project Ga0182021, IMG submission 120493) | Permafrost microbial communities from Stordalen Mire, Sweden - 612E3M metaG (Illumina Assembly) | ecosystem: Environmental > Terrestrial > Soil > Wetlands > Permafrost | place: Sweden... | reverse complement strand
CGGGATGCGCCATTTCCGGCACTAGTGCCATGACCGCGGGATTCGGTGCCATCGCGGAACCGCTCGGGACCCCAAGTGGGTACCCCGCGCGCGGCTCCGTTCAGAGCCACGACCGGGTGCCCTTTGGGCCAGGAGTGGTTGCCGGCAATGGTACCGGACCACGCGGTCAGAGACCTAGCCCCGTAACTGCGAGATCCAGTGCGGCGGCGGAGCCGCGACCGTAAGGGAGCGGTCCCCTGGCTGAGGACTGCCCATGACTGAAGACGAGCGGTTCATGCGCGAAGCGCTGGAAGCGGCGCGGCAGGGCGAACGCGAGGGCGAGGTGCCGGTGGGCGCGGTGGTGACCATCGGCGGGGAGATCGCCGGCCGCGGGTGGAACGCTCCGATTGCGCGCCACGATCCCACGGCCCATGCCGAGATCCTGGCGTTGCGCGAGGCGGCGCTCCGGATCGCGAATTACCGTTTGGAAGGCGCCACGCTGTATTGCACTCTGGAACCGTGCGTCATGTGCGCCGGAGCGCTAGTGGCGGCGCGGGTTGGCCGCCTGGTTTTCGGAGCCCGTGACCTGCGCTTCGGAGGCGTGCGCAGCAAGTTCCGGGTTGCCGATTCGGATACTCTCAACCACCGCGTGGAAGTGGTGGAAGGCGTTCTGGGAGCGGAGTGCGTGGAGTCGCTCCGCGCGTTCTTCGAGAAGCGCAGGTGACGCGCGGCGCCAGCCCGTGGCCGGTTACGGACGTTCCGCGACCAGCCAGTGGGCCAGCGCTTCGTCGGTGACGGGGAAGCAGGCTTCTCCCCACCCGTCGGCGGTCTGCACGCGGACCTTGACACTGCGGGCCGCGGGGGAAACCGGGGTATAGGTGATTTCGTAGGGCGTCAGCAGATCGAAGTACAAACAGCGGATGTGATCCTCCACCTCGTCGAGAGAGCCGGCGATCCGGAAGACCCCGCCCACCAGGCGGCAGAAATCTTCGAGCACCGGATTGGGCACGGTGGAGACCACCTGCACCCGAACCTGGGTTCCGGTAACCACAGCCGGAGTCAGTTCTTGCGGCGGGGGCGTGAGGGAGCCCGAGCGGTTGAAGACGATCACCTGGCGCTGGCCGAACGAGCCCCCGTACTCGGATAGGATGGCCTGCATCAGGGAGTTCCAGAATCCCCCGCACCGCGCGTCTTCGGGAGGCTGGGTGAACGTCTGTTCGATGGTGTCCAGATTCGCCGTGAGGCGGGGAGGATCTTCGGGGGGACGGTCGGAGCCCCCGGACTTCTCGGGCGGTACGTAGGGCTGGAGGCCCCAGAAGTCGGACCTCCGTTTCCAGGTCCGGCAGCTCAGCGCGCCGCGAATCCACGGCTCCGCGGAGGGCTCGCTGCCGCGGGGAAACACGAACATTACGGACATGGGCCGAGGGGGCTGCCACTCGTTAGCGCGGTAGGAAATCACCGGCTGGCCGTCTTCGGTGACCAGGAACCGCGTGCCCAGCGCGGCGGGATACTCGCCGCCATCTTCGGCGGCCATCAGCAGCCGCAGACGGCGGAAGTTGCGTTGGGGGTTGTCCTGGAGCATGCCGGCCATGTGCCACGGGTTGACCTGGCGCGTTTTGGCGAGAAAAGCCTTGATCCGTCCCAAACCAGCCAGGGCGCGCGTGCGCACGGGCGGGTGAGTGTCGCGCAAAAGGCGGGCCAGGGTCTCCGAGAAGCGCGGGTCGGCGGCTTCCCCCATCGCCCAGGCGGCGGTGACACGGAAGCGCTGCGAATCGTGCGCGGCCATGCGGAAAAAGTCGGGGATCACGACGCTGGCGCCGATGCGGTGGAGGGCTACCAGGGCGTTTCCCGCCACGCGGTTGTCGCCGTCATGCACGGAAGCCTCCAGCAACTCGCGCGCCTCGGGCGAATCCACCCCCCACAGCGATTCGATGGCGTTGGCGCGGATCCGCGGGTCGGTCTCAACCAGCCGGCCCTGCACCCATTTGGCGTTGCGCGTGCCGCAGCCGATCATCTTGACGGCTTTCGACCGGAGATGCGGGTCGGGATGGCGCAACAGGCGCATCAGCGACGGCAGAATGCGGTTTCCGTCGGAGATCTCGCTGAGCACTTCCAGCAGGCGGCCGGCGTCCTTGGGCCGCACCCCGGGGTCGTTGGATATGACGCTGTCGGCCAGACCCTTGGCGATGGTCGATTCCGCCGTGGCATCCACGCGTTGCGCAATGCGCGCCACCACCAGCACCTGTTCGCGCGCCAGCCCCGGATGGCACAGAACCGACAGCAGCAGACCGTGCGCCACTAACACGCCGATCAGGCACTGCACCGCGCGCGAGTCGTCCGCGGTCTTCAGGACTTGCACCGCGGCGTCGCGGAAAACTTCCGGCGCCGCCTGGAGTAACTCGTCGATGAGGCGGCGGCTGGTGACGCCGTCGCGATCGAAGTTGCGCATCAACGCCGTCAGACTGGCGGCGGTGTCTGTGGTAGACAGTGCAGGCACGCCCCTTACATCGGCAGGTGGGGCGGCGAGCATTAGGGCGAACCGCAAATCTTCCGGCCTGCCTACCTCACTTCTTCGCCGGCGCGGCAGGCGGGGCCGCGGGCTTCTTGGAGGGCGCCGCCGGGACCGGTGGCGCGGGTGCCGGGCCGATGCGCTTGATGGTGACGCCGATCAGCTTGGGCGGGTTCTTCGCCAGGTAGCCCACGCGATCGATCACCGGCACCCGGGAAATCTCCTTCACCACGCTTTGGCCGTCTACCACCTGGCCGAAAATGGTGTATCCGCCGTCCCACGGTTGGGCTGCCACCTGGGTGATGAAGAACTGGCAGGCGCCGGAATCGATGCTTCCGGTGTTGGCCATGGCCAGCCGGCCGGGCTGATCGAACTTGAGATCGGGACGGACTTCGCCCTTGATCGTGAACCCGCAATTGTGATCCCCATTGGCGACGGCGCTGCCGGTCTGGATCATCTGGTCCATCATGATGCGGTGGAAGCCGATGTTGCTGTACAGCGGCCGCCGCACCATCGCGCCGGTTTTCGGGTCCTTCCACGCCTTGGCGCCGTTGGCCAGGGCCACGAAGTTCTTCACCGTGTTGGGCGTCTCCTTTTCGAACAGCCTGGCGGTGATGGCGCCCATCTGGGTATTGAGGATGGCATACAAGCCATCCGCAAGCTGGGGCGCGGCGGCCGGCGGGGCGGGGGTATTGGACGGCGGGGCCTGGGCAAACGCGCAGACAGCCGCGCAAATCAAAGTAGATAACCGTTTCATCTGGATTCTCCGCTAAGAAGCCATTCTATACGGAACCGCGGTTGTCAAGGGGAACGGCCGGGACGCGGGTGGGCGGGACGCGGGTGGACGGAACACGCGTGGACGGGACACGCGTGGTGGGCGGGACGCGGGTGGACGGAACACGCGTGGACGGAACACGCGTGGACGGGACACGCGTGGACGGGACACGCGTGGACGGGACACGCGTGGGCGGGACGCGCGTGGGGGGCGGGACGCGTGGGCGGGGCGCGCGTGGACGGGGCGCGCGTGGACGGGGCGCGCGTGGACGGGGCGCGCGTGGACGGAAACCGCCGCGGGCGGTAAACCGCGCGCCCCTTACCCCCGGCTACCCGCAAAGGGTGGGCTCTCGCTTCCGGGGCTGGAGTCCGATAAGGGTACTGAGGAGTGCTCTGACCGCCGCATGACCACTTTGCGACTTCGTGTGCTGTTCGTGACGCTGGGCGGATGCATGTCCGCCGTCCTGGCTTCGGCGCAGACGGACGCCGGGTCCAAACCGGCGGGCGACCAGGCGCTGTTCGGCGATCTCCCCACGGTGGAGGCCGTGGCGCTGCATGCCCAGACACTGGCGGAAGCTCCCGCCAACGTTACCGTGATCACCGCGGCGGAGATTCAAAAGTACGGGTACCGGAGTCTGGCGGACGCGCTGGCTTCGGTGCGCGGGTTCTACGTGACTTACGATCACACGTACCACTATGCCGGCGTCAGCGGCATCTCGCTGCCGGGCGACTTCAACACGCGGTTTCTGGTGATGTTGAACGGCCATCCGCTGACCGACAACATTTACGATTCCAACGGGTTTTTCGCCCAGGATTTCGGGCTGGACATGGACCTAGTGGAGCGCATCGAGATCATTCGCGGCCCCACTTCGGCGCTCTATGGCTCCAACGGCATGCTGGCCAATATCAACGTGGTGACCCGGTCGCCAGTGGACGGCGAACGCCTGCGCCTTTCGACGGAAGTGGATTCGGCGGGCGAACGCAAACTGACGGCATCGTCCTCCTTGTACCTGGGCAAAGGCGCCAACCTTCTGCTGGCGGGCTCGCTGTTTCAGGATACCGGCGCGCCGTCTTCCGGAGTGGTATCGAATGCGGATGGCGAGCGCGCCTACCACACCTTCGCCAACCTCATTTGGCGCCACTGGAGCTTCACGGCGTACTTCAACAACCGCGACAAGCAGCCGCCCATCGGCGTGGGGACAAGTCTGTCGGGAGACCCCGCGCAGCACGTGGTGGACAGCCGCGACCTGGTGGGAGCCACCTACACGCGCCAGGCCGGGGGCGGCGAGATCCGCTGGCAGGCGTTCTACGACCGCTACCGCTATCGCGACCTGTTCGACTACCCGGTGGACGGCGCCGGAGAGCAGGTGGAGAGCATGCGCGACTACAACCAGGGAGACCGCATCGATTCGCAGTTCACGTATGCGGTTCCGCTGGCGCGGGTGGGCACGCTCACCGCCGGGGTCGAGGGGTTCCTGGACCTGCGCGCCATGCAGTACAACCTGGTGGATGGCGTGCGGCAGGACATAGCCGGCCGGAACAATGGCGGCGGAGCGTTGTTCGCGCAGCAGGAATGGAAGCTTGGGGGCCGCTGGACGTTGCACGGCGGGCTGCGCCTGGACGAGACGCGCAACTTCGGCCACTTCCTTTCGCCCCGCCTGGCGGCGGTCTGCCAGTATTCCCCGCGGACGGTTTACAAACTGGTGTACGGGCATCCCTTCCGCAACCCCAGCGCCTTCGAGCAGTACTACAACGACGGCGGGCTATCCTACCTGGCGGCCCCGCCGCTCCAGCCCGAAAGCGCGCACACGTTTCAGGGCTCGATGGAACGCCGCGTGGGGCGCGGTTGGACGCTGACGGCGGCCGGGTTCCACTATCTGATTCAGCACGTCATCGAAGCCGTGAGCGCCGAGGATGGCGTCCAGCAGTACCGCAACACCGGAGAGATCCGCACCACCGGCGGTGAACTGGAACTGTCGGGCAAGTTGTCGCGTGGAATCGACGTCACGGCCAGCGCGGTCTGGCAGAACGCGGCCGGCGGCCAGCCATCGGCGTGGCTTTCCAATTCCCCCCGCCAGCTTGCCAAATTCCGCGTGGGCATTCCAGCCGGCCGGCGCCTGTTCGCCAGCTCCGAGTGCCAGTACATTTCGGCGCGGGCGGCCGTTATGGGGGGACGTCTGGGCGGCTTTCTGCTCGCCGGAGCGGCTGCCACCCTGCGTCTCAACGCGCGATTCGACCTGGTGGCGGGGGTGCACAACCTCTTCGACCGGCGGAGCGAAGACCCCATCTCGCTGACGGTGGACCGGATACCGGGAGATGGCCGGTCGGTTTTTCTCAAACTGGTCCTGAGGGTGTGGGAATGAGAGGCGCATGGGCAACCGCCTTCTTCGCGCGGGTGGTGCTGGCGGCGGTCGTCGCCGAGCCGGTTCCGGGTTCGGTGGTGGTGGTCGCCGAGAGCGGAGTGCCCGCCTACGGCGAGGCGGTGGAGGGGCTGACCGGGGGCTTGGGCCCTGGCGTGGCGCGGGTAGTGGATCTTCGCGGCGCCAGCGCAGCGGGCGATCTGAGCCGGTCGCTGGGAGCCCGGGAAACGCGAGTGGTGGTGGCGGTGGGAAGCCGCGCCCTGGCCGAGTTGCGGGCGCGCCGCACGGCGCTGCCCGTGGTGGCCACCATGGTGCTGCGCGGCCCCCTGCCGGAAGGCGCCGGGCAGATCGATCTGGACGTGCCGCTGGGCGCGCAACTGGCGGCCATTCGCGGGCTGCTGCCGCGGTCGTCGCGGGCGGGGGTCATTCGCAACCCGGACCGTTCGCGCTATTCCGCCGAGGCTCTCGAAAGCCAGGGGCGCAAGGAGGGCTACATTCTGGTGGTGGCGGATTGCGAGGGGCCCGGCCATCTGCTCAAAGTCATCGGAGCGCTGAAGGGCAAAGTGGACTTCCTGCTGTGTCTGCCCGATCCGGACCTCTATAACGCGGTGACCATTCAGCCCCTGGTGCTGGCGGCCATCGAGTACCGGCTGCCCATCGTGGGGTTCTCCCCGGCGTTCGTGCGCGCCGGCGCCGCTGTGGGGGTCTATCCCGACTACCGGGCGCTGGGCCGGCAGGCGGCGGAAATGGCGCTACGCATCGAGCGCGGAGAGAACTCCGGCGGCGAGGAGTATCCCTCCAGGCTGCAGGTGGCGGTCAATCAGCGGGTGATCCGGTTGCTCGGCCTGGACCTGCGAATTCCGGCTGGCGCGGAGGTATTCCGATGATGAGGGCCTTCCGCAGCAGCCTATGGCGGCGGATGCTGTCCGCCAGCCTGGCGCTGTACGCGGTCCTGCTGGTGGGCCTGACCGGCCTGTTCCTGTGGACCTTCAGCCACGATATGGAATACCAGATAGCCGGACGGGCGCAGGCCCTGGCCGACCTTCTGGCGGGGCAGAGCCGGTTCCCCATGCTGGTGGGCGACCGCGCCGAATTGGAGCGGATCGCCCGCAACGCAGTGGCCACCGACGAAGTCCTATTTGTGGAACTGACCGACCGCGAAAGCGGCCAGCCGGTGCGGGCCAGCCGGCCCGGATTCCGGCGCTCCAGCGGCTCCTGGGTGGAGGCGTCCGAGCGGGTGGGCAGGCCGGAAGCGGTGGAGCATATCGGGTGGGAAGCCTCCAGCCGCACGCTGGCCGACGTGGGCGGCGTGCGGATTCTGTTTTCCACCGAGCGGTACCAGGCCGCGCGGAAGCGCGTCGCCTGGATGACGGCGGGCATAGCGGGCGCCTGCCTGCTGTTCGGCGCGGCCGTGCAGACCCTCCAGTTACGCGCCCTGCTGCGCCCCCTGCGGGCGCTGACCGAGTTCACCGGCAAGGTGGCCGAGGGTGGGCTCGAAGGGCGGGTGAAGGTGGAGCGGATGGACGAGGTGGGCCGCCTGGCGATGGCCTTCAACAACATGGTGGAGCGTTTGGGGGTCACGCTGGTTTCCAAACGGGAAGCCGAGGCCGCCAATGCCGCCAAGGGACGGTTTCTGGCTGGTATGAGCCACGAACTGCGGACGCCGCTGAACGCCGTGATCGGGTACAGCCAGTTGCTGCAGGAAACCTGCCAGGACCGCGCCATCGACGGGCTTACACCCGATCTGCAGAAAATCGAGCGCTCCGGCGTGGTGCTGCTCGAACTGGTGAACCAGGTGCTGGAATACTCGCGGACGGAGGCCGAGCGGGTGCAGTTGCGCGCCGAAGCCTTCGACGCGCGCGCGGTGGTCGACGATGTGGTTTCGAGCGTCGCTCCCCAGGCCGCGAAGAACCGCAACCGCGTGCATGCCATCGGCGAGCCCGCGCCGTTCCCGGTTTCGACCGACCCCCTGAGGTTCCGTCAAAGCCTGTTGAACCTGGTGGCCAATGCGTGCAAGTTCACCGAGGGCGGCGAGGTCTCGGTGGAGTTGCGGCGCGAGCCGCCGCCCTGGGAAGGCTGGCTCGCGGTGAGCGTGCGGGACACGGGGATCGGCATCGGCGCGGAGCAGCAGGCCAGGCTGTTCCAGGCGTTCAGCCAGGCCGACGCATCCACCACGCGCAAGTACGGCGGCTCCGGTTTGGGCCTGGCCATCAGCCGGAAACTGTGCCGCCTGATGGGCGGGGACATTTCGGTCGAAAGCGAGTCGGGGAAGGGCTCGAATTTCACCATGAGGCTGCCGGCGCAGCTCCCGCGCCAGCCCGGAGAGGAGGGCCATGCCGCAACAGAAGCGGTTGCTGGTGGTCGATGACGACGACCTGAACCGCGACATGCTCGGCCGCAGGCTGTTCCGCAGCGGGTACGAAGTCCGCCTGGCGAGCGGCGGCCAACAGGCGCTGGAGATTCTGGCCGGCGAACGCATCGACCTGGTCCTCCTGGATTCGATGATGCCCGGGATGAGCGGCCTCGAGGTGTTGCGGGAGATCCGCAAGACCCGGCCGGCGTCCGAGTTCCCGGTCGTCATGGTATCCGCCAACCAGGAAAGCGAGGAAGTGGTTGCCGCGCTGCGCGCGGGCGCCAACGACTACATCGTCAAACCGGTGGACTTCGCGGTGGCCCAGGCACGCATCGAGGCAGGACTCAGGCTGGCCGCCAACGACCGCGAGCAGCGGCGCCAGATGGAACTCTACCGCCTGGCATCCGTGGCCAGCGACCAGGGCCTGTGGGACTGGGACCTCCAGTCGGGCGCCATCGAGTACTCCGGGCGCTGGAAGGACATGCTGGGTTTCGGGGCGAACGAAATCTCCTGCGGCCCGGAGGAGTGGTTCGGCCGCATCCACCCCGACGACCGGCGGAGGGTGAAAAACGAAGTGCGCGTCCACCTGGAAGGCGGCGCCGACCACCTGGTATCGGAATACCGCATGCGCCACCGTGACGGAAGCTGGCGCTGGTTCGAGAACCGCGCGGGCGCCGCTCGCGACGAGCGGGGCACGCCCATCCGCCTGGTGGGGTGCCACACCGACATCACCGCCCGCAAGACCGTCGATCCGCTGACGTCGCTCCTCAACCGGGCATGGCTGGAAGAAGAGCTGAGCGAACTGGAGAGCAACCACCAGCCGGCGGCGCTCCTGCTGTTCGATCTGGAAGGATTCGGACGGGTCGAGGAGAGTCTGCCCGCGGGAGGCGCGGGACCCTTCCTGGCGGCCCTGGCCGGCAGGTTGCGCGAGATGCCCGAAGCCGCGGTTTCGGCCGCGCCGCTGGTGCGCTCCTCCGATCACGAGTTGGCCGTGCTGCTGGCGGGCGAAAGGGCGCCCGAGGAGGCCGGGAGGCTGGCCACGCGGATTCAGGCGGCGTTGAACGAACCCGTGGTTCTGGACGGCCACACGCTGTTCGCCGAGGCACATGCCGGCATTGCCATCGCCTCGCGCACCGAACCAGCCCGCGCGCTGATCCACAACGCGCACGCCGCCATGCGCCACGCCCGCGAGCGGGGGGACGAGAGAGTCGAGGTCTTCCACAAAGGGATGCGCCAACAGGATCTCGAAGAGCTCCGGCTGGATGCCGACCTGCGCCGCAGCCTGGACGAACAGGGCTTCGTCCTGCACTACCAGCCCAAGGTCTCCATCGAAGACGGCGCCATCCGCGGTTTCGAAGCGCTGCTGCGGTGGCGCCGCTCGGCGGCCGGGCTGGTCCAGCCCGAGCACTTCATCCCCCGGGCGGAGCGCACCGGGTTGATCGTCGCCATCGGCAAACTGGTGCTGGAGCGCGCCTGCCACGACACCGCCGAGGTGCGCCGCCAGTTCCCGCATGTCACCGTGAGCGTGAATGTCTCCGGACGCCAGTTCGCCTAGCCGCAACTGCTGGACCACGTGCAAGAAGCCCTCAACGCCTCGGGATTGCCACCCTCCGCCTTGCGCCTGGAAATCACCGAGACGGCGGTGATGAAAGACCCCGAGAACGCTCTCGCCACGCTGCACCGCCTGCGGCAGATGGGCGTGGGACTGAAACTCGACGATTTCGGCACCGGCTACTCCTCGCTCACGTACCTGCACCGGTTCCCCATCGACACCCTCAAGATCGACCGCTCGTTCGTGATGCGGCTGCCCTCGGCGGCGGAGAGCGTGGCCATCGTTCGAGCCATCCTGACACTGGCCCGGTCGCTCGAAATCGACGTGGTGGCGGAAGGCGTGGAAACCGGGCGGCAGGCCCAACTGCTGCGCTCCATGGGTTGCGAATACGGCCAGGGATTCTGGTATTCGCGCCCGGTCGACCTGGCCACCCTGCGGGAGTTGCTCGCAGGCCGCATCCTGCCGCGGCCGGAGCGCGCTACCTCCGTCGGGCCGCCGGTCTCCGACAGAATCGTCGCATAAGACTGCCATGAGCAAACTTCTTCTAGTGGAGGACGACGAGTTCAGCCGCGACATGCTTTCGCGGCGGCTGGAACGGCAGGGATTCGAGATGGTGGTGGCGGCAGATGGACGCGAAGGCGTGCAGGCCGCACGCACCCACCGCCCGGACCTGATCGTCATGGATCTCGATATGCCGGTGATGGACGGACACAGCGCCATCCGCGCCCTGCAGAACGACCCCCGCACGTTCAAAATCCCCATCGTGGTCCTCTCCGCGCACTCCTCGTCGGAAGACGTTCACCAAGCCTTGGCCGCGGGATGCCGCTGCTTCGAAACCAAACCCATCGTGCTCAAGAAGCTGCTGGAACGGATCAACGAAATTCTGAAGGCCAGCGGAGCCGATTCCAATCCGTGATCGGGGGGCCTGCCGCACGGCTGGAGCCGCGACCGTGAGATCCGGCGCCGCCGCAAAACCGCTTGGGACCCCAAATGGGTACCCCGCGCGCGGCTCCGTTCGGGAGCGGTTTGGAGCGCCAGCGGCTCTCGAGCGCCTCTACCGCCCGGCCTTCGCCGTGGCGCCGGCGCGTTCGGGATAGTATCCGTCGCGGGTCAGCGGCTTGATGCCCGGCAGCGTCGGAATATCCACCTTGATGCGCCGGTACTCCTTCTTCTTGGCCTCCGGATCGATATCGGGGGTGTAGCGCAGCACATATTGCGTGGTGATCTCGGCCGAAATGCCGCTGATGGCCTTGATGATGTGAGAGGAAATCTCCGACGAATATCCGCCCGTTCCCACGGTCAGCGCATAGTTTCCATCGTCGGATGGAGTCGACAGGTATCCGGATACGTCCTTGTAAAGGTTGTTCAGCGGATACTCGACGTGTCCGCCCGTCTCCGAAGTCAGCCGCTCCAGGACATCCTGGTCGGGATTCGCGAAGCCGAAGTTCATGGTGCTGATGGCGAAGATCGTCACCTGGTTCCGCTTGGCCAGTTCCAGCACCTCGGCCTCGGTCTTCGAACTGGCCGTGTCGTGCCCGTCGCCCACGATGATGATGACCCGGCGCGGCTCGTACGGCTCGCCCGGAACCAGCGCGCGGTCGGTACAGGCCCGGTAAATGGCGTCGAAGAGCGCGCTGCCCCCGCCCGGCTTCATCTTGGCCACCTCGCTGGCGATCTTGTCGGAATCCTGGGTGGTGTTCACCAGCAGCTCGGCCTTGTTGGCGAATTGAATCAGGTAGCCGGTATACCGCGGATCGCCCGGCAGCAGGTTCCAGACCAGTTCGCGGACGGCCTCGCGGAACTTGTCCCAGTGGATCCGCACGGTGCTGCTCTGGTCCACCAGGAACCCCACTACGATAGGCTGTTTCTCGGTGTGGCTAAAAAAGGAGATGCGCTGCGGACGGCCCTCGTCCATCACCCGGAAGTCGCTCGCCACCAGGTTGGAAATGAAGCGCCCCTTCTCGTCCTTCACCGTGACGGGAAGGATGACTTCATCGCTCTGAACCCTGATGGTCAGGATGTCGTCCGGTTTCGCGGCCAGCTCCGGGGCCTTGGGTTCCGCGGCCACTGGCGCCGCCTGTCCCGGAGGGGCGGCCGCCGGCGCCGCCGGTCTGGGCAGATCCCCGCTCTGCTGCGCCATCGCCAACACACAGAGCAAGATGCAGCCGAAAGCGGTCATCGGAAGAAGGCGGCGGAGGGTACGATACATGTACATCGGTGTTCGGCTTTCATTTTACCGCGTACGGCTGTCCCGTGAAGTGGGCCTCTATTTCACAGCCACTACATCCACCGCGAACCCCGCGTCCATCGAGGTCAGCCCTTCGAACAGGACCATGCTCCCTGCGGGAGGACGCTCCGCGTCGAAGAAGTCCTGGCGCACGGTGCGGATCTGAGCGGCGATGGATTGGGCCAGCGGGTAGTAGTGCACAAAAGCCACGTTCCGCATGGAGCTGCCCGACTGCTCGAGCTCTTTCCGCAACCGTTCGAATGCCAGGCGGGCGTCCGCCGGATCGTATCCGAAAGATACCTGAGTGCCCGTAAGGACCACGCGGCCCCCCCCAACCAGCGCGATCTGCGACTGGCCCGGTTGCGCCCCCAGCCCGCCGGCCGATACCATGCGCAGCGGTCCCGGATCGGCGGAGAGACGTGCCACGGCCTCGCAAGCCGCCATCGCCCGCCCGGGAGCGCGCTGCGGTTGCACATAGTTGACCGCGGCGCGAGGATACTCGCGCTCCACCAGGCCGCGCCAAGCCACCGGGTTCGCGAGCGAGCTCACGAAGCAGGTGACCCGCACCACGTCACCCGCGGAAGCTCCCGCGGCGTGAACGGCCTGGCGCAAGGATTCGAGCGATTGCGCCATCAGCGGCTCCACCGGGTCGAGCGGATTGGCAGACACCGCTGCCTGTCCGGAGATGAACGCCAACCCATGTGGATTCAGTATCTTACGGGATGATGCAATAGCCTCCAGCACCACCTGCGCGCCCTCCAGCGGCAGCCCGCCGGAGCGAATCAGGCTCAACGACGGCAACGGATGCTGCCGTTCGGCGAAGATGTCGCTCACCAGGTCGCGCACTCGCCGGACATCCCCAGGGCCGGCCACGAAAGCGCGGATCTTGAGGATGGTATCGCTTCCCGCCCGGCGCTCCAGAGCCTTGACGGCAGTGCGAATCTGCTGCGACAGGAGACCCTTGGCGGAGAGCGGGGTCACGTAGAAAGCGAGCCGCCGGGTGTCCCCCTCCACCGCCCCGGGAAGCTCCCTGGGGAGTTGCAGCGTCTGGGTCTGGTCTTCCTTTTTGGTCTTCTGGGACGGGGCAGCCAGTGCCACGCCCCCGGCGGCCGCCGCCAGACCGCAGAGTGTGGCGCCCCAGGCGATTCCCGAACAGCGCCAACCGCGCCGCAAGCGCATAGAATATGGATTGTAGCAAAGAGGCCGAATGACACCCGACGCGCCGCTTTCCCCGAACACTGAAACGCTGCGGAAGAGCGTCCGTTTCCGCAAGAAGAGGAGACGCCATGGACCGCGCAGGATGCTCCAGGATCTGGTACTGCCGGTACTCGTGCTGGCCGCCATCGCCGCAGTATTCGGCGTCCGCTATCTGTCCCACCTCAACCCCAAGGTGAATCTCCCCGGTTATATCGCCAACTCGCAGGTTCTGGCGCAGGAGTACGCGCAGTTGGAAGGGAAGTCACTGAGCGACATTGGGGCGCAGCAACAGTTCGAGCAGGCCGCCCTCCTGGCTGGAAGAGGCGAGTTCAAGGGCGCCATCCTTCTTCTGGAGGGCATCACCGGTCAGTGCGCCGAACCAGTCGTGTTTCATGACCTGGGGGTGTTGTACGCGCACCAGCACGACCACCGCCGGGCACTCAACGCCTTCCGCGAGGCTTTGGCGCGCAATCCCAACTATTCGCCCGTGCATCTGGCCTTGGGCAGCCTGCCCGGCTTCACCGTTCATGAGGCCGACCCGGTAACTTCCGAAGAGGAACCCAACGACACCTATCTCACCGCCAACCTGATTTCGCTGGGCTCGCCCGTGGCGGGCGAAATCTCCTCCCCCAGAGACGTGGATTTTTACCGGTTCAGCGCTCCACGCTCGCCCCGCGATGTTCTGCGGGTCGAGCTGGTATGCCAGTCGCCGGCCCTCGCCCTCCGCCTCGAGGTTTACGACGAGATGGGGCATTCCGCCAACCAGAGCGCGCAGAGCCTCGATCCTGGCACCGGCGCGATCCTGCTCATCTCGCCGATGCCGAACTCCACCCGGTATCTGGAGGTGGCGGGAAACCGCGGATCTTCCGGCCACTATACGCTGAGCGTCACGCCCACCCATGCCTTCGACCGGTACGAGCCGAACGACGACCTGACCACGGCCACCGCCATTCAGGTGGGCCAGACGATCGAAGCCAACATCATGACCTCCGCGGACACGGACTACTACTCCTTCATGGCGGAGACCTCGGGCAATCTGACCGTCACGCTGCAAAGCCAGTCCGATTCTCTGCTCCCCGCCCTGGCGATCTTCGGGTCCGACGGGCAACCCATGCAATACGCCGTCGATGCCACGGAGCAGGGTTCCAGGATCGTTCGGGAAATCGACGCCGCCGAGCACACGGTCTACTATTTGCAGGTTTGGGGACGGTCGAAGACCGCCGGGGCCTACATGTTGTCCGTGAAGTAGAAGCTGCGCCGAGGGATGGCCGGACGGGTCCGGTTGCACGGCGGTTTGCCCCTGTCACCTTTGGCCGCAAACTGCATCTTTGGTGACGATCATGGAAGTCACCATTCATCACCTCGGAAACGTTCAGTTTGAGGCCATCACGCGCGGGCACCGCGTGGTGTGCGACCAGCCGCCGGCATTGGGCGGCGCCGATTCGGGCATGACGCCGCCGGAGTTTCTGCTGGTTTCGCTCGGCACCTGCGCCGGTTACTACGCGGCGGAGTACCTGAAAGCCCGGTCGATCCCCACCACGGGCCTGGAAATCAAGGTATCGGCCACCAAAGCCATGCAGCCGGCGCGTTTGGATGCGTTTCGCATCGAAGTGAACCTGCCGGGGCTGGATCCGCGCCACGAGCAGGGCCTGTCGCGGGCGGTCCACAAGTGCCTGATCCATAACACGCTCACCGGCACCCCCACCATCGAAACCGTGGTGGGGACGCTGGCCGCCGCGTAGCGGGTGCGCGACTTGACCGGCCAATCTTTCCTCATTTTGGGGCTGTGATGCAGTCCAGGTGGTCGGCGACAGCCAGGAGCCTGCGGTCGAGGCGTTGGAGGCGGCGGCGGATCTTCGGGTCCG
>Ga0182021_10005667_pt1 | contig 14817 bp, 12 predicted proteins | sample 612E3MmetaG_FD_120493 | JGI IMG/M metagenome (GOLD analysis project Ga0182021, IMG submission 120493) | Permafrost microbial communities from Stordalen Mire, Sweden - 612E3M metaG (Illumina Assembly) | ecosystem: Environmental > Terrestrial > Soil > Wetlands > Permafrost | place: Sweden... | reverse complement strand
GCCGGTGTCGACGTGGGCGCGATGAGAGGCACCAAGGCCAGACCCTGCTGGTCAAGGGCTTGGGCCAGTTCTGGATCTTCATCGGGCGGCCAATCCACGCAAAGCGCCCCGTCGGCGCCAGCCTGCTTGGCTTGGGCGGCGAATTTCGCTGTGCCGCGTACGAAGATCGGATTGGCGTAGCCAAAAAGCACCACCGGAACGTCTGGATTGTCAGCGCGCACGGCCCGGCACAGGTCCAGTGCCTTGGCCATGCCTCCGCCGGCGGCGAGTGCCCGGCGCATGGCTGCCTGAATGGCAGGCCCGTCAGCCGAGGGGTCGCTCCAAGGCACACCCAGCTCGAGCACGTCGGCCCCGGCTCGCGCGGCGGCCAGCAGAAGCCGGCGACTGGTGTCGAAATCGGGGTCGCAGCCGGTCAGGTACAGGACCAGCGCCTTGCGGCCCTGCGAACGAGCCTTGGCAAACGCGGCGGCTATGCGCGAAGTCGGCGGCACGGTTGTCATTGCGACACCTCCGCGCCGAAGTGCTTGGCGATTGTGCCCATGTCTTTGTCACCGCGGCCCGAGATGTTGATGATGACGCTCGCGCCCTCGGAGAGTCGCTCGGCCACGCGCGGCAGTCCAGCCACCGCGTGCGCGCTTTCCAGGGCCGGAATGATGCCCTCGCAGCGGGCGAGCAGGCGACACGCGTCGAGAGCCTCCTGGTCCGTGGCAGCCAGGTAGAGGGCACGCCCCGTGTCGCGCAGGTAGCTGTGCTCGGGCCCGACCCCTGGATAGTCGAGGCCAGCCGAGATGGAGTGAGCCTCGGAAATCTGGCCGTCGTCGTCGCACAGCACGTAGGAACGCGTGCCGTGCAGGACGCCTGGCCGGCCCTTGCCCAGGGTGGCGGCGTGGTGGTTGGTGTCGACCCCCTCGCCCGCTGCTTCGACGCCGAAAAGCTGCACTCCGGGATCGTCGATGAACCCGCGGAACAGACCCATGGCGTTGGACCCGCCGCCCACGCAAGCCAGGCAGGCGTCGGGCAGCCGGCCGGTGGCAGCCTGGATCTGGACGCGCGCCTCGCGTCCGATCACCGACTGCAATTCGCCCACCATGGTCGGATAGGGATGCGGGCCAGCCACGGTTCCCAGCACGTAGTGTGTGGTCTCCACGTTGGTCACCCAGTCGCGCATGGCTTCGTTCATAGCGTCTTTCAGGGTCGCGGTGCCGTCCTTGACCGAGTGGACCTTGGCTCCCAGCAGGTGCATGCGGAACACGTTGAGCGACTGGCGTTCCACGTCGACGGCGCCCATGTAGATCTCGCAGGGCAGCCCGAACAAGGCGCACACCGTGGCCGTGGCCACGCCGTGCTGGCCAGCCCCGGTCTCGGCGATGATGCGCTTCTTGCCCAGACGCTGCGCGAGCAGGATCTGGCCCACGCAGTTGTTCAACTTGTGCGAGCCGGTGTGGCAGAGATCCTCGCGCTTGAGAAACACGCGCAAGCGGCGGCCAGGTGCCACATGGTCGGCCAGCCGAGCCGCCTCGGTCAGGGGCGTCGGCCTGCCCACATACTCGCGCAGCAACCGGTCCAGCTCGGCCCGGAAGGTCGGTTCAGCCGAATAGTGCTCCCAGGCGGCCGTCAGCTCTTCAAGAGCGGGCATCAGGGTCTCGGAGACGTAGCGACCTCCGTAGGGACCAAATCGACCGGGAGATGGGGGAAGTGTGGACATCTGACTGGCGCCACTATATGCCTTGGTGTACTCCCGAGTTCAATCAACAGCTCGCGCATCATGTCGACGAAACAAGACGACGGCTTCGACCCCGGTCAACGGCGGCTATGCCCAGACGGCTCTTGCGTGGGTCTGCTGGGCAGTGATGGGAAGTGCAAGGTTTGCGGCACGCTCGGCTCCGGCGAGGCCGTGGTGACGCCAGCCGCGAGCTCGCCTGCCCTGCCCACTCCCGAGCCGGAGATCAGTGGGGAGTCTGGTGCGCCAGCCATGTCTGGTGCCGAAGAAGCAGCCTTTGACCCCAACCGCCGGCTTTGCCCCGATGACGCCTGCCTCGGCGTGATCGGCAGCAACAACCGGTGCAGCGTTTGCGACCGTCAGGGCTGACCGCAAGCGGAGTTCCGGCAATCAGTTCAAGCGATACTTGAAGTTACGCGACTAGCACGATCGAGCCGGTCGTGGCACGTGCCTCCAGGGCGGCATGGGCAGCCCCGGCTTCGCGCAACGAGAACTGCTGCGGCGGCAGGATGCGCACGGCACCCGAGCGTACGACAGCAAAAAGATCGCCGGCCATGCGGCGCAGGGCCTCGGGCGTGGCGGCGTAGGTGCCCAGGGTCGGGCGGGTCACATAGAGCGATCCCTTGACGCTGAGGACGCCAAGGTCAAACGGTGGAACCACGCCGGAGGACTGACCGAACATGACCAGGAGGCCGCGCGGCTGCAGACAATCCAGCGATCCGGCAAAGGTATCCTTGCCCACGCCGTCGTAGACCACGCGCACCCCGCGCCTGCCCGTGATCTCGTGCACGCGCTCGACGAAGTTTTCGTGCGTGTACACGATGACATGGTCACAGCCGTTGGCGCGCGCCAGCGCCACTTTCTCGTCGCTGCCCACCGTGCCGATCACCGTGGCCCCCAGATGCTTGGCCCACTGGCAGGCTATCTGCCCCACCCCGCCAGCCGCCGCGTGCATCAGAATGGTGTCGCCAGGCTCAATCTGGGTAGTCTGCAACAGAAGGTACTGGGCGGTGAGGCCCTTCAGCATGATGCAGGCGGCGGTGCGATCGTCGATGTCGTCAGGCAAACGCACCAGGCGATCCGCGGGCACCACGCGTGCTTCTGCGTAGGCTCCGACTGGCCCGGTGCCACAGGCCACGCGATCACCCGGCTGGAAGTCGGTGACCCCAGGGCCGACCGCTTCCACCACGCCGGCGGCTTCGCTTCCCAGACCGCTGGGAAGAGGCAGCTTGTACACGCCCCTGCGGTGATAGACGTCGACGAAGTTCACGCCCACGTAGTGCTGACGAACCAGGGCCTCGCCTGGACCCGGTGCAGCCAGCGTGACCTCCTCCCATGACATGACTTCCGGGCCGCCCGTGTTGTGGATGCGAATTGCCTCGGTCATAGATAGAATCTAGCATCGGTGTGTCGCCGAGGCACGAGTGGTAAGACTGCACCATGGGCTCCCTGTTTCTCGACGCCTGCCGTGGCGAACGCACGCCGCGGCCGCCCCTCTGGTTGATGCGCCAGGCAGGCCGCTACCTGCCCGAGTACCGGGAGGTGCGCAACAACGTCACCTTCCTTGAGCTGTGCAAGACACCGCTCCTCGCGGCCGAGGTGACCATGCAGCCCATACGGCGATTCGGCTTCGACGCCGCGATTCTGTTTTCCGACCTGCTCATTCCCCTGCAAGCGATGGGGCAAACGGTCACCTTCACCGAGGAAGGCCCTACTCTCGCGCCGCCTGTGCGAGGCGCGGCTGACCTCGCCCGACTGACACGGTTCGATCCTTGGGAACGCACGCCGTTCGTGATGGAGGCCATTCGACTCCTGCGGCCGCAACTCGGCGACACACCGCTCATCGGCTTTGCCGGTGCGCCTTTCACCACCGCGACCTACGCCATCGAGGGAAAAACCTCGCGGCGCTTCGTCGAGACCAAGAAGCTTCTCTACCGCGAGCCCAAGACCGCGCATCTACTGCTTGAGTTGATCGAAAGTGCCACGCGCTCGTATCTGCTGGCTCAGGTGGTTGCGGGCGCCCAGGCTATCCAAATCTTCGACTCGTGGCTGGGCGTGGTTTCGCCCGAGGAATGGGATGAGTTCGTGGCCGGGCCCACCGCGAGCCTGGTGGCAGCGGTGAAGGCGACCGGCGTGCCGGTCATCTACTTCCCCAATGGGGCCACCACCATCCTCGACCGCGTGGCGCGTGTGGGTGCCGATGTCTACGGGATCGACTGGCGCCTGCCGCTTGACCAAGCGCGGGCGCGGCTCGCCGCCGGCGGGGCCGAGCACGCGGCCGTGCAGGGCAACCTCGATCCGGCCATTCTCTTGGGACCGGTCGAACGGATTGGGCTCCAAGCCGCTGAGGTGATCCGCCGCGGGGCTGGCCGCGGCCACATCTTCAATCTGGGCCACGGCATCTACCCGGACACGCCTATCGAAAGCGTGGAAGCCCTGATCCGCGCCGTGCGGGGCGAATAGCCGCGCTGGATTGCACTGTGCTGGCCGTCGTTGCGCTCAACATGGGAGGCCCGGATTCGCCGGCGGCGGTGGAGCCATTTCTGCGCAACCTGTTTTCCGATCCCGACATCATCCAGTTGCGATGGGCGCGACCTGTGCAGCCGATCTTGGCGCGTTTCATCGCGCACCGCCGGGCCACTTTCTCGCGAGCCGCGTACGCCCAGATCGGCGGGCGCTCACCCATCCGTGAAGAGTCAACCGCCCAGGTGCAAGCGGTGGTCGCAGCCATGGCCGCATCTGGGGTCGTGGCCAAGCCGTACCTTGCCATGAGCTACTGGCATCCCTTTCCCGCCGAGACCGTAGCGGCCATGCAAGCCGATGGCATCACGCGGGCGCTGCTCCTACCGCTCTATCCCCATCGATCGAGGACGACCAGCGGGTCAGCCTTTCGCACCATCGAGTCCGCCCTGAAGAGAGCGTCTATCGTCACGGCCCGCATCGAGGGATACGCCACAAACCCAGGCTACCTGGACGCCCTGTGCGATCGCATCGGCGAAGCCGCGGGGCAATTGCCGGAGCTGGAACGTGCGACTGCCCCGGTGCTGTTTTCCGCGCACGGCCTTCCCGAAGCCTATATCCGTCGAGGCGATCCCTATCTCGGCGATATCCGCGCCACCGTGGCCGCGGTCACACAGCGCCTGTGCCTCGAGAGCCGAGCGCACCTAGCCTTTCAAAGCCGCGTGGGTAGGCAGCGCTGGCTGGGGCCCACCACGGAAGAAGCCCTCGATGCCCTGGCTGCCGCGGGCCAGCGAGCTGTGGTCGTGGTTCCGGTTTCTTTCACTGGCGAACATCTCGAGACGCTGCAAGAGATCGACATCCTCTACCGCGAAAGGGCCGCCGCGCGAGGGATCACCAGCTTCGCCCGGGCGCGGGCCGTGGGCTGTCATCCAGCTTTCGTTTCAGGGCTGGCGGGATTGCTGATAACCGCCGCGCGCGATCACGGCTGGGTGTAGCCCCACTACTGGGCGAAGCAGCGCGGGTCATCACGCGTGATAGGTTTGGTCGGGTCCGCTGTGCCTGCGAAGCGGAAGAATGTGAAGATGCCCAGGTCGTCGCCCACCACCAAGAGGTGCTTGTCTTGCTGTCCGCCGTCGTTGTGGCTCGGGCAAGCGCGGCTGCTGTCGAACTCTAGGTCAGCCAGGCCGATGCCGAAGAATCCGGTGTTGGCGATCGGGTTGCTGTCGTAGACCACTGCGATCGGGGTCTTGACGTCCGGAGGCGGCGGAAAGCCGGGGAGCTTGTAAACCAGCACCTGGCCGGCTTTGGGCGTGCTGCCCACGAAGGCCATTAGGGCTGTCACGGCGAGCTCATTGATCCCGTCACCATCGATGTCAACCAGAGCCACCCGTTGTCCGAACTCCGAATCGTTGTCAGGGGTGTTGGGGTCGACCAGGGTGACCCCCGAAACCGCTTCGACGCGGACCTTGGTGAATCTCGTGAAACTCGGGCTGCCGTTGAAAGGGCTGTAGAAAAGGTAGGCGCGATCAGGCGGCGCGCCCACCACCAGCTCGGACAGGCCATCCCCGTTCAGGTCGTCCACTCCCGCCAGCGCCGTGCCGTATCCGCCGACCGCCGGGACGCCGCCCTGATCAGGAAAATCGACCGTGCCTGCGCAGAACAGCCCGGTCGGCGACCACTGCAAGATGTACACCTTTCCAGCGCTGTTCTTTGCCGGCAATCCGACGGCGATTTCCTGTCTGCCTTCTCCGTCGGCGTCGAGCAAGAAATTCGCGACTGCCAGCGACCGGTGTCGGTCGGGCGGCGTCGCGAGAGCGAGAGCGCTCGAGCAGGTGGTCGAAGCCAGCAGGGCGCCGGTGGCGCTGAGTACGGAAACCCCGTTGTCGGAAACCACGATGGCCTCGTCGGCCGCGGTCTGGGTCACCCGCCCGCGGGCCACGGCCAAGCCGAAGTGCCCTCGCGGCTGCGTGCCAGCCGGGCCATCGGTGGAAGCCCCGTCTTGCCAGATGCGAGCGTAATTGAAGGCCACCTTGCCGCCGGCATCCGCCGCCAGATTGAGAAAGGCGACGCGGCCGGCAGGCGCCCCCAGTCCCGACTGAGGGATGACGTTGGGCATGCCCAGGACAATGGTGCCGGTTGTGCCCGGGCCGTTCAGCCAAGCGGCGCTGGTGATGCCGCCCTGGCTCTGGTCCGAAGGCATGCCCAGGGCGCCTAGCTCGTCGTTGCTCGCGGTCTGAACCTGGGGTTTGCCGTCCCCGTTGAAATCCGCCACCGCCAGGCTTGCCGTGTCGGCTCCCGCGAACAGCAGACGCGCCGTGATCGTGGGCCTGTCTACCGGGGGCGCCAAGGGGAGCAGCGTACGGCCGGCGTTTGTCCCAAAACCACCGGGCGCGCCGATGTACTGCACCGGTGCCTTGTCGAGCGCGGCACCGAACACCCCAGGATCGCAGCCGCCTGAGAGCACCAGAGCAGACAACGCCAATATCGTCCGTCGCATCTTAGAACCTCCCCGTGGCGGCAAGTCCAGCGCCGTCCGGCACGCCGAAGGGGATCAGGCTCAGGTTCTTCGGCTCGGGCGTGGTCCGGTTGATATTGTTGATTGCGGCCGTGCTGGGCGGCCCCGATTCGAGGAAGTTCCACAGCGACATCAGCCCGGCGATCGCCCCCACTCCGAACAACACGTCGGCTTCGATATAGTCCCACTGGCCGGTACGGCTGCGCGAATCGCTGTTGTTGGTGAACTTCGCAGGGTTGGCGATGTCGCTGTTGATCTGGTCCTTGACCCCCATGCCCTCCACGCCCCGCCAGATGCCGAGGCTAAACGACAGCGCCGAGGCGACGGCATAGGCCCATGCCTTGGTCCGGGGAGGTTTGGGAGAAAACTGCAGGTTCATCGTCGCCTCATCAGCGCGATTGGCTGTCAGCTTGCCGGTGTAGGCCTCCATGCCTTCCTGCTGAACGACGATCTGATGTTCGCCCGGCGCGAGCCGATGCTCGCAGGGCATGGCGCAGGCGAAGATTCCGTCGACCATGAGATGCGCGCCGTGGCTCTCCTTCCCGCCGGCCTTGAGCAAGGCGTAGTCGACGGTCTCCAGGGTAATCGTGTGCGTGGTGGCAGTTCCTGGCTCGACGGTGATTTCCTTCTGACTCGTCTGATAGCCGGGCCTCGCCACCCACAGCATGTGCTTGCCTGGCTTGAGGTGTCCGGTGTACGGGGTCTTGCCGATGGCGCCGATTTCCTGGCGATCGATGAACACGTCGGCGCCGGGCACGTTGGCGACGACCTCGATCCAGCCCAGGAAGTGCTGCTCGGACAACGCAATGTAGATCTCCACTACTTTGTCGGTACGAGGCGAGATCTCGCGTTCTTCTGACTTGAACCCCTGGGCTTCGAAGATCAGCTTCACCGGCTTGGGCTCCAACGAGCCTTGCCACGGGGTGGTGGCGAAAATCCCTTTGGACTTGTCATCGAGGTAGATGGTGGCGCCGGTCGGCTTGGACTCGATGATCACCAACCCCTTGGTCTCGATGGTGGGCAGCACCGCCGCGGGCGCGGGTGCCTTTTCGGCGGTTTTCGCCGCCGGAGGCGGTGGCGCCAGCAGCGCCTTCAGGCTCTCGATGCGAGTCTTGACGTCAGCGGCATCGCGGGCTTGCGGATCCTTGTCGAGATAGCGCTGGAACATGTCGACGGCGCGATCCAGTTTCTTCGCCTTCTCCAACGCGACCGCGGCGTTGAAGAGAAACGAGCTGAAGGGCTTCTTGTCGTAGGCCGACAGGAACTTGGCTGCGGCGTCGTCCCACAGTTCCCTCAAGTAGAGGATCTGGGCTTCCTCAAATTGCGCCTTGGCTGCCTGCAGGTCGGGGTCGGGAGCCGCTGGTTCCTGCGCTTGACCCATGCGTTCAGGGACGACCACCGCGCCTGCCAGGCACAAGGCGGCGGCTAGGGCTGGTTTCAGCAAGCGTTCCATGGTTGTTTATGATTGCGCCATTCGCCAGGGACGATCAAGAAGGTAAAGACAACGACGGAAGTAGGACGATGATCGCGTAGGGAGTGCTGCTGTCCCCAAGAACTGCTCCGTGAAGGGCGAGCCGAAACCAGGCGGTTGGCAGCGGTGCTGGTGCTGGTGGCTCGCTAAAGATGCTGTGGCACTTCTGTCCTCGTTTCTCGGTTCATTCTCTGTGCAGCGTGTGCCGACTGTGGTCAAATAGCTCCCGCCCATGACCCGCCCAGCCTCGACCGACATCGCGCGACGAAAAGCCGACCATCTGCACATCGCAAGGTCGGGCGCGGGCCGCTTCGCGCGCTCGAGCCTGCTGGAATGCGTCCAGCTCATCCACGCAGCCCTGCCCGAGTTGGCCCTCGACGAGATCGATATCTCGACCACCCTGCTCGGCCGAAAACTAGCTGCCCCACTCATGATCGCGGGCATGACCGGCGGCACCCAGGAAGGCGCGACCATCAACCGCATCCTGGCCGCCAGCGCCGAGAAACTCGGCATCGCGTTCGGGTTGGGCAGCCTACGCCCCATGCTGGACCGCCCCGCGCTTGCGTCCACCTTTCAGGTGCGCAAGGTTGCGCCCTCGGCGTTTGTCTTTGCCAACCTGGGTGTGGCCCAGCTCCGCCAGATGAAAACCAGCGAGGTGGCCCAGGCCGTGGATGGCGTGGCAGCAGATGCAATTTGCGTTCACCTCAACGCCGGGCAGGAGTTGGCCCAGCCTGGTGGCGATCGCGACTTCCGCGGCGCACTTGCCACCATTCGCCGGTTGTGTGCCGAGCTGGGACGGCCCTTGCTGGTCAAGGAAACCGGTTGCGGGATTTCGCCGTCGGTGGCACGCGCCTTGGAAGACGCCGGCGTGGCCGCCATCGATGTGTCGGGCGCGGGCGGCACCTCGTGGATCGCCATCGAAGCCCTGCGCGCGCGCGGTGCCCAGGCGACGCGCGGCCGCGAGTTGCGCGAATGGGGCATTCCCACCGCAGCCTGCGTGGGCTGGCTGGCGTCGTCGGGTCTGCGCGCTGAGATCGTGGCTTCCGGTGGCATACGCACTGGCCTGGACGCTGCACGCGCGATGGCCCTCGGGGCTCGCGTGGTGGCGCTAGCCCAGCCGGCCTTGGTCGCGGCTTGCACGGGCGGCGAGCGAACCGCGACAGCCTATCTGTCGGGAATCGTCGACGGCCTCCGCCAAGTGTGCCTGCTTGCGGGCCAGCGAAACGCCGTCGACCTGTCCCGCGCCCCGCGCGTGATTACCGGCGAACTGGGCCACTGGCTGGCGCAAAGGCCGGCATGACCGAGCATGCAGAAACCACCACCGGCTTCGGTCACGGCAAGGTCATCCTGCTGGGCGAGCACGCGGTAGTGTACGGTCAGCCAGCCGTGGCGGCGGGCATGCAGGCCGGCGTGCGCGCCCACGCCAGCGCAGGAGCCGGCAGTGTACGCGTGCCGGCCTGGCAACTCGACGTGCAGATGGGCGACGACTCGCCCGTGAGTAGCGCAATCGATCGGCTGTGCCAACGATTGGGCGTGGCCGGCCGCAGCCTGGATTTCTGGCTGGAAGCCGAGGTGCCATCGCGGGCTGGCCTGGGAAGTTCAGCGGCTATGGCCGTGGCCATCGCGCGGGCAGTGGCAGCGCGCACCGGCGCAGGCGAAGACGACGTGCTGGCCGCTGCGGCGCTGGCCGAAGCGGTTTTTCACGAGAATCCCTCGGGAATCGATACCGCGGCAGCCAGCCGAGGCGGCGTGGGCCGCTTCGACCGGGCCGCAGGCTGGCAGGCCATTCCAGTTAGCCGCCCCATCGAACTGTGCGTGGGCCTTTCCGGACAGGTGCGCCAGACCAGCGATCTGGTGAGCAGCGTGGCCCAGCTATGCCAGCGGGTTCCGGTCGCGCGTCGTCTCATCGACGCCCTGGGAGATGTGGCCCGCGCGGGAATGGAAGCGCTAGCCAGCGGCGATCAAGTTGCGCTCGGGCACCAGTTCAACATGGCCCACGGCCTGCTTTCCGGGTTGGGCGTGTCCTCGGCTGAACTGGACGCCCTGGTTCGCGCCGCGCGTGGGGCCGGCGCCCTGGGGGCCAAGCTGACCGGCGCCGGCGGCGGAGGCGCGGTGATCGCGTTGGCTTCTGATCGCGCCGAAGAAGTGTTGAAAAGCTGGCGCAGCATGGGCTGCTATGGCTTCCTTACCCAGGTAGGAAAATGAGCATCTTTGGTTTGCCCCTCTCAGTTACCGCACGCGCAGGAACCAACATCGCCCTGGTCAAGTACTGGGGCAAACGCGACGCTACCTTGAATCTGCCGGCGACCGGCAGCCTGTCGCTGACCCTGGCCAATTTCGGCAGCGAGACCACGGTGCGCTTTGCTCCCGACGCGGAATCGCCCGACGGCGGCGACCGCATCACCCTCGACGGAACGCCCGCTCCCCCGCCCTTCGCCGAACGGGTGAGTCGCTTCCTCGATCTGATCCGCCACGACGCCCGCGTCGGCCTGCCCGCCGAGGTCGCCACCCACAACAGCGTGCCCACCGCCGCTGGCCTGGCCTCCTCGGCTGCTGGTTTCGCGGCGTTGGCGCTGGCCGCCGCGCGGGCCGCAGGCATGAATCTCGCCCCGTCCGAGCTGTCCGCCCTGGCCCGGCGGGGCTCGGGTTCGGCCGCGCGGTCGATCTTTGGCGGTTTCGTCGAGATGGCCGCGGGCACGCAGCGCAACGGCAGCGATGCCTGCGCACAAGAGCTACTGCCTGCGGGCGCATGGGATGTTCGTCTGGTGGTGGCGATCGCGTCCGATGGGCCGAAGGCCATTGCGTCGAGCGAGGCCATGGAGCTGACCGCCAAGACCTCGCCCTACTACGCGGGGTGGGTGCAAGCCGTACCGCAGGATCTGGTCGCGGCCCGAGCCGCAGTCCTGGCGCAGGATCTGGCCGGGCTGGGGCGCGTGGCCGAGCGCAGCGCCATGCGCATGCACGCTTGTGCCATGGCGGCTGACCCGCCCATTCTGTACTGGAACGCTGCGACCCTGGCCGCGATGGACACGGTACGACGATTGCGCTCTGCCGGCACGCAAGCCTTCTTCACCATCGACGCCGGGCCGCACGTTAAGGTTCTTTGTGCGACGCGCGACGCTGTGCTGGTGGAGCCCGCGCTGGCCGCGACGCCCGGGGTTCTGCGCACCCTGGTGCTGGCGCCTGGTCCAGGCGCCGAGGTTGTGCGCGAGGAGCGGCGATGACCGGATCGCGCACCACTCTGGTGGGCACTCCGGTGGTCGCCGCCCCGGGCAAGATCTTCTTGGTGGGCGAGTACGCCGTGCTCGAGGGCGGCGTGGCTGTCCTGGCTGCAGTGTCGCGCTACGCGGTCGCGCAGTACTTGCCTGGGAGCGAACCGCAGTCGGCGGTGGTCGATGAAGCGGTGAAGCGCGCGCTGGCAGCAATTGGTGAAGCCTCGGCCGCCCTGCCGCCCGGGTCCGTGCTGGTGGACACCGACTCGTTCTGCCAAGGCAAGGTCAAGATCGGACTGGGTTCCAGCGCAGCGGCCGCCGTGGCAGCGGTGGGCGCCATGTTCGAGGCTGCGGGTTTGGCCATCGAAGGCATGCAACACGAGGTCTTCTCGATCGCAGAGGCTGCCCATCGCGCGGCCCAGGGCGGAGTGGGCTCGGGCGCCGACGTGGCAGCCGCGGTCTGGGGCGGCTTCACCAAGTTCGTGCGGCCTGCCGAAGGTCCCCCTGTCGTCGAGCCGATTGCTGTGCCGGCTGGCCTGCACCTGGTTGTGTTTTGGACAGGAGAGTCGGCTGACACGCGCGACCTAGTGGAATCGGTACGGAGCTACGCGTGTATGGCACCGTCGTCGTACCGCATGCTGATGGGGGCGCTGCGCACCACGGCCGAACGTTTCGTGAACGAATTGCTCGCGGGTCGCGCCACCGGCGCCGTGGTGGCTGCGGGTCGCTATGGCCGACAAATGGCCGAGCTGGGCAAAGCCGCAGGTGTGAAGATCGTAACCGACGCCTTCGAGCAAGCAGCTGCCCTGGCCCGTGAGTTGGGTGGCGATGCCAAACCGTCGGGGGCCGGGGGCGGCGACGTAGGGGTGGCTCTGTTTGCCACGCCCGAGGCCGCGGCGCTGTTCGTACGCGCGTGCCAGCCTACGCTTTCGGTATTGGACGTATCGCTGGCCCGTTCGGGCGTCTGCCGTCGCTCCGAAGAGGAGCCGCTGGTCGAATCGAGGGGACCCTTCTATGTCGGATAAGCAGCACGGTTCACGCATTCCAGAGTTTCGTCACTTGTCGCTGGCGGATCGGCGCCGCGAGCTGGCGGTGCGTGCGGACCTCTCTAGTGACGACCTAGCGCTACTGGACACCGGCGGCATCGCTGCGGCAGACGCGGCCCGCATGATTGAGAATGTCGTGGGTATCTACGCCCTGCCTTTGGGCGTGGCGCTCAACTTCCAGATCAACCAGCGTGACTATCTGGTTCCCATGGCCGTGGAGGAGCCGTCGGTGGTCGCCGCGGCCTCCTACGCGGCCCGTATGGTGCGCGCGGGCGGCGGCTTCTCTGCCACAGCCGACCCGCCGGTGATGATCGCCCAGATCGAGCTGCGCGATGTCGCCGATCCAGCCGCGGCGCGGGCTCGTATCTCAGCCGCCCGCGCCGAAATCCTGGCCCTGGCCGACAGCTGCCAGGCCGTGCTGGTCTCCGTCGGTGGTGGCGCGCGCGATCTGGAAGTGCGACAGGTGACCGGCTCAACGCAGAGCCGCCTCGTGGTTCACCTGCACGTGAACTGTCGCGACGCCATGGGCGCCAACTCGGTCAACACCATGGCTGAAACCGTGGCCCCTCGTCTGGCCGAGCTTTCCGGCGGCCGGGTCGGTCTGCGCATTCTTTCCAATCTCGCTGATCGGCGCGTGGTGCGCGTGAGTGCCCGGGTGCCTTTTGCTGCCTTGACTTCCCACGGGACTGGGCCTGCCGGCCACGAGGTGGCCGAGGGCATCGCGGCTGCCTCGCGTTTCGCCGATGATGATCCCTACCGTGCGGCCACGCACAACAAGGGCATCATGAATGGCGTGGATGCGGTGGTCATGGCCACTGGCAACGACTGGCGCGGCGTGGAAGCGGGCGCGCACGCCTATGCCGCGCGCGACGGCCGCTATCGGCCGATCAGCACCTGGAAGGTCGAGGGCGAGAGCCTGGTGGGACGGCTAGAGATGCCCATGGCAGTGGGCACCGTCGGCGGAACCTTGCAGGTGCACCCGGGAGCGCGACTCGCTCTGCGCATCCTGCACGTCTCGTCTTCCGAGGAGCTGGGCATGGTGATCGGGGCCGCGGGCCTGGGACAGAACCTGGCCGCCCTGCGCGCCTTGGCCACCGAAGGCATTCAGCGCGGTCACATGACCCTGCACAAGCGAGCGGTGGGCGATTCCACGCCTGCCCGGAACGGACCGCGCCCGTGATCCGTGCGATCCTGCGCAGCGGGCGTTCGCGTTTGGCCGCCCAAGTCCGCGGCCATGCGGGCGCGCCCAGCCAGGCCGATTCCCCCCTGCCCTGGTTGGCCCCACCACCCGGTCCTTGGACCGTGGAGCGCGCCTACCAGTACTGCGAGGAGTTCGCACGCGTCCACCACGAAAACTTCCCGGTGGCTTCGCGCTTCGTCCCCTCGGCCCTGCGGCCCCATGTAGTCGCGCTTTACGCTTTCTTCCGCGCGGCCGACGATTTTGCCGACGAACCCCAGTACGACGGCCACCGCGACGAAGCGCTCGACGCCTGGCAAGAGGAACTGAACCGGTGCTTCCATGGCGAGCCCCGCCATCCGGTGTTCGTGGCTCTGCACGACACCATCGAGAAGCGCGGCCTGACCCTGCCGCCTTTCGAGGATCTGCTGTCTTCTCTTCGCGCCGATCTCGAGGTCACACGCTATGCGACGTTTGCTTCTTTGCGCGCCTACACCGCGCGTTCGGCTGAGCCGGTGGGGCGGCTGCTTCTGGGACTGTTCGGTTACCACGATCCCGAGCTGGTTCGCTTTGCCGACGAGATCGCGACGGCCATGCAGTTGACCAACTACTGGCAGGATGTGGCTTCCGACGCTGCCCGCGACCACATCTACATTCCTGGCGAGGATCTGCACTTCTTCGGCGTCAGCGAGGCTGACATCAAGGCGCTGAGGCTCGCCACGCCCATCCGCGATCTAATGCGTTTCGAGGTGGCACGCACGCGCGCCCTGTTCGAACGCGGCCGCCCCCTGCTCGGCAAACTCGGGCACGACTTCAAGTTTGAACTGGCCCTCATCTGGCTGGCCGGCATGGCCATACTCGACAAAATCGAGGAGGCCGACTTCGACGTGTTCACCCACCGCCCGGTCATCGGCAAGCGCGACAAGGCCAAGATCCTGGCCCGCGCCGCCAAACGCTGGGCCGCGCGCATCGATCTGTCCACGTTGCGGCGCCTGTGGCCTTGACCACCCGATTGCACGATCCCTATCAGGCCCTTCGCAATCGCGAGTACCGTTGGTATCTCCTCGGTTGCGCGCCCCTATTCATGGCCGCACAGATCCAGAGCCTGGTCATGGGCTGGCAGGTCTACTCGATGACTCATGACCCGCTGTCGCTGGGACTCATCGGTCTGGCCGAAGCCCTGCCCTTCTTGGGCCTGGCGCTCTTCGGCGGATGG
>Ga0182021_10005666_pt1 | contig 14819 bp, 12 predicted proteins | sample 612E3MmetaG_FD_120493 | JGI IMG/M metagenome (GOLD analysis project Ga0182021, IMG submission 120493) | Permafrost microbial communities from Stordalen Mire, Sweden - 612E3M metaG (Illumina Assembly) | ecosystem: Environmental > Terrestrial > Soil > Wetlands > Permafrost | place: Sweden... | reverse complement strand
GGAGCGGCGCGGGCTGTACGGCGGCGCCGTGGGCTATCTCGGCTACGACGGCAACCTCGACACGGCCATCACGATCCGCTCCGCGATCCTCAAGGATGACCTGATCCATCTCCACGTTGGCGCCGGGATAGTGGCGAAGTCCGTGCCCGAGCGCGAGTTCGAAGAGACGGAGCACAAGGCCGGGGCGATACGCGGTGCCCTGGAGATGGCCGTCGCCGAGGCAATCGCCGAGTCGGCGGCCGGTGCGGGGAGTGGCACGACCACGTCCCGTGGCACGACCACGTCCCGTGGCACGAGGCCCGATGACCCGGCCCGGCCGGCGGCAGTGACCGCGGCGGGCGCCGCTACCACCGAGGACACCTTCCGATGATCCTGATGATCGACAACTACGACTCGTTTACGTTCAACCTCGTACAGGCTTTCGAAGCCGCCGGCGCCACCGTCCGCGTAGTGCGCAACGACGCCATCGACCGCGCCGGCCTGGAGGCTCTGGCCGACGACCCGGCCTCCGAACTGCGTGGCATCGTCGTCTCGCCCGGGCCCGGCGACCCCGACTCGGCCGGCGTCTCCATGGACGCCGTCCGCATGGCGGTCGAACGCAAGATCCCACTTCTGGGGGTCTGCCTTGGGATGCAGTCGATGGCCGCCGCCCTCGGAGCCACGATCCGTCGCGCCCCGACGCTCGTTCACGGCGAGGCATCCAGCATCCGCCACGACGGCAAGGGACTGCTCGCGGGGATGCCCACCCCGTTCAGGGCCGCGCGCTACCACTCCCTGAGCGTGGCGCCCGAAACCCTGCCCCCGGATGTGATCGTCACGGCCCGGACCGAGGACGACTACGTGGTCATGGGCATCCGCCACCTTAAGGCTCCCGTGGAAGGCGTGCAGTTCCATCCCGAGTCGGTCCTGACTCCCGAGGGGCCGCACCTCCTGGCCAACTTCCTGCGGCTCGCCGGAGAGGGGGAGGCCACGCTCCTGGATCGGGCCAGCGGCTCGTTCGCGCTGGCAGGGTTCGTGGATGCGCCGGTCGAGCCGAAGAGGCCGGTTGAGGTGGCCGTCGCCGGCCGCTCGGAGATCGTTCGATGAGTGAACTCGTGAGATCCGCCCTGGCGGCCGTCGTCGAAGGCAGGTTCCTCTCGATGGCTGAGGCTCGCGCGGCCATGGGTTCGGTGATGGACGGCGAGGCGACGCCGTCTCAGCTGGCGGCGCTGCTCGTCGCCCTTCGGATGCGCGGCGAGACGGTCGAGGAGCTGGCCGGCTTCGCGGCCGCGATGCGCGACCGAGTGCTGCGAGTGACGGCTCCGGAAGGCGCGATCGATACCTGCGGTACCGGCGGCGACGGCAGCAACACCTTCAACATCTCGACGGCCGCCGCGCTGGTCGTGGCCTCGGCAGGCGTTCCGGTCGCCAAGCACGGCAATCGGGCGATCACGTCGAAGTCGGGCTCTGCCGACGTGCTGGAAGCGCTCGGGATACGAACGGATCTCGGGGCCGAAGAAGCGGCCGAGGCCCTCCGTAACGACGGGTTCGCGTTCCTCTTCGCCCCCGGTTTCCACCCGGCGATGAAGCACGCCGGACCGACGCGCCGTGAGATCGGCGTCCGGACGGCGTTCAACCTGCTCGGCCCCATCACGAACCCCGCCGGAGCGCGGCGGCAGGTTGTGGGGGTTGGCGATCCTGCCGCCGCGCCGCGCATCGCCGAGGTGCTCCGCCTGCTCGGCGCGGAGCGGGCGCTCGTAGTCCACGGCGCCGGCCTGGACGAGCTGCCGCTCGACGGATCGGGCGTTCTCTACGACGTCACCCCCGACGGCGTCACGCGGCACGAGGTCGTGGCCGTGGAGCTGGGCCTCGTCGCGGCTCCGACCGCTGCGCTGGCGGGCGGCTCGCCCGCCGAGAACGCGGCGACGGTCGAGGCGATCCTCGGTGGGGCGAGCGGTCCAGGCCGAGATGTCGTCCTGCTGAACGCCGCGGCCGCCTTCCTGGCGGCGGGACGGGCCACGGGGCTGCGAGACGGAATCGCGCTGGCAGCCGAGGCGATAGACGGCGGCTGGGCCACTCAGCTGCTGAGGCGGCTCCGCGCCGCGAAAGCGGCCCACGACGCGGCCAAGCCCGCCGCGGACGTTGCGGCCGCGGAGACTGCCGCCGCCCAGGGTCTCGAGGCGACACGGGCATGACGATCGCAACGAACACGCCGCGCGGTTCGAAGCCGTCCCGCGGCGGCGCCACTCCAACCGGCGATCCGGCCGGCCGCGCTACTCGCGCACCAGCCCGCGCCGCTACCTCGGCCCGCGCCGGCGTGGTGGCCGAGATCGCGGCCCGACGTCTGGCAGACATCCGCGCCGAACTCGACGGACGGAGCTACCGCTCCCTCGCGGATGAAGCGGCGGCGTACTCCGCCCTTCCCGGCGGCGCCGTCCGGCCGGTCGCCGAACGCCTGGCCGCGCCCGGCCTGCATCTCATCGCCGAGGTCAAGCGCCGCTCGCCCTCGGCCGGAGCGATCGCCGCGGACGCCGAGGCAACCGCCAAGGTGGACTTTGCGGTGGCGCTGGCCCGGGCCTACGAGGCCGGCGGCGCGAGTGCGATTTCCGTCCTGTGCGAGCCGCACTGGTTCGGCGGTTCGGTCGCGGATCTAACTGCCGTCCGCGCGGCAGTCACGCTGCCGATCCTCGCCAAAGAGTTCGTGGTCGACGAGCGCCAGCTACCTGTTCTGCGTTCGGCCGGCGCCGACATGGTCCTGCTCCTGGCCTGCATCCTCCCGGCCCGGAAGCTCGCCAGGTTCGCCGGCCTCGCCCGCGAGCTGGGCCTCGAGCCGCTGGTCGAGGTCCACGACGAGCGCGAGCTAGAGGCTGCGCTGGCCACGGAGGCCCGTCTCATCGGCCTCAACAACCGCAACCTGCGAACCCTTCAAGTCGATCCCGATCACTGCCTGAGACTCCGCCCGCTAGTGCCGAACGACCGGCTGGTGGTCGGTGAGTCGGGCGTCGTCGAGCCCCGGACGCTGGTCGGCTGGCGGGCGGTCGGGCTTGACGCCGCCCTCATTGGGGAGGCGCTGATGCGCTCGGCCGAGCCGGCCGCGGCGGCCCGTGCCTTCGTGGCCGCGGGTTCGGTGCCACACGACGTGGCTGCGGAAGCGCGGCTGCCGCTAGTCAAGATTTGCGGCGTCACCGATTCGGAGGGAGTGTTGTCTGCGATCCGCTCCGGCGCCGATGCAATCGGCTTCAACTTCGTACCGGGCACGCCCCGCTGCCTGACTCCTGCGGAGGCCTCGTGGCTGGCCATGCTGGCTCGTGGCGCTTCACCCGCCGGCAGGCGGCCTCGTATCGTGGCCGTCACCGCCGACGCCAGCCCGTCGGAGTTGCGGGCCGCCATTGCGGCCATCAACGCCGATGCGGTCCAGCTCTCCGGCAACGAGCCGGTCGAAACTATCGCCACCGTGGGGCGCCCCGTCTGGAAGGTGCTGCACCTGCCCGCTGCGACCAGTGAGACCGAGATGACCCCGCAGGCACTCGCAGTCGCGTCAGCGGCTGCCCTAGCGCAAGCGCAGCTTGCGATCGCCGCCGGCGCCGAGCGAATCGTTCTCGATGCCGGCGGAGGCCCGTTCGCCGGTGGCACCGGTCGTCTCATTGACCGGGGCGTGGCCGCGGCCGTCGCTCGGGAGCTGCCCGTGATCCTGGCCGGAGGTCTGGAGCCGTCGAACGTGGCGGAGGCCGTCCTGGAGGTTCCGGCTGTCGGCGTCGACGTCAGTTCCGGAGTGGAGGAGAACAGCTCCAGCGGTCCTTCCCGCGTCCATCGGGCGCCAGGCGCCCCCGGGTCGCGGCCCCGCAAGGATCCGCTCCGAGTGGCGCTCTTCGTGAAGCGGGCTCGTGCCGCGCGCTTCGACCGACCGCACGTCCAGGTTCGGCCCACGCCGGTCCCGGAGGCGCTCCTCGATCCGGATGCCGGGGGCCGATGGGGCATCGATCGCGACTTCGGCGGGCGCTACGTGCCCGAGACCCTGATCGCGGCGCTGGAACAGCTCGAGGCGGCGTGGGCGCAGACCCGCCACGACCCGCGTTTCTGGGCTGAGTTGCGCGAACTCCAGTTCCATTACGGCGGGCGGCCCACGCCGATCTATCGAGCCGAGAGGCTCGGAGCAGAGACGCTCGAGGCGGCGCGCAGGCTGGCAGGGCCGGCAGCCGATCGCCTGCCCGACCGAATTCGGCTCTATCTCAAGCGCGAGGACCTCAATCACACCGGCGCCCACAAGCTCAACAACGCCCTGGGCCAGGTTCTGCTGACACGGCGCCTCGGGAAGAGCCGTGTAATCGCCGAGACCGGAGCCGGGATGCACGGCGTTGCCACGGCCACGGCCTGTGCCTTGCTCGAAATCCCGTGCGTCGTCCACATGGGCATCGAGGACATCAAGCGCCAGGCGCCCAACGTGCTGCGCATGGAGGCGCTCGGCGCCGAAGTTCGGCCGGTTCACGGCGGATCGGGGACGCTGAAAGACGCCGTCAGCGAGGCTCTGCGCGACTGGGTCACCAACGTCGAGACCTCGCACTACTGCCTGGGCTCGACGATGGGCCCGCACCCGTATCCGATGATCGTGCGCGATTTCCAGCGAGTCATCGGCGACGAGGCGGCCGCTCAGCTCTACGAGGTCGAAGGACGTCTGCCGGACATGGCCATCGCCTGCGTTGGCGGCGGCTCGAACGCCCTCGGCCTGCTGAGCCGGTTCATCGGCGAGCCGTCGGTTCGGCTGGCGGTGGCCGAGGCGGCGGGGGAGGGGATCGCGACCGGGCGGCACGCCGCGGCGCTCCTGGGCGGCACGCCCGGGATCCTTCACGGCTCGCGCTCCTACATGCTCCAGGACCCCGACGGCCAGGTCATCGAGGCGGTCTCGATTTCGGCGGGACTCGACTACCCGGGCATCGGCCCGCAGCTGGCGGCCCTGATGCAGGCTGGGCGCCTGATCGTCTCGTCCGCGACGGACGTCGAGGCCATCGCAGCCATGCGGCAGGTCGCCCGGACCGAAGGCATCCTGGCGGCGGTCGAATCCGCCCATGCCGTGGCGGCCCTGCCCGATGTGATGGCGGGCCTGGCACGCTCGGGGCCCGACTCCGGAGGCGGCGCGCGCGGCGGAGCGTCGGGTGGCGGCCCGTTGCCGCGCGAGGCCGTCGTGGTGCTGGGGCTCTCGGGCCGCGGTGACAAGGATCTTGCGGCATTGGGCGATGCCCAAAGCCGTGCGGCGCTCGGTCTTCGGGAGGCAGAGCGATGACCGCCGTGCCTCCCGCAACCCGGGCCACGGCCACGAACGCGACGGCCGCCGCCGGCTTCGGGACCAACGACACGCCCGGCGCGCGGCGGATCGCGGCCGCCTTCGGCCGTGCCGCGTCGGCGGGCCGCGCGGCCCTGATCCCATACGTCGTGGCCGGCTATCCCGACCACGAGACCTCATTCGCGGCAGCGCTGGCGGCCGCCGACGCGGGCGCGGACCTGCTCGAGGTGGGATTGCCCTATTCCGATCCCCTGGCCGACGGAGCCACTCTCCAGCGGGCGACGTCAGTTGCGCTGCGGGCAGGAGCGACGCTCGAGCGGTCCGTGGCGCTGCTGACGGCCATATCGGAGGCCCGGCCCGATCTGCCGCTCGTGCCGATGTGCTACGCGAACCAGATCCTCGGGGGTGGCGATGGCCGAGCCGTGGCCGGCCGGCTCGCCGGCGCCCGAGCCGCGGGCGTCATCGTCGCGGACATGACCCCGGACGAAGGCGCCCGGTTCGAGGCGGTGGCACGGGATGTGGGCCTGGCGGTGGTCTATCTCATCGCGCCCACCAGCACTCCAGCACGTCGTGTCGAAGTAGCCCGACGATCCGGTGGCTTCCTCTACTGCGTTTCGCTGGTGGGCGTAACCGGGGCGCGCGCATCGCTCCCGCCTTCGGTCCGCGGGCTGGTCGTCGCGGCCAGGGCCGACTCGCCGGTCCCGGTCGCAGTCGGCTTCGGCGTCAGCAACCCCGCCCACGTCCGAATGCTCGTTCAGGCCGGCGCAGATGGTGTGATCGTTGCCTCGGCCCTGGTTGACGCTCTAGGCACCGACGGCCGCAACGTGCCAGCCCTGGCCCGTCTCGTCGGGGAGTTGCGCGCGGCGACGACTCGGGCCTGAAGCAGAACCAGGTCGACGGAACACGTTACCCGAACGCCCCGAAGTCGGGCCCGACACGCCGCCCCGTGGCCCGCCGTCGCCTGGGTCGGCCGCCGCGCGCCACGGCTGCCGGCACGCGACCGCCGCGGGCCGTCCCGTGTCCAGCCGACGCGCGTGGCGGGTTGCTAAGCCGCTGCGCGGCGGTGGCGATGCTTTGGGACCGCGGCGCAGGGCTTTTCGTCCGCCTCGTCACCGGGAAGGGCGTTCGCGGGAGCGCTCGTGGCAACCGTGCCGTCGCTTCGGAGCAACCCCTCCCAGGCCGCGGGATCCAGCGGCCTGGCGAAGAAGAAGCCCTGGCCGAATCCGCAGCCCAGAGACCGAAGCGTCTCCGCCTGCTCGCCCGCTTCGATCCCTTCGGCGACTGTTTCGATCTGCATCGCCCGGCCCAGGTCGATGATGCTGCGCGCAATCGCCGACTCGACGCCGTCGGTGGCGACGTCATCGACGAACGACTTGTCGATCTTGACGATGTCGATCGGGAAGCGCCGCAGATGACTGAGCGACGAGTAGCCCGAGCCGAAGTCGTCCAGGGCGACGCGGACGCCCAGTTCGCGGATGTGGCCCAGGGCGGTGGCCGCGACCACCGGATCCGCCATGAGGACCGTCTCCGTCACCTCCAGGACGAGCCAGCTGGCCCGAATGCCCGACTCGTCGACTGCGGCGGCGACTTCATCCGCAATGGCGTCGCGTACAAGCTGCCGCGACGACAGGTTGACGTTCATCACGAATGGTTCGCCCCCGCCGCGGAGGCGCTGCCATTCGGCCAGCTGGCGGCAGGCCTCGCGCAGGATCCAGCCGCCGAGCGGAACGATCAGGCCCGTCTCCTCGGCAAGGGGGATGAACTCGAGCGGCGGCACGAGGCCTCGCGTCGGGTGCTGCCAGCGAACCAATGCCTCCGCGCCGATCACTTCGCCGGTCTGGAGCTTCACGATCGGCTGGTAGTGGATGACGAATTCACGCCGGTCGATGGCCCGTCGGAGTTCGGCCTCGAGGCCGAGCCGGGCTACCACGGCGTCGTGCATTCGCGCCTCGAAGACCTCGAAGCGGGCCTTGCCCTTCGTCTTGGCCGTGTACATCGCCACGTCGGCGTTCCGCAGCAACTCAGTCGCCGTGTCGCCGGCTTCGCGGGTTGCGATACCGATGCTGGCGCTTATGAAGACTTCCTGACCCACGACCCAGAACGGCACGCCGAGAGCGGACCGGATGCGTTCCGCGACGCGCGCTGACGCGGTCACGTCGGCGTCCTCCAACAGGACCCCGAACTCGTCGCCGCCCAGTCGCGCGGCCGTGTCCTCTGCGCGCAGCGCCGATCGCAGCCGATGGGCCGTCTCGACGAGGACGTGGTCCCCGGCCGCGTGGCCCAGGCTGTCGTTGATCGTCTTGAAGTTGTCGAGGTCGATGAACAGGACCGCGGTATCTCCCGACTGGCGACGCTCGAGGGCATGCTCCACACGCTCGCGGAACAGGCTGCGGTTGGCCAGGCGCGTCAGGGGATCGTGGAAGGCCTGGAACGTCAGCTTCTGTTCGAGGGCCTTGCGCTCCCGTAGATCGCGGGTGTTGAGCGCGACACCGGGCGCATCGCCGTTGAGCAAGCCGCTGGTTGCCACGGTTTCGACGGGCAGCCAGGTCCCATCGCCCAGGCGGAGCCGCCACTCGGCGATTACCCGCTCGCCCGGCGAGCGCATTGCCCGGTCGAGCAGACTGTCGACCGCGCCGACGTCCTCGGGATGGGCGAGGCCGGTCAGGGGAGCGCCCAGGAGCTTGCCGTCACCGGCTCCGAGCAGGCGCTTGACCGAGGGGCTGACGTAGTCGAGCTTGCGGGAGGCGTCGACGGCCATGATCAAGTCGGACGAGTTCTTGACGAGCCAGCCGAAGCGAGCCTCGGACCTGAGACGCTCCCGATCGACCTCCACGACATGGCGAACGGTCACGAGCTGTCGAACGACCACAAGAGAGGCAAGCGATATCGAGACCAGGGCGCCGATCTGGAACTGTGCGTAGATGCACAGAGCCAGCATCACGATGGTGGCCGAGAGCACGAACAGGTCGAGCTTGGGTGCAATCCGCCTGCATAGCTCGCCGGCGTGGCTCAGGCGCGAAGCCAGCCGCGCCAGGATCGCCGTGGCCTTGAGTTTGGAGACATGGAATGCAGGCATCCCCCAAGGTGTCGGAGGGCGGGTGCCAATTCCTTATCGGGGTGGCCACGAAGTTTTCGCGACGACGTGAATCCTCGACCGCGGCCGTGGGAACCGATCGCGATCGGCGGAGCCGGACTAACTCCGGGCGCCGCCGCCCGGCTTCTTGACGAGCCGCGTGAGCCGCCCCGGCAGGAACCGGGCCCCGATTGCCAGGACGACCGCCCCGACGAACACGCCAAGGAGGGCGGCGACGGTGACGGTGCGCATCTTGCCCTTTGGAAGCCTGGTCTCAGTCATTCGAATCACCTTCCGACCCGACGCCTTTGAGCTCCTCGAGTCGCTTGATAGTCTCGATCAACTGGCGATACAACGCCAGCAGGGCGTCCTGTGGCATTGGCCCGTCGTTGGCCATGGCCACTCGCACGAGCACCTCGCGTTCGCGCTCGGAGTCTGCGACCGGCCGACCGCTCGCGACCTTCGCGTGACCGGCCTGCACGCCGAGCCGCGCTCGACGGTTGAGCAGCTTGACGATCTGGACGTCCAGTTCGTCGATCTGGGATCGCAGTGCCTCGAGCTCGCCGGGCTTCGTGATGTCCTTCGACCCTCTTCGTCCGTCACTCATGACCGGCGGTCTCCGCTCCGTCGGCCGCTTTGGGGGCGGTACCGAGGCGATCGGCTATGAATTCGAGCGCCGCCGTGTAACCAGCGGCGCCACGACCGACGATTCGCTCGACGGCAAGGTCGTGCAGGTAGTTGACGTGCCGGAACGGCTCGCGCTTCGACGGGTCGGAGAGGTGAACCTCGACGAACGGCAGACCGATCCCGAGCAGGGCGTCACGCAGCGAGATGCTGGTGTGCGTCAGCCCTCCGGCATTCACGACTGCCCAATCGAAATCTCGCCGGTGCAGGCGGTCGATGAGGACGCCCTCGTGATTCGACTGAAATGTCACGACCGTCAGGCCGAGTTCCGCGCCGCGGCGCACGAGCTGCTCGTCGATCTCCGCCAGCGTCGTGCGGCCGTATATCTCCGGTTCGCGGGTACCGAGCAGGTTCAGGTTCGGACCGTTGAGCACAAGCACGCGATTCATGGCCGGACCGAAACCTCCGCGGTGGTGGCGATGGGCGAGAGGCGGAGGGCCGCCGCCACGCCGGCAGCCACCGCTTCGGCGGGTACGTCCGAGCGGACGATGACGCCCGTGGCCGTGGGAAGGACCCAGCTCAGACGGCCCAGGGCATGCTTCTTGTCGGTGGCCATGTGATCGCGGACTGAGTCCAGCGAGACAGTTGGCGGCGTAAGCGCAAGTCCGAGCCGGTCCAGCAGGCCGTTGATCCGCCGGGCTCGCTCGGCGGGCACGATGTCGAGGCTGCGGGCGACGGCGAAGGCGCCTCGCAAACCGTACGCCACCGCCTCGCCGTGGAGGATCTTGCTGTAGCCCGCCGCGGCTTCGATGCCGTGGCCGATCGTATGACCCAGATTGAGGGTCATTCGCAGGCCCGACTCGCGCTCGTCGGCGCTGACGACTTCGACCTTGGCCCAGGCGCATCGCTCGACGAGTTCGGCCAGACTGCCCGACTCGAACGGCCGCCGGTCGCCCCGCGCGATCGCCTCGCCATCCTCTTCGATGAGCTCCAGGAGACGCTCGTCGCCCAGAATGCCCATTTTCACGGCCTCGCCCAGGGCGGCGCGGAGTTGTCTGGGCGGCAGCGTTTCCAGGAGCGACACGTCGGCGACGAATGCCACCGGCTGGTGGAATGCACCGACCAGATTCTTGCCCTCCGGCAGGTCCACGGCCGTCTTGCCGCCCAGGGCCGCGTCGATCTGACCCACGAGCGTCGTCGGCACCTGGACGATCGGCACGCCGCGAAGGTACGTGGCGGCGACGAACCCGGCGGCGTCCGTCAGCGCCCCGCCGCCGACGGCGACCAGCGTCTCCCGCCGATCGACGCGCAGGCGGGCGAGTTCGCGGCATGCCTGCTCCACGACCCGAAGGCGCTTGGCGGCCTCGCCGCGCGGCAACATGACGCGCTCGACCGGCCAGCCGTCGGCGGCCAGGGCGTCGGCAATGCCGGCGCCCGCAACTGCCCACGTCTTTGGCTCCGCGATCAGGATGACCCGCCGGGCATGCTGGCGGCGCAGTGCCCCGGAGATGGCCGCTGCCGCGATGCCCTGTCCGATCTCGACTCGCCCGAGTGCGGTATCTGCTCGGAGGAGCGTGACCGAATCGGTCGGCCTTTCGGCACCGCGACCCATGAGGGCTCGCACGATTGTGGCCGATGGGGCCCCGGCATTGATCTCCATCGCCGGGGCATAGAAGCGGTCCCGCGCGACCGCGAGCTCCCGGAGCGCGGCGGTCGGGTCGCGGCCTGAGATTACCGGGCGCACGTTTGCGCTGCGGCTGACGCGGCCGGCCAGGACTTCCGGCGCGGCACGCAGCCAGACTGCGAAGCGGCCGCGATACAGTTGCCAGCGGTTGCGGGGATCGATGACGGCCCCGCCGCCGGTGGCAATCACGCGCCGGATGCCCGGATCCAGATCGGCCTGGCCGAGGGAGAGGATCGCCTCGCGCTCGTAGCGGCGGAAGGCGGCCTCGCCCTCGTCGGCAAAGATCGCAGTCACGGGCCGGCCGACGCGGCTCTCGATCAGATCGTCGAGGTCTACTAGAATCGCGCCTTCACGTTGGGCGAGGCGCCGGCCGACGGCGCTCTTGCCGCTCCCCGACAGGCCGACGAGTACCAGATCCACGGTCTATTCGCTCTCGGCCGGAGCCGCGCCCGAACCCGAGCCCCCGGCTCGCACGCCGCTCGATGGCGCTGCCGGTCGCGCCAGATTTCGTCCGGCGGCCCTGGCCCGGTAGCGCGTGGCGTTGTCCAGTAGCTCCACCAACGAATCGCCGCCGAACTTGTCCAGAACGAAGTCGGCGAGCGTAAGGCAGACCATCGCTTCGGCGACCACTCCCGTCGCCGGAACGACGCTGATGTCGCTGCGCTCGTAGTGGGCTTTCGCCACCGGCTCGCCGGTGATGAGGTCCGCGGACGGGAGCGGCCGTGGCAGCGTCGATATGGGCTTCACGGCGCCCCGGATTACGATCGGCTGGCCGTTGGAGATGCCGCCTTCGAGGCCCCCGGCATTGTTCGTGCCGCGTAGCCAGGCGCCTTCGGCGTCGCGCCGCTGGATCACGTCCTGGACCGCGGACCCGAAGAGCCGCGTCTGCGCGAAGCCGAGGCCGAACTCCACGCCCTTGACGATCGGGATGCTCGTGACGGCGCCGGCCAGGGCTCCGTCCAGCCGCCGATCCCAGTGGACGTGGCTTCCCAGACCGGTCGGCACGCCCCGGGCCACCACCTCGAACACGCCGCCCACCGTGTCGCCGGCATCGCGCGCTTCGTCGATGCGGGCCACCATCCGCGTCTCAGCGTCGGCGTCGAGGCAGCGCAGCGGGCTCGCCTCCGCTTCCTCGCGGGTGCGAGTGGCTCGCGCCACATCCGTCGCCACTCCGCCGACCTCGACGGTGTGCGACCAGACGTCGATATCGAGCCTGGCGAGCAGCGCCCGCGCAACGGCTCCGGCCGCGACCCGCGCCGCCGTCTCGCGCGCCGAGGCTCGCTCCAGGATGTTTCGGACATCGTCAAAGCCGTACTTCGAGGCGCCGGCAAGATCCGCGTGTCCGGCGCGCAGCCGCGTAATTGGAGCGGCGCGCTTGTCGCCCGCCTCCACGAGCCCGGCTAGCTCGGCGGCCTGCTCGTCCGTCAGAGGCTCGACCTGCATCACCCGCGTCCAGTTCTCCCAGTCGCGGTTGCGGATGAGCAACAGGATCGGCGACCCGATCGTCACCCCGTGTCGCACGCCGCCCAGAATCTCGGCCCGATCCTGCTCGATGGAAGTGCTGCGAGCGCCCCGGCCGTAACCGCGCTGGCGCCGGGCCAGGTCGAGCGCGATCTGTTCGGCCGTCAAGGGCAACCCCGCGGGCACGCCTTCGAGCGTGGCGGCCAGGGCAGGGCCGTGCGACTCCCCGGCGGTCAGGAAGCGAAGGCGGCCCATTCGATCGATCTCCTAGCCACGAGGCGCCGTCGGGCCGGCGCCAGGGTCAACAGGCTGCCCGCTTGCTGACCCCATGTCGATCGGCATCGGACGAAGACCCTGCTCGCGGGCGCGATCGAGCTCGGCCTGCATGACGTCAAGCGGGGCGACCTTGCCGGTCCAGAGTTCGAACGACCGTGCGCCCTGCTGGAGCAGCATGTGCTCGCCGTTGAGGATCGTGTCCCGCGCCGCGGCGGCATTCTTGAGCAGCTGCGACTGCGCCGGGTTGTAGATCAGATCCATGACGAACAGATCGGGCGGCAGCAGCTCGGCGGGGATCGGCGTCTCGCCTGGGACCAGGCCGATGGAAGTTGCGTTTACCAGGAGCTTCGTCTTGGCCAGCTCAGCTTCCAGGACCGACTCGTGCCACGGCATCGCCCGCAGGTCCATGTGCGCAGCGCTCCGGCCGAAATGCCGGACCATTCCCTCGGCGCGATGGAGGTGGCGGTTGAAGACCACCACTCGCTGGAACCCGCCGGTGATCAGAGCATAGGTGACAGCGCGAGCCGCCCCGCCGGCGCCCAGGACGACGGCGTAGCGCGGCATCTTCTGACGACCCACGATCTTGTCGAGGGCCGCCTTGAACCCGGCCACGTCGGTGTTGTGGCCGATCAACTTCTTGCCGTCGCGCGCAATCACGTTGACCGCGCCGATGGCCTGCGCTTCTTCGGTGAGCTTGTCGACGAGCGGCACGACGTGCTCTTTGTGGGGGATCGTGATGTTCGCGCCCAGGAAGTCGTCGCCGCGCAGCGCCGCGATCGCCTCGGCGAGGTCGAGCGGCCGGCGGTCCCACAGTTCGTAGCGGGCGTCGATGCCGAGGGCATCGAAGGCAGCCTGTTGCATCCCGCCCGAGAAGGAGTGGGCGACCGGATGGCCGATCAGGACGACGCGGTTGGTCATGCTCTCAGCCTTTCGAGTTCGAGGAAGAAGCTCGGATACGAGACGGCAGCGCTTTCTGCACGGTCGATGGTGGTGGTGCCGCGCGCGACAAGGCCGGCGACGGCGAAGGTCATGGCCAACCGGTGATCGTCGAGCGTCTGGGTGGCGGCGCCGGCGAGAGCCGTCGGCCCGGTGATGGAGATGTCGTTGCCGTTGACCGACACGCGCGCACCCAGCGCCGTCAGCCCGGCGACGATGCCGGCGATGCGATCCGATTCCTTGTTTCGAAGCTCACCCGCGCCGCGGATCGTTGTCGTGCCGCGGGCTTGGGTCGCGGCCAGGCACAGGATCGGGATCTCGTCGATGGCGGCGGCGACTTCGGCCGGCCCGAGGTCGATCGCCGTCAGCTCGCTCGATCGGACGGTCAGGTCCGAGAGCGGCTCGCCCACTTCGCCCGAGGGCTCGCCGCGCGCCGCCTCATCGATCCGCGCGCCCATTCGCAACAGGAAGTCGATCGCGGCCCTCCGCGTCGGATTGACGCCGACTCCCCGGAGGGTCAGTTCGGCGTCCGGATGTATGGCCGCGGCCACGAGCCAGAAGGCGGCAGCCGAAGGATCGGCCGGCACGCGCTCGTCGAGCGGGGAAAGCTGCGCTCCGCCCTCAAGCGTCCAGGCCACCGGTCCGCCTCCAGATTCATCGTCCGACACACGCCGGACCTCGACGCCGCGCGAGCGAAGCATTCGCTCTGTATGGTCCCGCGTGGCCACAGCCTCACGCACCGTCGTTCGCCCATCGGCGCGCAGGCCAGCCAGCAGGATCGCGGACTTGACCTGGGCGCTCGGTACCCGAGTTGCAAAATCGATCGCCCGCAAGTGCGAGCGACCGATTACGACCAGCGGTGGGAGGGAATCCGATCGACGTGCGCGCAAGTCTGCGCCCATCGAGCGCAGCGGCTCGATGATACGGGCCACCGGCCGGCTTCGCAACGAAGCGTCGCCGTCCAGGACGGCGAAGAAGGGCAGTCCGGCCAGCATGCCGGAGCACAATCGCAGGCTCGTTCCGGAGTTCCGGCAGTCGAGGATGCCGTCCGGTTCGTGAAGGCCGGCCGCGCCGGGAGACGCCACCCGATAGTCCACATTGAGCCCGTCCTCTCGGACGCGCTGCACGGTGGCCCCAAGTGCGGCAACGATCCCGGCCGTCGCCGCCACGTCGCGCCCATCGCCCGCGCCGGTGATCAGGCTGGCCCCCTCGGCGAGGGCGGCCATGATCAGCGCTCGGTGGGAGATCGACTTGTCGCCGGGCAGCCTCGGCTCGCCGCGCAGACGCGCGGCAGGCAGGACAGAGCGGGACTGCTCCCCGAGGAGCGGCGAGGTGCTCATCGGATCAGTGCTTGCTTGCCCCATCGATCCGGATCGGGCCGGCCATGGCGAATGGGTCCTTGATGAGGGTTCGAACCTCTTCGTGAATCTTCGTGACGGCGCTGGCCATGTCGGCGAACTGGTCGAAGGTGAGCGACTGCTCGCCGTCGGACAGCGCCTCATCCGGGC
>Ga0182021_10005664_pt1 | contig 14820 bp, 11 predicted proteins | sample 612E3MmetaG_FD_120493 | JGI IMG/M metagenome (GOLD analysis project Ga0182021, IMG submission 120493) | Permafrost microbial communities from Stordalen Mire, Sweden - 612E3M metaG (Illumina Assembly) | ecosystem: Environmental > Terrestrial > Soil > Wetlands > Permafrost | place: Sweden... | reverse complement strand
GCAGACTGCGTCCAAACGATTGGCCGCGATGTTGCCCGCTACACAGGCCCACTCGGATGGGCAGTCGATCGAGGTTGTGCAAAGCCGGCCGCAGAATGGATTGAATTCCGCCATCGGGCTGTAAATCCAGACCTCACCAGTGCCACAGGCTGTGGGCGCTATGTTGGCCGGGTCTGGGGGAACGGCGCATTTCGTCTTGTCGCAACTCCACAGTGGGAAGCACAGGGCAAGCAAGAAGAAGCTACGGGCCGTCTTCATGATCGGACAACGGTAGCGTCGTTTCGATCTCACCACAAGAAGATCCCGGCCGGCGCGCCGAGGGACGAGTGATCTTCGTCACACGCGGATGCGATCATTTGCAAGCGCCGGAGGGCGCCTAAAACCCGGATGGGTACACGATTTGAATTCCGTTGACCGGCGCACGGAAGTCAGTTGCGCCCGGGCCCGAATTGGTTGTCCCCGGCGTCGCAGTCAACGTGAAGCTGGTGCCGGTCACGTTGCTAAACACGACATAGTTACCCGTGCCTCCTATCGGCGCCAGCGTATATCCCGTGAAGGCGTGGGTGTTCGGTCCCATCTGCATCGCAGTATGTGTCGTTGAGCCGATGGTGTAGTTGTAGGTGCGCGAAAACGCCGAAAAAACATCCCCGTCGCAATAGACGTAAACGTCGTATCCGCTGCTCATCGGGCTGGCCAAGCCGGTCACAGTGACCGTCGCTGGCGAGGCAGGCGCCCCCGGATCGAGGTAGCCATTCATCATGCGCACGTCGCCGGGGGAATCGGCGATGTAGAGACTCCAGGTCGCTGACGTCTGCCCGGCCGCCAGAGGCGAGTTCCAGGTAACGGACGCGGAGCTGGTGGTGCCGTCTGCCAAGACCAGCGATGATAGCGTGCCTGCGGCGCTCGCGGCGCTGTTCCAATTCTTCGCCGGCTTCACCCCTGCGGATTCGGTCGCCGCCATGGGGACCGTTCCCGTATTGCCAGCAGCACCTCCCCCCACGAAGTCAATACTGATGGTCATTGGCGTGATCAAAGCGTCCATCCCAGCCCCATCCGTTCCGCCTGTGTCGGCGCCACCAGAACCCCCGGCTTCCAAGTCTGGCGGCAGACTGGCATCGGGAGACAACGGAACGTCGATCCCGCCATCCTGAGGCAAAGCTGTGTCAGCGGGGGCTTCTGCGTCCGGAACCACAGTTCCCCCTGTGCCGCCCGTTGTAGTCCCACCGTTTCCACCCGTCGTCGCGGCCTCCTTGCCCCCGGCCCCTCGGTCAACGGGCCGATTGGTGTCGGAAGACAATCGAGCATCAATCCCGCCATCACGGGACGTGCCACCCACAGAGCCCGCATCCTGCGCGACACTTCCCGCCGCCCCACCCGTTGCGGTCCCACCCTCTCCACCCGTGCTTGACGAGCCACCCGTTCCCCCCGTCGTGGTGTCCGTCGTTCCACCTGTGTCCGTCGTTCCCCCCGTCGTGGGGAAACTGCTTTCCCCGCCCACGCCGCCTGCCCCGCTCGCCGTCGTGCCACTTGTCACGGCGCTGCCTCTCGAACCACCAATCGCATCATCCGGTCCAAGAGTGCCACCTCCGCCGCTGCCTGCTGTTGGGGCGTCAGAGGACGCGGCTCTGCCGGCGTCGCCGGCATCATTGAGCCCCGCCCAGGGTTGCGTGAGGTTTACACAGGCGGCAAACAGGAGGCTTGCGCCGAGGGCTGGCGGAGCGAGTGCGCAAAAGTGAGTCAAGTTCCTCCCCCCATTTTCACAGGACTATACCAGAGACCCGAACGCACTGAGAGCGAGCATAGCGCTTTCGAACGGGGCTCATTTGCGTCAGACAAACCTACCGCCGCTGGGGTACACGCCGGACGGTGCTCCTGGTGATGGTTCTCTCACAGCACTCCGACGGACTCAACTTGCCGCGGGAGATTCGCCGAGCCTCGAGCCAGGAGATTGCCCTGGGCGGGTAGAAGAGGGCGCGGATGCATGGCAGTTGATCGAAGCGGCCAGCGCGAATGCGATAAAGATCCCCTTGGTATTCAATCCAGCCTCGATCGAGGGCGTGGCGGAGGGCACGACCATAACGAACCTCCAGTGCCTCGCGAAAAACCCCGAGGAACCTCGATGGATCAAGGATTCCGAAGCTTAGCGTGAGCAGGATGTACTTGGCCATGCGCTCCTCGATGGGAAGCCTATAGACATCTTCCTGGGGAAGTGTTCCCCCGTGGTCGATGGCTTCCATCCATTTCCCCACGCGATGTGGCGCGAACCACCATCCGTCCCCCACGAGACTGGACGCAGAGCTGCCAAGTCCAAGGTAGGGCAGCCCGTCGAGCAACCTGCCCTGGAAGTAGAGAGAGGTGCCAGTCTCATCTCCAAACTGGGAAAAGTTCACAGAACCATAGGGAGCGTGGAACCCATGGGCATGGAGTTGCTCAAACGCGACATCGTACATACGTCCATAGTCTTCGGGCCCCGGACGATGCCACGGATCTCGCGAAATTGGCCTTCCTTTGCCTCTGTACAAGCAATCGTAAATCGTCACTGAATCCGCACCCGTCCTGATCGCGACATCAAGATCTTGCTTCCAATCCGCCATTGCCTGGCCCGGCAGAGCGAAGATCAAATCCACATTCATTCGCTTGAAACCCGCCTTCCGAATGGCCTCCGCCGCGCGCAACCCGAGAGAGCCCTGCCTCCCTCGTCCGACGGAGACGAGCACATCGTCGTTCGTACTCTGCAGTCCCATGGAAATACGTCCAACTCCACCCTCCACGATCACGCGCAATCGTTCCGGATTTTCGCTGGCGATGCGAGGCGTTGTTTCCGTGGATACCGCCATCGGGTTCCCCGTGCGAGACAAAAATGGCCGCAAAGCAAGCAGAAGACGTTCAAGACTCGAACTGGACAGCATGGTGGGCGTGCCCCCCCCAATATCGATTCCAGGCACTTTGGTCCGCGCTGGGAGCAACGTATGCACGCGATGGATCTGCTTGATCAAAGCATCAACGTATCGAATATGCCTTGCCGCGTCCGAATGGGCCTCGACAGCGAAATTGCAGTAGCCACACTTCTGCTCGCAGAACGGGATATGCACGTAGATCAGGATCCTCTGGAGCTCGCTCACATCCATCTTACCAGCCCTGGTCCGGTAGCTCCTCTGGAAGTATTCCCGGGAAGGCGGGTACTGGATCGTGAATTGATGAGGATCCAACCGAGCCAGTTGAAGCGCACGCGACTCATTCACGTGGTAAGCTCCTCTCGCAGAATCATCGCGACGTCCCGAACATCCGGTTCCACAAGGGTCTGGTGAATGCCGACGATGAAGGATGTTTCGAAGAGAGCCTTCGCGCGGGAAAGTCCATCGTGGGGGACGGCCGAAAAGGCGGCGTGTTGGGTTACCAGACCGCCCACGAAATTCCGAACCTCAACGCCACGATCTCGCAGCCTTCGCGCTACTAGATCCAGAGGCCGGTCCTCGACGGTGATCGGGAAAGCAAACGGAGATCCGAGCCCCCGCGGGGCACTGCGGACCCGCACTCCAGGAATGCCCGAAACGGCTTCATATAGAATGGCGTAGTTGCGCCGCCGAAGCGACTCCTGTTCCTTCCAGCCGCGAAGCTGGAACCGCCCGAAACAGGCATTGAGTTCGGACATCTCCAGATTGAATCCGGGACGAGCGTATGAGAAGTGGTGATGCATGCCTTCCGGGGCCTTGCAACGCTCCGGCGCGTAGTGGCACATACATTCGCGTCCCCAATGCACGATGGATTCCAGACGATCGTGCCACTCCAGATCCGGCGCAATAATGGCCCCGCCCCCATAGGTGCTCAGATGATGGGGGTGGTAGAAACTCCATGTTGTCAGTGTTCCGAAAGAATGAACAGGGCGGCCCTCGATCTCCAGGTCCATCGTTTCGCAAGCATCCTGGAGCACCAGCAGTCCGTGCTCCTGAGCGATGGCCATCACATCCATCAGTCGGGCGGGAAAACCGAGGAGATGAGTCAGGCAGACGACTCGCGTATTCGGCTGGATCGCCCGGAGCAAAGCATCAGGATCGATCCCAAAACCCGATGGCTCGATATCCACCACGGTCACGGAATACCCTGCGAATAGGAGGGATGACAAGGTTGTTGGAAAAGTAAAACCGGCCGTGATGGCATGCATCCCGCGGCCCGTAGCCTCCGCAAGGGCCAAGGCCGCGGCGAGGTTCGCGGATGAACCGGAATTCACGAGCGTGAGATTCCTGGCTCCAAACGCACTGGATAATTCGGAGAAAAGCGCACCCAGGTTGGCCCGGGGCGCGCCAAGCTCACGTTCAAGGAAGCGACCGAACCCTTGGTGATCAACGTGTCCTGTGCAGGGATAGCGGAATTTGTGATTCATCAGGGATGCGTGCCGGTCGAGGGTAGGCGCATGGTCACAGCATATAGCCAAAACGAGGGTTCTTGAGCGGCTGAGCGGCGCCCTGCCCGGCAGGCATCTGAGCGGGCGGCAGCGCGGATCCTGGCGTGCCGGGGCAGCATTTGCTGGCACACCGGCTTGAAAGGCCTTCCTTGCTAATCATCCTAATGTGTCGCATTGACCGGCGGGTCCCGTCAGGCAATGCTAGCAGGTCATGGCACACGAACGCGTGTCTCAAGTGTCGGAGGCCCCGACCAGGCCGGGGCCCAAGACCGGGCCGGTCCGGTTCGACGTTGCGGACCTATATCGAGGGCCGGCGGCGGTTGCCACCGATGGTGTCCCGGCGGTGGCTCTCGACGAGAAACTGCGTCAGGCCTATTTCTGGGTGGTCAACCACGCCATCATCAACCCGTTCTACGACCTCGAATACAACCAGGACCCACCGCAGCGCTACTCGTTCGGGGACAGGGGCGTCGAGGTCGTGCTGCCCTCAGACCAAAGCTATTCCAGCTATGTGCTGCTGCCACTGCTGAACCTGGCCACCCGCCGACGCTGCTTGCTAGTGGGCGGGCCGGGCCGAGGCAAGACCACCATCGCCATCCTGATGGGGTTGCTGGCTGGGTACTCGCTGCGCGATGTCCGCCGCGGCATCCAGCACGGCCAGCCGCAGATGACAGTCTCGGATCTGCTCGGCACGCCCTTGCCGTCCAGTTTGCTGGCTGCCACCGAGATGGACCAGGTCAAGGTGGCCTGGCGACGGTGGCTTGGCATGCGGGTGAAGATCATCGACGAGTACAACCGCATCCCCACTCGCACCCAATCGGCCCTGCTGACCGTCATGGCCGACGAGTACGCCGAGGTGTACGACCAGATCTACGAGTGTCCCAAGGCCGCCTGGTATTTGACGGCCAATGACGATGCCGGCGGAGGCACCTACCAGGTCATTGAGGCTCTGCGCGATCGGATTGATGTGGTCGTTAAGGCGCTACATTTCAACACCCGGTTCTTGGGCGAGCTTCTGCAGCGTATCGAGGCCGATTTGCGGCCCGAGGAGGTGGTGCCTTCGCAAGTTGTGTTCACGCCCGAGGAGCTTTCGCGCCTAAGCCAGGAGATCCTAGCGGTCGAACTGCCCTCGCCCCTGCGCCGCCGCCTGGAGTTCTTCGCCAGCCATTTCGAGTTGATGGAGACGGCGGGTCGGCAATTCGAATACCTGACCAAAGATACGTTCAAACTTTCGGCAGTCGATCCGGGTACCCTGGCAGCCGTCGAAACGGGCAAGGACGCCGTGGCTGACCTGGGCACGCAGACCCGGAACGGATTGTCGGTGCGGGCGCTCATGACGTCGATGGTGTTTTTCAAGGCCATGGCCTATTTCCGCGGGTCTCGCGTGGTGGCGTTCGAGGACATGCGCCAGATGTTGCCCTTCGTACTGCACGACAAGCTGGTGCAGAATGCCGATTCGCCCTGGTTCGAAGCCAAGGGCCACCCGGCCTTCCGCATCGATCGCGTGAGTTGGCTGCGAACCCTGTTCGACCTTTCGTGCAAAGAATACGACCGCCTGGACCTCGATCGCGACGATCCGGTGCAGACCATGAGCGACGAGTTCGAGCGCGGCCTTGAAGGCCTGGACGAACCCTCGGTGCGCCAGCGGTTGGTGGCCATCGAGCGCACCCTGACGGCGTGGCGCAAGGGCGGCAAGCTGTACGGCCACTTGTTCGACGACATCCTGAAACTGAAGTACCTGCACCAACGCTACAGCAACTATCTGCAGTGGCTGAAGTGGAAGGGATGACCGGGCTCGATCCGAGTGCACCGTTGGCGAGGGCCCTCGACCGGGGACGCGATTGCTTCAACGCGCAAGTCGCTTTCTCAAGGCGCCAGCAGCCGCTTTTCGACCCTACGGTGTTTGCCCAGGTGCTGGTTCAGGATGTGGCGCCCGCGGTAACAGCGGTCGAGGCCTGCCATCCAGATCAGGTCGACGAAGTGACCCAAGTGCTGTTCCAGTTGGCCTTGGCGCTGGTGCCGCGCGATCTGCTTGGGCCGCGCATGCCTCTTGCAGCGCGAGCCTGGCGCGAAGTCTTGCCCAGATGTGCCCGTCTGTTGGCAACGGCGCCATCCCGCCTGGCTGCTTCGCTGGTTAACGCCTGCCACAATCTCGCCCGCGAAGTGGGGGCACGTCCCGACGAATGGCTGAGTGGTCTGGCGGGGCTGGCTGGGGAATGTGCGACGGTCGACGAGCTGCTGGCCTGCGCATCGGTGCTGGCCTGGCGGGCGGGGTTGGCGCACTACCGCGAATCGGCTCTGGCCGTATGGGATGACCTGCCCGAACCGCTGGCCCGTGCCAGCTTGGGGCTGGACGCGACCGTGCCGCGCGCACAAGTACGCGAGGGTCTGGTGGATCCTTGGTTTCTGCCTGGGCAGGAGGCCGCGCCACCCGCTCTCCGTGTGGCGGGCGTGGCAGGCGACTTTCGCGGGTTCGGGGGGCCATTCCTGATGCCGCCACGGGTTTTCGTAGCAGACGACCGTCTTTGGGCCAGCGACGGCGAGGCCGCCTTTACCCTGCATGCGGACTGTTTCGGGCGCACGCTGCAACGGGCGCCTAAGTTGCCGAGGGCGAAAGACCAGGGCGCGCCGGCAGAGATAGCGGCCGATGGTCGCGTGACTTTTGCGGGCCTTGCAGCGTCGCTGCCCGGCCTGCAAGGCTGCAATGGGTTTGCGGCCCTGCCCCGCACGTTGGCCGTTACGTTTCCCCACAGCCATCGGATTCTGCTCGTGGCGCGCACCGGGGGGCCGGAGTGAACGACACTGAACGCAAGGACGACCTGCGCGAAGCGTGGCAGGCGGAATGGGAGCCAGCCCTGGCTGCTTGGAGCCGGTTCACCCAGCTGTCTCCGCCGCGCTTCTGCACCACCCGTAGCGAGGAGCGGGACCAGGGGCTGGAAACCTCGTTCGCCATGATTCGCCTCAACGACCAGGCAGTGGTCATCAGCCTGCGCCAGGTCGCCGAGCAAGGGCTGCAGGCGTTGGCCCGCCCAATTCTTGCGCACGAGATCGGCCACCATGTCTACGCCCCCGCCAACCTCGATGACGATGCACGCCTGCTGGCCCGAATGCGCCATGCCCTGCCCAGCCGCGAGGGCTACGCGGGATTCGTAGCCAACCTTTACACCGACCTGCTCATCAACGATCGTTTGCAGCGTAGCGCCGGACTGGATATGGCTGCCGTGTACCGTAAGTTGGGGACGGAAAGTTCCGATAAGCTGTGGGCACTGTACCTTCTTGTCTACGAGACCCTATGGAGTTTGCCCAACAACAGCTTGGTTGTGTGGCCCGAGGACTCGCGCCTGCGTGGAGACGCCATGCTGGGAGCGCGGCTCATCCGTGCCTATGCCAAGGATTGGCTCGCCGGGGCAGGGCGATTCGCAGCCCTGTGGCTGCCCTACATACTAGAGATGCCTGCGAACCAGCGTGTGCCCGTGTGGCAGGATACCCAGTCAGCTGGTGAAGGCGAGGACATTCCCGACGGTTTGGCGGAAATTGATGACGACGAGATCGAGGGGGCGATTCATCCCGCGGACGATCCCGAGCTGAGCGGCGTGGAGGAACCAGCCAACCACCCGAAGAGCACGACACGCGTCAAGGTGGGCGGCAAGAAGAATCACTACCGCGACCCCCACGAGTACGTGAACCTGATGCAAGCGCTGGGAGTGAAGGTCGACCCCAACCTGTTGGTCATGAAATACTACCGCGAGTTGGCGCTTCCCCATCTCGTGCCGTTTCCCGCACGCCTCTTGCGTCAGGCGGCCGATCCGGTGCCCGAGGGCCTGGACCCCTGGGACGTGGGCTCGCCCGTTTCCCGAGTGGACTGGACGGCCACCCTGGTGGCCAGCCCAGTCGTGATTCCGGGCTTGACCACGTTTGAAAGGGTCGAGGGAACCAGCGAGGGAGGCGAGCCTGAGCGCAAACCACTTGACCTGTATGTCGGCATCGATTGTTCGGGTTCCATGGGCAATCCTGCGGTGCACGTCTCGTACCCGGTTCTCGCCGGTGCGGTGGTGGGACTGTCGGCCCTGCGCAGCGGCGCCAGGGTCATGGCCTGCCTGTCAGGCGAGCCCGGCGAATTCAGCCAGACAGAGGGTTTCGTCCGCAGTGAGAGTGAAGTGCTGCGCATCCTGACTGGCTATCACGGAACAGGCTATGCTTTTGGCATCGAACGCCTGCGCGCCGCCTTCTTGCAGGGACCTGCGCGAGAGCGCCCCACCCATATTCTGGTGGTCAGCGATTCCGATCTGTTCCACATGCTGAAAGAGGTAAGAGACGCCTGGGACGTGGCTGCCCAGGCGATTGGCCAAGCGGGCGGTGGCGCTACGGCAGTGCTGCAAATGACTGCGAACGAATACGGCAAAGATGTGGCTCGCCTGGAGGGGCTGGGATGGACCGTGCATCGGGTGCGCACCAAAGAGGATCTCGTCGTGTTTGCGCGCGCCTTTGCCCGCGCTCGCTACGGTGGAAATGGGGTTGCTCCATGATCGATCTGCCCGTCATCCCCATCGAACGGCTGACTCGACGTCTGGCGGAATGCCCGCAAGAGTTTCTGGCCGAACCCTGGTCGGGACCGAAGGATGGAGACGGCCTGGTACGGGTGGCCGCCGTCGTCTCGGATCTGCTCACGGATCTCGGACTCAACGACAGGCTGAACCCGTCGGAGATCAAGACCTGGAGGCCTGGGGAAAGAACCGAACGCAACCGGCTGCGGCTGGTCTTGGTGGCCTGTTGGCTTTGCCACGATGATGATCTGGTGCGGGCCGGCTGCTTTGGCAAGGCTGTCAAGGCGTGGCTGCACAACGGTCTTGCCCCACTGGCCGGCCGGGTTTCCGCCGAGCTCTTCGTGACCGATCCTGACCGGCGAGAAGAGCTAGCCAGGCTGTTGCTGCAGGCCCTGGACCTGGTTCCCCAGGGCGAAACCCCGGCCCAAGCCGCGGATCGCCTGAAATCCCTCGACAGCGTGGAGCGGGACCAGGTCATACGCGAAACCAGGTCCCAGTTGGAACGCGCGCGCAAGCTGCGCGCCGCCATGGAGTCCAAGAGGGCCCAGGCAGCGGCGGCACGCTGCACCTCGGAATGACGATGGATCGGGCGGCGATGCGGCACCTGTTTCCCCTGGCCGACCAGCACGGTCTGGCTCTGTGGAAACGCATCGTGGAACACCCGGCCGCGCCTCCCTTCACCCACCAGGTTGGCGACCATGTGCAGGCAGCAGATCTCGTAGCAGTGCAGGCGTTCCGCGACCGGCTGGGAACCCTTCCGCAGACGGCGGACCAGGGACCACCCGCGCACATCGTGGAGTGGGTGGGATCTCGCTACCGGAAGGTGCCGCTGTGGCAAGCACGCATCGCGCGGGGCTTCGCCTGGCAGCGGGACTGGCTCCGCCTGCCGACCATGAATCGCGAGGATCTTGCCAGACGGATGACCGAGATCGTTCCGTCGGACGAGCCCCTGGAGCGACTCATCGTCTACGACACAAGCGGGACCACCGGACATGCCTTGCGCGTCCCCCACCACCCGCGGGCTGTGGCGCAACTCCATGTGCTGGTCGAGCAAGCCCTAGAGTGGTTCGGACGGACAGTGCCGCAGGGGCCAGACCACGTCGCCTGCATGAACCTGCATGCCCAGGCCAGCATATGGACCTACGCGAGCCTGTTCTCGGTGTGGGGGCAAGCCGGCTTTGCGCGCGTGAATCTCAACCGGCGGGCCTGGCCGCGCGGGCCGGAGCACGCGCGGCGTTTCGTGGCCGATCTGGTGCCGGGCTTCCTGTGTGGCAATCCCCATTCGTTTTCTGAACTGCTCTGCTGGCAAGTGGAGGCGCAGCCAGCGGTCCTTATCTCAACAGCAGTCGCTCTAAGCGAACCCCTCAAAGCAGAACTGGAACGGCACTACCGTTGCCCCGTGCTGGATTGGTATTCTTGCACAGAAACCGGGCCGTTGGCTTGCTCGCGACCGGGGTCCGCAGGGCTGGCATTGCTGGCGCCCGATGTGTATGTGGAGCTGCTGGATGCCGCGGGCAATCAGGTTCCCGAGGGGCAGCGAGGCGAGATCACGGTGACAGGCGGGCGGAATCCCTATCTGCCGCTGCTGCGCTATCGCACGGGCGACTTCGCGCGCTGGATGCGTCCCGCGCAAGGGGCAGCGCCGCGGCTGGCGGACCTGGAGGGTCGTGAGTCGCTCTTGTTCCGCGCAGACGATGGGGCACCGGTCAACCCGGTGGACATTGGACGGGCGCTTCGCCAGAACTTCTCCGTGGTTCAACACCAGTTCGTGCAACGGGCCGACGGGACATGCCTCGTGCGCTTGCGTCCGGCCTATGGAATGCCAATCAACAGCGAGCAGGTGGTGGGCGAATTGCGGGCGCTCTTTGGTCGAGCGACGTCCATTGATGTGCAAATCGATGACAGCCCAGCCACTGGGGAGAAGTGGGTGCCCTATCGCCAAGAACGGCCGGGGATGGACTGGTGATGGACGCGGTGATGACGGCTCTTGCCCGGAACGTCCTCGGGCCCATCACCGACCTTGGTGGGCCAGATCCCACACCATCTTGATCTGGGCTTCGGTTTCAAGCGCACGCGGCGACCGGTGTTGCCGTACCAGCGCGATAGCCTCGATAGGCTCCAGTTTGTTCAGCACCCCGACGCAAGCGGCAATCATACCTGATCGCCCGATCCCACCGACGCAGTGGATCACAACGGTGCGACCCGCTTGGCAGGCATTCAGGATCTCGTCACTGATGGCACGGGCCTGGGTTAGGTCACACGTCTTCTGGTCGAGAATGGGGACGCGTCGGCAGTTGATTCCTCTGGCGATGAGGGACGCGGCCAGGGTGGGAACGCCGAACTGGGAGAGTTCGTCGTCGGTCGTCAGGCTCACCACGAGATCCGTCTTCAGTTCGACGAGGCGATCGATGTCCTCGGTCAGGGCTCGTCCCCGATCTCCCCGCCCTGGAAGAATGGTCAGGCCCATGCGGCCAGGCACACCTGCCAGGGGAATCCAGTCGACGCGAAGTTTTCTGTCCTGTTCGATGTGTTCGCGACAATGTCTGGCCAGCATTCCAGCATGCAGGAGCGCGCCCCGCTTCTGCAGGGCGTTGGGCTCGCCGAACCCCAGGGTGTGCACCGCATACCGGAGGGCCGCGATCCGTTGTTGCCACGGATCGCGAAATACCCCGATGAAACGGCTCATCGCCGCGCGGATCTGGCGGATGGTTCCCCAGGTTCTGGAGAATTCGAGGGGGATTCCCGCTTCTGTGGCGGCGGGCAAGGCGTCGCCAAGATCCGTCACCTTCTGCAAAGCTGCGAGAAGAACGGCAAACGATCGCAAGGCGGTCTCGTTCGCGAGAGGGGTCCAGATGTGAAGCAGGTCATTTTCCAGCTTGGCAAAGTCGCACACGATATGGTGGCGCCTCGAATGGAAGAAGTCGATGAGCCACACGTTGTCGTGATCGTCGACCAGGATATTGGCCCCGTTGAGATCGCCGTGGACCCTTGCCATCGGCGCCAGTTCCCTGCGAACCCCAAGCGACTTCACAACGGTTTCGCGGTAAAATGGGGTCACGGGAAGACAGGTCAGCCCAGGTAGGATTTCGCATTCCTGGCCGGGATCGGTCACGCCAAGTAGACGGACTGCCGCTTCAACATCGTCAGCCCACTTTGGATCGAAGCCCCAGACCTCAAGCAAGTCGATCTGTTCGGGGGCAGCGGCTTGATACAGACGCCCCAATTGCTCCTCGAACACGGTTTGAATAATCCTGTCCGTGTCAACCTGGTCCAGCCCCGACATCCAGAGAGACTGAAAGCTGCGGCTTTTCCCGTTGGTCATTGAGGCGTAGCGGTATTTGATCCCGCCGCGATCCCCTAGATCGACGAAATCGGCAATGCGAGGCGCGCTGTTTCCCAGGATCGGCTCGATGGTCTCGAACGAAACACGTTCCTGGCCAATGGGCGCGCGCGGACCGATCTTGACCACGTGCGGGCACTCCTTGCGGCCTTCCACGTCCAGGCTTTCCACCGCCAGCACGACATTCCCGCTGAAACCTCCATCCAGACTGTGCGCCTTGAGCGACGACGAACCTCGGAACAACCAGGCCACAAGCTCCTTGTCCGATGGTCGAAGGGCTGCGTCGCAATCGACTTGGACTGTTCCGAGATAGGATTTCCTGCGCTCCAGGTCTCCTGCTTGTGGGGACTGTGGCGACAGGAACTGGCAGAATTCCCCTATCGAATGGAATAGGCGCACCCCGATGATTCGTTCGAGGTGGTCGAGAGCGAGGAGATGCCGCTGGCGCGAGGAGCTGGCAGTCAGGGCCGAGCACACGCCGATCTCGAGGTGCGGGTGTCGGGTGCAGATTTCATAGGCAAGAAACGCGACCTTGGCGTCCGTCCACGCGCCCACGATCCCGATCCGATCCACGCCGGGCAGGATCCCCTGAAGGACGCTCTCCAGGCGCGTGCGGACGAAATCGTTCAGGGTGATAGAGTCGATGATCTCGACACGCCCCCGGGCGGGGACAGGAAGCGCAAAGACGAAGTCCGCGCCACCGGTCCCCCTAAGGCAATGTTTCCCGAAATGGCGAAGGTGCTCAGCCTGGCCTGGGTCGTCGGGATCGTGCAAATCGCGGATGTGCACGATCTCGAGAACGTCTCGGGGCACGCCATGGGCCCAATTGAGGAAGCGTGCCACGGGGCCGTCGTCGGGATCGGCCCCAATCAGGCGCGCGGCTTCGGCACTGCCGATGTGCAGAGGACAGGGCATGGCATCCCACGGCCCGAGGGGTGCGACGAAGTCGTTCTGTAGGCATTGCGTCAGGAGAATGGATTTCATCTGAAATGGCTCTTCTGAATGACTGAATGATGGAAAACTACCTCCGTGGGGAAGACGGCCGTTTGAGCGTACCTGCTGGCGCGGCCGATGGCCACCGTGCCATCGGCACCTGCCGACGGTGGGCTCGGTCACCAAGAAGCCGTGCACGGCGTGGCGCTGCAAGTTATTCGATCGCCGTGGTCGATGAGCACGGCAAGCGAGCGGGTTTGCCCATCCTGGCTAGCAACGGCCAGAGATCGTGGGGGTACACGCGCCCCGAAACTCCACTGCTGGCGCGAAACTCAAAGGTACGCTAGGGGTGATCTCCGTGGACATCCAATCTCTTTCCATTTGCGTGCCGGCGTCATGCCCCAACGAATGCAAGTTCTGCGTCTCGCGGATGAATCCGTCCGCGTATGTGAACCAGATCGAGAAGAATCTGCGCTTTCGCGACCTGTACGAGCGCGACTTCGTGCGGCGGCTGCAGTTCGCGCGCGACAACGGCTGCAACACGGCCATGCTCACTGGCAACGGTGAGCCGCTCGCCAACCGCGACTTTCTCAAGGACTTCGCCCACTGGAACCAGATGGTCGAGTCGCCCTTCCGCTGGATCGAGCTTCAGACCAGCGGTGTGTTCCTGAACGATGAGTATCTGCGCTTTCTGCGCAATACGGTCGGTGTCGCGACCATGTGCCTGAGCGTGTCGGACGTGCTTGACCCGGCGGTCAACGCCGAGTTGATGGGCACTCCCGCCAAGCTCCGCGTGGACATCGAGGCCCTGTGCGCAGAGATCAAGCGGTACGACTTCAACCTGCGTCTCTCGCTCAACATGACCGACGCCTACGAGCAACGCCTGGGGGCGGGCCAGGCGACCGTCGATGCGCTGCTCGACCGGGCGCAAGCGCTGGGCGCCAACCAGCTCACGTTTCGCCAGCTCTATGCCGCCGCGGACGCGGCGCTGTCGCAAGACATCTGGGTACGCGAGCACAGCGCCTCGAAGGCCTTGATGGGCCTAGTTGCCGATACGGTGCGCAAACACGGCCGGGCGCTCGAGGCGCTGCCCTTCGGCGCAGTGCGCTACTCAGTGCGTGACATGTCCGTGGTCGTCGATGACGACTGCATGAGCGCTGCCGTCAAGCCCGTGATGAAGTACCTCATCCTGCGGCCCGATTGTAAGATCTACACCAAGTGGGACGACCGCGGCTCGCTGCTGTTCTGAGCGAGCGACTTGGTCGACTCGGCGACCAAGTGGGCCCTTGCCTTCACCATTGGTCAAGGACCGCTCGCCTTCGCGCCGCAAGCGCCGGCAAAGGGCGAGCAAACGCAGCCCCCTGCAGCGAAGTCGAGCGAAGCCCTTGGCGCTGTTAAGCAGCGAACGCGAATCGCGTCGCGACCCTGGAGGAATGCGTGGCGACCTGGAAGGCCGCCCCCTCGACTGTCTCAGGCACAAGAGGGCTGGGGCTTGCGAGTGAGGCGTGTACAATCCTGCTTCTGCATGCTCACCCGCCTACTTGCCCTCACGCTCCTCTGCTGCTCGTGCGCCACCACCATCGCGCAGCGGCCGCTGCAGT
>Ga0182021_10005663_pt1 | contig 14821 bp, 11 predicted proteins | sample 612E3MmetaG_FD_120493 | JGI IMG/M metagenome (GOLD analysis project Ga0182021, IMG submission 120493) | Permafrost microbial communities from Stordalen Mire, Sweden - 612E3M metaG (Illumina Assembly) | ecosystem: Environmental > Terrestrial > Soil > Wetlands > Permafrost | place: Sweden... | reverse complement strand
CCGCGATGAAGCCAGCCGGGATGCACCGCAAGGAAGGGCCCGCAGGGCAACGTGGTTCGTTGTTCAAGGGACCTGACGCCGCGGAGCGCCCGGCTGGCTTCATCCCTTCGGGCGGGGGGTGGCGGGCGTCGCGATGCAGCGTCACGCTCGCCGCGCGTAGTACCTGCTACGCTTCGACTCGCATTCCTCGCCTCGCTCGCCCGGCACCCCCCGCGCGGCGACGTGGGGCCCCGATAGGAACTCTTACATGCACATGCCGGCCTACGAACGCGATCCTTTCGCCACCTCCCTGGAGACCCGCATCCTGAAGTGCGGGGAGGAGAAGGGCCGACCCTTCGTGGTCCTGGAGGACACGGTCTTCTATCCCGAGGGAGGAGGGCAGCCCTGTGACCTTGGCACGGTGAACGGGGTGGCCGTGGTGGACGTCCAGAAACGCGAAGGCGAGCTCCTCCACTTTCTCGGTGCCACCGTCCCGGAAGGCCCGGCCTCCCTGAGACTGGACTGGATCCGCCGCTTCGACCATATGCAACAGCACACGGGTCAGCATCTGCTCACGGCCGTGGCCCAGGACCAGTTCAAATGGGAGACCACCGCCTTCCATCTCGGGGCCCAGGTTTGCGATATTGAACTGGACGCACCTTCGATTTCACTCCAGGAACTGGGTCGCCTCGAAGAGGCCGTAGCCGCAGAGATCCGCGCCCATCATGAGATTTCCGCCCGCTGGGTGAGCCCCGAGGCCTACGGGCAGGAACCGGTGCGCTCCAGGGGGTTGCCCGAGGGCCACGCCGGCGACATCCGTCTGGTGCAGATCGCAGGCGTGGACCTGAACACCTGCGGCGGCACGCACCTGCGCCACACCGGTGAGATCGAGACCCTCAAACTGCTGGGCACCGAATCCATCCGTGGTGGTACGAGACTTTTCTATGTTGCAGGAGGGCGCGCCAGGCTGCGCCTGGGCGCGCATGAAAACCGTAATGCGACGCTGCGCGCACTGTTGGGCGCGCCCGACGAGGACCTGGTGAATGCGCTCCAGATCAAGCTGGACCAGCTCCTGGCCCTGGAGCGGCGCAGCCGCAAGCTGGAGGAGGAACTGGCCGAGGGCCAGGCCGCGGCCCTGGCGGCGCGGCCAGAGGTCCTGGTGGAGGCTCACCTGGAACATCGGGACATGGCCTTCCTCCAGAAGCTGGCCCGGGGCATCCTCGGGTTGGATCCCGCCAAGGTTGTGTTCCTCACTGCCGAGACGGGCGGGCAGGGGCTCTTCCTGCTGAGCGCGGGTGAGGGTTCGGCACTGGACGTGGCCGCAGCCGGGAAGGCCCTTGCGGCGATCCTGGGCGCCAAGGGAGGCGGCGCGGGGAAGACCTTCCAGGGCAAGGCGCCCAGTCTGGCGGCGCGGGCTGAGGCCCTGGCTCAGCTCCGGCTGCCCCGGGATTGAGTCGTGCTGCGGTCCCTCAATCCCTTGGCTGCGGGCCTCCTGAAGCTATTGATCTGGGGCGGCTTGGCCTATGCGGCTCTCTGCCTGGGAGTCTTCCTGGTTCAGCGGCGGTTGATGTATTTTCCGGACCGCAGTTCGGAGCGGGAAGCCCAACTGCGCGCCTCCCGTCTCGGCCTCACGCCCTGGCGGGATGGAGCGGGACGCATCCTGGGTTGGCGGCGTCCTTCCACCTTGCCAAGCCGACCCCGGGTGCTGCTCATGCACGGCAATGCCGGAGACGCGCTGGGACGGGTGGACTACCTGCCCATGCTGGAGGCCGCGGGATTCGAAGGGGTGCTGCTGGAGTATCCGGGGTATGGGTGCCGCGCAGGAGAACCCTCGGAGGCCGCCTTCGTAGGGGATGCAAGGGGCGCCCTCTCGCTGCTCCGCACGGAGGGGGCGCCAGTCTTCCTCCTGGGGGAGAGCCTCGGTTCCGGGGTGGCTGTGCAGGTGGCCGCGGCGAACGCCGAATCGGTAGCGGGACTCCTGCTGGTGACGCCTTTCGCACGCATGACGGAAGTGGCCGCCTGGCACTACCCCATCTTTCCCATGAGACTCCTTTTGCGGGACCGCTGGGACAGCCTGGACGCAGTACAGAACTACCCAGGCCCTGTGGCGATCCTACTGGCTGGCCAGGATGAAGTGGTCGGCGCGCAGCAGGGACGCCGGTTGGCTGGGGTCTGCCCCGGACCCTTGAGGATCTGGGAAGTGCTTCAGGCGGGCCACAATGACCTGCCTCTGCAACCTGGTCGACCCCCCTGGTCCGAGATACTTTTCTTCCTCGGCGGGAAGGCAGGCATTGGTAACTCTTCCCAGTGATTTATTGGCCCCCGCTATTCAGGGCAGACGCTTGAAGGCCAGCCCGTCCTCCCGCAGGGATTTGAGAAGGGCCCGGTCCTTCTTCCAGGCCGCAAGGCCTTCCACCAATCTGTCGTAGCCATAGTCGCAGTCATTCCTGTCCATGATCAGAGAGACACTTAGGGTGGAACCATGTGCGGAGGGTGTTGCGGCCACGGTCCAGGTGAGGCTGCGAAAGGGAGTTTCCTGTTTCAGTGACGGTAGAACAGGTTCGATCCGATTTGGGACGGAGATGGAGCCCGTGAACTCAAAGTGCGATGAATGCCTCACCTGGATCGGTGTTGACCGGGGCTGCCCAGGTCGTTGAATGGGGGCCCCCACTGGGGGCATGCCGGGCAGGTCCAGGGAACACTCGGTTCCACACCGATAGGCCATGGACGTGGTGAAGCGCACTTCCAACTCGAAGGGCTTTCCCAGCTCGAGGGGATTGCCGTGATGCACTAATTCAAAGGGAGCGTCCGGCGTGAGATCGACGCCAAGGGCGGATGGAAGTAGGCGACGCAGAACCGCCGGGTCTATCTCCAGGACCGCCTGACGCAATGCAAAGCTATCGTCGCCGCTGGCCTGGACTTTCAGATGGCCCCCCAGATGGCCGTCTGAGCGGGCCTCGCCCACAAGCTTCACCCGAACCTCATTTCTCTGAATCGCCCGGTCGGATACGTTGACCCAGAGGGCTTGGCGTTCCAGACAGATCATAACGCGATGCCCCCGGTGGGCCCCTGGCAGGTAGCCTAGGGGTGTGAATCTGCTGGTAGGGTCCACCAGTAGGAATAGGCCCTGGGGCGTTTCCACCTCCGAGGGCAGGCCCAGGCTTTGATCCAGCCGGATGGCGCTAATCGCGTGATTAAAGGCATAGGGGTTCACGGGTTCATCTGGGTCGATTTCACCTTCGACGATGCATGCCAACACAGGGTAGACCTTAAGGCCCAACGCCTTCGCCTGTCCCAGGAAACATGCGGTGAGGTCCTTGCAGTCCCCATACCGTTTTCGAATTGTTTCTCCAGTCGGTTCGGGAATCCAGCCTCGCTCGGGCGAGAGGTAGACCTGCTTGTAGATGAGTTCCTGGCTCATCCATCGGTGGATGGATTGGAGGGCATCGAGGGTGGTCTTCCCGGTGGTGTCCACTACCTTTGTGGGGACGAATCGGGTCTGATACTGCGCCTGCAACCAAACGGCCAGTTCATCCCAGGAGTCACTGCCAGGCACATCTTTCAGATCTGGATCGTGGAAACGCACGAGTACCCAAGGGTAGAGGTTTCGCGCAGGTGGCTTGGCCAGTTCATGTTTCGGCAGGGCCGGAACGTCCTTCACGACGATGCTTTGGCCTTTGGTGACCTGCACGTTCTTCAACCATGGTTGTCCGTGTCGGAGGTCCAGATCCAGGCGCACTGAGTGCATATCCCTGAACCAACCCCCCTGCGTGGCGACCTGCATTTCCCACTGACGGACAGGGTAGACCTCCATGATGGAATCCCCGCTCACTGGCCCCATCGGATTATGGAAAACCTGCTCGGATTCGAAGGCGACCAGGCTGCCCTTCACCACCATGGGTAGGAAGGCATGGGTAGCGGTGCCGCTGCTGAAGTCGTCCCCATCCTCGGATTGGAAGCCCTCGACCTTAAGCACCCGGTCAGAATCCAGAGTCTTCACCTCACCATCGGGTCGGGCGTTCCACCCCTTGAGACGCTTCACCTGGCTGGTTCGTCCGCCGAGTCCACCAAGACTGAAGATGCCCACGTCCAGACCCCGTTCGGTCAGTACCTTGGTCAACCGGTAGCGTTTCACCTTGACGGTGCCTGAACCCACATAGGCGATCTCAGTTCGGTCCAGTAGCACCCAGGCATCGGCATCTGCAGGTGGCATGGCGAGGGACGCGGATGCGTGGGGCTGGGCCCAGTCCGGCAGCTTCGAAATGGTCTGGGCCCCCAGAGAAAGGGCGAAAACCAGATAAGGGACCGATAACAGGGATCGCATCAATGCACTTTTTCAAGCACGAGGGTCCGCCGTCCCACATCGGAGATCCAACCCAGAAAAGCCTTGAACTCGGCATACGCCCCAGGTGCCGCTACGAAGGATGTGACTTCCACTTTGTAGAGGCAATGGATCTCGGTGAGGCCCTCCTTCTCGGTGGTTGTGGCGGCCCAGCTGACCGCGCCAAATTGATTCCTATAATTGAGAGGCTGTACACCGCCGAATCGGTATCCCGCTGGCACGCGGATGACAGATTCCGCGGCATGAATGCACAGGTAGGGCAGCACGATGGGGAGGCTTCGGGTGTCGGGGAGCTGGTCCGGTACCCAGAGTGGCAGAGGCATTCCCGGGAACGGATAGACCTGTCGAGTGCGTCCAGCTTCGCGTTCGATTTGGCCCTTAACTTGGTAGGAGAGGGGATTCACGGGATTGATCACGTCGGACAGTTCTACCGACTGGACGGTGCACCCAGCGAGGTCCTTCTCGAAGGCTTCCTTCAGCATTTTGGATTGTTCCTTGGGTTCGAGCTTCAGGTATCGGTACCGTTCTGTTTGTTCCGGAATTCCTGAAAACACCCCCTTCACCTGAAAAAGGTCCTCTTCCTCAGCCACGTTCACCTGATAGGCATAGCGTTGCTGGTTGACCGTCCTCGGTTGAACGGGAAGGGATCCACGGGTTGCAGTCCAGGTCTTGGAGTCCACCATTAGCGCAGGGGCACCCTGGAATTCAGAGCGAATGACGCCAGGTGTGCCGAAACGGACGCCCGGGTCATACCAAAAGGTTCCGGCCGGATCTTCAACCCCAATGAGCCAATCTGTAATCTGGTAAAAGTCTGAGACTTCGAAATTGAATAGTGCATTCTCACGGTTCGTCGTGAGGGCCAGTTTCGGGTTCAGCCCGGCCTCTTTCAGTAAGTGGATATAGCAGAGGCCGATCCCATAATCATTGGTCTCTCCACGGGAAACAATTTCCTCGAGGTCCTTTTCCTCCACTTCCCGTTCCATCTGTTTAGAGGTCCTTGCCGCCTGTTCCTGGAAGGTGAGCTGATTGAGCAGCCTCACCTTCCGATTCAGCAGATCAAGCAGTTTGGCGGCCTTCGTATGGGGTGCGGCATCCGCCGGGAACAGTGAAAGACCTTCGGCGACCAGGGCCTTGAAATTAGACCCTTTGCCTACATTCCGGTCAAAGGCCCACTTGAGGTGGGTGTTCGCCACCGCAGACCAATATCTTTCAGGACCATTTTTCGCAGGATCGCGCAAATCCTGGTTTTGATAGAACAACAAGATGCGGGGCCGGTGCATGGTGGGGTCCAAGGCGTACGGTGGCAGCTCGAAGGGGGGCAGGTTCTCCCAGGTGAAGACCTTCATGCCACCCTTCTCGAATTTCCTGGGCTCCAGGTCGGCACCGCTGAAGAGCGACCAGGAGAAGGGATTGGCGATAGAGATTTCCAGGGTGGTCAATGCGGTGTGGAATTCGTTTCCCAGGCCCCATTCCTTGCTTTGGTCGTTGCCAGGAGGCAGTGGTCCAAATTTGGGGCTGCCGGATTGTTTCCAGCGGATCTCCACGATGCAATCGCCATTCACCCCCGGAGGGATCACCCTGGTGACCTTCCGACCGAACCCTGATCGCGAGGTGGTTTCTGACTGTGTAAAGTCCTTCTCCTTGTTGAAAACAACCTCCCTGCCGTCGGGGTAGATCGTGTGGCCATCGATGCTGTGTACATGCTTGGAGAAGACCGGGAGCTGGGCTGCCCTGCGTCCCTTGTCGGAAAGAATGCGAACTCGATAAGTATATTCAATGAAGGTGTTCTGAATGATGAGGTGGTCTTCCAGCACGACGGCACCGATGATGCCTTTGGCTGGGTCTTCTTTCATGGCCCAAACTTCCACGGGAATCTTCGGCCAGGAAGATTCCGCCCCAAGAGACGCCGCAAGCGTGATAAAGAGGACTAGATGGTTGGTTTTCATTCAGTCACCAAGGCAAGTCCCAGGATTCGGGAAGAGGGCACTTGAAAAGGACGGAGTTGTTAATAATTCGTGCTGAAACCATTGTCAGGTTAAACCGGCGTGGATATCAATGCTGTGGCCCGATTCCATGGCTGGAGTCAATCCCTTACAAATGACGCGCAACCGGGGTGAAGCATTCAGGTCTGACGAATCTTGCACTGTCCAAGTTGTTCGACTTTTCTAGACCTGCACACTCCCATCCAAAGCATTTGGCTCGTGAGATGGAATAATCAGGCCACCATGATGTCCCTCTACCTCGACCACAATGCCACGACGCCCCTGGATCCCCAGGCCTTCGAGGCCATGCGGCCCTGGTTCACGGAGCGTTTCGGCAATGCCAGCGCGGCCTACACCCTGGGGCACTTGTCGGATGGCGCGGTGGTGGCGGCGCGGGAGCAGGTGGCGGATCTGGTGGGTTGCGCGCCCGCAGAAATCGTCTTCACGTCCGGCGGCACCGAGAGCCTGAACCATGCCTTCAAGGGCGTGTGGGAGGCCTTTCCCACCAAGAGGCACCTGGTCACCACCGCCGTCGAGCATCCCGCCGTGAGGGCGCTGGTGGGATGGTGGAAGGCCCAAGGGGGCGAAGCCACGGACGTGGGCGTGGACGGAGAGGGCCGATTGGACCTGGCGGCGCTGGAACAGATGGTGCGGCCGGATACCGCCCTGGTGGCCGTCATGGCCGCCAACAACGAATCGGGTGTCCTGTTCCCAGTGGATGAAGCCGCCCCCATCGCAAAAGCGAAAGGCGCGCTCTTCCTGGTGGATGCCACCCAAGCCATGGGGAAGATCCCCGTGAATGCCGCGGCCTGGGGCGCAGACCTGCTGGCCCTCAGTGGCCACAAGTTCCACGGGCCGAAGGGCACGGGCCTGCTCATGGTCCGCCGGGGCGTCCGCCTGAAATCCCTGATGGTCGGCGGATCCCAGGAACGCGGGCGGCGGGGTGGCACGGAGAACGTTCCGGGCATCGTGGGGCTTGGCAAGGCTGCGGAATTGGCCAGGACTCGTCTGCCGGAGATGGACCAGGTTCGGCGGTTGCGCGATGCACTGGAGGTCCGCCTCCTGACGGAGATTCCCGAGGTCCGGATCCACGGGGCCGACGCCGAACGCCTGCCCAACACCTGCCTGGTCGGGTTCGCGGGCCTCGAAGGCGAGGCCCTGCAGCTGAAGCTGGCGGAGCGGGGCATATGCGTGTCCACCGGCAGCGCCTGCAGCACGGGCATGCGCGAACCCAGCCACGTGCTGCGCGCCATGGGGGTGCCTGATGCCTACGCCCGCGGCACGATCCGCCTCAGCCTGGGGCGGGAGACGACCTCTGAGGAAATGGGGAAAGTCATGGAGATCCTGCCTTCGCTGGTCGCCGGGCTCAGGGGCAGCTCCCCTTTCACAAGCCAGAAACAGTAAGAGTCCATCCCGCGCCTGACGGATCAGTGGGGTGTCAGCAGTTGCTTCGCATAGTGCGCGACCGCATAGGGCAGCCATCGATGCCCCGGCAGGTCGCGGCTGAGGTAGCCCATGTGGCCACCCTGGGGCTCGATGTGGAGATGCACTGATGACGAGGGATTCGCCTCCACCGCATGCCGCCATGGAATGAAGGGGTCATCCTTGGCCATGAGCATCACCGTCGGCACGGTGATCCTGGACAGATGGTGACGGGCGGAACAGCGTGCGTAGTAACCGTCCGCATCACCGAATTCCGCGGCCTTGGAAGTGTAGGCATCGTCGAACTCCCGCAGGCTCATGAGCGGCCAGGTCCGGTAGACCTCGGAGATGAGGCCGTCCTCCACGCGCTGGCGGATGGCCTGGCGACAGCGCCTGATGAAGCGAAGCTCGTACAGGCGGCTGAGGCCCTGGTGGATGGCATGGGAGCAGGCCCCCAGGTCCACGGGCGGATTGACGGCAATGGCCGCGTCGGGCTGGGCGGCTGATTCCGGCAAGCCACCGCCCAGGTTCAGCAGCAGGGCGTTGGCGGACAGGGAATAGGCCACCGCCAGTTGGCGAAGACCCGGGTGGCGTTCCCGGGCCGCGGCGAAGGCGGTGCCCAGATCGTCCCCCGATCCGCTGTGGTAAGGCTTCTTCGCGAGGCCGCGGCCCGCGCCGCAGCCCCGGTGATTCACAGTCCAGACGTGGTGGCCCAGCTTCCTGGCCAGAGCCACTGTGCGGCGCACGTAGTGGGCCTGTTCATCCCCGCCCAGGCCATGGAAGACCAGCATCAGTACGTCGGTTTCACCCAGATAGTGGCGCCCGGTGAGCTGGTCGCCATCGCGAAGCGGGATCCGGAAAGGTTCAGACGGGTAGACCGCGGATTCTCCCGGCAGGTAGTTGCCAAGAATGGTCTGAAGATGGCCGGAAGCCGCCCACCAGGGGGCTCGGCAGGGGAGGGGCGGGGGAGCCAGGTTGAGCATCCACCCAGTCTGACCGAGCCGGGTCAGTCATTCCTTTTGAAGACGAGTTTGTAGCTGAAGGGGTTGTCGAGCTTGGGATGGGTATAGGTCGCCTGGAGGGCCAGGGAATCCCCGTCTTTCCGCATGGAATACACGTACTTCATGGTGTAGCCGTCGCCGGTCAAGGTCTGGATCATGGTCGGTCCGTTCCTAGTGAGCGTGACTTTGAACTTTTCGTCGTCGCTGCGTTTCCAGTCTGCCTCGGTACCATCGGTTGGCGTATCGATGGGGCGTTCCTTCCCCATGGTGACGGCGAAACTGTCGCCGGCCAGGATGTCCAGCTTGTTGAAGCTGCGGCAGGCGGACTGGAGTTTCTTCTTCCAGTAGAGCTTCATGGCGAAGTTCTGGTCCTTGAGGTAGTCCTCGATCTGCTCGTCGATCTTGTCGCTTTGTGAGGCGTGCAGGGACCATTCCCCATCCCAATTGATCTTTACTCCCTTGTCAGCTTCGACCGCTTTCGGGGCGGGCTTCGCTTTCTGTGCAGAAACGGGAATGGCCAGGAGACAGGGAAGCAGGAGGGTCAGCACGCGCATGGGGACTCCGGGTTCGATGGATGGAGCCTACGCTCCCATGTCGGCTTCGGGAAGGGCCTCGTGGGATCCGTGACACAAAGGTGTAGATCCATGTGGGGTACAGCAGTTCAGCCGGTGTAATCTGGAAGAAATTCAACCCAAAAATCGGGGTAATCATACCAAGGAGTGTGGCCATGAGCCGTAAGCAGGAAGCCCTCGACTACCATTCGCAGGGACGAAAAGGAAAGATCGAGGTCGTCGCCACCAAGCCTTGCTCCACGGCGCGTGACCTGTCCAACGCCTACACGCCCGGTGTGGCGGAGCCCTGCCTGGAGATCGAGAAGAATCCCGAATTGGCCTACGAATACACTGCCAAGGGGAACCTCGTGGCCGTGATCTCCAATGGCACGGCTGTGCTGGGACTTGGCAACATTGGTGCCCTGGCCGGCAAACCGGTCATGGAGGGCAAGGGTGTGCTCTTCAAGCGCTTCGCCGACATCGATGTGTTCGACATCGAAGTCAATGAGCTGGACATCGATCGATTCTGCCAGGTGGTCAAGGCCCTGGAGCCCACCTTCGGCGGCATCAACCTTGAGGATATCAAGGCCCCCGAGTGCTTCGAGATCGAGACTCGCCTGAAGAAGGAGATGAACATCCCCGTCTTCCATGACGACCAGCACGGCACGGCCATCATCAGCACCGCGGCCCTCATGAACGCCTCGGAGATCGCCAAGAAGAAGCTCGGGGACATGAAAGTGGTGTTCAGCGGCGCCGGTGCTTCCGCCATCGCCTGCGCGAACATGATGATTGCCGCCGGCGTGAAGCTGGAGAACCTCTGGCTTTGCGACACCAAGGGGCTGGTCTACACTGGCCGCACGGAAGGCAACAATAAGTACAAGGACAAGTTCGCAAAGCATAGTGAATGGCGCACCCTGGCCGACACGATCAAGGATGCGGACGTGTTCGTGGGCTGCTCCAGCAAGGGCGCGCTGACTCCCGAGATGCTCCTGAGCATGGCGAAGAACCCCATCGTCTTCGCCCTGGCCAACCCCGATCCCGAGATCGACTACCCCACGGCCAAGGCCACCCGCGACGACATCATCCTGGCCACGGGCCGCAGCGACTACCCCAACCAGGTGAACAACGTCCTCGGCTTCCCCTTCATCTTCCGCGGCGCCCTGGATGTGCGCGCCTCCGAGATCAACGAGCCCATGAAGCTGGCGGCCGCCAAGGCCCTGGCCGCCTTGACCCGCGAGGAAGTGCCAGATTCCGTGGTGAAGGCGTATGCTGGCCAAAAATTCAGCTTCGGCCCTGAATACATCATTCCCAAGCCCTTCGATCCCCGCGTGCTGCTCTGGGTGGCCCCGGCCGTCGCCAAGGCCGCCATGGACACCGGCGTGGCCAGGAGGCCCATCGCCGACATGACGGCCTACAAGGAGCGCCTGGAAGGACTCCAGGGCCGCAGCAAGGATGTGATCCGAAGCGTGGTCAACCGGGCCAAGGCCAACCCCAAGCGCGTGGTCTTCCCGGAAGGCGAGCATCCACTGATCCTTCAGGCCGTGTCCCAGATGGTGGACGAGGGCATCTGCTTGCCCATTCTTCTGGGCGATTCGACCAAGATCAAGGCTGTGGCTGCGAGCCACGGTATCGGATTGGAAGGCATCGAGATCCTGGACCTCAACGCGGTGCCCTGGCGCCAGGAAGCTGAGAATGCCTTATATGAACTGCGGAAGCGCCGGGGTGTCACTCCCTTTGAAGCCGATCGCCTGCTCCAGCGGCGGATCTACCTCGGCGCCATGATGTGCCGCCTGGGCAAGGCTGACGGCCTCATCGCTGGCCTGACGATGTACTATCCCGACTGCATCCGGCCCTGCCTGGAGGTCATCGGGACTCGCAAGGGCGTGAAACGAGTCTGCGGGGTCTACACCATGGTTCTGAAGAACCGCGTCCTGTTCTTCGCCGACACCACCATGAACATCGAGCCCAACCATGAGGATCTGGCGGAGATCGCCCTTCTCACGGCGGATCTGGTGAAGAACACCTTCAACATGGAACCGAAGGTGGCCATGATCTCCTTCTCCGACTTCGGCAGCGTGGAACATCCCCTGGTCCGCAAGGTCCAGAAGGCCGTCGAGATCGTGAAGGCCACCCGGCCCGACCTGAAGTGCGATGGCGAGATGCAGGCCGACACCGCCCTCGGCGAAGGCATCCTGGCCGAGGACTATCCCTGGGTGGACCTGCCCGGTGGTCCCAACGTGCTGATCTTCCCCGATCTGACCAGCGGCAACATCGCCTACAAGCTGGTGCAGCGGCTGGCAGGCGCCGAGGTCATCGGCCCCATCACCTGCGGCATGGCCGCGCCAGTGCATGTGCTGCAGAGGCACAGCGATCTCAATGACATCATCCACCTCACGGCCCTCACCGTCGTGGAGGCCCAGCAGAAGTAGGTCTTCAGTCCTGAGTCTTCAGTGGCGGGGGCCGGACGGCCCCCGCGTACTGTCTAGCGTCGGGCGGGCAGCGGCAGCATGAGCTGATGGATGGCCGCCTCGATGCTGAGGGGAACTCCATCCGGGGACTTGTCTTTGGCGCTGAGATTCGCCTCGCCTTGCCATACGGGAAGTCCCGTCTTCCGGTCCTCAAGCTGGACGATGACCAGGAAGTTCCAGTTGGTATCCCCCCCTTTCCCGGCCGATGAAGGGTCGCCGCCTCCCGCTCCGGCTCGCCCGCCCGCACGATGACCTTCGCTGGATCCTTCCTTGTGCGGTGAACTGGTGGCACCACCCTTGCTCCCCTTGGGCGCAGCCTTCATCAGGACGTAGACGGCAACCCAGAGATCCGCTGCCGAGGCCTCCACGGTTTGGTAATTCCGGGATTCCAGTTCCTTCAAGGCCGCCTTGAGGTGGAGATCGGAGTTGAGGGGACGCATGCCTTCCCTGATGACAATCCGGTCCCTCCGGGGATCCGGGGCCACGGACCCGTAGGAGCCGCTCCGGAAGGCCGAATCCACTTCGTAGATAAATCGCGGTTTGGCACACCCCAGTGCCAAGAACAGCAGGGGAATCACGAAGAGCGACCAGGATTTTGGCGTGCGCATGCCTGATGGGTGCCTCAAGGTGCCCAGGTGTTCCTCAGGATTGTTGGAGCTGCGCGAGCCAGGCCTGGATCTCGGGGTCCGGGTCAGGGCTCAGGCGCAGGGCCTCACGGAGGTCGATCAGGGCGGGGTTGGACTCGTCGCGCTGGAGGTGGACGAAGGCACGATCCTTGTGGACCCTGGGATTGTACGGATCAAGCAGGATGAGGTGGGTGCCGGTCCAGAGGGCTTCCTCCCAGTTCTCGGCGTGCATGAAACGCATGTGGAGATTGCGCACCAAGCGGATGAGGGTCTCCCGGCCACTGGCGGGGCGGAGCATGCCCCGATGGAAGGTCACCCGTCCGGCGGTCGCGGCTTTCACCAGCTCGGCGGCGCCTTCTTCTCCCACCGGGCGCCCCTTGTCGAACGGATCGAAGCAGAGGAGCCCGAAATCGTTGCGCAGGCCGGCGATGAAGTGCCCAGGGAGCCCCACACCCACAGCGTCGAAACCCATGCGCCGTGCGAGATCCACCCACAGGATCGAGAGGGTGATGGGCAGGCCCTTACGACGGGCGAGGACCGCCGGGAGCAAGGCATTGAGCGGATCACCATAGGTATCCCGGTCCCCCTCGAAGCCCAGTTCGACGAAGAGCAGGTGGTTCAGGGCATCGATGGCCTTGTGGGTGTTCCACGGAAGCGGCATCCGTCCCGCGAGGGTGAAGGCCCATTCATTCAGTTCCAAGGACATATGATGGGGATCAGGCTCATCCAGGGCCGGGGCCACAGCGTGTACCGCGCCCTCGGCCAGGTTCCGGCACTCTGGATCGTCGCGGAGGTACTCGAGCAGGGACATCAGGCCCGCCGGCGGATGACCGACCGTAACACGAGGGCCAGAACCACGAAGGCAATGGCCCCCCAGCTCCAGAGCTGCCAGGAATTGGTGGCGGCCTGGACTTTGTGAGCCTCCTCGACCTTGCGGGCATTCTCTTCGAAGGAGAGCTTGGACTGGATTTCCCTGGCATCCTTCACGGCCTTCTGTGCCGAATCTTTGGATGCCTGGAGTTCCTTGGCTGCCGGGTCCTGTTCCTCCTCGATGCCCAGCACGGCCATCTTCTTCTTTGGTTCCGGGTCGGCCTGGTAGCGAGCGGGCACGGCGGCACCTTCATCCTCGTAGGAAGTCGAAGACTGGCTGTCTTCGATGGATTCGGTGAGGGCCTGGATGTCCTCGCGCAGGCCCTCTAGCGCCTGGTTCTGGCGGTGGAGCTGGGCGCCCTGGATCCAGAGCAGTCCCAACTGGAGAGCCAGGATGGTGGGGATGGTCCATCGAAGGGAAGGGCGGGTCACTAGGGTCTATGCCTCCTTCCCTAGGATAAACAGAGTCCGGTCATCGCGGTTCTGGGTATCGAATGCCGATACATCGGCGAACACGGCCTCGCAGGCCGCCCCGGGACTTCCAATGCCCCAAAGTCGGCGAAGCTGGGCGCTTAGGCGGCCCAGACCGTAGAGCTCGCCATCCCGATTCATGGCCTCGGACAGCCCGTCGCTATAGAGCACCATCCAGCCTTTGGGAGGGAGGAAGCCTTCGATCACCACCCAGTCACGCGCCCCGGCCGGGCGCAGTCCCAGACCTCGCCCGTGGGGAATTACCTCGGTCATTCCCTCCCCGTTCAAGCCCCCAAGCACCAGGGCACCCGGGTGACCGGCCCGGGCCAGACGGTAATGGCCCGCAGCATCCCATTCCAGGAGGATGAGGGTGAGGAACCCCCGATGGCCGAGGAGCTGACGCAGGGTCTGGTCCAGGGAGCAGAGGATGTCCTCCAGGCCCTGGTCCTCCCGTTGGGCGGCCTGCTCCAGCAGAGCCGTGGCCTGGGCCATGTAGAGGGCTGCGGCCAGGCCCTTGCCGCAGACGTCGCCCACGGCCGCGAGCCAGGTGCCGCTGGGACGCTGCTTCACGAAGAGTAGGTCGCCACCGGTCTCCTGGGCCGGCTCGAGGCGCAGGGCCACCTGGAACCCCGGGATGGGAGGCACATGGGAGGTGACCAGACCTTCCTGGATGCGCCGGGCGGTTTCGAGTTCCTGGCTGAGACGCTCCTGGGCCACCAGCCGCTGATGCATCACGGCCGTCTCCAGCACCTGGCCTGCGGCCAAGGCCACTTCGCGCAGGAGTTCACGATCCTCACGGCCGTAGTTCAGCTCCGCGTACTTGCCCCCGAGCAGGACCACACTGTGGGGGAGGTCCCCGGCCAGGACGAGCAGCATCAGTTGAGCTTCGAGCGCATCCACATGCGCCCGCACCGTGCCGCCCTGCTCGCGGATCCAGTCAGCCTCCTCGCTGCCCAGGCCCAGCACCAGCTCGCGGTTCTCCCGGGCCAGCCGTAGCAGGCCCCGGGGGATGTGGAGGGGCTGGGGCGGGAAGTGGATCCTGCGGTCCTCACGATCCGAGGCCTCCGCGGCAGGCAGCATCACTTGCCTGTCCTCGATGGGCAGGATCT
>Ga0182021_10005661_pt1 | contig 14822 bp, 13 predicted proteins | sample 612E3MmetaG_FD_120493 | JGI IMG/M metagenome (GOLD analysis project Ga0182021, IMG submission 120493) | Permafrost microbial communities from Stordalen Mire, Sweden - 612E3M metaG (Illumina Assembly) | ecosystem: Environmental > Terrestrial > Soil > Wetlands > Permafrost | place: Sweden... | reverse complement strand
GCTTCGCCAAACGGATTACTCCGCTCCACGCCTGATCGGCTACATGTCGAATGGGCAATCTACACGGTGAGCTCCTTTCATCTCACAAGATCAGCCAGGCTTGGCCTGGCGCACCCGATGAACGCCGATAAACGCAGATAAACGAATCTTGTTCTCGTGTTCCTATCGGCGTTTATCCGTGTTCATCGGCGGCCAGTATTGGATTTGTTATTTCCTGACGGGCCCTTACTTCACCGCCCGGGCCTTGAAGAACGTATAGCAAAACGTGCCGCCGGGTTCGGTCGCCCGGACCATGTCCGCGATTCCTTTGTCCCAGGCGGCCGCGTCCATCAGACCCCACGCCAGCGCCTGTTCCCGCACTCCTTCCACCATGGCGATGAAAGTGTTCTTCGAGAAACCCTCCACCAGCTCCGGCCGGCTGCGATCCACATAGACCATGCGCGGGCTCACGTGCACTTCGCGAAACCCAGCCTCGGCCACCAGCGGATAGAGCCGCCTGCCGATCAGCGAATCGCCGCCCATGCGCGCCTGGATCTCGATCAGACACGCGACCGTGCGCGCAGCCTCCGGCGTCTGCGGATGGCAGTACCAGGAGCCGTGATCGCCCTCGATGACCGTGATCGAGCCGCCCGGCCGCAGCACCCGCCGCAACGCGCGCAGAGCTTCCGCGGGCTCCGGCAGGTGCTCCAGCACGAAACAGAGGAAGACGTGATCGAAGGCGCAGTCTTCAAAGGGGAGGTTGAAAACGTCGGCCGCCAGGAACGCCACGTTGCGATGGCCCGCGGCCTCGCTGCGGCTCCTGGCATCGCGGAGAGAGGCCGGCGCAAGGTCGGCCGAGACGATGCGCGCAGCCGGGCTCGATCCCGCCAGAAACACCGTCTGCGCCCCCGTGCCGCATCCGCATTCGAGCACGCGGGCGCCGCCCGGATAGGCGGTGTCGTGGTGGAGAAGTCCGCTGAGAGTGGTGGCCTGATCGGCCAGCCGTTCGCTCTCGCGGGAAGAATACCCGTGAACGTAAGCGGAAGCGGTCATTCGGCGTGCACCGGGCGGAGGGCCAGCTCGCCGAGCAGTTCCTCGAGCAGCGGAGATTGCGGGAAGCCCTGGCCGCGGAACCCGCGAAACCCTTCGCCGAACTCGACGCCCGCCAGCGCGCCGCGCATCCGCGTCCAGCGTTCCATGCGCGCAAGAGGATCGTCGATCCCAAGAAACTGCGGCAGCCACTCGCGCTGGCTGCGATGCTGCGCCAGCAGGCGCTGTTTGCGCGGAAAGGCCAGCGAGATGTCGGCGACGAAATCCGGCTCGAACGGCAAGCCCTCCCGGTCCGCGCCTCCGGGCGGATCCATGAAATACAGTTGCGGGATCTTGGGAAGCGGCGGCGCGGCGTTGGGGGCGCCGGTGCGGTAGTTGGGCGTCGCCGCGGCGAAGAGCGCATCCCGCACCAGCGCGCCGGCCGCCGCGTGATCGCACTGCGAATCGGCGGGCGACGCCGCCAGCACCAGATCCGGCGCCGCGCGGCGCAGGAGTTCGGCGATTCGCCGGCGCGACGGCTCGTCGTTGAACACCGCCAGGTCGCGGAACTCGGCGCAGATATACCGCGCGCCGATCAGGGCCGCGGCCGAGGCCGCTTCTCGGCGGCGGATGGCGGCGATCTGCTCCGGCGCGTTTCCGGCCGACCCGCAATCGCCCGGCGTCATGGTCGCAATCGTAATCTCGTGCCCCTGCTCCGCCAGCAGCGCGACCGTGCCGCCTGCCAGGGCCTCTACGTCGTCGGGATGAGCGTGAAAGGCGAGGATCCTCATGACATCAACGCCATTGTACCCGGATGGCGCGCAACCTGCCCCACGTCATTCCAGGCGGCGCGGCTCGAAGTCGCGGAAGCGGGGCTGGTACACGACCAGGCGCGCACGCTGCCCCAGGTCATTCCAGGCGGCGCAGCAGATCGAGCGCGGCGGCGTGCGCCAGAACCACGTCGGGGTCGCGTTGCAGCGCCTCCAGATACGCTTTCTCGAACGTGCCGGCTGCGTCGCCCGGTGAGATGAGGCTGCGCGCCCGGCGCACCAGGCGGTTCGCTTCGGCCGCGCCGGGCGCCTCCTCCGACTCCAGCGTCTCGTCGATCAGCACCACGAGCTGCGAGAGCACGCGCAGCCACGCGAAGGCGGGGTCGTTCATCGCCAGGTCGAGGAACTGGCGGCTGGAGTGAATCCGCGCGATGTCGCGTTCGTAGAGCGCCCGCTCGGAATGGAGCAGCACGGTGTGCAGTTTGAGCAGGCCGTTGCGAAGTTCGGTCAGCCGCGCGCGCGGCTCTTCGGAAGAAGGCGTCATTCCTCTATTGTGGTCACAAGTCCGGCTGTGGGGCAGGCTGGCCGCGGCTGGGTGGGGCAGGCGGTTCCGCCTGCCGCCTGCGCCGAGCCGCGCCGCCGTCGTAAACTCGAAGAACATATGCCCGACAAAGTGGCGGTATTCGACACGACCTTGAGAGATGGCGAGCAGGCGGCCGGAACGCGCCTGGGACGCGGTGAGAAGCTGACCGTCGCCCGGCAACTGGCGCGCCTCAACGTGGACGTCATCGAGGCCGGCTACCCGGCCTCTTCCCCGGAAGACTTTCAGGCCGTCGAAACGATCTCGCAGGAGATCCAAGGCCCCACCATCTGCGCCTTGTCGCGCGCGGTGGCGAGCGACATCGAGGCCTGCGGACGAGCGCTGGCGAAGGCCCGCAAGCCGCGCATCCATACCGGCATCGGCGTCTCCGACATTCACGTCATGGGGAAGTTCCGCGACGAGAAGTACGGCGTCACGCTCGAAGAGAAGCGGGCCAGGATTCTCGAAATGGCCGCCGCCGCCGTCAAGCTCGCCAGGAGCTACGTCGACGACGTCGAGTTCTACGCCGAGGACGCCGGCCGCGCCGAGCCCGCCTACCTGTTCGCGATGCTCGAAACCGCCATCGCCGCCGGAGCCACGGTGGTCAACATTCCGGACACCACCGGCTATGCCGTGCCGGAGCAGTTCGGCGCGCTGATCCGCGGCATCCGCGAGAAGGTGCCGAACATCGGCCGCGCGGTCATCAGCGTCCACTGCCACGACGACCTGGGCCTGGCGGTGGCCAACGCGCTGGCGGGAGTGGTCAACGGCGCCCGCCAGGTGGAGGGCACCATCAACGGCATCGGCGAGCGCGCCGGCAACGCCGCCCTCGAGGAAGTGGTGATGGCTCTCCGCACGCGGGGAGATTACTACGGCCTCGAAACCGGCATCCAGGCGCGCGAGTTCTACCGCACCAGCCGCCTGGTTGCCGACATGCTCGGCATGGCCGTTCCCGCCAACAAGGCCGTGGTCGGCAACAACGCTTTCGCCCACAGCTCCGGCATCCACGTGGACGGGTTCCTGAAGCGGCGCGAGACTTACGAGATCCTGCGCCCCGAGGACGTCGGCTTCTCGGAAAGCCGCGTGGTGCTGACCGCACGCACCGGGCGCCACGGCCTGCGCGACCGCCTCGAGAAACTCGGATACACGCTTTCGCAGGAGGAGCTGGATCAGACCTACCAGCGCTTCCTGGCCGTTGCCGACAAGAAGCAGGAAGTGTTCGACGAGGATCTCATCGCCATCCTCCACGACGAGATTCATCCCGTGCCCGACACCTTCCAGCTCGACTACCTGCAGGTTTCGAGCGGGACCTCGGCGATACCCACGGCCACCGTGCGCCTGCGCGTCAAGGGCGAGTTGAAGCTGGGGGCGGCCATCGGCGACGGCCCCGTGGACGCGGTCTGCAAGGCCATCTGCGAGGCCGCCCAGGCGTCGGCCAGGCTGGCGCGCTACGAGATCAAGGCCATGACCAGCGGCACCGAGGCGCTGGGCGAGGTGACAGTCCACGTCCAGGATGGAAACCGCAAGGCGATGGGCCGCGGCGCCTCGACCGACGTCATCGAAGCGAGCGCCAAGGCCTTCATCGACGGCCTCAACAAGCTCGCCGTCTCCGGCCCCGGCCCGGCCTGAAGCCGCCCGCCGTGGGGCAGGCCGTTTGGCCTGCCCAGGCCCGGAGCCGCGGCGTTCAAGCTCGCGGCTGCCGGCTCCAGGCCGCCCGCGGCATGTGTGCCCCGTGGCGCCGGCGCGCCGCGGGGCGGAATTCGCCTCGAATGCGGAGACAAAAAAAGAGGGAGGGGAATTTCTCCCCCTCCCTCTCGGCTTGACTACTTAAACTAAACTACTGGGAAAGGACTTCGCCTTCCGCCACTTGGAAGTTGATGTCGAACGGATTCGGCGTACGGAACTGGTCGTTCACGTTCGTCGTCGTATCGAGCGAGGTGCGGCTCGGAATCACGAGCGCGAGGTAGCCGGTAGGCGCACCCGCACCAGTGATCAGGAAGCCGTAGCCGTGCCCATACTGGAACTGGCAGCTTGCGATCACGTAGCCGCTAACCGGAGCCGTATTACCGCTCAGGTTGAAGATGGTCGGCAGCGTGTCGGCGAAGACCTGTCCGGCAAGGATGGGCGGAGTCAGCGCGGAAGCAATCGCCTCCACGGCAGTGCCGCCGTTCGCCATGTTCTGCGGTACGGTCGAACCGAACAGATAGAGGTAGCAAGGGCCAGTCTGTGGGGCCGTATTGAACGGCGCCGGATCGGCCTTGGTTCCCCATGCCACGGGTTCCGTCGATGGCGACCCGAGATTCCAGGCCGTATCGAGACTCGTGTTGGCAACTTCAATACCGGTGAAGTAGCCGGCCAGAGTGGTGACGTACGGATACAGCAGGTTGGTCATGCAGTTCTGGACGCTGGCGCCGATATTTGCGGTCTGCATCGGCACCCAGTTGAAGCGAACCACTTCATCCTCGGTCGAGGCAACGCTCGATGGAGCCAACACCCTCGGGGCCACATCGCTCGACATGGGAGCCATGTTGCCGCTGACGGTGATCGGTACGCTCGTCCCCGACGCCGGGCCGCCGGTGTAAGTAAGCGTCCAGGCAAACGTGAGTTTGTCGAAAACGCCCAGGTTGTCGCTGATGATTTCCCAGGAAGCGGTCGCCAGACCGTTGTTGATGGGAACCGTTACCCACGGGTTAGGCTGGGCGCCGTTTGCATTGTTGCTGCAAGGGACGGCCCCGCTGGTGGTGAACGGATTCTCATTGCCCGCGCCAAGAGGATTCACCACGGTCACGAGCTGAGCCGTTGCGTTGGTGTAAGTGGAATTGGTCTGGAACTGGCTGACCTGGATGGTAACCTTGCCGATCAACGAGGCCGGAATGGCGAACTGCGCCAAGAGTCTCGTGCCGTTCGATACCCAAGCTCCGCTGGTGCAGGCCGGGATCTTCGGCGGATTGTCCTGGATGATCGCGTAATCCTTCCCGCTGGGGCCTGCCGCGGCGTTGTGCGCCGTGTCGCAAATCTGCGGGCCGCCGGGTATCGGGGGAACTGTGGTCAAGCTGGCAAGACCGTTGCCGGCAACGATGGTGGCGCCGTCTTCCTCGATGATGTTCTTGAACGCAGTGGTCTGCAACTCCAGGAAGGTGACACCGTAGACCGTGCTCACCAGAGCTCCGCCAGCGCCGCAGCTCTGGAAGGCAATGTTAGCGGACAGCGCGTTGCCCGCGCAGTCGGTCACCGAGAATTGCATCGTCGGCTCGACCGTGGCCACATTGAGGCCTTCCTGCGGCTGGTTGCTGAACGACACCGAGTAACCGGAGTTGTCGGTGGTGTTGGCGGTCACCAGGGCGAAAATCTGCGTGCCCTGATAGCTGCCGTTCAGCGGCAACGCATTCACGCGCACGTTGACGAAGCGCACCGTGAACGTGGTGGCTGACGGCAGTACCACGTTCGGGAAACGCAGCGCGTTGTTGGTGTTGCCGGAGGTCTGCCAGACGATCCCCTGAACGGTCTGCTCGATCGGGGCGCCAATGGCCGGGGGGCCCTGAATGACGGCGGCGGCCATCGTGTCCTGCGTAGCCGCAGCGTCGATCGCGTTCGTCACGGTGGTGTTCAGGGACATCACGAACTGCACCGTCACCACCGACGGGAAGTTGTTGACGCAAGTCAAATCGACCTCACCGACGGATTCGGTGATTGCGCCCGCCCGGATGATTACGGGCTGGACGGATGTGGAGCACTGAATGTTAGTAACCTGGGCACTGGCGGAAACCGCGGCAAGCAGCACCACGGCAATCACCATGAACCATTTGCGAAAATCTGCCATTTCCTTCTCCTTTAGTGGAATTCGAATTTGAATTGGTGGAAGTCTCTCTGCAACCTGAGCCTCTGAAATGCGATCTTGATCGCTAAACAGGAACGCGCCGCCGGGTTGACCCGTCGCACCGCTGCTGTCCTACAACTCGACCGGCTGGCCACCTGCCTTCGCTCTGGATCTTGTCACGTGCTCTTGTTGCTCTTGTTCGCCAAAGCGCTCGCGGAATTCAAGCTTATCATAGCCGCCGCGCCATCAAGCGCGGCAGAGCCTCATTGCTTTCTGAGTGCAACCCCATTATCTCTCAGCACAAACCCTTGTCAAGCCTAAAACGACTCCTGTGGTCCCTCGTTCCCTCCTTAAGCCAAAGAATCAACTCCACACCTCGTCAGTGCCACATTAGACCACGGTAGACGTTATAAGTCAACACCTTTCCACTGATCGGCGGCTGTTTTGGCGAGCCTGGAGGGAGCCTGCGACGCTTCCCGGCATCCCGCCGCGCGGCGATTTGTAGGACTATCGGGACGAACGACCTAGTACTGATGACTCAATGGGACTATGCGCTGGACTGGCAGGAGAGACCCGTGGGGCAGGCGGTTCCGCCTGCCTCCCCGGGGCACGAGAGAGCCGTGAGCAGGCGAAACCGCCTGCCCCACCCGGGCATGAGAGAGCCGTGGGCAGGCGAAACCGCCTGCCCCACCGCCTGCATTCCCGGCCTACTCCTTCATGAGGGAACGCAGCTTCTTAAACCCCGACTTGACCTCTTCGCTGGCCTCAATGATCTGGTTTGTATCGTAGATGATGCGGGGGGTCATGAGGACCACCATTTCGGTCCGGGTCTTGCTGATCGACTTGGACCCGAATGCGCCGCCGATCCACGGAATCCGGTTCAGCAGGGGTATGCCGGAAGTCGAGTAGGTCTCTGCATCCGAGATGATGCCGCCTATGGCAACCGTGTCGCCGTCCTGGAGCGTGATCTGCGTGGTAAAGGAGCGTTGCGTAAAAGATGGAGACTGGATGGCCGAACTCGCGGCGGGAGCCACCGGAGAGCTCACCTCCTGCTGGATCTTCAGGGTGACGATGCCGCCGGGGGTGACTCGCGCCAGGACATTGAGCGTGACGCCCGTCTGGACGTTGGAAATCCCCTGGAAAACCTGGGAGTTGCCACCGGAGACGACCCCCCCGGCCGCTTGCGAGCTCAGGGTGGGGACCGAGTCGCCGACGTTCATGGTAGCGGCGATACTGTCGGTGGCGATCAGCCGCGGGGCCGAAATGAGCTTGGCGCGCGAATTCTGCTCCGAGGCGCTCAGGACCGCGCTCAACTGGCGGCTGGCCCCGACCAGCGCGGCCGCGGTCAGAGCCAGGTTCGGGGTCCCGGCCGCCGACAGGACGCTCTGCACGCCTATAGACGTGCCGACCCCGGAAGGAGGTTTGTCGGCCAGGCGCGTCAAATAGGCCTGAACGCCGCTGGCGAACTCACCCTGGAGATTGACCTCGTAGATCTTCGCCTCCACCAGGACTTGGCGGGGCGGAACGTCGAGTTCCCGCAGCAGTTTGATGATCTCGTCGTAGTCCTGCGGGGTGGCGTGGATCAGCAGCGTATTGTCCATAGGGTTGGGAATCACGCGGGGAACCCTGGGCCCCATCATCGCCATCTGCGGCGCGGACCCGAGGTAGGTTCCGGTCAAGTCTGCCGAACCCGCCGCCGTTCCGGTGGCGCCGGCGGGCTGGCTCGAGCCCATGGGCGTCGTCAACGCCGGCGCGGAGGCGAGAGCGCCGCCGCCGTACATCCAGCCGCCATACATCCCACCCCCGTACATGCCGCCGCCGTACATTCCACCCCCATAGCCGCCGCCGTACATCCCGCCGCCGTAGCCGCCGTTCATGCCGCCGCCATAGCCGCCGTTCATCCCGCCGCCATACATCCCGCCGCCATAACCGCCGCCGTAGCCGCCGCCGTAGCCGCCGCCATAACCGCCGCCATAGCCGCCGTTCGATCCGCCCAGGCCGCTGACCGTGTTGCCGTTGGCGCCCAGAGAGCAGTTGCTGCCCATGCCGCCCATGCCGCCGTAGCCGCCGTAGCCGGAACCGACGTAGAGCTCCATGATGGCGGAGGCAAGACTGTCCGCACAGCCGTATTTGACGCGATAGACGTAGTTGCTCACCGCTCCGGCGGTGGTCTTGGGAGCGATGTCCAGCTTCTTGAGCCACGTCTCCACCTGCTCGAAAACGCCGGGGTTGGGGGCGATGGCGACGATGGTGTTGATGCGGTCAATGGGCAGGAACTTGACGGCGCTCTCCTTCTGGCCGAGCGAGACCGCCTTCATGACCGTCTCCATCTCCTTGGCCAGATCGGCCGGGCGGCCGTTGGTGACCTCGAATAGACGCACCCGCTGGCTGGCCAGGGTGTCGTTGTCGAACATCGAGATCAGCTCCATGGTTCGCCTCATGTTGCGGCTGTTGTCGAGGATCAGCAGGAGGTTGGCCGGATCGTAGCTGGTCATGGTGCCGCCCTCGCCCACGAACGGCTGGAGCAGTTTGAAAAGCTCGCCCACGGTGGCGTATTTGAGGAACACCAGGTTCAACATCATCCGCTCGTCGTCGGGGAAAACCGTGGCGCCGACTTCGGGGGATAGCGGCAGGCGGCTGGTATCGGAGACCGGGACTACGCGGTAGATATCGCCGACCTGGACGATGGCGGCGCCATTAATGCGCAGAATGGTCTCCAGAAGCGCGCGCGCGCTCACATTGCGGATCTCGCCGTAGGTGTTGATGATTACCGAACCCTTCACGCGCGGATCGAGGATGTAGTTCATGCGGAGCTGTTTGGCCAGCATGTCGACGATGTCGATCAGCGAGGCTCCCTGCACATTGAGCACCACGCCCCCGCCCGAAGACGAGCCGCCCTGGCCGGGTTGAGGGGTGGGTTTCGGCGCCGGAGCTGCCTGGTCCGCTTTCCGGACGTCGGGCTCCGGTGTGGGTGCCGGGGTGGGTTCCGCCGCCGGCTGCACCCTGGGGCTGAGGGACGGCTGGGCCCAGACCGGAACCGGGGCCGGCGCCGACTGCGGCGGCCGCTGAGCGCACAGGGCAGCGGCCAGTCCCGCCAAAACCAGACCTCGAAGCATTCTCATCGCTACTCCTCCCAGGCGCGGCCTGGGCCGCGAGATGTCTTGGTAGTCCGCCTGCCTCCCGCCGGTCCCGAAGCCGCCAGGCCACTCGGCCGCGGAGCCCCTTCCGGCTCAGGCACGGCGGGCAGAGTCGCGCGGAGCCTGCCGCCCGCGTCCGCAGCGCGTCCCCTCGACGGCTCCCGGCGGCGAGCGGGTCCACCCAGCCCCGCCGGGACCAGGGGGTCTGCCCCAAGAATTGCGTAGAGCGACGTCGCCATACTCAGTTGGCTCGCTCCCAATGGCAGTTGGCGCCGAACGGGGTCGGAACGCTCACCTTTTTCCAGCCGTCCTTCACGGTCCCGGCGGGCGAATTATCGCCGGCCCGGCATGCCATCACGCCATTGCCCAGATCCCCGCCGGGTGCCGCCTCCCCGCTGCCGGCCGGCTGCGCGGGAGTCTGGGCAGTGGACTCCGACCTGGCGGGAGCTTCGATGTGAGCCGCCTCGCCCCGCTTCGACCGCAGCTCCGAGGCGGTCTTCGTCACCGTCTTGCCATTCCACTCCAGCGTGACTACGTCGTCGTCGACCGACACCAGGGTGAACTCGCCCACCTTCTCCCCGAATCGGATCCCGCGGCCGGGAGCGCCGGGTTTGACGCTCATGATCGCCGTCGCGCCTTCGTTCAGGTTCATGAAACCGTAGTAGACCGGGAGGTCCGGCATCGGCTTCTCCTTGGGCGGCTCTACGACCACGGTGGGATTGCGGTCGGGGCTGAACAAGTACTTGAGGGCCACGTCGCTATAGGCCGCCGCGATCACCGGCTTGACCGGCGCCAGGGCGGAATAGGGCGGCGGCGGGAGCTGCTTCAGGGTCTGGCCGAACATGACTTGGGACCGTTTCCGCGCTTCGGTCCACTTGTCCCGTACCTGGGCGGCCAGAATCGCGACGACGACGGCGAGCGCAAGATCGAGAAACAGCAGCTTCTTCCTCACAGCGGGGCGACCCCCTTCTTATCCGGGACGAGCCGGCGCGGCACCACCCCGGAGACCGTCAGATGCACCGAAATGGTCTTCTGCTTGCCGTCCTGCACGGCGATGCGCATCTCGTCGACGGCGATCGTCTCCTGCCGGCCGGCGAGATCGGCCAGGAGGTTCAGCAGTTCCTCGATGTGGCACGCAAACTGGACTCCGACGCGCACCTCGGCGTAGTCGCCCAGTTTGGCGGGCGTCTGGAACTCGACCGCGCCCAGTTCGACGGGCGGCGTCTGGGCGCGGGCGGTGACGCGGACGATATCGAGCAGCAAGGCCTGCGCCTGCGGCGCGGTCTGGGCCTGGATGATGCCCTTCTCGCGCTCGGACAGTTCGCCGGAGACGTCTTGGAGCAACTTCTGCTTGCCGGCTACCGTCGCGGCCTGCTGGCGCAGGCGCGCCAGACGCCTCTCGGCGCTGGGGATGCCGCTCGCCTGGGCGGCCGCGGGCGTGGAGCCGCCGCTCGTCGAGAACCAGTAAACCAGGCCCGCGACAGCGGCAATTCCAAGGCCGGCCAGCGCGCGCCTGTCCCGCTGGGAGAGCTTCACTGCGGCACCCCCTTGCGGGCGGCGCGAATCCTGAAGAGCTGCAGCTTGCCGCTCGGGCTGGGCGGGCCCGCGAACTCCGAGCCCTGGAACAGGGGCGAGCTGTCGAGCAGTTTCAGCAGCGGCTCGGCGTGTTCGGCGCTGCCGGTGATCGAGATCGAGTCGCGGCCCACATCGAGCGAAGCGAGGTAGGCGGGCGGATCGAGCAGCCTGTTCACTTCCGCGATGGCATCCATGCCGGCCTTCGAGCGGCGGCGGAAATCGTCGAGCAGGCGGCTCTTGGCGCGGGCCGCGTCGATGGCACGATCGAGTTCGCCAGACTTGCGCGCCGCGGGCTGAAGCCTGGCGATCCCGGTCTCGAGACCGCGCAGGTATTCCCGGTCCTGGACCGGCGAGATCAAAGCCAGCGCCAGGATCGACGCCAGCGCCGCGGCAGCCAGAACGACCGTAGGTACGTAGATCGCACGGGAATTCGAGCTGCGGTTTACGGCCGGCAGCAGGTTGAGCGGCAGCGCCAGCCGGGGGCAGGCCCCAGCCAACGCCGCCGCATACACCAGCGCGTTGCGGGAGAAATCGAAATCGGGAGGAGCGCCCTGAGGACCCGGCAGCAGCGTGGCGGCATCGATCGGTTCGGTGCCGGGATCGAGGCGCAGTTCGGCGCTCGCCAGCTCGATGGCCCGCTCGCGGGAGAGATCGAACGCCGCGGAGAACAGCGGCCGGGATGGGCTTTCGCCGTATGCTTCGAGCGCGTCGCCGGCCGGGGCGAAGGCCAGAAAACCGTCCGCGAGAGGCTGCGAGAGGAGCCGGGCCGCCGAGTAGAGCGCGGCCGCCGAGAACGTAAACGCAGCCACCTTCACGCCCGCCTCGGAGAACAGGCCGATATAGCGGTCGATGGTGTCTTTGCGGGCGATGGCGACCAGCACGGCGCCGCTGGCTGGGAGCCTGGTCCAGGCGTAGGCCGCCTGGCCCTCCGGGAACGGGTGCAGCGAATCGATCTGGAACTGGATGGCGGAGGCGATATCCCGGTCCGCGACCCCCGGCAGCGTCAGCAGCCTCACCACCACGTCGCGGCGCGGCAGCAGCACCGTGGCGGCCAGGTGGGTCGCCCCGGTCCGTTTCAGGAAATCGGCGTAGACCGCGCCCCAGCCCGCGGCGGTCCGCTCGCGGAAGCCCGAGATCGCCGCCGTCCCCAGCAGGCGGGCTCCATTGGGCCGCACCCGGACCGCGGCCACGCGCAGGCCGTCGTCTTCGATCTCGATGCCGACGCCGGTGCCGACTGCCAGCAGTTTCCGCAGCTCCGAAAGGTTCGAATTCATTCCGCCCACACGTTGCCGTACCAGCGCAGGACGTGGTAAGGCTCGGCAAACTGCGACCGGTCGAGCAGCTTCACCAGCATGGCAACGGACCGGCGGGCGTCGGAAAGCGTGCCGTCCGGAAGCCGGGTTTGCGCCGTGGCCCGAATCGTGAAGGTCGAACTCGTGACCAGACCCAGCCGCGCCGCTCCGGAGGGCCCCGCACCGAGCGCGTTCAACTGCTCCATGCGCAAGATGGGCGCCTGCCGCCGGACTTGAAGGAGGGCCGAGATCGTGTCCGGCGGGACCCCGGCAGCGGCCATCGCCGCCGGCTCCGCGGTGTTGGCGTCGAGCGGGCCCGTGGAGCCGTAAACGGACAGGCAGTCTCTCATCCCGCGGCGCGGCGCCAGGCGGCCCTGCGCATCCCGCTCGTAAGTACCGTAAAACAACTCCGGCGTCATGCCTTTGACCAGCAACAGTTCCTCGATCTCTTCGAAGGACGCATGGCGGGGCCGGAAAGACGAAGGCCCGGCGAGAGAAAACTCGGGCGAAGCGTCCGGCTGGCCGAGCGCCGGAGTGCGCCAATCGACAATCCCCAGCGCCACCTGGCGGGCCCGCTCGGGACCCGCTCCGAGCGCCACGGCAAGCTGGTAAAGTTCCTCGGGCGGCGCGTAATTGACGTTCAGCTTGGACAGCTCCGGAATCACCTCGGCAACGGCCTGGCCGGAAGGAAACTGGAAGTGGAGGTAAGGGGCGCCGTCATAGTAGCGCGAACTCCCGTCGGGATTCCGGTAGGCCCGCCCCCACAGAACGTAGAGCAACGCCCGGTCGACGGTGCCCGTGGCCAGGTAGTACGCCTTGAGGCCGTCGGCGGCCGTGGTGACGCGCCCGATCTCGGACCGCACCGTGCTCGCCAGGGCGAAGGCGATGGCCGAAAGGGCGGCCACCAGCCACAGCACGGCGATCAGCGCGCTGCCGCGCACGCTCCGGCCCGGCCTGGTTTCATTCGCCATCGGCATAAGTCACACCCGGCTGCCTGTCCACGCGCATCGGCACGGTGACTGTCGAGAGCGGAATGCGCCCCGGATCGTCATCGAGCGAGGCCATCTCGATCCGCACCGCCGACGGCCATCGCCCCTGCGGCCATTCCGTAAGCCAGTGTTCGCCGATGGGTGGGGGCTGGAAATCGCGGTACACCAGCCGGCAGTAGGCCAGTTTGTCGGCCAGCACGAACGAGCCGGATCCGATTTGAATGGGGCGGAAGCGCGGCATTTGGGCTCCCGACTCCGGATCGAGCGCGCTGCCGAGACAGGACGCGCCGGCCTGCTGGGGGCTGTAGACGCGCTCGTTGACCACCAGGCGCACGCCGCGGCCCTGGTCGCCGGGGATCACCTGGAACTCCAGGATGCGCGGCATCCCGCGCGAGGCTTCCTGGAGAGAGTAGGCGGAGACGAAGCGCATCGAGTTCGGAGTGCCCTCGAAGAACATGATTTTCTCTGGCGGCCGCGCCGCATCGGACACGCAATCCGCCGAGATCGGGATCAAGCCCTCGATCTGGCTGCGCACGATGCGCTCGACGCTCACGACGCGGCGGTTCGCCATCAGCTTCGCGTCGGCTTTGTCCAGGGCGTTCAGACCGACCCGCAGGCTCATGAGCATCCCCACCGAGAGCAGGCTCAGCAGGGAGATGGAGACCAGGAGCTCCATCAGCGTGACGCCGCGCTCGAGAGGCGTGGGGCAGGCCGTTTGGCCTGCCCAGGCAGGCGGAACCGCCTGCCTCACGTGACAGCAAGGCGAGGCGCTCATGGCTGCGCCTCGGAGAGCGGAAGCCTTCCCCGGCGGTAGGCGTCGAGGACGAGGGTCCGGCGGTGGCCTTCCGCACCCCACCAGACCTGCAACTCGAGCCGCTCGAGAATGTCGCTGCCGGGAGGCGCGCCCGGCGGAACCTCGAAGGGTGTGAGGCGGGCGCTCCAGCCGGCGTCGGTGTCGCCGGCGAGCGCGTGGTCGAAAACGCCCTGGACAACCGCCAGCTTCGGAAGCTGCGTATCGAGCAGCAGTTCGTCCATCTTCTCGCGCGCCAGCAGGGCCGCGCGGTCGTACTCGGTGAGGCGGGCCGCATTGTGCAGGGAGGCCGAAAGGCTGGCCAGCAGAGCGGTGACGGCGATCCCCATGATCGCGCTGGCGACCAGCATTTCAAGCAGAGTGAAGCCGCGCCGCCTCATGATGGATTCTCGACCCGCTCGATCCGGGGCACGCCCGTGATGGGATCCACCCGCACGATCCGGCGCGCGTTGCGCTGGTTGACGATCTCGATCCCCGCTTGCGGAACCGCGCCTCCGGGAAGAAGCAGAAACTGGCGCGGCGCGTCCTCGGCCATCTCGGTTTCCGGCAGGATCTTCACGATGGAGACGCCCTGGGGCAGCTCGTATGTCTTCTCGAAACCAGACCCGGCCGAGCGCATGACCAGGGCGTTTCGCGCCTTGACGACGGTGATCTCGACCACCTGCTGGCGCCGCTCCACCCGGTTCAAAGCGTCGTTGAAGAAGCTGACCAGCCCGCCGGCGGCCTGGTTGAGCCGCAGGGTGTCGACGCCCGCGGAGACGGCGGGGAAGGTGACGGCGGCGATCAGCGCGATCAGCGCGACGACGATCATCATCTCGATGAGGGTCACGCCGGCGCGTGGGG
>Ga0182021_10005660_pt1 | contig 14823 bp, 18 predicted proteins | sample 612E3MmetaG_FD_120493 | JGI IMG/M metagenome (GOLD analysis project Ga0182021, IMG submission 120493) | Permafrost microbial communities from Stordalen Mire, Sweden - 612E3M metaG (Illumina Assembly) | ecosystem: Environmental > Terrestrial > Soil > Wetlands > Permafrost | place: Sweden... | reverse complement strand
GAAACTCCTCGGTGAGGTGGCGGCTGATCTGCTCAGGACTCCACTTCACACACAGCTTTGATTGGACCACGGTCGCCAGCTCGAGGTGGTCGAACTTGCTGGCCTTGGGCCGGCGACCTCGCAACTCGGCCTGCTTCTGCGCCGCATACGGCGCGTACTTCCCAGGCCGCCGCGGCGTCCGCGCAGAACCGTTGCGGCGCAGCTCGCGACTGACCGTGGAGGGCGAGCGACCGATCCCGACAGCGATCGCCCGAACGCCGGCCCCGCCCAGATGCAGGTCGGCGATCTGTAGCCGCTCGTCCAAAGACAGGTATCGGCCCGACGGTGCTGGCCGTTTCCGTGGGATTCGACCACCGGTCGCCTGACGCCAACGACGGCCCGTTACTCGATTCACCCCGACAGCCTCACACGCCGCAGTCAACGTCGAACCCTGGGTCATCAACACCCAGAACCGCGCCTGCTTATCGATCAGTTCTTTCTTGGACCACATGCACAACACCTCAAGATCAGAACGGTGTTGCGACGACCGATTGAACTCGCCATCCGCTTGTGACACCTCGAATGGCTAATGACAGAGGTTGGTCGACAGTGCCGCGTGAAGCCTTCAGCGCGTAGCGGCGATCCAAGCGCACAAGATGGTGAGCGCGGCAGTAATGCCACCCGCGCCCCAGCGTTCTACGGGATGCCGCCCGGCGAGGTTGCCCGCCGTATTGAGCGCAAACAGCCCGACGAGGACCCAAGCCCCGACGCCAAGAAGGTTCGCTGACAGCGGTGCCGCGCTGATAACCGCACTGGCGGCAAGTACCAACCAAAGTGCCCCTGTAAGAACGACCGCAGTGCCGGCGCTGGCAACCCGATAGCCGGTCGGCAGCCGACCGTCATCCCGCACAGCCCGGCCCCCGTATGCGGCTGCGCCCCAAGGTGCTCCAGCGGCCAGCGCGAGCTGGAACAGAACCACGACGCCAAGCAAACACGCAGCGGCGACACCAACCTTGGTCTCGGGCACGAGGTGATCGTGTCAGACCGAGTAGCTGAGGGTGGCCTCGCCCTACGCATCGGCCCGGGATTCCCTGCCCCGATCACGGATCCGCTTGCGAAGAGCGGCGGCCGCGCCGATGGCGAAGTGCCGATACAAGACACCCTCGGCGCACCCTGCTTCCGTAGTGAGCGTCCGGCTTGTCAACGCATTCGGCCCGTCAGGAAGCGCTCGGCGGCTGCGAACAGCTGCTCGCGCACATCGTGTAGGGCCACTTACTACAGTGAGCGCATGCCCACCGAACCGCTGAAGCATTCGCCTCCGGTCGACAATGAGCCGCATCGAGCCCGACAAGTGGCGGAGTCGTTCGGGGTTGACGCCGAGCGATACGACCGGGCCCGGGCCCGCTATCCCGACGCCCTTGTGCAGCGGATCGTCGAAGCCAGTCCCGGCGGCGAGGTCCTCGACGTCGGCTGCGGCACCGGGATCGCCGCCCGGCAGTTCCAGGCGCTTGGCTGCACGGTGCTGGGCGTCGACCCTGACCAGCGGATGGCCGAGTTCGCCCGGCAGAGCGGGGTCGAGGTCGAGCTGGCGACCTTCGAGACGTGGGACCCTGCCGGGCGGCTGTTCGACGCGGTCGTCGCCGGGCAGGCCTGGCACTGGGTGGACCAGGTTGCCGGGGCGGCCAAGGCGGCGCAGGTGCTGCGCCCCGGCGGCCGGCTGGCGGTGTTCGGGAACGTGTTCGACTCACCGCCGGTGGTAGCCAAAGCCCTCACCGACGTCTACCGGCGGTTGGCGCCCGATTCGCCGTTCAACGCACAGTCGAGCAGGAGCGCCCTGGACCTCTACCAGGAGATGTTCGCCAAGGCCGCCGACGGGATCGCTGCGGCGGGCGGGTTCGAGGACCCCGAGCAGTGGCGCTTCGATTGGGAGCAGTCCTACACGCGCGACCAATGGCTGGACCAGCTGCCCACCACTGGCGGTCTCACCCAGTTCCCGCCGGACAAGCTGGCGGAGGTGTTGGACTGCGTCGGGGCTGCCATCGACACAATCGGAGGCAGCTTCACGATGACCTACACCACATTGGCGGCCACCGCGCGAACCAGCGCCACCTGACTCGGCTTGGCTTGTCTACCGCTATAGGCAGGCACGCCGACCCAGACCGGACGCCGAGTCGGGAGATTGGCTCCAAAAGCGTCCGGTCAGCGATCGGTGACCGGTCACCGATCCCGTCCACGCCGGCAAAGAGGTGCCAGCGCCGTCGGGGGCTACCCATGCGACGATGTGTGCGTGATTGAGCTCAGAACCGCCCGGCTGCTGTTACGTGCCTGGACTCTGGACGACGCCGACTTCCTGTACGACATGGACTCCCGCTGGGAGGTGAGGCAGTACATCGGGGTCAGTCCTGCCGTGATGACCGACAGATCTGAGGCGCTGGCATCGATACAACGGCGACGGGCGCTGGACCACCCGGTCCACGGCATCTGGGCCATCGAGCTGCTGGGCGAGGGTGTGCTGGTCGGAAACCTGCTCTTGAAGCCCATTCCGCTGTCGAGCGGTGAATCCAGCAGATCACCCGTGGTCGAGATCGGCTGGCATCTTCATCCAGACCACTGGGGCAACGGCTATGCCTCCGAGGCCGGATCTGCAGGCCTCTCGCACGCTTTCGCCGCAGGACTACCGCGGGTAATCGCCGTGACCGCGCCCAAGAACCTGGCGTCCCAGAGGGTGTGCCGACGCCTGGGCATGCGGCACTTGGGCCGAACCGGCGCGTACTACAACGCATCTGTCGAGCTCTACGAGCAGCTAAAGTCCGATTGGCCCGGCTGACCTGAGCACGGAGACCGTCTTCTCACCGTTCGGTCTTCGGACAAACAACGGACACCCGTTGCGGCAGGGTCGGATCTCTTCTTGCCGTCGGGAGAATGGGCACGGGCATCTCCGTGCCGCCCTGCCGCCTACAGGGCTACCGGTAGGCGGACATGCCAATTGGGATCAACAGGCGTATCGGTCGGAGCTGGCAGTTACGAGATCGTCAAACATGCGGTCGAGAGCACCAACGCCGATGGACAGATGGCCCTCGCCTTGCTTCAGCCGTACTGTCGCACCGGGGACGTGCGCAGCAAGCCATTGCCCGTGAGCGAACGGCACCATCGCGTCCTCGCTGCCTTGCCACACGAAGGTGGGCACGGCAATCTCGGCAAGGCTGAAGCCCCAAGGCTTGACGAAGGCGAGGTTGTCATCGATACAGCCGTCCGCACCAAGACGGAACGCCTCTGCTTCGCCTGCAACCATGTCCTCGCCAAACTCAGCTGTCAGGACGGCACGATCAGCGTCCGGCAATGATGGGGCCCACCCAGCGATCAGGTCTGCTGCGTCGGTTTCACTGACCTTGGCGGCGTAGACCTCTAAGCCGGGTCGCATCGCGTCCTCGCCCTTGATGGCCAGTCGCCAAGCGGCGATGTTCTGTGGGCGCATCCCATCGAGAAAGTCCAAGCCTTCCGGCGAAGTCCTTGCTGCACCTGTCAGCGATCCCTCAGCGTGCATACCTATCGGGGCCCCCTGTGGCTGATGCTCAAGCACGCCTGCGGCGCACGTACAGCGTCCGCAGCCCGCTCGACGCTCTGCTAGGAGGTCTTGCGGCGGTAGGTGGCCATGGCTAGGGCGTACGCGACGATGAGGATGCCGAGGCACCAGGCGAGGGCGATCCAGATGTCGGTTCCGACCGGCTGCTGTGTGAACAAGCCGCGGATCGCGTTGACGATGGACGTCACCGGCTGGTGCTCGGCGAAGGCGCCCACCGGGCCGGGCATGGTGCTGGTGGGCACGAATGCCGAGCTGATGAACGGCAGGAGAATGAGCGGGTACGCGAACGCGCCCGCGCCGTCCACAGTCTTCGCGGAGAGACCGGCGATCACGGCGAGCCACGTCAGCGCCAGCGTGAACAGGATCAGGATGCCGGCGACCGCGAGCCACGCCAGCACGCCCGCCCCCGAGCGGAATCCCATGACCAGCGCGACGAGCACGACGACCACGAGCGAGATCAGGTTGGCGACCAGCGAGGTCAGCACGTGCGCCCACAGCACTGAGGACCGCGCGATCGGCATGGAGTGGAATCGCTCGAAGATGCCGCTCTTCATGTCCATGAAGAGCCGGTATGCGGTGTAGGAGATGCCCGACGCGATCGTGATGAGCAGGATGCCGGGCAGCAGGTAGTTCACGTACGAATCCGACCCTGTTTTGATCGCGCCGCCGAGCACGTAGACGAACAGCAGCATGAAGGCGATCGGCATGATCGCGGTGGTGATGATGGTGTCCAAGCTGCGCGTGATGTGCCGCAGGGACCGCCCCGTCAGGAAGGCGGTGTCGCCGAAGAAATGCGTGGTCATCGTTGTTCCTTACTCGTTCGTGCCGAGGCTGCGGTCATGGCCGGCGTTGCCGTGCTTGCCGTCGTCACCGACGACGGCAAGAAAGACGTCCTCGAGGGTGGGCTGCTTCTCGACGTACTCGACCTTGGCGGGCGGGAGCAGCTGCTTGAGCTCGGAGAGGGTGCCATTCACGATGATCCGGCCACCGTGCAGGATCGCGATCCGCGCGGCGAGCTGTTCGGCCTCATCCAGATCCTGCGTCGTGAGCAGCACGGTCGTGCCGCGCTCGGTGAGTTCCTTGACGGTCCGCCACACCTCGAGGCGCGCCTGGGGATCGAGTCCGGCCGTCGGCTCGTCGAGGAAGATGACCGGCGGATTCCCGATGAGGCTCATCGCGATGTCGAGGCGGCGGCGCATGCCACCCGAGTACGTCGACACCTTACGCGGAGCCGCGTCGGTCAGCGAGAAGCGATCGAGCAGGTCATCCGCGATCGTGCCCGGGTCCTTCAGGTGCCGCAGCCGGGCGATCAGCACGAGGTTCTCCCGCCCGCTGAGGATCTCGTCGACGGCGGCGAACTGTCCGGTGAGGCTGATGGACTCCCGCACGTTCGCCGCCTGCGTGGCGACATCGAAGCCGTTGACGTCGGCCGTTCCCGAGTCGGCCCTGAGCAGCGTGGACAGGATTCTCACCACCGTGGTCTTGCCCGCCCCGTTCGAGCCGAGCAGGGCGAAGATGCTGCCGGGCGCAACGTCGAAGTCCACGCCGCGCAGCACCTCCAGCTTGTTGAACGACTTCACCAGGCCCTGCACGCGAATCGCCGGTCCGGCGGTCGGTTGGGCCGTCATGAGCGGGTCCCCCCGTCCTCTTCTTCGGCGCGCTCGATGGCGCTGGTCAGCCGTTCCCGCTCCCTGGTGGGGACGTATCCGGCCTTCGAGTAGTTCTGAACGAACGCCTCGACGAATTCCACGGGGTCCTCCCCGACGATGTCGCGGATCGGCGTACCGTCCGCCGCGGCCCGTTCGAACAGATCGGCGAGGTCCTCGAACATCGAAGCTGCGCTGTCGCCGTCCACCGGCACGAAGTACATCAGGTAGCGCTCGATGGCATCGACCCCTGTGCGATAGTTCTCGGGAAGCTGTCGCGTGCGCCCCTTGTAATGCCGCCGCCGCCGCTTGTCGCCGATCACCTTTGAGGTGAAATCTGAAATGCCCATGGCAACACTCAGGTCGATGCCGTCAAGCACGATCTTCTCGCCGTATGACTTGCGCAGCCCGTTTGTTGTGATGGCCGGTTGGCGAAGTTGGGTGTTCATAGCTGCTTGTTCCCTGTCTGGGCGGTCTGGTTCGCACGATGGATCAAGATGTTGCCGTAGGAAGTGCGGGCCCGGACCTCGGCTGTGGCTTCCGACTGCTCGGGACTGTCTGCTTCGTCCAGCGAGTTGCGCACCCTTCCGTAGTGGGCAGTCACGTCCAGCCAGGCTGCGGTGCCTTCGCGGATGCCGACCTCGAGCTCACCGGCAGCGGTCTCGAGCACGATCTCACCGCTGACGACTTCGCCGATCCGGATGTTGCCGTTGGCCGTCTTGGCGATGACGGAGGCGTGTGCCCGGTCGACAGAGATTCGGCCGTTGGCTGATTTCACTCTCAGATCGCCGGTGACTTCCCCCACCACGGTGTCGCCGTTGGAGTTCTTGATCACCGCCGCGCCGCCGATGTGACCGATTCGCACCTCGCCCGAGCCGGTGGTGACATCGGCTTCACCGGAAGCACGATCCACGGCGATGTCGCCCATGCCGGTTTTGAGGTGCAGTGCACTGGCGTGGTCGAGGCGGATGTTGCCCATTCCGGTTTTGAGCCGGCACTCTCCGAGGTGCCCTTCGCAGCCGAAGTCGCCCATGCCTGTGTCACCTTGCAGGTGCGAGCCCGTGGGCAGTTCGATTGTGACGTCGACCACCGGGCTGCCTCTGCCGGGCCCGATGACGCTTCGGGCGCCCTCGTAGATGAAGTTGCGCTGCCTGCTCTTGACCAGCAGTCTGCCGCTGGAGTACTCGACCTGGGTCTGCTCGGCGGCTCTGATGTCGGATGCCTTGGAGTCGTCGCGCGGCCTAACCTCGATAACGGTGTCGGTGCGGTCGCTGGCAATGATCCGTGCGTCGCCGGCGATGAGCTCGATCGTCACGTAGATCGGTTCTGGTGTGCTGAAGAAAGGCATGGCTGTGCTCCCTTTGAGGTGATTGGTGTTGACGCCCCCTCTGGCCGGGACGGTAATTAGAGCCGTGTGGTGCTAGCGAACCCAGCCGGTATATCGGTCGCCGCCTCGTGGGGCCCGCTGCGCGGGGCTGCGGTTCTTGGGCTCCAGCGCTGCAGCGACGGTACGCACGAGCCAGGCGTTGACCGAGAGCCCTTCTCGGACGGCAGCCTCCTCGATCCGCACCTTGAGGTGGTCGGGCAGGCGCAGCGTGGTTCGCGACGTACCGCCCCCCTCAACGTCACCCGGAATCGTTTGGGAGGACGACAGGGCCGTCGCGTGCGTGTTGTCGGCAACGTCCTCAAACGCTGGGCTGACCGGTGGTGGCGTCACAACGAACTCGGGGTCGCGTCCGCGGAGGCGCACATCGACCGAGCCCGGTGCGAGGTCGCGGGTGATCTCGCTCGCAGCCACAGACAGTGCCTCCAACAGAACCAGCCGGGTGGCCGACTCGAGCGGCGCGGTGAGACGCTCGGCAAGTGCACGGGCTTGCTCACCGCCGGCTTCGGCGGCAACTTCCAGCTGGTGTTGGAGATCGTTGACGTAGTGCGCTAGATCCATAACACCATTGTGACGTCATTCTGGTGTCGTAGTCAAGTCTCATGGGGGTCAATGTGACGTCGTCCTTGGCCGGGGAGGTGTCGTGCTCGGTCGTCAAGACCTCTGCCGCCGAACCGTCCTTGCCGCGAACGAACACGGCCCCTGCACACGGGACTGACGGCTGCCCTGGGCCCGGGCCCGCCACATTGCGAACGTCCGCAGAACACGTTGACGCACCGCAACAGGATCGCTAACCGTCACCGATCCGGCTACGGGACAGCCAAAAGCGGCTAGAACGGTAGCCAGATCCTCCGCTGGCCGTTCCCCTTGAGGTTCCCGTTACGGGTTCTTCATCAGCGTCCTGTTGAAGGCTTGCTTGGGTCTGAAGTACTGATGGGCGAGCCCGATGAAGGTCACAGGCGGCCTCCTCGACGCTGACTTCACCGGCCAGGACCGACAGTACGATCCGGGACCTTCCCCTCGACCGGGAGCATCGGCGGTCTTGCCGTGGTCATCAGACCCTTCAGCAGGCCACCGCCCGCAAACAGCAGGCCCTGCCGCACAGCCTGACGCAGGACACTTCAGGGGGTTGGCCGCTCGCGCAGAGCGCTGCCGAGGAACCGGATCGCGCCTCGAGTACGGCGTTCGGCTGATTCACCCATGTGCCCGGCACCGGCGACGAGCCGGTACTCGTGGGGCACACCCAGGTCGCTGAGCACGCCACGGAGAAACTCTGCTCCTTCGTGGAGCAGGAATTCGTCTTCGGCACCGCAGTCGATGAGGATCGGCAGCTGGGCCAAGAGGATCTGGGCGCGGTGAGCACGCGCGCGACCGTAGACGCTGTTGAAGCCGTAGGCCCCCGGATCATTCGAATCAGCTCCCATTGCCCGATGTAGGTCGCCGAGCACGGCTGGGATGTTGCGGTCGGGCACCTTGTCGATGGCTTCGCCGGGAAACACCGCGGGGGAGATTGCCGCCACAGCCAGATAGCGGGCGGGATCCCGGAAAGCGATCTTCAGTACCCCGTAACCGCCCATCGATGCGCCGATAAGGGCGGTGGATGTGAATGGACCGTATTCGCGCCCAAGCTGCTGGGGAAGTGCGTCGGCGACCAGGCTCTCCCACAAGGCACCCGGCCGGTCGATGTAGAAGCCGCCAAGGGTGGGGGTGCTCGGGCAGACGACGATCGCGCGCGGCAACTCGCCGTGACCCCACGCCTCCTCGTACAGGGGCTGGGCATGTTCGAGCGAGGCCGATGACGACATCGCGCCATGCAGGTGCAGCACGAGGGGGAGCGGTTCTCCAGGCGCCCAGCGAGGCGGGGTCAGCACCCGGTACTCGACCACTGCGTTCACCGCTACAGAGTCGAAGTGCGCCTGGATCAGGCGGCTGGTTTCGGCCATCCTGTCATCTCCTCTGCGAGCATCGGGTCTGAATCGCCTGGGTCTGGTGGAGGCTCGGGCTAGGGATTTCGACCAGGGTCTGGTCGATCTCGTGGGCAGCATAGAACGTCGTCTCTTGCATGGTGGGTGGGACGTCGCCGAGCTAGCCGTGTAGGCGTTGTGTAGGCGGTCGAGCTCCGCCCCGAAGAAACTCGCGGCCGCCTTGAGGAACGTTCAGCGGCGCACCTGACAGCGGCGTCAACGCCACCTTGGTCGTCCCGCAGCGGGATCGGCTATCGGCCAGCAGATGCCCACCTATCCGCGAAGTTGGGGTCATGTCCTTGATGCATTCCCAACTGCAGATCCCGAACATCAGAAGGCACTCCGTGCGACTCTTGGACCGTGATGGAAGCTGCACGTGATCGACGACCTGTGTTGGTGGTGGTTGGTGGTCTGCCGGCGACCGGGAAGACGACCATTGCAGCGGCGTTGGCTGGTCAGGTTGGGGCGGCGTTCCTGCGGGTCGATAGCATCGAACAGGCCATCTTGCGGGCGACGTCACTGGTGCAGCCGGTGGGCCCCGTGGGGTATGTCGCCAGGTATGCCCTTGCTGGGGACCAACTTCGCAACGGGTTGTCGGTGGTGGCCGACTCCGTGAACCCACTGGCCGTAACCCGGGAAGCTTGGCGCGAGACGGGGCTGTCCCAAGGGGCCAGTGTCGTGGAGGTCGAGGTGATCTGTTCGGATCCTGTCGAGCACCGACGTCGGGCCGAGAGCCGAACCGTCGACATCACTGACCTGAGGCTGCCCACATGGCAGGAAATCGTCGAACGTGAGTACCACCGTTGGGATCGGACCCACCTCGTCTTGGACACGGCCATCACGTCCGTGCAGGATTGCGTCGCTACGATCCGTCGTATTGCCGGCATCTGATCAAAGACACTCCAACGCCAGACAGCCTGAGCCGCTGTTCGGTGACCCATCCTCCACCGTGACGGTTGACGACGGTTGACGGTTGACGGTTGACGCTGACTAGCGGACACTGAAGACATGGCAGATACCCGTTGGCTCCTATACGAGAGCTTCAACCAGCGATTTGAGGAACTGCTCAAACAGCATCCAAGCCTCGACCGGCTCACCGAGGAGGAGGCAATACGCCTGGGCCGTGAAGCGGCCGACGCGATCGCAGGACCGGTCATCTGGCGTGACCTGCTCGGGGAGGACCGCCTCGACACCACCAACGTGGCGATGTTGCTTGGCATCACTCGACAGGCCGTCCACAAGAAGGTCAAGACGCACGCGCTGTTCGGAGTTGCCGGTCGCGGTACCACCTGGTTTCCCAGCTGGCAGTTCGACATTCCCAAGCAGCATGTGCGCCACGTTGTTCCGGCGCTGCTTGCGCAGTGGACTCAAGCTGGCCCCGATGGGACAGACATCTGGGATCCCCTCGCACTGCTGTCGTGGGCGGGCACACCTCAAGAGGCACTGGGGGAGCAGACCCCAGAGGAGTGGATCGCGTCGGCCAAAGAGGAGCAGCCCGTACTGGACGCGGCATATCGCGCGGCCAAGGCGCTGTCGACGTGAGGACGCCGCCGCCACCGGGAGACCCCAACGTTCTGACCCGTGAATTTCCGACCTTTACCTGGCCGGCTCAGCAACCACTGTCGCGTGTGCACCGGGTCGAGCACGACACGGCTTACTTCGCTACTGATCAGGACGGCAGGTTCAACCCGCCTCTGCCCGAAGCCGGCTTCGGCACCCTCTACCTCAGTTCCCACCCTCGAGGCGCGTTCGTGGAGACTCTCGGACGGTTCCGCTACCTCAGCCAAGCGATGATCAACGCGCGCGTCCTGGCCGAGGTGTACATGCCATCCGACCTTCGCCTGGCGGACCTGACCAACCCTCAGGTGCTCGGCAAGTTCGGGATCAGCAACGACCTGAGCATGGGTAACGAAGATGACGCCTATGCGCTCGCTCAGCAGTGGGCGCTGCGTCTGTGGCAGGCCGGATTCAGCGGGCTCTACTACGTCGCCCGCCGCGACGTGGAGTTGCAGAGCCGCAGTGTTGCACTGTTCGGCAAACCCGGGGACGAGGGCGAGAGCGCCGTCCTATCGACTTTGCACCCCCTGAGCGAGATCGCCGCCGAGATGGCCGACCACTACGGGTTCGTCATCGTCACGGGGCTTCCGTTGTAAGAACCGGTCCAGCTAGGTGTCCCGGTGACGGGGGCAAAGCGGCACGGGCTATGCACGTCCGCGTCGGGTAACAATGTCGTGCTGGTCGCGGAAACGGAGCCTCTGGCGATAGAGGTTTCACCGCCATGCACGGATCCGGACCAGTCCATGTTCACCAGACCCGTTCACGCTGGGCACCGGGCGTCGGCCGCGCCCTCGATCCGTAGACCGATCGGTGACCGGTCACCGATCGTCCTGCGGGACGATCAGGGTGGCGTTGAACAGCACTGTCACGTGCTCCACTGGCCCTTCGGTAGCGCATCACCTTTGAGAGCGTTGTCGGTGGCCGTTCCTGATCCCTGACCCGCCGACGCCCGCGCAGGTCGCGATGAACACCCAGGAGACGCCACCCGTAACGCCGCCTGTGGGGGTGTCGGTGAGGACACACGCCAGAACGACCACAAGGTAGATGGCCAGCGTTATCCCGATCCACGCGAGGATCTGTGGACCTTTGCTAAGACCGTCAATCCAACGGTTTGCCTGAACATTCCACCTGATTATGCGGCCCACGATTTCTCCTGTCACGGTGCGTACCGGGTGAACGAGAGCGTAGGCCGTGCTCGGCAAGAACATCTGTCCATAGTCTAAGGTCAAGACTCTCGCTGTGCAGTTGGGGATCGGCTTGCGAAGCAGAACGAGGTTGACGGCCGCCCGGTCACCCATCGGCATGCGACACAAGCGCGCGCTGTGCGCGGCTCTGAACGGACGGTACGTGTGTGCCGCGCAAACGGGCGTCGTTCAGGCGTCGTTCACGTGAAGGACAGGGTCCCGGATCGACTAGATCGGTCGCACGCCGGCCAGCACCGTGGGTCCACCCCCGGACCAGCGACCGGTGAGTGTCTGCGCGGCCGACACGTCGGCTCCGACCACGCGGATGACGACCAGTTCGAGCATGTTGGCTCGAATGAGCGTCGTCAGGCCCTGGTCGTGGCAGCTCACCGCGTCGATCTCACCGACCTGCGTGCCGGCCGTTCCGTTTCCCCAGACCGTCGCAGTGCCTTCGCGCGGTTGGAGACGGCCGTCCACGTCGACGAACTCTTCGGCCTGGGTGCCGCCGGTGAGCACCGTCTTTGCCAGCGCCGTCGCCCAGACCGGGTCGCCGCACCCGTCGTACACCCAGCGCCTACCCAGAACGGAGTGCTCGGTGGTGCCGATGAGGAACTCCTTCGCCCCGGCCAGCGGCGCGCCCCGGTAGGTCAACGGCGCGTGCACCACTGACCCGTCACTGGCCTGTAGGAGGAAAGCCTCGATGCCCACCTCGCCGGCCGGATCATCGAAGCGGTAGGCACCCACGCGCTGGACGTCCGCCACCCCGGTGAACCAGGGCCGGCTCGGCAGCCAGTCGTTCAGCAAGTTCAGCTTGGATGGATTCAGCGTCGCGTTGTGGATGATGGCCATGGCCCGACTGTAGGTGCGGCACGGCCGACGACCTCGGTCGGGCGAAAGACGCCAACTGCGAAACTCCTCGAGCGCGTCAGAATGTGTTGCTCGAGGCGGGCTACTTCGCCGGCCGTCTCGGCCGCGCACGGGTTGTACTGCTTTACGAAGCAGGGGTCGAGCTACCGAGTGACCTCCACGTCATCGTCTACGTGCCACTCGATCCCGCCGGTGCCAGGAAGATGAAGCTCGCCCACGAGTTGGCGAGCGAGGGTCTCAACGTGGATTGGAGCGGGCTCGCGGGGCAGTGAGGACAGGAAGAGGCGCTGAGCCACACTCCCGCCGAGCTCCATTGCCCCCCCGCTGGGATGATGGCCTCCGAGCGCCGCCGCCTGGCAGCCACTCATGGCCGATAGGGCGATCGGTCGAGGATCTCCGGTGTGATCCGTACAGTCGTTGTTGTGGCTGACGACGACACCTCTGCCAGCGCGCTCCGCGGCTGGGCTGCGCGTCAGATGGTTGCGGAGGATGCACGGTGGGGCATGGACGTCGTCCTCTCGGGCCGACAGGCGATTGACATCGAGGGGTATATTCCCTTGCTGCTGGGACACCACATGGTGCGCATCGCCTACGAGGGAGCGCTCATGCTCCGGTCGCAGAACCCGCACGTCGGAGTGCCCCAGCTCGCTGCGCTGCTCCAACAACGGTATGCAGCGATCACGGCTCGAGCGAGACACGTCACCAAACTGCTCGATGACACGAACAAGAGCTACGACGACGTCCTCGTCGACCTCGAAAGCGTTCTCGCAGAACATCACAATCTGCTGACGGGCAACACCTTCCGGTGGGCACGTTGGCTGGAGACCGATCTCGGGCTCTACAGCTGCGAAGACAAGCTCGTCGGAGCCACCGTGCCAACGGCTTACCGCCTCGGACTCAACATCACCGACGCTGGAACCATCTCCGGTGAAGTCCTGCTCGCGGTCTCCGAGGAATGGGGAGGCACGTTAGTGGTGCTGGGAGCGGCCGCGCTGGACGGCGGAGAGCCGACGGCCACCATCGATTTCACGCGCTCGCGTGGAATCACGTATCGGGACCGGCTGGCATCCCGTTACTTCCAACGCCGGTTCGAACCCGACTTCCCAGACAGCCTCAAGGCGCTGCTGCTCCTGATCGAGGGTGACCTGAACACGGCCCGGACCCTGCTGCTGCGCACCGCAGCCGGCCATGTCCAACCCGCCTTCCGGGCCCGCACCATCACCGTGTACCACTCCCTGACCGCGCTACAACGGATAGCGGACCGCTACCCGCACCGGGACACGGCCGGGATGCTGGGACTTCGTGCCCTCTTGGCAGATGGGCCCACGAGACGTCTGCTCTGCCGCGACGGACGGAAAGTACGGAATCGCTGCATGCACTACCCAATGAACGACCCGGCAGTCCTGATCGATCCATCCCTCCCCATGTTCGGCATCGTCGAGGCCGTGTACGCCGGCAACACCTGGGAGAGGTTCAACACCGATGTCGCCTCGGTCACCAATCGCATCGCCGACCATCTGAGTGGCTGGAAACCCGCCGAGCGCCGCCGCTGAACCAAATCGAGGCCGTGAAGCCGATGGGTCCGCGCTGTGGGACATACGCTATTGCCGCCTTGGGTGTGCGTTCCTGTCCGGGCGAGGGATCCCCGACCGGCACAGCGAGGACCTGTTCGTTGGCGTCCGCGTCGAAGGGTTTTGATCGTCAGTCAGCGTTCCCGTTTCGGTCAGACAGACGTTACCCACTCGGTGAGCCCCAATTGATCGCGATGCCGCAGGCCAGGGGGCAGGCGAAGCCCTCGGGTTTGTCATGTTTACAGACCCACAGATATTCAGGCAGGCCTCTTGTCACTATGAAGCAGAGGCCCGGTAGACGAGGTAGAGCACCCCGTTGTCGTAGGTCGCACTGTGAGCCAGCGACCACTTGGTTGGCACGTTATCGGGAAAGATGCGCGGCCCGACACCTCGGGTGACGGGGTAGACGAACAGGTGCAGCTCGTCGAGCAGTGCGTCAGCGATGAGGGCCTGCACGAGCGTGGAGCTGCCGCTTACATAGATGCCGCCGTCGACTTCGGCTTTGACCTGGCGGATAGCGTCGGCGCTGTACGGGCCGACGATCTTGGAATTCTGCCAGGTTCCTTTCTTCAGAGTGGAAGAGACGACGTACTTGGTGGAATCGTTCATGAACGGTGCACCGGGGTCTTCCTCAGCTGTGCGGGCAGACCACGCTGGTTCGAACATCTCGTAGGTGTTGCGTCCCAGCAGGATGGCTTCGCAGCTGGACATGAGATTGCCGATGTCGTGTCCCATAGCGGGGTCAAAGACGTAGTCGAAGGTCCAGGTTGGAGCGTCGATCACGCCGTCGAGGCTGGTGAACTCGTGTGCTCGGATCGTTCCCATGGTCGGTGGTCCCTTCGGTTCCGGGCGGCGACCTGCTCGCCGCTTACATATTCCACGAACGGGGAACACCCAATCGACACCGCAACGCAGAAATTCCCGGGCTACTTCTGTCTACTCAGAGGGCGGCCCACGGCCGCAAGGGGGGGCTTGCGGTGATCGTCACAATCACGACGGGCGCCCTGAATGCAGGCATCGAGGGCCCCCACCCAGCCTTGCTGGTGCGGCGATGGAGGCTTTTTGTCCGGAGAGGGAGTTGACGCCCT
>Ga0182021_10005659_pt1 | contig 14824 bp, 16 predicted proteins | sample 612E3MmetaG_FD_120493 | JGI IMG/M metagenome (GOLD analysis project Ga0182021, IMG submission 120493) | Permafrost microbial communities from Stordalen Mire, Sweden - 612E3M metaG (Illumina Assembly) | ecosystem: Environmental > Terrestrial > Soil > Wetlands > Permafrost | place: Sweden... | reverse complement strand
ATCGGCGTGGATGTCGCGTTCAGGGATGCGATGGATTTTGGGTAGCTGGCGGTGGTACCGTCTCTCCCAGCGCCCGGGCGGTTGCTTGAATCAACCGCCACGCCTCCGCCACGTGCCGCGCTTCGGTATTCGTTTGGCCGACACACAGCCGCAGGGTAAATCGGCCGTTCAGCACCGTGTGCGTGAGGTACACCGCGCCGCTGCGGTTGAGCCGCTCGAGCAACTGCCGGTTGAAATCGTCGCCCGCCTGGTGCCGGAAACACACCAAATTGAGCGGCGCCGGCACCGCCAGCTCGAAACTCCCCGACGCCTGCACCCACGCCGCGAATTGCTGTGCCAGCTCCACATGGCGCCGGATGTGGTGCCGCAGCCCTTCGACGCCGTAGTGCCGGATCACGAACCACAGCTTCAACGCGCGGAAGCGCCGGCCGAGCTGCACGTGCCAGTCGCGGTAGTCGATCACTGCGCCCGACTCGGTGGCCTGGTTGCGCAGATATTCCGGCAGGATGCTCAGCGTCTTGATCAGCGCCGCGCGATCCGCGACGTAGAAGCAGTCGCAGTCGAAATTCGTGAACATCCACTTGTGCGGGTTGAACGCGTAGGAGTCGGCCAGCTCCAGCCCCGCCTGGAAATGCCGGTATTCCGGACACAACGCCGCGGTGCCGCACATCGCGCCGTCCACGTGCAACCACAGCCGCTGCTCGTGGCAGATGCGGCCGATCTCCGGCAAAGGATCGAAGGCGTTTGACGACGTCGTGCCGAGCGTCGCCGCCACGAAACACGGCACCAGCCCGGCCTGGCGGTCCGCCGCGATCTGCCGCGCCAGCGCCTCGGGGCGCAGTGCGAAGCGTTCGTCCACCTCGATGAGCCGCAGATTCTGCCGGCCGAGCCCGGCAATCTTCACCGCCTTCTCGACCGACGAATGCGTTTGCGTCGAGACGTACGCGACCAGTTTGCCGTCGGCACCGCGTTCGTTGCTCTGGAAACCTGTGGCGCGTTCCCGCGCCGCCAGCACCGCGGTCAGCACGGCGCTGGAAGCGGTGTCCTGGATGACGCCGCCTCCGGTCGAGCTGGATTTGAACTTCGCCGGCAGCGCCAGCATGTCGACGAGCCAGTCGAGCACGTGCGTCTCCAACTCGGTGCAGGCCGGGCTCGTGGCCCAGAGCATGCCCTGCACGCCGAGGCCGGCCGAGAGCAGTTCGCCGAGGATCGACGGGCCGGAGTTGTTGCACGGGAAGAACGCGAAAAAGTTGGGTGACTGCCAGTGCGTGATGCCGGGCATGATCAAACGGTGCACGTCGGCGAGGATGGCGTCGAATGATTCGCCGTGTTCCGGGGGCGCCGCCGGCAGCTGGGCGCGAATCTCCCCCGGCTGCACGTGGGAAAGGACGGGCAGCGTTTCTACGCGTCGCTGGTAGTCGGCGATCCAGTCCACCGCGGCGTACCCCCAGCGGCGGAATTCCTCGGGTGTCATGTGATAACTGGTATCCTGCGACATGGCGGGGAGTCAGGAACGACGGCGCGCCGCAGGCAACCAAATGCAGGGGCATCGGATTATTTACAGGAAGCCGCGGAGGGAACAGAGGAGTTGATTCCTGATGCCAATCGCTTCTCGGGCTCGGATTTTTGAACTACTAACGAACGCTAATGGGCGCTAATCCAGAGAACACTGGGAAGGGCGCCTAGTCACCGGTGTAGGAGCGAGTTCTTGTCCCGCCAAAGCCTTGGCGACGGCGGTTACTCGCGCTGTCCGGGTGCGTAGCATACAGCAAGGTGGAAGCGGCGTCCCGCCGCTTGTCTGGAGCGAAAGCGGCGGGACGCCGCTTCCACTTTGGCCGCTTTCGTCGTGGGCAGCTGATCCAATCTTGCATCAGCGTGTTAGGTGTGACAGCCGTAGGTTTGGCTCATCCCCATCGTTCGCCCTATGAAAGTCAGGATATGGCAGTTTCTCGCCGGTTTTGGGACGGCATGCTTGCTGTCCAGTTTTGTACTGCTCGTGGTCAAAAATAACCAGAGAACAAGTGAGCGTGCGAGGGAGGCGGAGTTCTTAAAAGAATATAATTCATTGATGGAGGGGAAAGCCCAGGTTGCTTCCTCGTTTGCTGAACGAGCGAGAACAGCAATGCGGCTATATTCGCTTCGCGGCGATCCGGCTGCGACCCAGCGTGAATGCGCCCATGCGATCAGTTCTTATGTCTGGCTTTTGAAACAATTCGATAAGGATACCGAGTTCGACTTTCTAAAAAGTGCCAGTGACGCCAAAATAGCAGAATTGATGCGCTTTTCGGAAGCGCATCCGGAAATCGCGGCAATTATTGAAAAAGAAAGGGTGAGTCAGGCGCTAAAGCCACCGCCCACGGCTGGCGCGCCTTTGCGTTAGGCACCCCCAAGCGGAGGGACCCATGGACGATTCCATTTTAACTTTGGCTGTCTTGTTTGTCGTCCTTCCAATTGTCGCACTGGAAGTGTTCCTGTACGGATCACTGCGGTACATGTATCGTCGTGGGGTTGGCTTCGGTCGGGCGTATATTTGGATTTCATGTATCGGTCGTACCCTGGTTTATTCGCCATGCATACTTGCCGCGGGGCACGGCGCCACGCCCCTGCCCCTAGGGGTGTTTCTATTCGTTTGTTTGAGGTTTGGAGGTAATGGATTCTATTGGCTGTACAGTATTCCGGCAGTCTACGTTTTAGCCGTCAGCTACGGCGTATCCCGTATATTGGTCGCATACGCAACGAGGCGCTCCCAGGCGAAAAGAACCACGAAATTCACCGTGTCGCATGAGCTACATTTCTGATCGGATACTGTTTTTCGCGATATTTTGGGGATTGCAGGTGCTGTTGGCCGCCTTCCCGGCCTGGTGTGCTTACACTGTATTATCTTCGATTCCGGTGCGGCACAGAAAGCAAAGCCCTGGCCTGGCGTTCCTGCTGCTGATCCCGTATTTCTCGATGGCTTGGGCCTTCTTCGTGCATCCTAGAGTGGCACAGTCTTTAAAGAGTTATTATTATAGCCAAGGCACGCCGGCGAACGGGGATTGTGGTGATGCACTCGCTTTATGGTCATGCCTCTTGGGCATAATTTGCGGACCGGCGGCTTTGGTCCTGTTGATTATTTTCTATGTGAAGGCATTTGAGTTGAGCGCCAAGATGCCCCCAAATGCCTGATCGCCTGCAAGCAGGCTCCTACAACGGACGCCACCCGAGGTCGTCGAGGGATGAGTTGGTCGAAACGGCGCTATCAGCGGTGGCCGGTTCCGGCTGATCTGGCTGGCAACTGGTGCAGCGCGAAGGCGGCGAGGCCGATCGCCAGCATCACTGCCATCCCGAGGGCGACGGTGAGGGTCGAGCCCCGCACCAGTGGCGCAATCAACGCGGTCGCGATGGCAATGCCGGCAGTCTGGACGAAATTCTGGCAGGACGCAGCGAGCCCGCGCTGCTCGGGGAAAAGGTCGAGCGCCATCAAGGTCAGACTCGGCATGGCGAGCGCCGATCCGGTAAAATAGACAAAGATCGGCGCCACGCTCTAGGGCAGGCCCGGCGGCACCAGGAGGTTGAGCGCAACGTTGCCCAGTGCCGCGAACGTCATGATTCCGTAAGCCTACCAGGCCGTCTGGCTGCGCGACCGACGTTCGGCGAAGCGCCCCGACAGGACAAACCGTAAGGCCGTCAGTTCTCACCGTTTGATATTTCAATGTGACGGCCATGCCGCGCGAGCAAGCTCGCTGCCTACAGTAATACCAAAGGCCGTCATGCCCTCTGAGCTTTAACCTTCATCGATAATATGGCACCACGGAGGCTTTTAAGGGACAGGTTAATAATGAGTCTTTTAACCGCGAATAGACGCGAAGTGGCGCGAATGTTGGATTAGCGAAGATTAGCGCGGAGTAGCGGTTTCTAATTGGCCATTGTTGTTACAGCCGCGCGTGGAAACGCTGGTCTTTTGGCCGCTGTTGGCAAAGCTGGCCACCGTTCGGGATCAGATCACCCATTTGGCTGTCAACAAGGATCCATCGTGAAAACTTACCCTTTGACGTTTCTCGTCTTTTGCCTCGCAGCTGCTCTGCCCGCGCAGACCCCGGCTCCGGTCCTCGACACCAACCGCACTCCGGAGGAACTCGACCGCCTGCTGGCGCCCATCGCCCTGTACCCGGACGCGTTGGTGGCGCTGATCCTGCCGGCTGCCACGGCCCCGACCGACATCGTGCTGGCCGCCCGCTTCCTCACGGCCAACGGTCCGGCGGCCAACGTGGACGGCCAGCCTTGGGACGAGAGCGTGCGAGCCCTCGCGCATTATCCCGACATCGTGAAGTGGATGGATGCCAACCTCGAGTGGACGCAGACCCTCGGCGCGGCATTCATGCAGCAGCCGGCGGACGTGATGAAGGCCATCCAGCGGTTGCGCGCCAAGGCGCGGGCCGATGGCGTGCTGATGGACACTCCGCAACAACAGATCGTGATGGAGGACGACGCGATCTGCATCGAGCCGGTGCAACCCGATGTCATCTACGTGCCGATCTACGACCCCGAGCTGGTGTTTTGGGGACGGGAACCGCTGCGCGGCCGTCCATACCTGACCTTCGGCCTTGGGAGCTCAATCGGTGTCTGGCTAAATTTCGATTGCGACTGGCACCGCCACAACGTCTGGGTGCGCCAGCATCCGCGCGATTGGAACCGCCGGCCCGAGCCGGATCGCCCGCACGCGATCTGGCGGCCGGACAACGACGGTCATGCCTGGCAACCGCTGCCGGGCCGGCCGCGGTTCAGCGCGCCCATGTCGCCAGATCGGCGGTACGAAGCGATCCCGCGTCCGCGACCGATGCCGGGAGTGGCGGGCGACCGCCCGCGTCCGCCTTTCAACGCTGAGCCCGATTCGCGCCGGCCAGACGAACGCGATCGCGCGCCCGCTCCGCCGACCACTCGGCCGTCGCCGCCACAAATAAATGTGCCGACTCCAGGCCAACCGCCGGTCCCGCCTTCCGCTCAGCGGGGTGAGTCGCGCCGCGATGGCAACGATCGCCCAGACCCGAGGCCGGGGGCGACGGATGACCGCCCGCGTCCGGCTCGCAACGCGGAGCCCGATTCACACCGGTCCGCTGAGACCGATCGCGCGCCGGCCCCGCCGGCCAACCGGCCATCGGCGTCGCAGGTGAATGCGCCAGCTCCGGGCCAACCGCAGATTGCGCCGCGAGGCGATGTGCGCCGCGATGGCGAGGATCGCGCGGGACCGGATCGCCGGCCGCCATCCGCGCCCCCGTCGCCGCCCCCGCCACCCGTGGTGCGGCCGGCCGCGCCCCCGCCGCCCCCACCTCCGCCGCCGCCAATGGTGCGACCCGCTGCGCCTCCTCCTCCTCCTCCTCCTCCTCCTCCTCCTCCTCCCGCGACACAACAGGGCAATAACACTCCGGCGACCGGCGGCGACCGCGATCGCGACCAAAGATGATCGCAGCAGGGGACCAGGTGATCAGCCGGAACTATTTTTATAGGAGGAAACAGAGGAAACTGAGTCACGCCAACGAGCCGATCCTTTCGGATTTTTACCGCAGATGGCCTAGCGCGGCGGAGCCGCAACCAAACCGGAGTTGGATTTTACAGGAGGCCGCTGAGGACACGGCGGAACTGATTAACCGCAGATGTCGGGCCGCAGATTGGAGTAGGGGCGCAGTCTCGCTGCGCCCGGTTCGATTGTTTTCGCCGCCGAGCGCGAAAATTCAGAATTTTTGCCCCCGGAGGTGACGCGTAGATCGGATGGGCGCCAATTAGCGCCGATTAGCGGTTTCGAAATCGACCGACGGAACATGCACGCAAGAAAACATCATCTTCAGATATAGCAGTGCAGATGATCGCGGATTCTGAAGTATCCAATTCGCGCTTATCCGCGTGATCAGCGGGAAAATCCTCTGCCGCCTCTGCGGCCTCCGGTAAACCCGATGCCGGTTCGGTTGCATGTTTTGGGCGACGGCAAAGCGCGGGCGGATACTCCGCGCCATGAGGCCATGGGGTCCGCGATAGTTTGGCTGGCGCTTGTGGCCGTCTCCGTTTTTGTCTGACCCCATGAAACGCATCGCTGTCGTCGGAGCCGGCATCACCGGGCTGACCGCCGCCCACGACCTTACCAAGGCTGGGCACGCGGTCACGGTCTTCGAGGCGCGAAGCGAGGCGGGCGGCGCCATCCGCACGATCCAGCGTGACGGTTGGCTCGTCGAGGGCGGCCCCAACACGTTGCTGCTCCGCGACCGCTCGCTCGACGGCTTTTTCGCCGAAGCCGGGCTCGACCGCGAATTGCAGGTGGCGAATCCGGAGTCCGACAAGCGTTTCATCGTCCGCGGCGGCCGGCCGCATGCGCTGCCGCAGGGTCCGCTCGGCGCAGTGTTCACCCCAATCTTCAATTTCCGCGGCAAACTGCGCGTGCTGTGGGAGCCCTTTGTGCCGCAGAATCGCACCAATCCGGACGAGACGCTCGACTCGTTTGCGCGCCGCCGGGTGGGGCAGGAGTTTCTCGATTATGCGGTCAATCCATTTGTCGGCGGCGTCTATGCTTGCGCGCCGGAGGATCTGTGCGTGCGGCATGCGTTGCCGCGGCTGTGGCGGCTCGAACAGAACCACGGCTCGCTGGTGAAGGGTTCGATCGCGCTGATGCGGGCGAAACGGAAGTCGGGCGAACGCACCAAGTCACGGCTCGTATCGTTTCGCGGCGGCATGCAAACATTGCCGGCGACGCTCGCGCACAGTTTGGGCGACGCGTTTCGCCCCAACACCGAGGTTGTCGGCGTCGAACGGGGCGCGGTGGCGTGGCGGGTGCATACCCGGGCGGCCGGTCTCACGGGCGTGGAGGAATTCGAGCAGGTCCTGTTATGCACCGCGGCGCCGGCGCTGGCGCGGCTGGAAATCGGCGGCGCCACGCCGTTGACGTCGCTGGCTGCGATGCCCTATTCCGCCGTTGTCAGTGTCGCGCTGGGATTCGAACGGGGCGCCGTGCCGCATCCACTCGATGGATTCGGCATGCTCGTGCCCGCGAAGGAAAACCGCCGGATCTTGGGTTCGCTGTTTTCGTCGACGCTTTTCCCGGGTCGCGCCCCGGACGGTCGCGTGTTGCTCACCACGTTTGTCGGCGGACGCCAGCCGGAGCTGGTCGCGTTGCCCGAGGCCGAGATCGAGCAGATCGTGCGGACCGAGCTGGCGGAGCTCCTGGGCGTGCGGGCGGAGCCGGTCTTTCGGCAGTTGAGCCATTGGCCGCAGGCGATCCCGAAATACACGGTGGCGTTCGGCCAGTTTGCCGCGACGATGGAGGCGTTCGAACGCGAACATGCGGGGCTCTTCCTCGCCGGTCATTTCCGCAATGGCATTTCACTCTCGGACTGCCTCGCCGCCGGTCGCGCCGTCGCAGCGCGGCTGGGCTAGTTCTTGGTCGCCACGAGCGTGAGCGGTTGTTCGCAGAAATCACACCGCAGCAGCCGCAACCGAACCCAAACCGTTTTACAGGAGGTAACAGAGGAAACGGAGAAGGCGTTCGAAGAAGGAGTCGCCCCTCTGTTCTCTCCGTTTCCTCCTGTAAGAATTCAGGTTTTCAAAAATCGTCGCGAACCTGCGCGATCTCGGGAGACCGTGGCACATGTGCCGCAAAGTCTTGTGATGCGCCCGACCGCGCTCAAGCCTGCCGGGATTGAAGGCGCTTTCGGATCATTCACTCGCTGAGTTCGAGCAGCAGCTGGCGGAGTGGGGCTTCAAGCCGTCGCACGCGGCGCGGTTGTTGCGCAGCTTCTACGCTGGGGCGGGGCAGATCGCGTGGGCGGAGCTCAAGGTACCGGGCGGTCTGCGGGAGCGCGTCGAAAGCGAGTACGGAGTCTGGCGCGCGCAGGTGGCGGCGCGGCAGGTCGCTACCGACGGGACGAGCAAACTGCTCCTACGGCTGACCGACGGGAAATCCGTCGAGGCGGTGATGATGCCCGACCACCGCGAAGATCGGGTGGCCGGTTGTATTTCATCACAGGTGGGCTGTGCGATGGGCTGCGATTTTTGCGCGACGACGCAGAGTGGCTTTGAGCGCAACCTGACCGCCGGTGAGATGGTGGAGCAGTTTCTTTACTTGCGGCGCGAGGCCCAGGCGGTTGGCCGACGGCTGCAAACCGTCGTGTTCATGGGCATGGGAGAGCCGTTGTTGAATTTGGATAATGTGCTGAATGCCATCCGACGGATGGCCGGCAACGAACTCGGCGGCCTCGGTGGGCGGCAGATTACCGTTTCGACGGTGGGCCTCGTGCCGGGCATCGAGGCACTGGCCGACGCCCGCCTGGGCGTCAATCTGGCGATTTCGTTACACGCGCCGGACGACGCCACACGGGCGCGGTTGCTGCCGGCCGGGCGGCGGTTTGGCGTGGAGGAAATCATGGCGGCGGCCGACCGGTTTCAGGCGAGAAACGGCGACAGGCCGATGTCGATCCAGTATTGCCTGCTACAAGGGGTGAACGATTCGCCCGAGCAGGCGCGGCAGCTGGCGGCGCTGCTTGAACACCGCCGGATGCACGTCAACCTGCTCCATTACAATCCGACCGGCTCGAGCCTGAGTGGGCGGCGTTACGAGGCATCGTCACCGGCAGCGGCGCAGGCGTTTATGGCCGAGTTGCGGTCGCGGCGCGTGGTGACGCACTTCCGCCGCCCGCGCGGTCGCGATATCGACGCCGCCTGCGGCCAGCTCCGGCAGCGGTCGCAATTCAAGTGAAGGCTCCCGCGGACTTGTTTTGACCCAGAGGACACGGAGAACGGATTGGAGGTCACAGAGCAGAAGGCAAGGAGCAGCAGCCATGAACGTATTTCGCGCTGTGCGCTCTGGCTTGGGCTCTGTATTCTTCGTGTCTCGTCAGTTGCTGGTCTTCGGTTGAGGCGATGCTTGCACTTTGGGATCTGCGAAAGCCGGCGGACGATCCTGCGGATACGCCCGCGCTCCCAGGGACTCGTTCCCGATTGCTTGCGGCGGCCGCGGTCGGAAATATGCGGGCTCGCGCCTTTCAGCTGCACGAAGCAGCTTCCCCTTCAATCGTTCGACAAGCCGCTTCGACAAGCTCCAGATCCCGAGTTCGTCGAGGGACTCAGGGCCTTCGGCTTCCCCTCTCACTTTCCCTTTCACCTTCACTTCCTCCCTCATGCATCTCGAACCCTGGCAATGGGTGCTCGCGGTCGCCGCGGCTTTACTGGTCGGCGTGTCGAAGACCGGCATGGCGGGGATTGGAGTGCTGTTCGTGGCGATTTTCGCGAATATCCTGCCGACGAAACTGGCCAGCGGTTTCGTGCTGCCGCTGCTGATCTTTGGCGACATGGTGGCGGTGGCGTCGTACCGGCTGCATGCCCAGTGGCGGCATCTGTGGCGGTTGTTTCCCTGGGCGGCGGCCGGCGTGGTGCTCGGATATTTGGCGATGGGGCGGATCGACGACCGCCAGGCGCGGCTGCTGATTGGTACGATCATCTGCGCGATGGTGGGCATGCATCTATGGCGGCGCTGGCGCGGAGCGGGGAAGCGGACGACAGACGGCGGAGGGCGGACGACGGGGGACGGAAGCGTAGTTATTGGATCAGGGTTATTGGTTATTAGAACGGAGGGGGCTGAGGACGGACGGCGGACGGCAGAGGGCGGAGGGAAGCAGGCGGATGACGGACGGCGGACGGTGGACGACGGAGGGCAGACGGCGGCCTCGGATCCACTCGCTCACGCTCGTGGCTACAAGGAGGGTGGAGCCGGAGCAGGGGAAGGCGAGACCTATGGCGTGTGGTTTGCGCCGACGGTGGGCGTGCTGGCGGGATTCACGACACTCATTGCCAACTCGGCCGGGCCGCTAATGGCGCTGTACCTGCTCGCGATGCGGTTGCCCAAAATGGAATTCGTCGGTACTGGCGCGGTATTTTTCCTGCTGCTCAATCTTTATAAGGTGCCGTTCATGGTGAATCTCGGGCTGATCACGACCGACAGCTTTGGCGTGAATCTGGCTCTGGCGCCGGCCGTGTGGCTGGGCGCATGGGCCGGGCGGAAGCTTTTGCGCCGGCTAAACCAGAAATTGTTCGAGAATCTCGCGCTTGGCTTGGCGGCGGTGGCGGGGCTACATCTGTTGTTCTGAATCGCAACGCAGCAATCGGAGGCTACCACGAAACACATGAAACACACTCGGGGCGCATTTGGCACCGCGATTTTCGTGTATTTCGTGGTTCCACTCTCACCGGTTTTCACATGGCGCGGATGAACGTCAGGCAGATGTGGGCGGCGAAACTCGCGGGGCGGGCGCTGCCGGCGCCGAAGCCGCTGCCGGCCGGCGCGGCGGCGGTCGCTGGGCAATCGCAATTCATCCGGGCGCGGGCGCCGTTTGCGGGCCAGGTGCTCGGCATCGATCCGTCGCTGCGCGGTACCGGCCTGGCGTTGATCGAATTTGCGCCGGGGCGGCAGCCGGTGTTGTTGCGTTGCCAGACCGTGCGCGTGCCGGCGCGGCGCACGATGGCCGAGGCGCTCGCGGAAATCCATCGCGCGGTGACCGCATTTCTCGGCGAAGGCGACGTGCGGCACGTGGCGCTCGAGCAGACGATCTACGTGCAGAACATCCGGACGGCGCAGATTCTCGGTGCGGCGCGCGGCGCGGCGATTGCGGCGGCGGCGTTGCGGGAGAAGCCAATTTTCGAGTATCCGCCGTTGCGCGTAAAGCAGGCGGTGGTTGGGTTGGGCCGTGCCAGCAAGGTGCAAATGGCGCGCACCGTCATGTCGCTCCTCGGCCACGGCCGGACGCTCGCGCCCGACGAGGCCGATGCCGCCGGGGTGGCGTTGTGCCATGCGTTCACGTGGCGCGAATGAGGGGCAAATCGCGGCTGGCCGCGATTGGTAGAGCCCGACCTCGGGATCGGGCCGCGGATCGAGCGACGGAACGACATTGGAGGGGAAAAGGCGGCCTGGACGCGAGGTCCAGCCCTACCTGGTCGTGCAAACCGGAACGGATGCGGTCAGGCTGACCGCGCTACGGTCGAGTCGACACTCCGTTGATACGCTGCCGGAAGCGTCTTGGGGACAAGCCGCTCCACCTGCGAACTCGATCTCTGTTTGCTCTGTTACCTCCTGTAAAACGTCTTGGCTTTGGTTGCGGCTCCGCTGCGGTATGAGACATCCGGGCCGGCGGGGCTGTCAGGTCTTGATTGATTCTGTCGGGATTCTGGCGATGCTTTGCGCCCGATGACTGCGAGTCCCGCCCCGTGTCCCGCCACTGTCATGGTGGTGGATGATAACGTCACCAACCTGCAACTTCTGGAGATGTTGCTCCGGATGCGAGGCTATGAGGTGCGGTCTTTTACCCGTGGGCAAGCCGCCTTGGAGGCCGCGGCCAGCACGCCGCCCGATGTGATCCTGCTCGACGTCGCCATGCCCGAGATGGATGGCTACGAGGTCTGCCGGCGGCTCAAGGCCGATGAGAAATTGGCGGCCATTCCCGTCATCTTCATCAGCGCCCTGAGTGCGACGAGGGACAAGATCAAGGGCTTTGCCTGCGGGGGCGTGGATTACGTGACCAAGCCGTTTCAGATCGAGGAGGTGCATGCCCGGGTGGAAACGCATTACAAGCTCCGGCAGTTGCAGATCCAATTGGAGCGACAAAACGGTGAGTTGCAGGACAACTACGACCAGCTCCGGAAGCTGGAGGCATTGCGGGACAACCTCACTCACATGGTCGTGCACGACATGCGGTCGCCCCTGGCCATCGTGCAGATGTCGCTGGAGATGCTGAAGACGATGCTGACCGGATTGAACGAGCACGAAAGCAAGCTCCTCGATGGAGCGTTGCTTGCCGCCAAGACGATGAATCGGATGACGACGCAACTGCTCGATGTCAGCCGGCTGGAGGCGGGCCAGATGCCGCTCAACAAGACTGCGTGCGACCTGGCCCCGATCGCCCAGGCAGCGCTGGAAGCGATCGCTCCGCTGTTGGGCGACCGCCGCGTCGTAGTGGATGTCCGGGAGCCGCTGACGGCGCTGTGCGACGCGGTGCTGCTGCGTCGCGTGCTGGACAATCTGTTGAGCAACGCGCTCAAGTTCACGCCGCCCGGGAAGGAGATCACCGTGTCAATCGCCCGCGAGGGGAATGCCGCCCAGCTCGCGGTCATGGATACCGGCCCGGGCATTTCCGAAGAGAATCATCAAAAAATCTTCGAAAAGTTCAGCCAGATCGAAGGTGAACAGCAGAGCAAGGGCACCGGCCTGGGGTTGACCTTCTGCAAGCTGGCGGTGGAAGCGCACGGCGGGAAAATCGGCGTCGACAGCGAGGTTGGCCGGGGCAGCACGTTCTGGTTCACGTTGCCGTTGGCGGGGAACGCAACCCCGGACGGAACCGGCGCGCCCGCCGCGTAACCGGCGGCTTGAGACCGTACGCCGGGGTTTTTGTAGGGCTGCCGCTCGTCGGCAGGCCGTGGTCTCCATTTTCGTAGCCGCGAACGTGAGCGAGTGGAGGCCTTCCCGGATGGCCTGGACGCGAGGTCCAGCCCTACATTCGGAAGATCACGGCGCGCTGGCGGGTTGCGCGGGGCGGGCGGCTGGAACGAGCTTTTGCCCGGCGGGCTCCGCGGTGGCTTCTTGCTGACTCACTTGGAGCAGGACCAGCAGGCTGTAGTCGCTGCCGCCAGGAGCCCGGCAGAACAGCGCGGTCCACGCGTCGAGCCGTGCGGTGAACGTTTGCTCGTCTTTGATGGTCGCCAAAATCGGCTTGCCGACGTCGAGGTCCACACCAGGGATTTTCTCGCGCGAGGTGAGTACCGCGATGTCGGAAGCAAAGGTGACCGCTAGGCTGCCGGTCGTGGTATCGACAGGCCGCGCTAGGAGTGCGACCGCATAATGCGGACTGTCGGGATGCGGACTAAGCGGCGAATCTTTTGGCATTTCGTGAAGGAGGAAACTGCCGTCGGCTCGTTTCTCGAAATATTGCGTTGCGCTGCCGATGAACAATGCCCCCCTTTGGCCAGCGCGACATATCATCTTGGGCGCAGAAAGCAGGCTGAATTTCCGGGTTCCCAGCGTCGCTGCCGTCCAGGCGAATTCTTCGCTGGTGGGAACCTGCGTCCAGTGATCGAAGCGAAACGCGGCTGGTACAGGCAGGATCTGCCAACGCTGGGTGTGTTCACCGGTCGCACTGAGTGAGGTTGACTCAGCCGCGGTGTCACGAATGCCGGCGTTTGGGGCGACCAGGAGCTGAATTTTGAAAACATAGACGTCTTGCGCGTGCAGCGATGCGGACCAGGCGGTGAGGCTGGCGAGGAAGAGGAGAAAAGGGAAACGAGTTTTCATGAGGAAGGGTTGGGTTTGGCGATTGATGGTAGAAGCGCAGGCGAGCCGTTTTGTATGGTGAATTTGGGCAGAGGGCGCTGGTTCGCGGGCGTCTCGGTGAGGAACTGCCGCATGAGGCCGGTCGCCTCGAGGCGGTAGACAACCGCGCCTTCGGGAAGGCTGGGCGGCGCCGGCGCCGGACGCGTCACCAGCAGGACGAACCCGGCGGTGACTGCTGCCGCGCCGAGTCCGGCCAGCAGGGCGAAGAGCGAAACGCGGCGGTGGGGCCGGTGGGCGGTGGCGGCCGGCGCTCGCCCGGATTCAGGCGATCGAAGGTGGAGCGCGTTGACCTCAACGCGCTGGTTCGAAAACTCGGGCGGGCGCTCCGAAGCGCGTTGGGGACAACGCGCTCCACCCTCGGAAGAATCCGCCGCGGCCGAGAAGGCGGCATCCATGCGGCGATCGAGGGTTTCCGAGGGAGCGGCGAGCCGCATCGCCTGCAATTGACGTTCGAGATCGTTCATGGGCGGTATTCCTTGAGTAGCAGAGCCCGGAGTTTTTCGAGGCCGCGGCGGTACCAGGAGGCGACGGTGGGCAATGGCACGCCCCGGAGTTCCGCGATTTCCTGGAAAGTGAGATTGTCGTAGATTTTCAGCACGATGGTTTCGCGTTCGTCGGGCGAGAGGCACTGGAGTTGTGCATCAATCTCGGCGGCGGAGAGCGCCGTCGCGGACAACGGAGCAGCTGGCTCGGCATTGCCGTCGACGGCGAAGATAGACTCGTGTCGGACCTGATCGCGGCGCAGGCCGTCCAGCGCGGCATTGCGCACGCAGCGGAACACGTACGGCCGGAGGTCGGTCGGCAGCGCGGTGCAGGAGAGCAGTTGCTGAAAGGCGCGCTGGATGGCGTCCTCCGCCGCTTCTCGTTGGCGGGTGATGGACACGGCATAGGTATAGAGTTGCTGGCGGTGGCCGGCATAAAAAGCGCGGAGCGTTTCGCTGACGGCTTCGCTCATACTGCCGGAATGTTCGTGGCCAATGACATCGCCCTACCCACGAACGAAGGCGGCCATTTTATGCGAAAATCTTTGCCGATGAGAGAATGCCGCAAGGCCGGTGCTGCTGGACTTCGCCGCAACGCAGTATGCCAATATCGGTTTTGATCGTTCATGTTTGCGACGATTTCAAACCCCGGAATTCTTACAGGAGGAAACGGAGACAACGGAGCGGGGTGGCTGCTCCTTCGTGCCGTCTCTCGGTTCGCTCTGTTACCTCCTGTAAAATGATTTGGTTGCGGCTTTGCGGCGGTGCGATAGGGCCAAGCCTCCACTCGGTCACGTTCGTGGTTACGGGGACCGCTCGGAAAACAGCCGGCGTCACCCCAGCACGGCCTTCAGCACCTTGCCGAGATCGGCCACGCGGTAGGGTTTCGTGAGGTAGCCGCAGAAGCCAAGGTCGAGGAAGCGGCGGGCCATGTCCTCGTTGTCGTAGCCGCTCGACACGATGGCGCGCACGTCGGGATCGAGCGCCTTGAGCACGTGGAAAGTCT
>Ga0182021_10005658_pt1 | contig 14825 bp, 13 predicted proteins | sample 612E3MmetaG_FD_120493 | JGI IMG/M metagenome (GOLD analysis project Ga0182021, IMG submission 120493) | Permafrost microbial communities from Stordalen Mire, Sweden - 612E3M metaG (Illumina Assembly) | ecosystem: Environmental > Terrestrial > Soil > Wetlands > Permafrost | place: Sweden... | reverse complement strand
GACAGCCTCACCGGCCCGCTTAAACAGTGGATTTCGGTGATTGCAGAAGAAGTGCTATATGGAGCCGGTTATCCGATTGCGCGTAATGGCGTTGTCATCACCATAGGTCAATATCAGCTTTTAGTAGCCGACGCCTGTTCCGGCTTGCATTCCATGTCTTCATTACTGGCGATAGGCTTACTGTATATGTATTTGGTTGGTCGCTCAGGTTGGTTATATAACAGCATCATCCTAGCCAGTATTCTGCCTATTGCCTTTCTTGCCAATATCGTACGGATTATGGCCTTGATATTGATTACCTATCATTTTGGAGACGCCGCTGGACAGGGCTTTCTGCACGGCTTTGCCGGGATGGTATTATTAACAGTGGCGGTGTTATTGTTGTTTATACTGGATACCGTATTAGGGCGCTGGATACCGGTTGATTCAAAAGCCTAAAGTAGCCAACTTATTGAATAATAATATTAAACTTATGCGCCTAACCCAAGAACAAATACACATTATTAAAGAAACGACCCAACGTTTTATGGGCGAAAGAACCCGCGTTTTTCTTTTTGGTTCGCGGACGTCTGATATAAATCGCGGGGGAGACATTGATTTGCTAGTGGAAACTGATGAAAGCCTACCTAATCGCATACAAACGTTGTGCCAACTTGAAGCGGCTTTGTTGATGAGGTTGGGTGACAGGAAGCTGGATATTGTATTTAAAGATCCACAATCAATCTTGTCCCCTATTCATGAAGTGGCTAAACGCACTGGAATTCAGCTGTGAGTATTCGTTATCTACCAGAACATGTAGAGATTGTCCTGCTAACGCTAGATTTGGTTGAACATGAAGCCAGTTACTTGGCTTATACACACCAACATTTATTTGAGCAGCCCATTGATTTGGAATGGATTAACCAACTAGCCCTGAAGCCGGAACTGGCGGAAAAAATCGATGCTTTTGGCGCTCGCTTTGGTCGGCTTCAGGACACATTGGGTGAAAAACTGCTTCCACGTTTCGCAGCACTACTGGGAGAAAAACCAAAGTCGTTGCTGGATGTGCTAGCCTATGCCGAACGCATGAACTGGATAAACAGCGCGGAAGACTTTATTGCTGCGCGTCGATTGCGCAATCGCTTAATCCATGAATACATCACAGACCCAAGCTTGTTTCTGGAGGCCCTACAGACGGCTAAGCAAGCCACGCTGGACATGTTTGCAATCGTCAATCGGTTGCGGTACGAAGCCGAACAACTCAAACCTGAATCTGCCGCATAAGCCGCCATGACTATTGCTCACCTACCGTTGACAGTTAAAAAAACTCAACCCTCCCAGCTTAAAGCCATGCTTATGTTGGCGGCGATGTTGCTGGCTGCCGGAGCGACAGCTTTTTTAAAGCCAACTGAGAAAGTTGCAGCGCTACAACCACCTATAAATCTGGAAACCATGATTCCAAAACAGTTTGGTGACTGGCAGGAAGAGGTTCAGTATAGCGGGCTAATTATCAATCCACAGCTAAAAGAAAGACTTGCCAGAATTTATACGCAAACACTGTCGCGCACTTACGTCAATACCAAGGATGAGCGCATCATGTTGTCCATCGCTTATGGCGAAGATCAGCGTGATGCCAATCAATTGCACTACCCGGAAGTCTGTTATCCGGCACAGGGCTTTCAAGTGGTATCGATACAGCCAGGCCTGCTGACTACCGATTTTGGCGATATTCGCGTTAAGCGTCTTCTGACTGTTATGGGCAATCGCTCGGAGCCGCTGACTTACTGGACTACCGTTGGCAACCAAGTGGTAAGAGGTGGCAAGGAAACTAAGATTGAGCAGTTACGCTACGGCTTGCGTCGGCAAATTCCCGACGGGCTTTTGTTTCGGGTTTCATCTATCACGCCGAATGCCGTTGTCGGCTATGCAAACCAACAGGATTTCGTACGTGAACTTATTGCAAATTTGTCAGCGGGTGATCGCTTGAGATTAGCGGGTTTAGCACTATGAAATCAGAGTCAAAAAGTATGATACTAATCATACGGAGATTCATAGTTGATATTTCGTCCCCATATTTATTAAGTTGTCATTTTTTCAAAAATCAAGTTTTTTGCTTTACCCTTATCTGAGGCATTTTTATATTTCAGTTTGATATTGATAGAAAATGAATGATGAAACATAAATTGTTAGTTCCAATACACACTCATCAGAAAATGGATTATTAAAAATCTCTTATTATTATGTGTAAAAAAATACTAAAAACTTTAATGAGACCAGTAATTTTGATTGTAGCATTATGCCTACTTACTAGCCTGAGCTTTTTTTCATTGGCGGGTGTTTGTCTTAACGATCCGTCGTTGAGCTGTAGTGCGTCAATCTCAGAGATTGAGATTGGCGAGCCTTTGGATGGGGCAGATGCAAGAGACGTTAAAAAATTTCTGGGACTTCATGCTTTATTCTGGTCAGTACAATCAGATCTTAATGGAAATACTTCATCTCGGGTATCCCCGCAAGCAATATCCATACTAAAGAACTCCGGTGTTGGTTTAATACGCTATGGTGGCGGTGTGAATGAAATTGATTGGCGGGGCTGCGTTGGTTGGGTCATGGATCGGCCTAAGCAAAAACTCGTCGATTGGACTGGCCCCATGCGTTGCATATTTGGCCTAGCTGAGTACGAAAAACTCAACGATGAACTTGGGCTTTCCAGCAGTTGGCATATCGCAAATGTGGTTGGCTTTGAAGGGAAGACAAATCCGATAGAAGGCTTGGCCAAAGATGCGAACGAGATAGCTAGGCTGATTAAGGCGTTATCTGGTGATCGGCAGCGTTACTGGGAATTGGGTAATGAGCTGGATCGTGACACCCTGAAGTGGAGCGCAGAGAAAATCACAGAGCGTGACTTACCAGTGGCGCAAGCCATCAAAAAAAGCGATCCAACTGCGCATATCATTATTCCTTTACTGGAATACAGTCCTGAATGGATAAAGGATTCTGACGAACATAACCGCTACCTGATCCGGCAACACAAATCGGTGGCTAGCGACTATGCATTGCACCTATACTATGACAATGCACCCTGGGGCCCCCCCGTTGCCAATCAACTGGCTTCTGTGCGCAATATTGCCAAAATTATAAAAGCCGAAGGTATTCGCACGCCTTCAATATGGGTGACTGAACATGCCCGCCCTCCTCCAGGTACGCCAAAAGATAAGAACTGGAACCAAACTTGGTACCAAACCGGCAATCATGACGCCGTCATTGCCACAGCTGATTTCTTGATCGGTTTGTCGCAAATTCCTATGGTTCAAGGCGCAGCGTGGCATGGTTTACGAACCGGGCCATGGAATTTTATCGATATTGGGAGTAATGGTGGATTGCGGGAAACACAAATGTCGAGGCTTTTTGAGATGTTAAACCCATCATTCGATTATTTGACACTTGTTACTAAAACAACTTCGACTTATGAGGCAAACCTTTCAGGTGGCTACACAATCAGAGCTACAGCATTTGCTGACAAGAGCGATCCTATGGGTTCAAAATGTGTTGTTTGGATGGTTAATCGCAGTTCGGAAGAAAAAAAGGTCCGTCTGATCAAAAAAAGTTTTGAGCAATCGTCCCGATTGAAAGTTACTCAAGTAGCGATACCAGATTCCTATGATGCATCAGTTCCTATTGAACACATGCCGATAGTTTCTCAGTCACTCTATCCAAGCAGTGGAGCGATTACAGTGGTCGCGCCTAAGCATTCGGTTGTTAAATTGAACATTATTTATGCAGACAAGCCATGATAACCACTAAGCGTATTTTATTATCGGCTTTTGAATGTAACCCTTATTGTGGTTCTGATGCAGAGGTGGGTTGGCAATGGGCTCGACAGTTGTCTATGCGTAATTATGATGTAACTGTCATCACACGCAGAACGCATCAACGAGAAATTGAACAATGTATTGCCAATACGGGAGATTGTGTTGGTGTACATTTTGAATATGTTGATATTGAATGGCTCTACCCTTGTACATCGCTTATCAGTCCTCGCAACCATATTTATTACTATTTTTGGCAATGGAAGGCGTTTCTTCGCGCCAAGCAATTACATCAAAAAAACCTATTCAACCTGATTCATCACGTTACCTGGGTAAGTTTTCGTCAACCAAGTTTCATGGGTTTGGTGGGTGCGCCTATGTATTTTGGCCCTGTTGCAGGTGGAGATGAAATTCCTCGCGGCTACGCTAAATCGTTCGCATTAAAACAACGACTGATTGAGATTTTTCGTGGAATGGTGAACTCGATGGTGCGATTTGACCCACTGATGTTGTTGACCTTTGTAAGCGCTGAAAAAGTATTTTTTACATCGGAGGCTCATCTTGCGCGCGTAGCCGACTTCGTAAGAAAAAAAGCGCAGATTGAACTCGCCATCGGCTGTGATTTCCCTGATGGGGAAGATAACCCTGTTTCTTTTGTACGGAGTGGAAACCGTTTGTTATTCGTCGGGCGCTGTCTTGGATGGAAAGGGATGGATCTTGGTTTGCAGATATTCGCTCGTATTCGTCAGGAACGGCCTGATGTCACGTTAACAGTGATAGGTGATGGCGTGGACAAGGATCGCTGGATGAAACAGGCAAAGCATCTTGGGGTCGATTCTGCAATCGATTGGCGAGGTTGGATTCCTAAGGCAGAGGTGTTTCAACTGTATTCAGAATTCGACGTGTTTTTTTTTCCAAGCTTACGTGATTCTGGCGGGTTTGTAGTTCTAGAGGCGCTGCAGCAGGGGATGCCAGTGGTATGCTTCAAACTCGGTGGTCCGGGTATGTTTGTGGATGACACCTGCGGTCGTACAGTTCTTGCTGATCCGGATATTCAAAACACCATCTCTGATTATACGGATTCGGTTCTGCAAGTATTGTCTCTGACAACAAACGATCCACAATTGTCGCAGAACTGCCATCGGCGAGCTCAGCATTTTAAATGGGACGCTTTAATAAAGCGTATTTACGAATAGCAGGTTTGTAAATAATTAAGGATTTTGGATATGGATATAAGAACGAACCTCCGCTATATGTTTAATTACGTGGTTTCGAGTTGATAAAGACATATTCTAAACAATAGCCTATTTTTTAAATCATGAGCAAAGCGATGCATTTGTCAATGTTATCACCCTATAAAATACAGTACTCCGCAAACCCAGGTCTTTTAAAGGTTGTGGTGTGGTTTATTGCATTGATTATTGCTATTTTGACGGGAATGACTTTGGCATCTGGTATTTATCAGATATCACTGGCTCTGCTGATATTAATGACTGGCTTGATGCTGATGGTCTATCCTGTCTTTGGCATCTGGGTCATTATTATCGGCGCATTGGTTTTTGCGGGTTTGATTGATCTTTATATTCCAATATTAAGGCCCTTGACTTGGGGACTGGGACTGCTTTCCATATCTATTGGCGGTATTACGCTGCTCAAGGAATTTTTCAAACCAAGGAGAAAAAAAATTGCAACAAAAGAAAGCAATAGCTTGTTTATCTGGGCATTTCTTTTTGTCATCTGCGTTATTTTTTCATCACTGGTAAATTGGCAGGGTGTGTCTAATTTTGCGGTAGGTCTCAAGGGATATTTACAGGTCTGGGGGCTACTCATTGCAATCTACTATCTAACTAAAAGTGCATTGGATGCTCATCGCTTCATTTTGTTTTTTTTGTTGCTCGGTATCCTGCAGTTGCCGTTCGTGTTCCACCAGCTTCTGGTGCTTGTTCCACTCCGCACCAAAGAGATTTTTGCCGAGAAGGGTATTGTGGCTGGGGACATCGTGGCAGGGACTTTCGGAGGGATTATGACAGGAGGTGGACGCAGCTCAGATCTTGCTCTACTATGCGTAATCTGTATTACCATTGTGCTTGCACAGTGGCGAGCAGATCAAAAAAAAACCAGCCATGCTGTTTGGGCTACACTTTTTTATCTACTTCCGATGTTTGTCTCCGAGGCAAAGAGTTTTCTTGTTCTTCTTCCTATTGCCCTGTTTCTTCTATTTTCTGATCGTATTCGGCGTAACCCCTTTAAAGCCATCTTCGGCACGGTTGCTTTAAGTGGATTGATGATGGCTATTTTTTTCGCCTATTCGTTATTGCCCGGCGCTAAATCACAGCAATCATCTTCCTTGCAGGCAATGTGGCAGCAAAATATTGACTATAATATCGGGAGTCGTGGCTATGGTAATTTAGAGCTGAATCGCTCGACAGTTTATTCATTCTGGCTCAAGGAGCAGGTCAACGGCGACATGCTCGCTCCTGTGCTCATCGGTGATGGCCCCGGTTCAACGAATAGCGGTAACGCTTTTAATACTAATACTCAAGCCAACACGCGTTATCAAGGTTATGGCATTGGTCTGACTGGATTATCGTCTCTGCTATGGGAAGTCGGCTTAATCGGTACGATTGTCTTAGTTGCGATGTTTGTTTCGGCCTTTCGTCTCGGCGGGCGACTGGCCGAAAAATGGCAAGGTACCATTCATTGGCCCACCCTCAAGACTGCGCAAATCGCCATTCCATTGCTGGGTTTCAACTTATTGCACAACAATTATTTTGTCTTCGATATCTGCTTCCAGACAATGATGATTGTAATTCTGGGCTACCTATTAGTGATGACTCGCTTTGAAAAAGACCATATCTAAAATGAAAATAGTTATTTATTACTCAATTCCAGATCATTTCCCATCTTATCGAGTGGATGTGTCCGAACTGGTTGGCGTTTCCTTGCAAGAAAAAGGTCTGGATACTGAATGGTTCATGGCGAATAACGGCCCCGGTTTATGGCCAAGTCGAAAAGTATTCTTTCAACAAAAATGCATCATTCCTCTTCGATTTCCATGCGACAGCAAGTTATCTAAAGTAATAACTAGGCTGTCTTATTGGTTCACTGACTCATTATTAATGTTACGTGCAGCTTGTGGTAGATTCGATATTTTGCAAACACGAGATAAATATATAGTTTCGGTCATTGCCCTCCTGCTTGCAAGGTTGACAGGCAAGCGTTTTGTTTATTGGTGCTCTTACCCGTTTCCCGAACACACATTGGAGATTGCAAAAGAACATTCCGGGCTGACAAAGTTTTTTCTTGCTTTGAGTGGCAAACTTGCACATTTCATTCTGTACCGCATCGTGATACGATTAGCCAATCATTCTTTTGTGCAAAGCGAGCAAATGAAGCGTGACATCGCGGCCTATGGTGTCCCTATCGACCGAATGACGCCAGTACCCATGGGTGTACCGTCGCGACTGTTGAGTTGGGCGAGTACGAATCCAAGTGCCGTCGTTACTGGGCGTATCGTCTATCTGGGCACACTGGCTTCAGTCAGGCGATTGCATATGTTGATTGATGCTTTTGCACTGGTGCATCAGCGCTATCCAGCCGCAACTTTACTTATGATTGGTGAAGGGGATAAACCTCAGAATCGCTCATCTCTCGAGCAGCTAGCTGCAAATCTTGGCTTGGCCGATGTCGTGCAATTTACCGGATTTGTGCCTATTGAGAAGGCATGGGCGTATGCGGCTTCAGCCGCTGTCTGTATGTCGCCATTTTACCCGACCCCCGTGTTGAATTCCGCATCACCTACCAAATTGGTTGAATATCTGGCGCTGGGGCGACCGGTGGTGTGCAACAACCATCCCGAACAATCGGAAATCATCAAAGAGAGCGGCGCCGGATTGTGCGTGAACTGGGGAGCCCAAGCGTTTGCCGATGCGATGGTATGGATGCTGGAGCATCCCGATGAGGCCGAGACTATGGCCGCTAAAGGCCCTGCTTGGGTTGCGGCTAATCGGACTTATCCGATCATCGCAGAAAACGTCTGGCGTAAATATCAAGAGCTTTTACAGGTCGCAAAATGAGCTTACATTATGGCAAAAAAACGCATACGCCAGAGTCTGATTTCTTTTCCCTAGGCAAAGGCGTATCTGCGGTGGCCGACGTGTTTTCCATGCCGCTCTTTGCCATCAGCCTGCTTCACAACAATTTTTTAGTTTACGATATTAGCTTCCAGACGTTACTGATGGTTATCTGCTGGTTATGTCCAGCCACATTCCTGTACAACAAGCATGAAACTGTATAGACCAACCGGAAGGCGAACGACTGCACCCAAATGAGAATCCTATTGTGCTCACATTCGACCAGACAGGTAGTATAGTCATAACATTACTACCTTATTCTGTATCCGCTATTTCAGTTATGAGATCGGATTAAAACCATTTTATCTAAATCAAGAATGATTCATATCTGAGGATGCCATGAAGATTTTTACAATAATGCGTGAGGATTTATCAACATACCGTGAAGGGTTGTTGGCTCAAGGATTTTGGGCAATACAGATATATCGATTTGGGCATGCGAGGCTTAAATATTCATCCAAAGTCATCCGTGTACCCTGGTATGCAGCTCATTTGATTTTGAGTAAGATGTCTGAGATTTTTTTTGGTATTTTGATTGGTGCACCAGCCAAAATAGGTAGAAGGCTGAATATTGAGCACTTTGGCAGTATTATCATTCATGGAAGCGTTGTTATTGGTGATGACTGTATGATTCGTCAGGGCGTGACTATTGGCAACCGTTATTTGGACAGGCCAATGGAAGCACCAGTTTTGGGCAATAGAGTAATTGTCGGTGCGGGAGCGAAAATTTTAGGTAATGTTTGTATTGGTGACGACGTTTCGATCGGTGCCAATGCGGTTGTATTGATGGATGTTCCAGCAAATAGCATTGCTGTTGGTGTACCAGCAAGAATTGTGGCCGTCTCGGGTTCTAGTTAAATTGTCACTCACTTTAACTGAGTCCTCAATTATTAAATAGCAATCAAAGTACATGGTTTCGTGTGAATCAAGAAACATAAAAATTGAAATGACAAACCTAAGAATATTTTATACGAAAGAAGATAATTTTCCTCCTTACAGAGCAGATGTTGCAGAATTGTTTGGCAGGGCTTTGCCCTATTTTGGTATTGATGTTGGTGTTGGTGTTGAGTGGTGCATGCGTATTGCCAAATCGGGCGACTGTTCAGTTGGAAATATCGGAGAACAGCAAGTACATTTACCCTACTTTTCGGGCAATAAAGGTACATTCTGGAAAGTCGCAAAATGAGCACACGTTATGGCAAAAAACGCATACAGCAGAGTCTGATATACTTTATTATGGGCAAAGGCGTATCTGCGGTGGCAGGCGTGTTTGTAATGCTGCTGGTCATTCGTGAACTTTCTGTCGAGTCGTTCGCGGCTTATTCTGTGCTGGTGGCGCTGGTAGAGATGTTGTCAGCAATTTCGGGACTTGGGCTTGCTCATGTTTTGATGCGGTATGTGCCGGAACTGTACTCTAAACATTATCAAGTTTCTTTGCGGAATCTTATTTATGGTTCTCTAGGGCTACGTTCCATCGTTCTGCTACTGGCTGCTTTTGTGGCTTATCAGTTTGCGGGTGAACTGGCGCCACATGTCGGATTGGGTAGTGTCATCTCAGCATTTAAGGTTTTTTTGCTGGTGGTAGTGCTGCGTGCGACCACGTATTTTTTGTCGCAGATTTTGGAATCGACGTTGCATCAAGGCGTTGCACAGTTTAGTTTTACAGTTGGTACACTGGCGCGACTGATCGGCTTGCTCTATCTGTTACAACAAGGCGATGTGCGGCTTATCGATGTCATCTGGGTTGAAGCCATCGGTGATGCTTTGAGTTTATTGGTAATATTGATTGGCGTGATCATAGTGCTCCATAGCAAAGACAAAGTCGGGCAGCATTCCGCTGATGACGGTAGCTGGCTACGCAGTCACTTGAAGACAATTGCAAAATTTGCACTTGCCGGATATGTGCAACATCTGATAATTATGCCCTATGGCGGACAGGCAAACCGTTTGGTGGGCGGTAGCATGTTGGATAGCAGCTCCATGGCGACTTATGGTTTCGCGCAATCGTTGTACGAATACATGAAGCGTTACATGCCTGCGCAGTTGTTAGCTGGTCTCATCAGGCCAATTATAGTGGCTCGTTATTGTGAGCATCGCGAATTTTCGTCGGCAGCGAGAATGTGTGGGCGGGTACTACAAATTAATATTCTGCTCATCGTCGGTATATTTGCGACGTTTATGGTGGGCGGTGATGAGATTTTGTTGGTAATATCGGCGGGCAAGTATGGCTCTGAAACGCTGCCGATACTTGCCATGTTGTCTTTAGTATTACTGTTGGAAACGCACCGACAGCAGATTGAATTGCTGGTACAGATGGTGGAACGCTATCAATATTTGATTTTCTCCAATGTTTTGCTCGCTTCCTCAATCCTTTTAGCTGGCGTGTTACTACCTTCATTAGGCGCAATTGCTTTACCTGCTGCAAATGCGATCGGCTTATTTGTTGCGAATGCCTTGGTGCTGCGCCGGTTGAAGTCGGTTGATTACCACTTCCGGCATGACTGGTTTGCAACCAGTCGTATAGTGGTTTTGTGCGCCCTTGTGGTATGGGTTGGTGAAGAGGCGAAGCAACTGGGAGCACCCTGGTATTGGGCGACAGCAGCGACTGTATTTATTTATGGGGTGCTTGGTTTTTTCATGTGTAGAAAAATGGTGCTGAGTTTTGTGCGTGAACTTACTGGACAGTGCATAGGTGGACTGCCAGAATTGGATGAAGAGCAACCTGCTACTCCACTCAAGATCGCTTTCGGAGTTCTCTCGTCAAAACAATCTTCTGTAGCAATCGATGAAATCGCGGCCGCTGTTTTTCCGCATCCGGTTTATGTACATCACGATTTTTCAAAACAGCCGGATTTTACACCATCCGCTACCAACATTCATATTCTGCAGCATCCTGTTATGACTGCCTGGGGCGACTGGTCGCTGATTGAGGCAAGTTATTGCCTGATGAAGATGGCTATGGAAGACCCTGATGTTACTCACTTTCAGTTGCTCTCCGAGGCGTGTCTTCCTGTACGTCCGATTCAGGAATTTGAGTCTTATTTATCAAAGGAACGTCCGGAGGTTATGATTGACTTCCATTCGCTGCATGATGATGATGCATTGTTTAGTCATGGATGGCGTTATATTTATGACTCAAAAATACAACAGCGTTTCCTGCGACGATTAAGTACCTATATTTGGGGCAGTCAGAAAAGTCACCAGATCACCTCTTCCGTGAATATACGGATTCAAAATTCTCAAAATCCGAAAAGAATGCACATTAAAAAATTACTGGGGCAGTTTATCTTGCATGCTGCAGCCAAATCGATGCAGCAAATGTTGGCCGAGAACAATCTGAAACAGATCGCGATTGGAGGGCAATGGTTTGGCGCAAGTCGTCGGGCTGTCATTTGGTTGTTACGCGCACGTAAAGACTGTGTGACTTTTACACGGCACTATCAACAATGTCATATTCCGGATGAATCCTATATACATACCTTAGTCTTAAACGCACAACTGGCAGGCTTGCCTTTGCGAATTTATCCCAGTAACCATGCGCTTTTCTGGGATGACTTCGGGACGGGACCGGACACTTTGGACGAGCAATACATCAAGCGCATCCGATCCAGCGGAAAGTTTTTTGCAAGAAAGTTTTCTTTGGCCACCGATGATCATGTCAGACGGTTCTTCTTAGAGCATGCCGAACAGTCAGCATCAACTTCATGCGAATCGCTTATATGTATAGAACAACACTCTGTCGTTTCGCCCCATAATATCGTTAGCTGAACACCCCCCGATTAAACGACCCTAAATTGAAGGAAATTCATCATGGATAAAATCAAACGTTTTATAGAGTGCCTAGTTCCAGCCTCTGCTTGCAATATCGAGTGTAGCTACTGTTATGTAATCCAAAGAGATGAAAGGGATGTAAATTGGCGGGTGCCTTTTAATTATAGTCCGAAAGTAATCGGCGAGGCCTTATCCTTAGAACGTATGGGGGGCCAGTGCTACTTTAGTATATGCGGCGCAGGTGAAACATTGATGCAGAAGGAAGTAGTTGACATCACCTATAACCTATTAGAACAAGGACATTTTGTAAATATTACAACAAACGGAACTCTGACAAAGAGATTTAACGATATCTTAAAGTTTCCTAAAGAATACTTGGAACGACTGCATTTTGCATTTTCATTCCATTATTTAGAATTATTGCACGGGAAACTGGATATTTTTTTCGATAATGTTAATCGAGTGCGTGTAGCAGGCTGTTCAATTGTAGTTCAATTAAATCTTATCGATGAATACTTACCACATTTGAATGATATCAAGAATATTTGTGAACAGCGTACCGGTGCCCTACCTCAGATTGTTGCTACCCGGAAAGAAACGGATCTCGATTCTGACATTCAATTTTTTACTCAACACACCAAAGAAGAATACCAAGCTCTGGGTGAGACGTTCAATTCACCCTTGTTTAACTTTACAATGAAGAATTTCGGCGTTAAAAGAAAAGAATTTTGTTATGCTGGAGAGTGGAGCGCTACCTTAAATTTAGCTACTGGAATTATGAGTAGATGTTACGGGTCGTCTCTTCACCAAAATATCTTTAAAGACACTCATAAACCTATAAAATTTGGAGCGATTGGCAATAATTGCAAATCGTTGTTCTGTATGAATGCAAGTCATTTCATGGCATTGGGGACAATTCCATCAATTGAAATTCCTACTTATGCTTCTTTGAGAAATAGAGAAGGTGCTGGATGGTATTCGGAGCGAATGAACTCGTTTTTAAGTCAAAAACTTGAGAACAATAATATGGAGTACACAAAGGTACAAGTTTTTAAAACAAAAGTTGACTCGGTCAAAGATCAAGTCTTTTCGCTGAGGGCAGTGATAGGTAGATATCGTAGAAAAATTCTCGCTCTTAGGCAGTAATTGTTGCATTGATAGCGTGTTGCAGACGCGCAAATTAACAGCATAGGAGGAGGTGCTGCCTGTTATGTCATTTGTTTAAAAGTACCTGAATTAGTTTTATCACCACTAGAGAATATCCATGAGTAAACACGATACCATAATGACAAATTTAGCCAGTCGCCATGAAGTGTTGCTGCCATTACTTGAAGGCAACCCCATTCATTATCTCGACATTCCTTTCTATGGGAATGTTGGGGATTTGCTGATTATGCAAGGTACGCTCAGCTTTTTGCAAAAATACAGGTTACTAGTCACGCGACTTGGCATGTATTTTAATTATTCGCCGACATGGGCTAACAAGGGGGATGTTGTCTTATTTCAGGGGGGAGGGAACTTTGGCGATATCTACGGCCCGTTCCAGGGCTTCCGCGAGCGGGTGATTGCTGCATTGCCTAATAATCGGATTGTAATACTCCCGCAGTCCATGCATTTTTCTGACCCCGATAAATTCAAGGATTGCTGCAAGTTGCTATCCCGACATCCGGACTTGCACATTTGCGTTCGAGATACCGAATCTGAGGAAATGGCGAGACAGATGACGCCACATGTGTACTTGCTGCCTGACATGGCGCATCAATTATGGCCTATTCAGCATACATCTGCATCGGTTGACAAGTTGCTAAATCTACGTCGCCGCGATAGCGAGGCGCGTATGCCTATTAATAATCTTGGTGATACCTTCGATTGGGAAGATCTTGTTGGAAAAAATTGGGCTTTTTTTCTGTCTCAGATTGCTGAGCGCAGTATTTACCACGCACATCGCCTCGGTTTGAACAAACCTTTGGCCAATCTTGAAGCTAGATTGTGGATAGATCAGGCTGAACGATTCGCTAATCAGGCTGTATCTTTGTTTTCTCGTTATGAATGTGTCGAGAGTGATCGCCTTCATGCCCATATTTTGTCCTGCCTGCTTAGTATTCCCAATCGAATTAGCGATAACAGCTACGGTAAAAATAAACGTTATATTACTAATTGGACAGTTGATAGTCCGTTGGTCACTTTGGCTGAGTCTAGCAATAAAAATTCATGAAACTATTAATAGTCAATAAATTTTTCCGTAATGGTGGCTTTTTCAATGTGCAATATACACAAGCTAATTTATGTCAAAAATTTTAAGTATTAACAACTACCACTATCGCCGTGGCGGTTCCGATGTCGTTTATCTGGAGCATGCTGAGCTCATGGAAAGCCAAGGTTTCAGCAATGCCTTTTTTTCAATGCATCATCCGAAGAATTATCCTACACCATGGTCCGAGTATTTTATCGATGAGTTAGAATTTGGTCATGCTTATTCGCTGGCAGAAAAGATTTCAATGGCTGCAAAGATTGTTTATTCCTTTGAAGCACAGCGTAAGCTTAAAAGGCTGATCAAGAATTTTCAGCCGAATGTCGCACATTTGCACTGTATTTACCATCATCTTTCCCCAGCGATTCTGCCGGTCTTGAAATCGGCAGGAATCGCTACAGTGATGACAGCACATGACCTAAAAATTGCTTGTCCAGCATACAAAATGCTTAATTCAGAAGGTATCTGTGAGCGCTGTAATCATGGCAGCGTTTTGAATGTGATCAAACATCGCTGCATTAAAGACTCTTTGGCGGCTAGCGTTATCGTGGCAGTCGAAAGCGGGCTACATCGCTATCTTGATACTTACCGAAATCATCTTGATCGGGTAGCAGTGCCTAGCAGGTTTTTCCTTGAAAAATTTGTTGAGTGGGGATGGCCTCGCGAGAAGTTGGTTTATATTCCGAACTACGCAGATGTAAGCAAGTTTGAGCCCTTGTATACGCCAGGCAATTATTTTCTTTATTTTGGTCGTTTGGCACCAGAAAAAGGCGTAGCTACATTGATACGCGCTGCGGTTAAAGTGGGTGTTCCATTGAAGATTGTTGGAACCGGGCCTGTTGAGGGTGAAGTTAAAGCACTGGCTGCGCAGCTTGGTGGTGAAAT